>ENA-ORBV01006652-ORBV01006652.1-microbial-mat-metagenome-genome-assembly--contig:-NODE-6652-length-20232-cov-13.090002_pt1 | contig 20232 bp, 19 predicted proteins | sample MGYA00237777_ERZ505514 | MGnify/ENA primary metagenome ERZ505514 (study PRJEB26160, sample SAMN06269048) | microbial mat metagenome | isolation source: Oligotrophic lake microbial mat | place... | reverse complement strand
GCTCTGATGAGGAAGTTGGTGCATTTGGCTTTTGGGATTTTAAAGTCCCAAAAGCCTTTCGATCCAACTTATTTGCTCGCTACCCCTTGACAGATCAAGACAGTATCTACGGGGGCTACGCCAACGAAGAGGATCGCACTTCGCCGGCCACCAACTGTTTTGGAAACGAACGCGACCGGACTCATTAGGTCGAATTTCTTCATCCACGATCGCTTTTTCGGAATTGTCAAAATTCATGATTGCTTACTCCCGATTGTAGATTTGCCTTAACTTTCAGAATTGATCACAAACGACGCTGCAACGATCAAAGTAATATTTTCAATTCCCACGACGCGAACCACCTCACCGGGTTCAAAAGTCATGTCTCGCTCGCACTTCGCCGGCCACCAACTGTTTTGGAAACGAACCCGGCCACATTCTTGAGGGCGAATTTGTTCATCCACGATCGCTGTTTCAACATCGTTAATAGACATAGCTGCTTGCTCCTAAATATAAACTCGACTGGATCTGTGTGTAAGTTAGAAGCTTGTCTGTCAACTTCCCCTCCACACTCAACAGTATCCCCTGCCAACCTCGGCCGTGTCAGTCGGGAAAAGTCTATACAAGTCCAATGTTTGAGCGTGTAAGCGAGTCGGAAAAAGTCTGTTAAAGTTGTGTCATATGGGTAATGCTAAACCTGGTGACTCAATGGAAGCCGATCGTGCACTGGATTTTACCAACTCGTTACTTGTGGCTCGAAACCTGAAAACTCTCGACAACCTTGACAGCGCGATCTTTCGCGAAGCTTGGCAAGGCGTGCAAGGCAGGACGTACCAACAGGTTGCAGATAGTGAAGGGTATGGAGTAGGGACTGTTAAGGATGCTGCCTCTAATTTGTGGAAGCGACTTTCAGCGCTGTTTGGAGAAGGCGAAAAAGTCAAAAGAGACAACCTTCAAGCGGTTGTAGAGCGGTTTTGGCGCAGCTACTCGAAACTGGAACCGCAGTCGGGACAAACTGTTCCGGCCCAAGTATCTCTCGGACTTGATGCGGATTTGGAAATCGAAAACCCGAATTTTTTGGGCCGCTTCGGGGCGATCGAAGATCTCAATACTCTTGTCGCCCAAGGAGCTAAAGTGATTGTCATCCAAAGTGCCGGCGGTATCGGCAAAACTACTTTGGCCAGACAGTATCTCAAATCTCAAGGGTTCGATCGGGTCATTGAACTGTTGATGGCAAAAGAGACAGAGAACATCACAGCCTTGGAAAGTGCGATCGAAGAATGGCTCAAGCAAGACTTTCAGGAAGAACCAGGGCCCGACTTTGGCGTCACCCTGGGGCGGCTGAAGCGACAGCTTCAGACTCACAAAGTCGGCGTATTGATTGACAATTTGGAAGCCGCACTCGACGGACAAGGTAAGTTTATTGAACCGCACCGGCTTTACGTGGAACTGTTGCGAGTTTTGGCTGACGCGGCGGTGCAGTCGGTAACGCTGATTACCAGTCGCGATCGACTGTGCGATTCAGATGTCACCGTCGAACACTACTTGCTTCCGGGCTTGGAAGTTGAAGTTTGGCGGCAATTTTTTAGCGGCCGCAACATCTATATTGATGATGTCGCCCTCAAGGAAATGCACAAAGTATACGGCGGCAATGCCAAAGCAATGGGCATTATTTGCGGCACTATCCGAGAAGATTTTGACGGAGATATGGCGGCTTACTGGCTGGAAAACAGCGAAGATCCACTCGTTGAAACAGACTTAAAAAATTTAGTTACCAGTCAATTCAACCGCCTCCTCGAACTCGATCCCGAAGCCTATCAACTCCTCTGTCGCTTGGGCACTTACCGATATCAAGACGTGCCGACAGTCCCTACTGACGGACTTTTGTGTTTGCTGTGGGACGTGCCCGAAGCCGGACGCCGACAAATCATTAAATCGCTGTTGCACCGATCGCTAGTCGAGTCTCAGAAGGGCGAATACTGGCTGCATCCAGCAATTCGGGAAGAAGCGGTCGATCGGCTCTCGCCCGGAGACTGGGAAACTGCAAACCGCAAAGCAGCCGAGTTCTGGACAGAGAGTGTTGAAAATATTGAGACTGTAGAAGATGCGCTGAAAGCTTTTGAAGCTTACTATCATTATGTGGCAATTAGCTGTTTCGAGCAGGCCGCGAGCGTCATCCTCAAAAAAATCAATATCCAGTTTGCCAAAGATTACAAGCTAGGTAGAGCACTCTACAAATTAGGTTTCTTGCAGCCAATAATTTCAGCAACTACTCGTATCGTCAACAATGTGACTTCTGATTATTGTTTGAGCGGTTTATACAGTATTTTAGGCATTTGTTACCGGATTTTAGGCGAAATAAATCAAGCCATAGAATGCCATCAAATATCAGAAATAAAAGCCACTAAATCTTTGCAAATTCTAGCGAAAAGCAGCGAACCGGAAAACGGCAAACAAGCTAATCTGGAATTCTGGAAAGTTAACGCTGCAATTAATATAGGTTTTTGTCAAATAGAAATGGGCGAATTAGAATCAGCTATGGAGATATTTGTCAAGCTGAAAACTTCGCGGGACGAAATCGGGAGTAACAGCTATTCGATCAATGTCGGGTTAGCTTTCCTCAACTCCTGTGTCGGAGCCAAAAAAGAGGCGGAAGAACTCGCCGAAAAACTTTATGCCGATCGGGAAAACAGTCAGTTGGTGGGTACGGGATACAAGTTAGTTTTTCTCGCCGCCACCTATCAAAACCTGGGAGACACCGAAAAAGCTTTGAGCTTGTACCGGCAAGCGATCGCCCAAGCTGACCAAAACCAGTACAGCACCATCAAAGCCAAAGCTCTCAGCGGTATAGCAGCGCTGTACCGAGAACAGGGAGAATTTGACCAAGCCCTGCAGCACCATGCAGAAGCAATAGAAATACTCGATCGAGCCAGCGCCAAATTAGACCGAGCCGAAGCTTGCTATCAACTAGCACTAACAGAACAAAAACTTGGTAACACCGAGAAAACCCAAGAAAATTTTGACCGCGCCATTCAACTGTTCAGCGAAATGGACGCCAGGAAACAAGTAGAAAAACTACAGTTAGCCACCACAAAAAAAACAGAAAAAATACCTAATTAATCGAGCAAAAAATCAGAAAATAGATACAATAAACGAAAGAACAACCATAAACTTTGTAGATATGAAACTAAAACGATTGGGACACGTAGCCGTCTGCGTGCAAGACATAGAGAAGTCTGCTGAATTCTACCGCAACTTGGGTATGGAGTTAGTCTGGAAAGATGCAGACTGGGCTTATTTGAAAGCAGGAGAGGACGGATTGGCGCTGTTGAGTCCGAGTTACGACCAAGCAGGGCCTCATTTTGGGTTTGTATTTGACGATCGTACCGAAATGGAATCCGCCTATGAACAACTCAAAGCCGATGGTGTTTCCGTCACCCACATTCACGAACACCGCGACGGTACTGCATCTTTTTACGGCAGAGATCCAGATGGGAACGGCTTCGAGTACCTTTACGAACCGGCCTGACGATTCTAGGGCTTACGAATCAAAACGCAAGAAACCGGGTTTTTAGCGGTTTCTGCGAGTTGTAACGCGTCTTCTCGACAAAAACCGGGTTTCTGACCACGTGCGATCGCGAACTAAATTAAGTAAGCGCACAGAAAAAAATAGAATACCCAGATACCCGGTTTGGCGTTCCTTCTTCCGTTCCCGGAACATCCCTACAACTCCCCGAATAATGTGAGGTACTCACACCGACGCTTCTCAAGTAAGGTGCAGACTCTGAATCCGAAATATATCCACAACTTCCGAAAATCGGCTCGATAATCTAAAATCTAAAATCTAAAATCTAAAATCCTCATGTTGCAGAGAATACAAGTCAGAAACCGCTGGAAATCAATCTTCAAACCCTGGGAAGAAGCAGACCCTTGGCTGTTTGGCGCTTGCATCGCCCTCACCATCTTCGGCGGAATCATGATCCGCAGCGTCGAAATCAACCAGGGGCTGATCGACTGGTGGCGGCACTGGGTAACTGGGGCAGTCGGTTTGTTCCTCGCCATCATCATTTCCCGCTGCCGTTACCAAACACTGATTGAGTGGAAATGGCCGATTTACATATTAATCAATTTGTCCCTGATCGCAGTGCGGTTTATCGGTACTACAGGACTCGGTGCCCAGCGGTGGATCAATATCGGTGGCTTTTACTTGCAACCGTCAGAATTTGCCAAAGTAGGGATGATTATCACTTTAGCAGCTCTCCTGCACGACAAAACTGTCCCCACAGTCAGGGATATGTTGAAGATGCTGGCGATTATGGCCCTACCCTGGGGATTGATCTTTGCTGAACCAAATTTAGGTACTTCTCTGGTGTTTGGCGCGATCACAATGGGGATGTTTTACTGGGGTAATGTCAATCCCGGCTGGCTGATATTGCTGTTCTCTCCTCTAATCTCGGTTCTCCTAAACAACTTGTCTACACCGATTTGGATCGCTTGGGTAGTTGTTGCGGGGATTATCGCTTGGCGAAGCCTACCTTGGCCCTGGTTGGGGACTTTCGCTGCTGTGCTGGTGAACGTGGTGTCGGGACACGTCGGACACCTTTTTTGGGGTGTGCTTCAGGATTATCAAAAAATGCGCCTGACAGGCTTTTTAAACCCGGAGAAAGACCCTTTAGGCAGCGGATATCACTTGATTCAATCTCGGATTGCTATTGGCGCTGGGGAACTCAAAGGCAGGGGTTTGTTTCAGGGAACGCAAACTCAGCTTAACTTTATTCCCGAACAGCATACGGACTTTATCTTTTCAGCTATTGGCGAAGAATTGGGTTTTATTGGCTGTATTGCCGTGTTGTTGGTATTCTGGATAATTTGTTTCCGGTTGGTGGTTATCGCTCAAACTGCTAACGATAATTTTGGTTCTTTGCTGGCGATCGGCGTACTGTCAATGTTGATTTTTCAGGTGTTTGTAAATATTGGGATGAACATTGGCTTGGCTCCGGTTACGGGCATTCCGCTGCCTTTCCTGAGTTACGGGAATGCGTCGCTGCTGAGTAATTTTCTCGGCCTGGGGCTGGTGGAGGCGGTGGCAAGCCAGCGACAGCGCAAGAAGCGTTGGAATTAGAGAATGGGCAATTAGTAATATCATGTCCGGTGAATTAACCATAATCAGGACTTACGCAGGCACACTATATAGTGTGCCGAAAAAGGGGGAGCGCGTTTTCTCTCATGAAGAGCGTGAGTCACCAGATTAAAAATTTCATTGCTCAAAAAATCACCGACTCTCTTGCTAAACAATAAATAAACGTATATAGCAATCCTTGCAGGAGTCGTAAGTTTTTTACCCCACCCCAACCCTCCCCTTACTAAGGGGAGGGAGTAAGAAATTCACAAATGATGCGAGGATTGCTATAGCTGGGTATTAATGTGGGTTCAAATCACATTCCAAAGCGACCAGCACAAGCAATCGCTATTTGGTAAGCTACGATTCGGCTTAGGGCGTTGGGTTAGGGGACGATCCAAAATAGGAACGATCGTAGGACTGCCCTAGAATTTCCTGACCAATGGATGACAAAATGCGATCGCTATTATCGTGCAGGACGTAAAAGGACAAGTCTCGCAATATTCGCTCTATAGGACTCGGTTGAATGAGAGAGCGGGCTCCACAAGCTTGTATGCAGTCGTTCACGGTTTCCGTAGCCAGTTGCTCGGTTATGTAACGGGCACGATTGCCTGCTTGTTTTGCCCCTAAATCCTGGCCAGTTTCCCAGAGAGTGGCTACTTGCCGCAGCCACAAATGCATCGTGTCTATATTAATGACTGCCTTAGCAATTCGGTGTTGGACATAGGGGTCGTGTCTTTTTTCCTGTTTCTTGATGTATGCCAAAGCATACTCATAAGCTCCCTCAGCAGCTCCTAGAAAAGCAGCGCCATATTGAGGTGTAAACCGCGTCTGCCACTCCTCAAGGATGTACTGTCCTGGATAGCCAATCAGGTTTTCTTTCGGGATGAAAGTCTGCTTAAAGCGAACCAGGTAACTAACTGTACCTCTCATCCCAATTGGCTGCCACCAACTATCATCAAAGCTGACACTAGGGTCGGATAAATTGCAGGCTAGCATCAGTACGGATGTCGGCGAGCTATTGCTATGACGCGCCCCCCCAGTCCCTGCTGGGTTGACGAGGAGAATTGCCCACTGTGCTGCTGGGGCGCTGGTGGCGAATACCTTTGTGCCATCAAGGATATAGCCGTCATCTACCACTTGAACTGTTGTGCCAAGGCAGACTTTTTGACCTGGAATTTGAGACTGGGGTTCTCCACTCCACGCCGCCCATTTCTCACCGCGTTGGACGATGCCCTCAAACCAGCGCTTTTTCTGAGACTCATTAGCCATAGCTGTCAGTAAAACCTGAGCATTGGCGTGTCCTTCCCAGCAACGGGCTAAGGATAAATCCACTTTTGCCAGTTCCTTGGTCATCATCCAGAGGGTAAAGATATCGCTACCATGTCCTAACCCTAAACCACCATATTCAGTTGGCACAGCAGGCGCATTGAGACCTGCATTAAAAAGATCTTCAAAATCTTCTGTTGGGAAGCTGGCTGTGCGGTCATAGCCTGCGGCACGAGAGGCAAATTTATCGCGGGCCAGTTGGCTAATGCGCTCAATCAGGGTTTGCTTATTGAGAGTTAGATTGAATATCATCTAGTAGAGTTTTATAGACTTATTTTTTCTTGTTGAAGAGGGCAAGCAAGACCTCTTCGCTGGTTTCATTAGTCCAGCCGATAATAAAACTCCCGGCAAAAATCGGTTTGCTTGCCATCCTTAAACTTGTGAAACCCGGCAATGATGCACAAGCCTTTGTTCATGTTAGCTGCCAAAAAGGATTCGACTGAATTGCGCTCGTATCGCGCACAAAAAGCGTTCTCCTTATTCATGTGATCCACAAACGGCGTCACCTCAGTCTCACCCCAATCGTTGAGGGACTCAGCACCATAAGCATGCATAAGGATTTGCTCATCATGTTTGGTCAGGGTAAATTTCTCGATCCATCGGGTCTTTGTGTTGGTGTTTATCCAGGTTCCCAAAACAGGCGTAAAATCAATAACGGTGTCTCTTTTGGGCGGGTCAGCGTAAATTTCGTTGCGATCCATTTCAAAATCCTCCTTTTCCACTAGCGATGATAAAACTCACGACCAAAGAGACTGGTTCTACCACTACCATCTAAATAGCGGGTATAGGACTGAATGACCAGGATTTCCTGTTTTTCATTTGCCACCAGATGCCTCTCAATCCCGTCCTGGTTGTAAAAAGCGTGGAATCCCCTTGCCACGAGCGATGTTCCCGCCGTGTAAGGCACGGCTTCAACCTCACCCCAGTCAATTGGATCGGATTCGTTGGCTCCATAAACCCGGAGCAAAATACGACCGTCCTGTTCAGTGAGGACAACTCGAACCAAGTAACTGCTGTCCGGCTTAGTATTGCTCCAGTCACCGACTAGGGGCGAAAGATCGAGTGGCTCCTTTACACTAGGCTGCTGGTCAGCCTTCATGTAATGGGCGTATTGAGTTGTTTGTTTCACGATCTAGTTCTCTACTGATGTGGCAATTAGTAAATATAAGCACACTATTAGGATACAACTTATGAGAATGAAATTGCTGAAGAATTATCGGATACATCCCAAATTTTGCCAAAATACGCCAAGTATACAGCACTTCCGGCTGCTATGAGGGTACGCAGACAGTATCGAAAGTTAGGACAGGAAAGGGATACGAGTAAAACTGTGCTTCATAATAGCCGGAAGTGCTGTAAGATAAGGTGCGAGGCTAGTAATAATTTTTCTTCATCTCTTTCAGATAAGTCGTTATATAGATAGATAGATAGATATCCTATGATGCTCCGAGAAACTCTGTATTTAGCGATAGCCCTCAGTTTATGCTGTGGGTTGCAAAGCTGTACTGAACGCTCCAAAGCGGGAGTAAAGCAGCAGAAGTTAATCATTACCGGAGCCAGTACGATCGCTCCTTTGGTTTCAGAACTGGGTAAACGGTTTGAAAAGCAGCATCCTGGTACTCGCATTGATGTCCATACAGGCGGTTCTGCACGGGGCTTGGCAGATGCAAGTCAAGGATTGTCTGACATCGGTATGGTTTCGGAGGCTCTAACTGAAGAAGATCAAAAAAAGATGCAGGTTTTTCTCATTGGTCGTGATGGGATTAGCATAATTGTTCATGCAGACAACCCCTTAGATAAAATAGTCAGCAAACAGGTTGTAGCTATCTATACGGGGAAAATCAAAAATTGGAAAGACTTAGGCAGTAAAGATGCTCCTATAACGATCGTACACAAGGCAGAGGGACGTTCTACACAGACGCTATTTTTGCACTATTTTGGCATTGACAATAAAGCGGTTAAAGCAGATGTTGTGGTTGGAGATGACCAGCAGGGGATTAAAACAGTGGCTGGGAATCCGAACGCGATCGGCTATGTTTCCATTGGTTCTACAGAACAAAGCATTCAGCAGGGTGTGAAGGTGAAACTTCTCACTCTCGATGGTGTTAAAGCAACAAGTGCTGCTGTTGCGGATAACAGTTTCCCCTGGAAGCGATCGCTTAACTTAGTGACAAAGGGACAACCTACAGAATTGACCAAGCAATTCATAGATTTTACCCAGGCTCAGGAAAACTATGACATCTTCCGCAAAGAAAACTTCGTTCCCGCGAAAAGTTGATCGGTTACTTCTATGGAGCCTGCGGGGTATCGCAGCGATTGTAGGAACAATTGTTCTGTTTATTATCGGATTCCTGGTTCTGGAGTCCATGCCGATATTTCGGAAAGTGGGCATACTGCCCTTCTTGAGGGATGCTTATTGGAATCCCACCCAAGGACTCTATAGTCTCACACCGATGCTTGTCAGTACGCTCCTAGTTGTAGCAGGTGCGGTTCTACTAGCTGCTCCTATAGGGATTTTGTCAGCTTTGTTTTGCCACTACTACGCCCCCAAACCTGTTGCCAATGTCTATCGACGATTGCTGGAAATCATGTCAGGAATTCCCGGTGTTGTCTACGGTTTTTGGGGATTAGTGGTACTGGTGCCACTGATTAATCGCATACACCCGTCAGGAACCAGCTTGCTAACTGGTATTTTGTTGCTAGCGCTCCTGATTATACCGACAATTGCCTTAATTGCTGATGCTAGTTTAGCAGGAGTACCTCAAGAGTATTTGCAAGGTGCAGTGGCTCTTTCATTGTCACGCTGAGGAACCATCAGGGAGATTGTTCTACCTGCTGCGCGATCGGGATTGTTCACAAGTATTATCCTGGGAACGGGTCGGGCGATCGGAGAAACCATCATCGTTTTGATGGTTTGTGGCAACATTGTCCAGATTCCTAGCAGTCTATTTGATCCGATTCGGACTCTACCTGCAAACATTGCTCTAGAAATGGATTTTGCTTTGGGAGATCACCGCTCGGCTTTGTTTGTTAGCGGGCTGCTGTTAATGGGGGTAAACCTTGTTTTAGTGCTACTGGCAGAGGCGATCGCAGAAGAAGATATCTATCACTACTAGATTCTCAGGATATCGCATCTAAATTCAGAATCAAGGACGAACTTTTAGCCCTATGTCAAGACAAGCTATCCCTCCAAGTCAGAACCATCCTTCAGGCGACGCCCACAGTTTAGCGACAACCAAATCTGACCTCGTAACACCAAGCCAAAAGATTGTCTACGCAGACATTCTACTGAGTTTGCTAGTTTGGGCAGTTGCGATTTGTGTCACGGCAGTCTTCGTCTGGATCTCAGTTGATATTGTTTGGCATGGTGCCGGACAGCTTGACTGGGAATTCCTGACTACAGAGCCAGAAAATGCAGGTCGCGAAGGTGGCATTGCCTCAATTTTAGTTTCGACAGGGCTACTTTTGAGCGTTTGCCTGGGAGTTGCCGTACCCCTAGGGTTGGGAACAGCGATATTGTTGGCTGAATTTACTGTATTGAATAACTGGTTTGGACGGTTGGTGCGACGAAGTTTGGATATGCTAGCAAGTGTTCCATCGATTGTTTTCGGTTTATTCGGTAATGCCTTTTTCTGTGTCACCCTGGGACTGGGATTTTCGATTCTTTCGGGAGGCTTAACCCTCGCTTGCATGGTGTTGCCGATTCTGATTCGTTCTATAGAAGAGGGACTGCGATCTGTTCCCCATGAATACCGCTTGGGCGCTGCCTCTCTAGGACTCTCACGCACTGCAACCCTGGTGAATTTGTTATTGCCTGCGGCAGTCCCTAGTTTAGTGGCAGGGTTGATTTTGGGAATCGGACGAGCGATCGCTGAAACTGCGGCTTTGATGTATACGAGTGGTTACGTTGAGCGTATGCCAGAATCACTGCTGGACTCCGGTCGTGGCTTATCCCTGCATATATACAGCTTATCCATGAATGTTTCTGGTGGAGATAGCAGTGCTTATGCATCAGTTGTGGTATTGATGATGATGCTATTAGTGACTAATGGCGCTGCTATTTGGATGGGAGAGCACTGGCTCCATAGTAGGATTCAAGATTGATATCTGCTTGCAGCCAGTTTTGGTATTTTGATCGCGACTCGCTTATGAACACGCCCTCATCAGAAACAGAATTGAATTCTTCTCCTTGTAAGGAGGATTTGCCTCTACCTTGCCTATATACTGAGCAGTTGAGCTTATACTACAACTCTCAGCTTGCCCTGCAAGACGTAACGCTCTCCATTCCCAAAGGTTGTGTTACGGCACTTATTGGTCCTTCTGGATGTGGCAAGACTAGCTTTCTGTCGTGCCTCAATCGCTTGACTGATTTGATTCCCAACTGCAAAATATGCGGTCAAGTCCGGCTGGAAGACTTAGATATTCTCCATCCTAAAACAGATACGGTTGCTCTTCGCCGTCGGGTGGGCACGATCTTCCAAAAACCCAATCCTTTCCCCCTCTCCATTTGGAAAAATATCGTTTTTCCTCTAAGGGAGCATGGAATCAAAGATCGGCAGAGGATTGATGAAATTGTTGAACAGGTTCTGGTAGATGTAGGTTTGTGGGATGAAGTGAAAGACCGGCTGAAGTCTCCGGCTCTTCGCCTTTCGGGGGGTCAAAAGCAGCGCCTCTGTATTGCTAGAACTCTGGCATTGCAACCAGAGATTCTGTTAATGGACGAACCTTGCAGCGCTCTCGACCCTATTACCACGGGTATTGTGGAAGACTTAATTGTAAGTTTGCGAGGAAAATACACAATTTTAATTGTTACCCACAACTTGGCACAGGCTCGACGAATTGCTGATTATGTGGCTCTATTTTGGGTCAAAGATGGCTGTGGCAGATTGATTGAAGCGGGTTCGGTCAAACAAATCTTTGAAAATCCTCAGCAACCCATTACAGGAGCCTATATTAGCGGTAGCCGAGGATAGCGAGGGTTCCAAGAATTGTTCAGTCCCTAAAATTTGGAATGCACTACTAAGCACTTATGTCAACTCTAACTACTTGACTAATGCCCTAGACACTTGTTTTTGGTTAATCATAGCCTCCGTATACCAAACCAGTTCCTCGATCAACGATTTCAGCTTGGGTTTGAATGCTGGATTACATAAGTTTCCCCTTTCGTCAAAGAGATCCTGTACGTTGGAGACGGGCAACTTGTCTGGGATTGGTAAGCCTCCGAGCGCCAGACAGACGAGTTGTAACTGCGTCAGACAATTTAGCCCTCCAAAACCACCTGATGACACAGTACAGATACCAATAGGCTTATACCGCAAAGCCTGGGGTTCGAGGTAGTCAAGGGCATTCTTCAATACTCCAGGGTATCCTCCCTTATATTCCGGAGTGACAATGAGAACACCGTCAGCTTGACTGAGTTTAGAACAGAACTGGAGTACAGTGGGCCCAGGAGTTGACATCTCATTCAATCTCTCTTCCAGGATGGGAAGTTTATATTCGCGCAAGTCAATGAGTTCCGTTTGAACGCGATCGCGCTGGCTCAATTCTCCGAAGATAAACTCAGCCACCTTCACACTCTGCCTTCCTGTTCGAGAACTTCCCAGAAGAATAGGGATATAAGCCTTAGTCATGCCTAGCTCTGCCAAATACTTGAAGTTACTGTACGGATTTGACCCTCGATATCATGTTACCCTAAAAGTAACCTGAGCGTTCGTTTTAATGGTAATTTGAAAAAAAAACTTAATTATGGAAAAGCGTTTAAGATTCCATTGGAGCCTTTCCCAAGCAGGAGATACATTTAGAAAATCTCAATCCTTAAATACTCAATCTGGTCTTGCCAACATTGAGGCTCAAATTGCCTTGTGTCAACGAGCAGAAGAGTGCGGGATTGATTCTATGCTCATGGCAATTGGCTTTACTAGACCCGATCCAATGCTGCTTTCACTAATGCTTGGTCAAAAAACCGAAAAGATTAAATTTCTGGTAGCTGTAAGACCGGGGTTGATTTCTCCAACTTTATTCGTGCAACAAATCAATACTCTATCTTGCTTGCTCAATGGTAGAGTACACATCAATATAGTTAGCGGACGCTCTCCTCAAGAACATCGATATTACGGTGACTTTTTAAACCATGATGAAAGATACCAAAGAACAGCAGAGTTTATGGCTATATGCAATGCTTTTTGGCAGCAAGAAGGAGAGGTTAATTTCAAGGGAAAGTTCTATCAAATTGAAAATGGTAAAATCAATACTCCCTTTGTTTCACCAGAAACAAGTAAGCCGGAATTTTTTTTAGGAGGAAACTCAGATAGCGCTGCTGAAATCGCTGGTAAATATGCTGATTGTCTTTGGCGTTTTCCTGATGCGCCAGAAAAACTTCAACCCCAAATCCAAACAGTATTGGAGTGTGGCAAAGAAGTTGGCTTATTAGTTTCGTTAATTACTCGCCCAACTCAAGAAGAGGCAGAAGCAGCAGCTCAAGCGATCGCAGTCAGGGTCGGAGATAAAGCAAAAGAAGTTATTAGAGAATTTAACAAACAATCGGATTCTGAAGGATACCAATCTGTATTTGCTTTGTCTGAAAAGGAGCAGTCCCCCTGGTTAACTCCTTACTTATGGACTGGTGCTGTTCCTTATCTTGGTCCTCCCGCGATCGCCTTAGTGGGTTCTTATGAAAAGATTGCCACAGCAATTATCGAGTACAAAGCTATTGGTATTAGCCAATATCTTTTTATGGGTTGGCCAGATATTGAAGAAATGACTCATTTGGCTAAAGGAGTTATACCCTTGCTTCGGAAGTCAGGAGTAAGTTGTTAAATTATCATCAAAAAAGAGCAACTCATGTCCGGTCAATCACCATTAATAAAAATGCCCCCAAGCCTTGCTGTAAAAGCATCGTCCGGGATGGGCATTTGCTCGGACATGATATCACTTAAAGTTCTTGACTGAGCTGGTGCCGATCGAATTCCAAAAACTCAGCAGTCCACCGCAGAGGTATATCAAGGAACTTACTTCCTATTGTGATGCAGCTATCCAGGAAGGGTGTTTCTACTCCAGCTAGGCGAGCTAAAACCTGTAGGGGAAAACAGCCATAAGGCAAATCTTCAACCAAATAGCGGTGATGAGGGTTACACAGCGTCGTACTGGAGTAGGCTCCAAGCTGCTGCATATGTTCGTAAAGGGTTGGCCCCTTGGTTCCATATGCGATTTGATAGTGGCTTTTGATATCAATCAAGTTGAGCACTCCCAGTGCTTCACCCACCGCCATGCGATCGCCATCCAGGTGCTCAATGAGTGCAACAGTACGGGGACCCACCTTATGATAGATGTTGTAATCCTCACCAGATTCCCATCTAGCTAATGAAACCAGAAGCAGAGGAAGGTGGATAATGTCATTAACTTTATTTAGATCAATTTCTAAAACCGAAGCAGCTAGCCATAAATTACTGAAGGCATCTTGGAAAGTTGCTACAATCCGATTTGTCATGGTTCGGTTTTGAGCTGCCACAAAGAACTTGTTGGTAAGCGTACTAATCCTAACTTCGTCCTCCGTATTACCGCGACTGACGAACGGAGTATTGTTAACATCGGCTACAGCAGGCAAATGTGCCTCAGCTATCCCCTGTCTCTGGAGTACCTTACAAAAAACCCAACCTGCAAAGCGACTGCCACAGAAAACCAGAACATTCATTTGGGAATTGATATATTTAGCTAGAATCTTGGCATAAGGCTCAATGTCTTGACCGCGACAACAGATCAGCACGTTCAGCGGTAGTTGACCGCCATTGAGTGCCGCCAACTCATCAAGGTTATTGGAACAAGCTGCAACTGGATAACTTCCGGGAGAAATTGGTCCTATTGAGTGAATGGTTCTTGTCTGGGCAACAAAAGAAGAACGGCGAGAAAAAAGGTAAACAGTATATCCCTGAGCGCTCAGATAGACTGCTGTGGCTAAGCCAATGTGTCCTTTTCCTACAACCAGGTAGCTAGTCTGTGGCATGGGCTAATTAATTCATCCGAAAACTATAAACAAATATATCTTGAAGTGAATGGCACTGACTTAAGTTGCTAAATCCAGTTAATTGTAGCAGCTTCCTTAAAACATCTAAGTATTCGGACATAAATAAACAGTGCTGTGTAAAGAAAGATTAAGGGAAAGACTGAAGGGGCGCTCGCGCCCGTGCCCGCGGGCTGAGTGCGATCGACGGCGATCGCATTCTGCCGAACCAACAGACTGCGGAGGGATGCCTAATAGCTGATTGCAGCATTATTGAGACTGTTGCAAGATATCAATGTCGATCGGCCGTTCTTAACTTGTCGTTAGCTGATTACTCGTTCATATTCTTGTAAGTAGCAACAGCAGAAGGCGAACTCCGGTTTAAATAGCGAAATATCCAATACTTAAATACAGTATCCAAGATAACTGGAAACGTCGCAATGAACAGAAATATGAACTGCCTATTTTCTGGCAGTCCCAAATGCCTCGATAAACCTTCGAGAATTATTTCCCAACCGTGAGGCGAGTGAAATCCGACAAACACATCGGTAAACAAAATAATTACGAAAGCCTTAGCACTGTCGCTGAGACCGTAAACCACATCGTCCATGAAAGACTTTAAAATCTCAATCTCTTTCTTATTAGTGACGATAATCGCGGCAAAGGCTATGCAGGAAATCAAATCGGCAAAAATATTTTTAATAGCTCCACCACTTTCAGAGCGGTATTCCTGCGCTAGCTCAACTGCTTTCTCGGAAATCTTCTTTTCCGTTTCCTCGGAAGAAAGCGATGGAGCCATGCCAATTAATGTGTCAAATTTGAGGTGCCGCTCAAATTGCTCTAGTTTTTCAAATGCTTCTTCTTCCAGATCAACATTTATGAATAACGGAGCATTTTGCTTAATTCTAAAATGGTCAACTACTGGGCCGATTAGAAAGTTTTTGGAAATTTGATTCGTCAACAGCGGAACTAAAATCAAAAGCAAAATAAATCTCAGAGAAATAATCGTTTTTACTTTGGAATTGCGGAAATTTTTAACTACTTCTTTTTCAGCTCCAGGGTCTAAATCTTTAGTGATTCGATTCAAAGTTCCCAAAAGTGATCGCGGCAATAAATTCACTTCTTCATAGTTAGTGTCAACCTCACCATCGTGAATTTTAACAAAATTAGCGGAACCTTTATTTTGGTCAGGTGGAGAGCTGCTATTTTTTGTAGATTTTGCCTGCACATTTACTGAACTGACAACCGGAACAATTGCCGTTGATCTACTACTATTAATATACTTGTCGATGACTCCATCAATAAACTCTAGCTTCTCAAATATAAGGGAGGCTCTATCTTTATTGTTGAGATGTAATCCGTGCTGGTGAGGCTCAGCGCTGTGCCCCGTTTTTGGTTTGGCCCCCACTCGCTCCGGCAGTTCCAAAAAAGAACGGCTAGCATTAAACTCAACCATTCGGGTTTGGATGACCTTGAGGTATTTTTGCAGTTCGGATTTAAAGTAAGACAGTGTGCTTTGTCCGTAATCTCCCGATCGCTCAGAGATTCCTTGACCGCCAAAATGCTCGTCTTCGATCGCCTTAATTGCTAAGGCAGCATCGTAGGCCTGTTCTAGAGCCCTCTCAGGGGTTTCTCGATACCATTGGTGAACGCTGTAGAGATATTTTACAATCCTGTTCCACGGAGAAGTATTCATAGCTAAAGCTGGTTAGTTGGCTGTAGACATTAGTGATTAAAGTATTCACGGTATGGTAACAAATTTACATAAATTGAGAACTGCCACCGAGGATTCAATTTGGATTGTCGGATCTGCCCGCAGTGGCAAAACCACTCGTTTAGTCGAGCAGTTCTGCATTTGGAGCAAAACTGTCAAGCCTCTGCCTGCAACAGTTTCAGGGCGATCGAGTTCCGGGCGGCGGCGGGCTGGACAAACTGCCCCAGCAATTTTAGTCTTAGCAGCTAATGGGGACAACCGGCTAGAATTGGCCGATCGCATCGCCGTCGCTACCGAAGGAAAATATACCTTTCACTCCACAACGCCCTTCGGTTTTTTTGAGCAGGAGGTATTGCTATTTTGGCCCCTGCTAGTTCAGTCGCTGGATTTGAAGGCTCAATTTCCCCTACGGCTGCAACCTGAAACAGAACTGGAACTTGCCACGAGACTCTGGCGTCGCGAACTAGACGAAGGGATTTTGCAACAAACAGGGGTAAGTCCAACTCGAATGGTGCGTCGAACTCTAGACTTATTACAACTGGCTGCTGTCAGCGGTACGCCGAGAGAAGAAATTCCCAGCATTCTACAACAGGGATTTGCTGGGGAAGGCAGCTCGATCAACCTGTGGACTAGCATGGGAGATTTGCTCGAAAGGTGGCGGGAATGGTGCTTGACGCGCGGGCTGCTGACTTACGGGATTGTTTGCGAACTCTACTGGCGCTATTTGTTGCCGGATGTCAGTTACCAGCAGCATTTGGCCTCTAGATACCAAGCTGTGATCGCAGACGATGTTGACGATTATCCGGCGATAAGTCGCCATTTGTTCGATCGAATGCTCGACCAAGGTGCGGCGGGGGCGTTCTCCTACAATCGGGATGGAGGAGTGCGTTTGGGCTTGGGGGCTGACACCGAAGACCTCGCCCGACTCGAAAGCAGGTGTCGCATCGTCGAAAAATTGGACGCAAAAGCGGGTTTATCCCCAGAAATTGGGGAATTGGCGGTAAGTTTAGCCGTTAATTCTGAGGGTTTTTATCCTTTAGGCTTGAGTTTGCCCGGATCAGTTCGATCGCTCGAAACAATTTCGCGGGCGCAACTGCTGCGAGAAACCGCCGAAATCATCGTGGATGCAGTGAAATCACAAGCCGTGGAACCGCAGGAAATCGCTGTAATTGCTCCTGGGATGGATGCGATCGCCCGTTACAGTTTAACGGAAATTCTGGCGCGAGATGGTATCGCCGCCGTATCTCTCAACGATCAGCGTCCCCTCTCGACCACCCCAGAGATTCGAGCTTTACTCACTTTGTTAGCCTTAGTTTATCCGGGACTCGGCCGTTTAGTCGATCGAGACGGCGCCGCCGAAATGCTGGTAGTGTTGGGCAGCCAGAAACACCGTTCATTGGAAACAGAAGATTCCAACTCGACGTTCAATCTAAAATCTCAAATTCAAAATCAAAAATCGATCGACCAAGTGAGAGCAGGTTTAATCGCCGATCACTGTTTTTGTCCAGATCTCGATCGACCTCAATTGCTGCCAATTACAGCCTTTCCCCGGTGGGACAGACTGGGACACCGAGCAGCCAGGGCCTACGAGCACATTGTGGAGTGGATCGAACAACAGCGGTCGCAACAGCAGGAGCGGCTGTTGCCGAGTCCAATTGCGCTGCTCGATCGAGCCATTCAAAAATTTCTCATGAACGACAGATACCTGCCCTACGATCGGCTAGCAGCCCTGCGCGAGTTAATGGAAACCGCCACCCACTACTGGGAAATCAACGGGCGAATGCAGCGCGTAGAACCAACAAACGGCGGCGACTCAGAAACCATCGCCCGGTTCATCCAGTTGTTGCGTCAAGGAACCGTCACCGCCAACCCCTTTCCAGTCCGTCCAGAAGGCCCAGCAGCCAGAGCCGTCACCCTCGCCAACATCTTCCAGTACCGCAGCAGCCGCCGCGCCCACAAATGGCACTTTTGGCTGGACGCCGGCTCGCCCCTATGGCTGAGTGGCGGTGCGGCGACATTGTTTGGTGCTCCCTTATTTTTGCGATCGCAACAGGGGCGTCCCTGGGAAACCGAAGAGGAAACAGTGGCCGACCAACAGCGACTGCGGCGAATTCTGCTAGATTTGTTAAGTCGCTGTTCCCTGCTTTACCTTTGCCACAGCGAACTATCCGTCAGTGGACAAGAACAAACCGGGCCGCTTCTGCCCCTAATTAACAGCTCTGTTTCTTGTCAGCAGTCAGCATAAGGCATTCGGCTTCGGCAGGCAAAAGGCACATCTGTATTCAGCATTCGACATTCGGAAAGAAAAAATTATGACGGCGAAGATTTTTATTTTTTCTGATTCTGGATAAATACACCGGGCTGACTCCAAGCCCGACTTCTAGGTTCTATCGAAATGGCGCGATATTAAAGTATACCCAACATAGGCCTCAAAACGTGCAAAAATTAATATTTTGAGATCAAAAGATGCCCGGATTAAAAAATATCCATAGCCGTTGCAGTTTTGATTTAGTATGCTAGAAATGATGGGATTATTAATCAATTTTAAGCCAGATTTGTGGCAATAAACTGATACTAATCAGTTCTTAAAGTTAATCGGGATCGTCGTTTAAAGGAGCCAAAATAATGCCAAGTGCAGTGCCAGTAGTAATTATACCAACACCAACACCCGAACCAACACCCGAACCAACGCCAACACCCGAACCGACACCAACACCCGAACCAACTCCAACACCCACTCCAACTCCAACACCCACTCCAACGCCAACTCCCTCCGGTGACGACACATTTGGTGGCATAGACGACACATTGGGCGGAGGCCAAGGTACGTCGCCCGCAATCATCGGCGGCGTAGTCCGCGGCACCGAAACCAACGACTCCTTAGTTGGCAGTCCCGGCCCCGACGTGATTTCCGGGCTGCAAGGCAACGACACCGTGCAAGGAGCCGACGGCGACGATTTAGTATTTGGCAACGACGATGATGATGTGTTGTTCGGCGCGCCCGGCAACGACGTTCTCGATGGCGGTTCAGGACTCGATACCCTGTACGGAGGTAAAGACAACGACTCCCTCGACGGGGGAAATAACCCCGACCTGTTGTATGGCAATGACGGCAACGACACGGTAATCGGAGGCGAAGGCAGAGACACGGCTTACGGCGGCAAAGGCAGCGACAGCTTGCGTGGAGGCTCTGGCGACGATAGCTTTTTGGGCGATCGAGGCGACGACATCCTGTGGGGCGACGAAGGTAACGACTCGCTCTTCGGTGGCGACGGCGAAGACTTGGTATTTGGCAACGAAGGAGGCGACTGGCTCTACGGCAACGCCGGCGGGGATACATTTTTTTCCGGCGACGGCGACGACATCGTATTCGGCGGTGACGGCGACGACATCGTGGACGCCGGTGCTGGCAACGACGTTATTTGGGGCGAAGCAGGCAAAGACGTAGTGGCAGGAGGCGAAGGCAGAGATGTCTTCGTCATCGGTGCCTTCAGTTCCCCCAGCGGCAGCAGCAGCGACGGCACTAACCCGGCATTTCTCACCACAGGCGGCCCCGATCTCGCCGATGCCGACATTTTCACAGACTTTCGCCAAGGCGAAGATGCGATCGGGTTAAGTGGCGACCTCAAGTTTGAAGATTTGGTAATCTTCCAAAGCACCGAAACCAAAGCCGGCAGTACGATTATTCGCAACGGCGTCAGCGGCGACTTTTTAGCAGTATTGCCCGGAGTGGACAGCAGAACCCTAGGGCGAAGCTCATTTGTAATTGCCCCCACAGTTCCCGGCAGCGCAACTCCGCTTCCCCTGCCGACGCCGACACCAACGCCAAATACGAAAACGTCAAACAGCAGAAGCTGTACATCAAAGACCTTCAAAAGATGGAAGTCTCTGACCTGCACAAGATCGCGGTTGAGGAAAACATCCAGGACTACATGGGGATGAAAAAGCAGGACCTGATTTTTCAGATTCTGCGTGCCCGCGTGCGTCAGAACGGGATGATGTTTGGTGAAGGCGTGCTTGAAATCCTGCCCGACGGTTTCGGGTTTCTGCGTTCGCCGGAATACAACTATCTGCCTTGCCCCGACGACATTTACA
>ENA-ORBV01006651-ORBV01006651.1-microbial-mat-metagenome-genome-assembly--contig:-NODE-6651-length-20234-cov-7.299300_pt1 | contig 20234 bp, 20 predicted proteins | sample MGYA00237777_ERZ505514 | MGnify/ENA primary metagenome ERZ505514 (study PRJEB26160, sample SAMN06269048) | microbial mat metagenome | isolation source: Oligotrophic lake microbial mat | place... | reverse complement strand
GCCCAAGAGCGCCTTCTCCTCGTCCCTGGGCGTCACCGTGCCCTTGCCTTGTTCCGGATGTCCTCCCACTGGGGCGGGGCTTCACGAGCGGCGGGCGGGAGAGGGGCCGGCAGCTCGGCGAGGATGGCCGCTGACGCGGAGGGGCTGGCAGCTACCGGTGCCGGCAGCTCGGCGAGGATGGCCGCTGACGCGGAGGGGCTGGCAGCTACCGGTGCCGGCATGGGCATGGGCATGGAAGGCGCGTGCTTGGGGTGCGGCTTCTCGGTCTTGACCACCGGCGGTGAGGCCGGGACCATGAAGGTGGCGGCAGCCGAGGCTGATGCCAGGGGGCCTGGAGGGTCAGAGAGGTCGGGGATGCCGTCCCCGTCTTTCACCGGCACCCACCGCAGGGCCGCAAGCTCGTTACGCATGGCGGTCTGGTCCTTCTGGATCTCTGCGATCTTCCCGGCCAGGGCCTCGTAGCTCGTCTGCTCCAGCGTCTTGTCCACGGCCTTCACCAGCGAGGTGCCGGCTGTGACGAGGGCGGTGATGCTGATGATGGCCGAGAGGACCTGCCTCAGGTCAAAGGGCTTTGCGTCTGCCATGATGCTCCTCTCGTAAAAGTGGATCAACATGACGGCCTACATCTTGTCGCCGAGGGTACCTGCATGAAGCGAGCTTGTGGTTCGAGCTGCCGAGACCCCGAGGTCAGGTCAAAGAAGCTGTGTTGCTGTGGGGGGCACTCAACCGGGGCCCGCAAGCCCCGCAAGAGCTACCGAGCCCGGAGGGCCTTGAGCCGCTCGACCGACTTGGGGTGTAGCCGGTAGCCTTTCGTTCGCCGGGGTAGCCGGAGCTTGGCGGGGTGGTCGTTCTTGAGCCCGACCGATGAGTACCAACCCTCGCCGCCAAAGACTGAGTGACTCCCAGCCCCCCGGACCAAGATGATGTTCTGGTCGTGGTAGAGGACCCGGCCCACGAAGGCCGTCTTCCAGCCGTGGGGCTCTCTGTACTGAACCGTGACGCGCATGGTGTAGACCCATACACCGATTCGCGGGTGTAGCTCGAAGGTCGAGCACGACGTTCCCAACGTTGAGGCAGGGGTCCGATTCCCCTCACCCGCTCTGGGGCCCTTTCGGGGGTCCCTTCATGTCGAGGTAGCCAAGCGGCAAGGCAGGGCTCTGCAAAAGCCCCATCGTGGGTTCAATTCCCACCCCCGACTCCAGCAGCGAATGCCAGGTGGACTACATGATGGGTGCCGAAGGGGCAGCCCGGCCTGAACAGCCGGCGCACTGGTTCGAGCCCAGCCTACCAACCCCGTCTACCGACCTTCTTGTCGTTGCTTCGCCCCTGTCAGATGGAGCTGGTCTGAGCCTTCTAAGCTCGCGAAGGGGGGTTCGATTCCCCCCAGGGGCTCTACTTGTCGATGCCCCCGTCTGACTGGATGTCAGCACAGCCCTCCGAAGGCTGCTGTGCAGGTTCGATTCCTGCCGGGGGCGCCATGGGGCAGTAGCTCAGCAAGGTCGGAGCCCGGTGAGTAGTACTCCACCTGGCCGAGCCCCCGTAAGAGCATCGGCCTTTTAGGCCGGTGGTCGCCCGTTCAACCCGGGCCTGCCTCTCCTGTCCCCGCCCGGCCGGATGCCGGTGTCTGTTTCCTAAACAGACTATGTAGGTTCGACTCCTACCGGGGACGCTGCCGCACTGAATGCCTGCTAGGACTACACGACTACGAATCGATCGAAGAAGCTGGGGATCGAAACGAAAGGGCGGGGACAGTGGGGCCGTAACGGCTTCAACAACGCTGGTACTCAAGGTGAGAGACACTCCTCATAAGGGTGCTTCGAGGGGGTTCGATTCCCCCACCAGCGACTCGGGGTACGGCCGGCGCCGACGCTCGCCTTTGAAGCGAGTTTGGAGGGTTCGACCCCCTCACCCCGTTCCACGTTAGCTCCGTACGTCGAGACGACCCCGCCGGTGTATACCCGGGGGATGTCGTGCGCTTGATGCCGGTCGAATCAACCGCAACAGGTCACCCCGGTCCTCGGCCCTCTGTGTGAGGCGTGCGCGTCGGTGCGGGCCAAGAACCTGAAGTACCGGTTGGGCCTGAAGGGAACGCCCCGGCCGAAGCCATGGTGCGTCGAGCTGCTCGACGAGCTGGGGCTCTACATCGCCCAGCTCGCGGTGGTCTTCCGTCGCGATCTCCGGGATGTCGAAGATGACGTAGGTAGAGCCGTCGCCAAAGCAGAGGGTCATGACCTGACCCTCACGGACATCGACGAAGACGAACTCGACCGGATTTAGACATGGGAGGTTTGCCGTCTGGTGACGGCACCGGTCTTACCAACCCGGAAAGCCCCTGCCTCGCTCGTAGCAGGCAGGGGTCTGTCACGTTTCGGCGTGCGAAAGACGAACGACCTTGCGTTGCTGTTAGCCGCGGGTAATATACAAATCGTGTCGCACAGAACGATCGAGATAGCGTGGCTGCCAGGCTCGAAAAGAGCCTGGGCCACGTTCACGGCGGCGCGTAAGGAAGCCGCCAAACTCTGGTCGGACATGGTGGAGCGCCACCATCGACTTCGGCGCCTCAACTGGAAGTGGCCCAGCAAGAGCCGCTGGGAGAAGTGGGCAGCCAAACGCTACCCCAACCTGCACTCTCAGACCATCCAGCAGGTGCTCGCCGAGTTCCTTGAGGCGGTGCAAAGCGCCAAGGCTCTTCGCAAGAACGGCCAGGCCGAAGCGCGCTACCCGTGGCGAAAGCCTCGGTATCGAGACGTGACCTATACCAACCAAGGCGCACGAATCCGCAAGGGCGCTCTGTTCTTGCCCAACGGCAAGGCTGGCACCTTGTCTATACCGATACCCGAGACGATCGCGCTCCCGGGCCGCCTGATGGAAGTGCATCTGCTCTACGGCCGCGTCCTGCTCGTCTGTGAGGTGCCCGACGAGGCCCAGCCCGCAAACTCGACCGTGGGTGTCGACCTGGGCGTCAACACGATCGTGGCCGCCACCGATGGCGAAACAGCAATCGTGGTGAGCGGTCGTGAGGTCAAGGCGACGGTGCAGTGGCGCAACAAGCGCTTGGCCGAGCTGTCTGCCGCACAGGCGGCCAAGACCAAGCGATCTAGGCGGCACATGCGTCTCCAGCGCCGCAAGTACGCTATGCTCGACAAGGCCCGCAACCGGGTGCGCGACCTGACCCACAAGGCCACGGCCAAGGTGGCCGAGGCGTTTCCTGGCGCGAAGGTGTACGTCGGAGAGCCTTTCAACGACGCGGCCCGCAAGGTCGGCCGTCGGCAGGCGCAACAGGTCTCGTCGGCCTGCAACCGGAAGCTCATCTCTCAACTCGACTACAAGACTTCGGGGGCCATTGAGGTCTGCGAAGCCTACAGCTCGCAAACGTGTCCCGTTTGCGCGTGCCGGCAAACGTGTCGGCGGATCTACAAGTGCAAAGAGTGCGGCTTTGTGGCACCACGCGATGTCGTCGGGGCGCTCAACATTCGCACGATCGGCCGAAGGGGTGAGCTTCAAACGCAGGCGGACCTCAAGGTGCCCACCATCGTTTGGATGCACCCCAGCAAGTATCCTGGCCCCAAGCCAGGTAGTTCCGGCGGACACCCGGCAAGTAGCTCGTAGGCCGTCAGGCTTCCGAGAAGCCCCCACCTCGCCGCAAGGGCAGGTGGGGGAGTGTCACCAAGCGGTCCCAGAGCGACGGGCCCTCCAGCCCCGGGAGCGGGTGCTGCTGGCAGTGCTCCCGGCGGGGCCGGCCGGCGGCCCACCACACCCGCTTGCACGCCCGGCACTCACAGGGGCAGCAGGCCGGGTCCGAGCAGCTCTCGTGGTCCCCATCTTCGTGGGGCTCTGTACCTCGTGTCATACAAGGTGGGATACAGGCATACACAAGATGTGTCAAGCGCAAACGGGTCGGTCCCTTAGCTCCCCGGTCGGGGGCACCTGGCTTATATCCAGGCGGGGGGAGGTTCGACTCCTCACCGGCCCACTGTTGAAGAAGTCCTTGTCCGTCTGGCCAAGGTAGCTCGCTCCTTCAGGGCGGCACCGACGCCGCAGAAGGCAGGGCATCATGACCAGGAAGTACGACCAAGACAGCCAGGTGATCTACATCGACCCGAAGGGCGTGCCCCATTCGGCGCTGGTGACCATCTGGTGGAACGAGATCTCTTCGTATCGCTCCGACCAGGGCGAGCCGGGGTGCAACCTCGTCTACATTTCGACCGACAGCCAGAAGTCGGACCCGTACGGACGGCAGATCGAGCGGTCCACTTCGGTGGTCCACAAGATGAAGCAGTCTGCTCCGGGCAACTACTGGTGCTGGCCGGACGAGCTGAGCCTGGAGTGAGCTGAAGGTCAGGTCCCGGGTCGGTGCCGATGAGGTGCCGGTGGCCCGTGGGCTTCGATGTCGCCCTGAAGGAACGAGCCTGAAGAAACCCGGCGGCGTCGCCCAGCCCCGGTGTATAATGAGAGCGGGGACCGTCTTGAGGTTCCTGCCTTGGGCCGATGGGCGTTCAAGGTAACGGGGCTCCCCTCTCGGGCCCTGCCGTGAGAACCGGCGAACCGTTCCGGATCGAGAGGGGGCGTGGTCACGTACGCCTGGGCCGCAAGGTCCAAAGGTTCCTAGAATCGCGTGGCGCTGTTTCTCCCCTGGGGGCGATCGGCTTCGACGGTGTCGGGAAGGTCACGACTGCATGTGGGCGGGTGCTTGGTGCCGCCTTGAACAACACCAAGCCGTCATAACTGCAAACGACAACGCAGCTCTCGACGACCAGCGCCTCGCGGCCTGAGTCTCGCGTCCCCGAGCAAGGATGACCCTAGTAGCTCGGGGGTGTCAACCACAGGGGTCTGCGATCGATGGGGCTCCAGCGGGCGGCCATCATCTAAGGGAATACCGCTGAGGCCGGTTTAGGGCCACACCTAGACACCCTGTCCGAAGGGGCCGCAAGGCGAGACGGACTAAGCATGTGAACGAGGTTGTGACCAGACCTTCGCCGGACCCGGGTTCGATTCCCGGCGCCTCCACCGTTTTACCCGGGCACTCTCACAAGGGGTGCCTGGGTGTCTGTACTTGCTCACGTAGCCCAACTGGCAGCGGCAGCGGCTTCAAATCCCGTTCAGTGTGGGTTCAAATCCCACCGTGAGCACCAAGCAAGGATACCAGAACGGCAGATGGAGTTCGGGGAGACCCGAGCTAGATAGCTGGACTACGTGGGCCAGACATGCGGGTTCGACTCCCGCTCCTTGCACCCTTCGAGCGTTTATCTGTCAGAAGCGCTCATCGGAGAGAGTCATGAAGAAGAGAAGAAGAGGGTGATACCGTGGACTCCCATACGCTGGTTCTGAATCCTTGGATGCAACCCCATCGCGTCTGCTCGTGGCACGAGGGCATCTGCCTTCTGGTCAAGGGGACGGTCGACGTGCTCGAAGAGTACGAAGAGACCGTCTCCAGCCCCTCTGTCACGTTCCAGGTGCCGGCGGTTGTTCGGCTCCGCAAGCCCGTCGCGACCCACAAGAAGGGCGTGAAGTTCTCGCGGATCAACGTCTTCACCCGAGACAACTTCGCCTGCCAGTACTGCGGGACGAAGAAGCCGATGAAGGATCTCAACTACGACCACGTCATCCCCCGCGTTCGCGGCGGGAAGACCGTGTGGGAGAACATCGTCACCTCCTGCTACCCCTGCAACGACAAGAAGGCAGGGCGTACGCCGGACCAGGCCGGGATGACGCTCCGCAAGGCGCCGTTCAAGCCGAAGACGCTCCCGATGACCCAGCCGATGCTGGGGCTCAAGGTCATCCCCGACCTCTGGAAGCCCTACATCCTTTCGCTCCCCGGGCTCGACCTGGCTCGCGGCTAGGTCGACCTGAAGAGACCTGAAGCGTGGCCCCGGCTTGACGGGGCGAATCGGAGGTCGGGCTCAAGGTGGGCCGCTCGGCTGGGGGCCGAGATATCAGGTGGGTTCGATTCCCACACCTCCGACAACTTCACCGCCCTGACTAGAGACACCGGCCGGCGATCTTGTTGGTCATCTTAATACGCTGCCAGCGAGCCCAGGCGGCGGTGATGATCAAGGGGACCGCCCCGTTGCCCTGGCACCACCGGCAGGGCATCTGCCGGTAGCGGCCGTAGACTTCGACGAGCCTCTTCCCTTCCCCGCTGCAAGCCGGGCAGGGCATGAGTGTATCGCGGTTTTCGACGGGGAGTTGCCTCCGCAGGGCGAGTCGGCGTTGGGAGTCACTCGTGAGCTTGCTCATCGTACCCAAGATGGCGCACGAGAAGACCACCGACCCGGTGTACAGGAGAAGCCATGCCTGACCCAGATGACCGCCCCGCCCGTCCCTGGGCCGTAGCAACCCGAGCCGCCAACCAGCTTCACCCGGCGATCCGGCGGGGCGACGACGCTCGGGCCATCGACAACTACATCTCGGAGCTTCGTGCCTGCTACCCCCGGTTTCAGTACGAGGTCTTGCCAGGGGTGGGCTTCGTGCTTCGTGGGCCGGAGCGCGAGATGACCCGGATACCCCAGGGCATCCGAACGGCGGCCCACCGGATCGAGAGCATCGAGTCTCTTCACCTTGATCCCAACCCCCAGCCCTGGGTCTACGTCCACAAGAACAAGGACGGCCCCCAGGGCTTCCTCACCCGGCAAGAGATAGATCGGGCGTACAGCGAGGCCCGTACCCAGGCCGATGTCGATGTGGGCGACATCCTATCGACCTTCGCGGACATGCTCGACGGCAAGACGAAGAGCTTCAAGAAGACCCCGCCCCCCACCCTCTGGGACCGGCTGGGCCAAGACGACGACTTTGGAGAGTGAATCGCTCACGGGAGCGAACCTGCCCGGAAAGCAGAGTGGGCCCGCAAGGGTCTGGGGTTCGAGTCCTCCGCTCTCCGCCAACTGAACCGCAGACGAACAGGAGCCCTGCCAGGGGTCTCAGATTTCGCTTGCCCGCCCCAAGCGGGCTGATGTATAGCTCTGACTCAGCGGGACTACGCCTCTCTTGGGCTTGGGTCCCCGTACCACCGACCGCACCCCCTCTCACGAGGCGGGTTTGGGGAGGTGGCTCGGTACGCCGAGACGCGGGTCGATCAAAGCGGGCCGTCGCTTTTTCGTGTAGAACGTCGGGCATGGCTTTTTTGCCCACGATCGAAGAGCTGACCGCGCTCTCCCTGGAGGAGATCCAAGCCCTCGTCCTGGTGACTCTTCCCCCTGACTGGTCCTTCGACTTTGAGGAAGAGCCGGGGGAGAGGTGGGGCCTCTGGACCGCCCAGATCACCGACGCCGAGGGTGAGGTGGTCTTCACGTCGAGCTACCCGGACATGCGTCTCGCGCTGCTGAACGCCTACGGCTTCCTCTGGCAGCGGCAGCACAAGCCGACGAACCCCGTCTGGCAGCGGCGGCGGGATGACCTGCGGGACGCAGCCCGGCGGGGGATCATGCACCTGCCGGGATCTGAGGCCGTGCCAGATCCCGACGATCTTGACCCTGGTTCGGTGTATGAAGAGGGCTCCGGAAGCCCCACGAGGAGAGATAGATGAGCACCAAGATGAGCACCAAGCTGAGCAGGGCCGACGCCTTGTACGGAACAGACATCAGGAAAGCCCTTCTTTCGGGCGTCAACCAGCTCGCCGACGCGGTCGTCGTCACCCTCGGCCCCCGGGGCCGCAACGTCTGCCTGGAGAAGGCGTTCGGCGCCCCCCTCATCACCAAGGACGGGGTGAGCGTCGCCAAGGAGATCGAGCTGGCCGACCCGTGGGAGAACATGGGGGCCCGGCTCGTCAAGGAGGTCGCCAGCAAGACCTCTGATGATGCGGGGGATGGGACCACAACGGCTACTGTGCTCGCCCGCTACATCGCCAACGAGGGGCACAAGCTGGTCATCGCGGGCCTCGCCCCCGTGCCGCTCAAGCGGGGGATGGACAAGGCGTCGGCCCTGCTCATCGAGCAGATCGTGGGTATGAGCTTGCCCATCAAGACCGCGGCCGACATCGAGAACGTCGCGACCATCTCGGCCAACGGCGACCGGGTCATCGGCAAGATCATCGCCGACGCCGTGGCCAAGGTCGGCAAAGACGGGGTGGTGAACATCGAGGAAGGCAAGACATCAAACACCGTCGTCGAAGCCACCGACGGCATGAAGATCGACCGCGGCTGGGTGAACGCCGAGTTCTGCGCTGACGGCGGGGCCCAGGAGACCATCCTGCACGACCCCTACGTCCTCGTCACCGACATGCCCGTGGCCGGCGTCCGCCAGCTTCTCCCCATCCTGGAGCAGATCGTCCGGGAGCACGGGACGCTCTTCATCTTCGCCCCCGACTTTACCGGGGACACCATCCCGACCTTCGTGATGAACCTGAAGAAGAACGCCCTGGTGAGCTGCCTCGTGAAGGCACCGGGCTTCGGCATCCAGCAGGAGTACGTCCTCACCGACGTGGCGACGCTCACCGGGGCCACGCTCGTCTCGAAGCAGCTCGGGATGGACTTTGACGGGCTCACCTTTGAAATGCTCGGCCGAGCCGGCCGCGTCCGGGTGAACAGCAAGGAGACCATCATCACCGACGGCGGCGGGACCGAAGAGGCCGTTGAAGCCCGCATCGCCCAGCTCAAAGCCGAGATCAATCGGACGGGCTCGGAGTACGACGCCGACAAGCTCCGGGAGCGGCTCTCGAAGCTCCAGGGGGGCGTATGCGTCGTCAAGGTCGGTGCGGCGACCGAAACGGCCATGAAGGAGCTGAAGGCCCGCATGGAAGACGCCCTCTATGCCACGAAGGCCAGCATCGACGAAGGCGTGGTCCCCGGAGGCGGCATCGCCCTGCTCAGAGCAGCGCAGCGGGTCGAAGCCATGTGCTCTGGTGACCACGCCGGGGAAGAGACGGCCCAGGAGATGGGTCTCGATCTGCCCGTCGACGACACGGAGTGGGCGGGCTTCCGGGTCGTCCTCCGGTCTTGCGAGGAGCCCCTCCGGGCCATCGTGAAGAATGCTGGGGCCTCGGGCGACGTGTGGGTCGAGCGGCTGAAGGACCACGACGACTTCGAGGGGGTCGACGCCATGGACCTCAAGGTGAAGAACTTCCTGGAGGCAGGCATTCTAGACCCCGTGAAGGTCACCCGCTCGGCCCTGTCGAACGCCGTCAGCGTCGCTTCGACACTCCTCACGACGGAGGCCGGCATCCGCAAGGACGCGAAGGCCGACATGCACGCATGATGGCCAAGATCACCGACTACGCGGTGGGGCAAGAGTTCGGGGGGCCTGACATGCGGGGCCGCGTCGTCGCTGTCGTGGCGGAGGATGACAGCCTCCAGTTTGAAGTCCTGGAAGCGCCTGGCTTCACCTGGGGAATGCTCCCCGGCCGGACCTACACCCTCCTGCTCTCGCTCTTCGGCTACTTCCAGGTGATGAAAGAGTCCCCCGACTTCGTGGTCCACCTGTTGGGCGAGACGATCGAATTTCGACACCGGCATCAAGTCAGCGTTTGATCGACCCCCCGGCCGGTGTAGTAGAGACACGGGACGACGCCGATGCGGTCGGGCCGGAAGCCAGCTAACCAAGGGTGCTGGTTCCGGGGGCCTTGAAAGAGGTCAGGTGGAAGGAAAATCCGAGGCTCCTGCCGGGGTGACAAGCCCGGCCCCTGCCGACGGGGGATGCAGTCGGGCCTGACCCCAGCAGGCAGAAGTCTGGGGGCATACGGCCTGGCCTCGCGGTGAGGGCAGAGGACGCCGGTATCAATCGGCTTTTGGTGCAGGTCCGGCGGGATCAACCCGGGAGGAGCGTCCCTTCCGGGAAGTGATCGTCGGGTGCCGGTCAGAGGTGACGAGGGTGCCGCTCTGTTTTGGTTCGACTCCTTAGCAGGCTACCGGGCCGGGCGGCTCTTCCGACAAACGCAGCCACTTGCGTAACGGAAGGGCCGACCCGGCCTTTTCTTTTCGTACGCCGGGCTTGGACGTGGACGAACGTCTTTCGCTCTTCGGTGGTCACCGGCTTCAGCCGCTCCGAAAGCCTGACCTGCCCAGCTTGGCCCTGGCCATCGTGGCCTACCAGCGAAAGCAGGCTGATGTCTGGCGGGGCGTCACGGGCGAGGTCGCGTGGGTACGGCTCTTCTCGAACGACGGCCGCCTGGATGTCTACGTCCGGGCTGACGACTGGAAGAAGATCATCCCCTACCTGGGCAACGGCAACTGGGACCCCGGCACCACCGCGGTCCCCAGGACAGGCTATCTCCACCCAGAGCGGGCCTTCGACCTCGCTCTTCTCGCGGGGAACGACCGGGCCCTCTACACCCGCGTCCTCACCGACCTCGAACGCGAGTTCCCCATCGACTTCCCAACCTCCACACGCTGAGGAGAACATCCAGATGAAAATTGATCACGCAGGCACCACCCCCGGTCTCATGGGCAAGGCCGACGAGCAGACGGTCATCCACATGAAGTGCAAGAACCAGGACTGCGACTCGATCAACGCGGTCCAGGTCCATATCCCCAACCAGCCGCACCAGAGGGTCTACAAGTGCGTCAAATGCCATCGCTCCTGGGGAGCCAACGTCGGGGGGGGCTTCAACCTGTGACCCTGGATGACCTTCGGGCCTTCGAGGTAGAGGTCCGCAAGCACTACCCGGAGCTGGAGATCGCCTTCAAGGACAAGTCGTCGTGGCAGCGGGTGCTCGGGTTTCTGCTCTACCCGTTCAACCCCCACTACATGACCCGGTACACCTCGACGTTCGCCCCCGTGGTGTACTTCCCCTCCAAGGAAGCATACGAGGGGAACCCCAGGGGCAGCTTCACCCTGCTGGCTCACGAGTTCGTTCACCTACTGGACACCCGAGACCACCCCTTCTGGTTCCGGTGCTCGTACCTTTTCCCCCAGCTCCTCTCGCCCCTGGTCTTCGTGCTCTTCGGCATCCTCGCCCGAGAGCACGCCTGGCCCCTGGCGGTCTTCGTCGGCGGCCTGGGGGTGTCGTTCCTCATCGCCCGACTCTCGATGGCGGCGTTCTTCCTCGCCGCTTTCTTGGTCGTCGTCGCTTCCACGGCCCTGGCGGTATGGGCCACTGGTTGGACCACGCTGGTCTTCGTCCTGGGTGTCTCGCTGCTCGCCCCCTGGCCGGCCCCGGGCCGCGTTCACTGGGAGAGGCGGGGCTACGCGATGAGCCTCTTGCTCTACCAGTGGGCCTTCGGGGGCGTCCCTCAGATCTTGCGTGATGCGGTGCGGCGGTCCTTCGACGGGCCGGCCTACTTCTACATGAGCTGGCACCGGACGGGGACAACGGCCTGGGTCGACGAGACCGTGAAGTGGGCGAATGACGGGCCTGTGGAGAACTCCGGCCCCTACCACATTGTCAACAACTTTCTGGCTTCCAGGGGGCTGATATGACAGCTCACAATTCTGAAGCTGGGGGGCTGATGCGGTGTACGAAGGACCGAGCCTTTTTGGTACAGAGCGGTCAGGAGCCGACTCGGTTTGTCTGCGAAGCCTGCGGCCAGAACTACATGGTCGCGATGCAGCTTGTCCCGGTCGAACCTCTCCGCCGGGTCCCACCCCAGGAGCTACCCATTGCTGAGCGCCGTTCGTGAACAACCCCAAGCTGTCCGGTTTCTTACCCGCGTTCGGCAGGGGGCCCTCACCTCCCCGCTCCTCTTGGTGGGGCCCGAGGGCACCGGACGACGGTTCGCGATTCGCAACCTCACGCAAGAGCTGTTCTGTTCGGGCACCGGGGCGGAGGACTGCCCCTGCTTTGACTGCCACCAGCTCAAGCAGGGGGCCCACCCCGACTACCTGGAGCTGGCGGCTGGGGACAAGGACATAGGGGTCGACGCCGTTCGCGACATCATCGACGCGGCTTACTCGTCCCCCTCGATGGCGCCGTGCCGGGTCTTCTTGGTGGACGGGGCCGACAGGATGACCATGGCGGCGGCCAACGCCTTCCTCAAGACCCTGGAAGAACCCCCCAGAACGACACGCTTCTTTCTCCTCGCGGAAACGGCCTCCCAGGTGATCCCCACCATCCGTTCGAGGTGTGGTCTTGTGGTCTTCCGTCCCATGCCCGAGGCATACGTCCTATCGAAACTACAGCCGTTTGAGCCCGACCCGACTAAAGCACTTGTCTACACAAGAATGGGCGAAGGCTCCCTCGGCAGGGCTATCCAGCTCATGGGTTCCGGTCGCTTGACCCTTCGCGACAAGGCCGTGAGTCTGTTGCGCTTTTCCGTGGGGAAAGACGTAGCGGGACTCTTTTCCCTGGTGGACGCGGTCGACAAAGAACTTCTCCTCTTGCTTCGCTTCACTGACCACCTGCTCCACGACCTCCTCATGATCAACGTCGCCCCCGACAAGCTGATCAACCTCGATGTGAGCGAGGCCATTCGGACCCTGAAGGTGGGGGTGTCCGACAACGTGTGGCAAGGTCTCAGGACGGAGCTGAACGAGGTTCGGCATGTGTTCCAGCGGACCAAGATCAACCTCGCCTTCCAGGTGAAGGCTATCTTGGTCCAGGCGTTCGCGAACTGAGCACGGCATGGCGTCGAAAGCGACCATACAGCCGTTCATTGTCTCGTACGGGGCCGAGGACTACTTCCTTGACCGGGACCTTGTTCGGGCGCGGGGGTGGAAGGAACGGAGCGTCATCCCGGTTGAGGGGTCAGAGGTCACCGACGTAGAACTGGTCTCTCTCTGCGAGACCGTGGGCTTCGACGGAACCGAGCGCGTCATCATCCTTGACGACGCACAGAAGGTGAAGGGGGACAAGGCCCTGAAGGCGTACATCGACGCCAAGGACCCGAACGACGGGTCAACGGTCCTGGTCGCCATCATCCGTGGCGAGAAGCTCCCCGAGATCTGGTCGAAGGCAGCCAAGAAGGGCAAGCTCTTCGAGCACAAGAAGCTCCGGACCTACGACTCGAACAACGAGGTCACCAAGTGGATCGGCACCGAAGCGATGCGTGTCGGGCTCCGGCTCGACAAGGGTGTCGACGACTTCCTCTTCCAGATGGTGGGGGGCGACCTCTACAAGGTCTCGAACGAGCTGGGCAAGCTCCGGATCATCGTGGGCAAGGACGAGAAAGTCACCCTCGCCCACCTGAAGCTCGTGCTCGCCCCGAGCCCCTCGGCCGAGCCCTGGCAGGTCGCGGAAGCCGCGGTCGAGAGGGACGCCAAGAAGGCCCTGAATCTTTTGTCGGTGGTCTACAGGACCATGGGGGACGAGGCACATGTCCCCCTGTCGTTCTCGTTGATCAAGCAGGTCGAGAAGCTCATCGTCGCCCGCTACCTGCTCGACCACAAAGCCTCTGAAGAAGAGATTGCCGTTGCCGTGGGTATGCACCCCTGGCGCTGCAAGACGTACTTCATCCCCAACGTCAAGAAACATACGATGGGGTCGCTGGTCGCCTGCCTCGGGGACCTGCGCAAATTGGATATGGATGTGAAAGGGCCGGCCCGTTCCAAGCGGACGAGGGTCGAGCTGGTCGTGTTGGCTCTCACTGCTGGGTAGGAGGAGTCGGGTCCATGCAAGCACACATCATCACCCCGGGCGTTGAACTGTCGGTTGTCCCCAAGCTGGGCCCGGAGAACATCAGGAAGAGGGACGGGAAGACGCTCCAGCCCTTCGATGTCTCGAAGATCAAGCGGGCCGTCAGCCGGGCCTGGCAGGAGACCGAAGGGACCATCAACGAACGGGCCGTCGCGAAGGTTGCGAACAAGGCCGTTGAAGCGCTCACGGGCGACACCGTGGATGTCGAAGACGTTCAGAGCACCGTCGCGATGGCCCTCATGATGGGCCGTCACTTCAAGGTCGCCGAGAACTTCATCTGCTACAAGGAGCAGCGGGCCATCGCCCGCGCTGCCCGCACCTCGAAGACCCCCGACCCGAAGGCCATCTCGGGCTACATCCACGCATCGAAGTACGCCAGGCACGTCGCTGAGCTGCTGCGGCGTGAGGTCTTCTCCGAGACGGTGGACAGGGTTGAGGGGATGCACCTGGAGCAGTACCCCCACATGGCCGACGAGATTCGGCAGGCATTCGCCCTCGTCCGCGAGAAGCGGGTTCTGCCCTCAATGAGGTCGATGCAATTCGGCGGGGCGGCAGTGCTTGCCAACCACAACCGGATCTACAACTGCTCTTTCAGCCATATCGACAGGCCCGAGGTCTTCGCCGAGGCGCTGTTCCTCCTGCTGTCTGGCTGCGGCGTCGGGTACAGCGTCCAGTACGACCACGTCGACAAGCTCCCGACCCTGGGCTACGTCAACCCGAAGGTCGTCCGCCACCACATCGTGGACGACACCATCGAGGGCTGGGCCGATGCGCTCCGGGCCATGGTCCAGAGCTTCATCGACGGCGTGAACCTGGAGTTGAGCTACCACAAGATCAGGCCGGCGGGCTCGATCTTGAAGACCTCGGGGGGCAGGGCTCCCGGGCACCTCAAGCTGAAGGACTCCCTGGAGCACATTCGGGGCGTCCTCACGGTGGCCCAGGGGCGGAAGCTCAGGCCCATCGAATGCCACCGGATCATGTGCCACGCGGCCGACGCCGTTCTCTCCGGCGGTATCCGGCGGTCGGCCATGATCGCGCTGTTCTCCCTGGAGGACAGCGAGATGATGTACTGCAAGACGGGCCGGGGCTGGTACGACAAGGACCCCTGGTTCGAGAACGCGAACAACTCCGTCGTCCTCAAGAGGGACGAGGTCCGCAAGAAGCAGTTCAAGCGGATCTTCTCGATGACCCGCGAGTGGGGCGAGCCGGGCTTCTACTTCACCAACGACTACGACTACGGGACCAATCCGTGTGGTGAAATTGGCTTGAACCCGAAGCTCGTCATCGACGAGGCGGCCCAGGCGAAGCTCGCCCAGAAGGGCGTCGAAGTCGCGATCGGCCAGACGTACACCGGCTGGGCCTTCTGCAATTTGTGCGAGCTGAACGCTGCGATGTTCAGCACGTACGAAGACTTCGAGCAGGCCGCTTGGGCGGCGACGCTCATCGGTACCCTCCAGGCGGGGTACACGAAGATGCCCTACCTCGGCTGGGTCTCCGAGACCCTCGCCGAGAGGGAGGCCCTCTTGGGCATCGGGATGACCGGGATGCTCGACGCCCCCGCCATCGCCTGCAAGCCCGAGTACCAGCGGAAGGTCGCCGAGAAGATCAAGCTCTGGAACGCTGACTTCGCGGCCAGGATCGGCGTCGCTCCGGCGGCCCGGCTCACTTGCGTGAAGCCGAGCGGCACGACCAGCCTGGCCCTCGGAAGCGTGGGGTCGGGTATCCACCCCCACCACGCCAGGCGGTACATCCGGCGCGTCACGGCCGACGAGCTGGAGTACGTCTTCCAGGCGTTCAAGGCTGTGAACCCCCACATGTGCGTTCGGAAGCCGAACGGCAAGTACGCCATCGAGTTCCCGGTCGAAGCCCCGCCCGGGGCCACCGTGAAAGCGGACCTGGACGCCATCGAGTTCCTGGAGATGGTCCGGTCAACCCAGCAGAACTGGGTTCTCCCGGGGACGGCCCACGAGAACTACTCGCCGGGCCTGAACCACAACGTGTCGAACACCATCACGGTCAAGGCCGACGAGTGGGATAAGGTCGCCGAGTACCTCTGGGAGAACCGCTACTTCTTCACCGGCGTCAGCTTGCTGGCGGCCACCGGCGATAAAGATTACGCCTTCGCCCCGAACGAAGAGATCATCACGCCGGCCGATGAGGCCCGGTGGAACGCGATCCTGGAGAGCTACAAGCCCGTCGATTACGAGCTGCTCATGGAGACGGACGACGCCACGACCCTCGGCGGCGAGGCGGCGTGCGTGGGCGGCGTCTGCATGATCACCTGACGGCTCCGTTGGTGTAGAAGGGGGGATGACTTCCCCCCTCCACGACGACGCCAAGAGCCGCCTCATCTTCGCCCTGGACGTGCCCACGGCCCAGGAAGCGAAGGAGCTGGTTGCCCAGCTCTACGACCATGTGGGCTACTTCAAGGTCGGGCCCGAGCTGTTCCTGGCTGCGGGCCCGAGCCTTTTCGACTGGCTGCCGGCCCGCCAGGTGATGCTGGACATGAAGCTCCACGACATCCCCGAGACCGTCGAGCGAACCTTCAGGCAGATCGTCCGGATGGGGGTCGCCTACGCCACCTTGCATGTCCAGCAGCGGGAGACCCTTCAGAGGGTCTCGAAGCTGACCGCTCATACAGGGACCCGGCCCCTCGGCATCACTGTGCTCACGTCGGTGCAGGAGACCGACCTGATAGGGCTGATGCAGCCGAGCGACGTGGACCCCACCTACTTCAACGTCGCCGAGCGGGTCGAGCACCTGGCCGTCTTCGCTTTCGCGGCCGGCCTCGCGGGCTTCGTCTGCTCCCCCAAAGAGGTCGCAAGCCTCCGGGTCCTCCTGCCCACAGCCACCCTCATCGTCCCGGGCATCCGGCCAGCGGGGGCAGCCCTGGGCGACCAGCAGCGGACGGGCACCCCGGGGCAGGCCATCCGGGACGGCGCCTCGGCCATCGTGGTCGGTCGGCCCATCCGGGATGCCGCCGACCCGGCTGAAGCGGCGGCGGCCATCGTCGCAGAGGTCCGGGCCGCTTTGGCGGAGCCCGCGGCTCAGTCCGAAGCCCAGTCCGCGATCCGCTCTTCGTAGTATTCGAGGTCGAACCCCTGGGCGGTCACGACCCGCTCCTTGTCGGCGTAGAAGGCGTCCCTGGCCTCGGGTGAAGCGAAGGTGTTCTGGGCCGTGATGGCCCCCGACGCCTTCGCCGCGAGAAAGAGCGCCTTCACGCCGGCCATCGCCTTGTCGAAGCGGTCGTAGTAGTTGGTGAGCGCGTCTACGTTCGTCGCTGTGGTCATCGTCGCATCCTCCGTTTCGCCAGCCCGTCTGGCGTGCTCCTACTAGACTGGCCCCCGGGCCGCTTTTGATCGGCCCGACGGTTTCTTTCTGGTGTAGTGATCTCCCGTGATTTCCGACGAACAAGCCCCGGCAGGTGTCCGATGAGGGTCTACGGCCAAGTCATCGGCGTGAAGTACAAGTCGGATGACTTCCATATCCTCACCATGACCGTGGACAAGGCCGAGCCCCGGCCCCCGAAGAAGGTCTTGACGGTCTCGGGCAACTTCCCCGGCCTGCTCCAGGTGACCCCGGGGACGATGATCGGGGTCATCGGGGAGATGACCGTTCACGCGAAGTACGGGCCTCAGCTCGTCCCCTCGGGGTGGGAGCCGTACGCCAAGTCAGCGCTCGACGTGAAGCACTTCTTGAGCGAGTGCGTCGAAGGCTTCAGCAACCCCGTCCTCGTGGCCCTGCTGGCTCACCGGTACGGGGTCGACCTCTTCGATAAGATGATCTCGGCCCCCGACGACATACGAAGCCTGGCCGGGGAGGACGAAGCGCTTCGGCTGGAGATCGACCACGCTCTCGACAAGTGGCGGGCTACCCGGGTGATGGCGAACCTCGCGGCCATGCTCCGGGCGGTGGACCTGCCTCACTACCTCGTCGGGGCCGTCTACCGGAAGTTCGGGGACGACGCCATGGAGGTCGTCCAGCAGAACCCGTACCGCCTGGTCCAGATCGAGGGGGTGACCTTCGGGGCGGCCGATCGCATCGGCCGGCAGGTGGGCATCCAGGGGGGTGACCTGCGGCGGGTCGACGGGGCCGTCCCGTGGTTTCTCTACCAGGGCACGCGGGACGGGCACTTGTTCATGCGGCGGGGGGAGCTGCCCAAGCTCATCGACAGCCTGGTCGAGTTTGAGTACATCGAGCCGTTCGAGCTGGACCTGGAAAAGGCCGTCCCCGAAGCCGTCGAGAACCTCGTGGCCCGGGGCGACGTGATGCTCGACCCTGCGGCCGGCATCTACCTGAACGAGTGCTGGCAGCATGAGCGGGGCGGCGCCGAAATGCTCGCCAAGTTCATCACGGCCCCCGTGGGCGTACGGATGGAGATCGACATGGGCGCCTTCCTCGCCGACTATGAGCGGGGACACAAGATCGAGCTGTCAGAGGCCCAGCGGGAAGGCGTCATGAAGCTCCTTCAGAACCGGGTCCTGGTCGTCACGGGCCTGCCCGGGACGGGCAAGACCACGCTGGTCAAGGCGTTCGTCGCTCTCTTCCGGCAAGCGGGCATCTCGACGGCCCTGATGGCCCCGACGGGCATCGCAGCCAAGCGGCTCGCGGGCGTCGCCGGCACCGACACCGCGACCATTCACCGGTCCTTCGGCTACAACGGCAGCCAGTGGCGGTACAAGGCCGACAACAAGTTCTCGGTCGAGGCTGTCATCGTCGACGAGATGTCGATGGTGGACCAGGGGCTTCTCTACCACATCCTCAACGCTCTCCACCCTTCGACCATGCTCGTGCTCGTCGGCGACGACGCCCAGCTTCCGTCGGTCGGCCCCGGGAACGTCCTGCGGGAGCTGCTCCAGGTCCCCGAGGTTCCCCACGTCCGGCTCACGCAGATCTTCCGGCAGGCGCACACGAGCGAGATCGTCCTGGCCAGCCACCAGATCAATCGGGGCGAGACGCCCGACCTCACGACTCGGCCCCCGTCCTCCGAGTTCCAGTTCGTGGGCTGCACCGACGAGGCCACGCTCGCCGCGCTCATCGTCAAGATGGCCGAGAAGCTGAAGGGCCGGGACGCCAACTTCCAGGTGCTCGCCCCGAAGTACGACGGCATCGTCGGGGTGAACAACCTGAACAACCTGCTCCGCGAGGCCCTGAACCCGGGCCGGGGGCAGAAGGAGTGGCGAGGCGGGCTCCTGCATGTCCGCGAGGGCGATCGGCTCATGGTCATCAAGAACGACTACGACCGATCGATCTACAACGGCGACATGGGCAAGCTCGTCCGGGTCACCAAGGAGAACCTCTACATCCGCATCCATGGCATCGGCGCCGGGTCATCTGACATGGAGGTCGAGATCCCGAAGGACGAGGCCCCCGAGAAGCTCCGGCTCGCCTACGCCATGACGGTCCACAAGAGCCAGGGCTCGGAGTTCGACACGGTCATCCTGCCCCTCGTGCGGGCTCACGGCCGGATGCGGCAGCGGAACCTCTTCTACACGGCCGTCACGCGGGCGAAGAAGAAGTGCTGGCTTTTGGGGGACCCGGCGTCGGTTCAGGCCGCCATCGCCAACGACAAGGTCGTCCAGCGAAATACTCGCTTCGGAGAAGCCGTCTCCGAGGCCATCGTCGGTGTATCTAAGAAGGCATGAGCCAAGACCCCAAGCCAGCCGCCCCCACCCTTGCCGACTCGCTCACCCCCGAGCAGAAGAGCCGCCTGGACCGCATCCAGTCGGTCATCTCGTTCGACAAGATCACGGTGTCCTTCAGCATCGAGGACCGTGACCCCCAGAACCGCAAGAAGTCATGCTTCTACAGCGTGACGGCAAGCCGGGGGACGGGGGCTGAGCTTGCCACCATGGGCGAGGACAAGACCCCTGCGGGCTTCAGCCACGAGGACGTTCCGGTCGTTCGCGCCCTGCTCTCGAAGCACGTCGTCAAGGCCACCTACGACGACGCCATCCGCCGTCGTGTCATCGGCCAGACGGCGGGCACCGAGGAGTGCATGGCCATCCTCGGCAGCTACGACAAGCTCCTGTACAACATACTCAACCCCAAGCCCCCCGCCGGAGAGAAACAGTGAAGCTAGAGCGCATCCAGGTCGTCTACACCGAGCTGGAGAGGTACGAGATCGAGCTGGACCCCGACCCTCAGAGCCGGGGCCCGAAGTACCTCCAGGGGGTCATCGCCACATGCCGCAACTACTTGAATGCGGTCTCCCAGCTTCTCCTTGAAGTGCATCAGGAGAGGCAGCAGCACGCCCGGGAGCTGCGGGCCAGGGAGGCGGCCTTCCAGATGACCTTCGACCACATGCTGGCGAACGACGAGCGGGTCAGACGGCTCCCGAACATCGAAGACCGCAAGTCGACCTGCCGGATCTTTCTCCGGGATGAGATCCACGTCATCGACAGCATCAAAGCCCAGATCGGCGACATCGAGTTCGTGGAGAAGGCTATCCGGCACCGGCACCGGGAGCTGTCCTCGACGATGAACGAGATCAAGCTCCAGAAGAGCCTCATCCAGACCGAGATTTCGACCGGCGCCTTCTACGGCGACGAGCGGGTAGACCGCGGCGGTTCGGTCGGGGTGGGTCGTGGTGGTGGTGGTGGCGGCCCGCTCGGGCTCGACGTGGACGTCAACTCCGAAGAGCTGGAGCAGATGTTCGAGGACGAGGTCCGTCAGGCCCGGGAGAAGAGCGAGGAGAGCCCGGCCCACGAGGCCCAGCCGACCACCCCGTCAC
>ENA-ORBV01006650-ORBV01006650.1-microbial-mat-metagenome-genome-assembly--contig:-NODE-6650-length-20238-cov-6.078072_pt1 | contig 20238 bp, 14 predicted proteins | sample MGYA00237777_ERZ505514 | MGnify/ENA primary metagenome ERZ505514 (study PRJEB26160, sample SAMN06269048) | microbial mat metagenome | isolation source: Oligotrophic lake microbial mat | place... | reverse complement strand
TTTCAAGCAGAAGACGGCATACGAGATTCGCCTTAGTCTCGTGGGCTCGGAGATGTGTATAAGAGACAGCCCAAAGAAGCTCATTCTTTTCTATCAAGGAATGTTCTTGTCTGACAAAAACAAAATGTGGGAGCTCCAATGGCAAGCCTGTTGTGTGCAATGACCCACACAACTGAAGAGTGTGTGATGAAGACAATGAGTGGGGACAATTCTGTGAGGCCTGTCTTTCTCTTAAAGAAGGCAACAACTGTGCCACCTTCCTCAGGCCTGAACCAAGGCGCTCCCATTGTTACTTGTTTGTTTCAAGTCAGCTGACTTGCGATAAAAGAGGAAGAAACATTTGCAACTTCCGACTTCAATTGATCAAGATGAGAAGCATCCCAGAAGCCACCTTGCTGCAGAGAAATTTGATGAACTCAAGAAGGATCTTGCAAAGATGAAGGAAGACAGTGCTTCTTTGATGACCGCTTTCACAACTCAATGAATGGCCTTGAAACTGTAACTGAATGACAAGAAATGATTCAACAATTGATTTGACAGATCAACAGGAAAACAAAATGGCAATGTGGATTTAAATGACAAATGGTGCTTTGCAATCTGCAGCAGCTGTAGCATTTTTTTGGTTTAAATTCACCATGCAAAAGAGTTTAAATGCTGCCTTCAGCACAAATGAAAAAATGTGCTCATTTTGGTGCAACAGGTTTGACACGTCCAGGAATCCCATCTGTTATGATTTATGTGCATTGATTTCAGCACAATGGTGACTTAGCTGGCAGGGCAAAACTTGATCTAATAGAAATCCTTCCAAATCCAAGTTGCAACACACAGGTGTTGCTGCGGTGGCACTGTCGTGCTTCGACTTCAACTGGACCGGATACCCTTAACTGGGGTAATGTCATCATTGTGTGACAATTGGAGCAAACAAAGGAATCACAAGGAGCTAGCTAACTAGAGATGATGGATACAGCAAGATAGAAAGTCAATAGAGAAAGAAAAACCAAATGAACGAACAAGCAATCACCACACATGGCATCTAGCTAGATTCTACGGCCAGGTCCACAGCTAAGTCTCAGAGGCAAATGCCTGAGATTAAATGAAGTACACTGTTAGAGTAGAGGCTTCAAAAGTTTGCTAGCCTTTCGCGAAATTCCTATTATGGAATCTTAGTTGTCCTTGGGCTTTTCCCTTTTTCGTTGTATGACAATCGATGCAATCAATTCATCACTACTGCTCCCCGAACACCCACTTCCTGAGCAACATGAACAGTGTCTGCCCATGGTTTACTTACCACGTAAGCATCAAAGGTCCGCTGGAGGTTTTGAGCAAAGCCTGTAGGGGTCACGTCTCGAAGCCATACCAATTTTTCCAGCCAAACTAGCAATGTCGTCTCCCATATAATATGAACATTGTAGTCTGATATGTCCTTGAAAGGAGGCTTCACTTCATCAGTGGATTCGTCAACAATTTCTTCATTAATGTCACAATATTCCAGCTCTACGCCTTCGGGCAGAGTGTCGCGCCGCACTTCACAGCGAGCTTGTAAAGCACGGTTGAAGGTTCGGACACGGTCTTGCCGAGCTTTCAATGCAATCGCCTCTTGCGATCCCGCAATTTCTGCCTCTTGTTCTTTTGTTTTGATCTCGGGAATGTACTTTGACACGCTCGGTCCAACTATGTCCTCATGCAAAGGACTTGGGTAAATGCCCAACACGAGGCGTTTGGAGCGACCAGGTAAATCGGCAACAAAATCAACATAGGTTGTGGCAATCTCTTCCAAATCAATTTCTTCTCTTTTGACAAACTTATTGTAGTAATAAGAAAGATGGACATCGACACTTCCGAAACAAAAGACGGCGCGGTCGATAGTAGTATGCAATTCACAAACGTCAATAATGGCATTGCGATTCTCGTTTCCAATGCGACCAATTCCCTTGGCAGAAGCACCCTTGAATTTATGGACTTTTAGTACTGTCTCGGGGTTGTGCTTTTTGAGCAAGGAAAACATTCCAATAAAGGAATCTCCGAAAAACGCAACGCGCAGCGATTGCTTCTGTTGCTGTTGGCGTGATAACAACAAGGACAATGACGACTCGGCTTTCCTACCAGGAGCAGGTTGCGTCTTGACCTTTTCTAGGCGAGTGGTGATGTCGAGTCGTGACCCTAAACTAGTCACGTTGGTCCACCGGCGAGACAAGTTCGAGGGACATTGCGCTTGTTCACGGTTGTTTCGCGAATCATCCCTCTGCCCCGAGTAGGATCGATTCGAACTGCGAGAATAATGGTTTCCATGGCCGCTCGCGCGCCCCTTGTCATCACGGTGGGCCGTAGCTTCGTCCATCGAAGTACGACCGGAACATCTGGTACCATTAGATGCACCTTGTTTGTCGCCTCGATCGGCAGTCCATGGACCTCGTGTCGACGACGAGGTGCGAGTGCTATCACGACGGCTGCGCAAATGAGGTGGAATATACTTTGACATTGTTAATTTCTTCTTCTAAAAATAATAAATATTTTAAAGTGAAAGATACGGTTGCATCTGATAGCTTGGCGAATACAATCAATTGAATGGATTTCGAAGTGTGATTGATTGATCATTCATGATTGATTCATTTGGGCGAAATCGAAGATCGATTTTTTTTATTTTCCACGGTGGGAAGACCAAGCGTGAGGACGTTCGTCTGCGCGTCTATAAGAAATGGCCAAGTGTGAGTCCCGATTTACCTGGGTCGCATTTTTAGGACGCACACTCTGACTCACTCCTCATTCTTTCTCTCCAAGTTGGAATTTCAACATAATACATCGTTTCTCATTACCCATGCCTGCCGGTATTGCTCATGATAAGATGCTGTCCGAGCCTTTGACTCAGCACTGATGGCATCAGCATCATGTATCACCTTTAGATAGCTATGTAGAAGTGCTGGCCAGGTGAGACCAAACGGGGAAAGATGTGAGAAATCCTAGACATCCCCCGAAGGAGGGTACCGCCGTCAACCTCTTCCGCTATTTTGGGCACGGTCTTTCCCCTTTCTCTGACCCTCATTAATTTTTTTTTAGAATTCTGGTAGGCTTGTAAGATGGCCACTTCCCAATCAGCTGTCACTGCTGGTAGTGGAGCCGAAAGCTCGAGCAACCCGCTAGAAACCTCAAATGACTGCGAAAGCCAACAAGAAAACCAACGGATTGAGCTTTTCTTCACCACTCTTCAACAACTACGAGACAGAATTGGCCTCCTTCAGAAGCATGGATACCATGCTTTCAACCTACTCGACAAAGACAAGGATGATTCCCTTTTGGACTGGGCAGCTACCATTAAAGAAGAGCTTCCATCGGCTCACGTTTGTGCCCACTACTTCCTAGAATTAAACAGGGGCGCCGGAAACAATGAGGGCACGGACGCCCATGTAGCTCGATTGAGAGATTTTTTAAAACAAGCGAAAAGGCAGCAGGTAGACGAAGTCTTGATTGTCAGCGGAAGCCACGAAGAGAAACGGTCTGGATGGAATACAGTGGTAGCTCTGGAACAACTGAAAGTACAAACAAAACTCAAGTTTTTGGACATGGTCAAATTAGCTGTGGCGTTTAATCCTTACATTGAGGATCGATCCATGCAGCAAAAAGAAGTGGAACGACTTTTGCAAAAATTGGACACTGGTATCGTGTCCAAGGTTTATCTTCCATTTGGCACCGACTTGACCAAACTGCAATGGGCGCTCAAATTTTTGAGCAACAAAAAAGTGCCGAAGATTGCTGGCTCTCTTTTTCTTCCTACACCCTTATTGGTTGCCGCCCACAAGAAAATTCGCCCCTCGAATGGTGTCGTTTTGAGCCAAGAATTTTTAAAAGAGCCAGAACAGGCATCTCAGATCGTGGTGGAAATGATAGAGCTGTACCAACGTTACGAAGTAGAAATCTTGTGGGAATCTCCAGGGGTGCGAACGGAAAAGGATGTTACGTTTGTGAATGAGTTGATGACGCTAAAAAAGAAAGAAGAGCTATCTTTTACTAGCGGTAGCCCCGTCCAAAAACGGCAGAAAACTGCACCCAGGAGTACCAACAAAAATACATGCCTCTTACTCTTTGGTGCCCACGATGTCCGGCTGTACGACAACGTTGCCGTTCAGAAAGCCTGCAAAAACCATCTTACCGTCATTCCAGTCTTTTTGTGGACTCCATCCATGCTGGAGTCTGGGGGTATTCGTGCTGAAGCACTGGAAGTGCTTCTCAGGGAATCTGTAAAGAACTTGCAGCAGTCGCTCCAACAGTTTGATCTACCATTGATTTGTCGTGACTGCCCCACCACGGAAGACATGAAACGCGAATTTCAGGATCTACTCCAATCTACAGGTGCATCGGCTGTTTATTTCAATCGAGATTTCACTCCCAATGGACGATTTCTAGAATTAGCCAGGACGAGGGCTATCCTGGATCATTTTCCAACTGTTCAGCTGCATGGGCAACAGTCCGTCCTCTTGTATGATGTTGACAAGGTATCGTTTTCAGAAGGGGGCGTCGAAGGCGGTTATTGGGGGACCCTCATGCCATTTCTCATGAGCTGCAAACAAAATCACGGAGCTCCGAGACGGCCCATCCCTCAGGAGAAGACCGATAACGTTTTAGAAAAAGCCCGAGCTCCTCATCAATGGCCAGCATCTGTTGCTATTGAGGATCTATCATTGGCTGTACTACCTAAAAATGTCAGGCCTTGGCATGGACCCATTCTCAAACGTTTTCCCAAGATGAGTTATGAAGGTGCCTTAGAAGTCTTGGACGAGTTCTTCCAATCGAAAAACAGCGGCTTTGTCATGTATGAGTCGGAACGTAGTCGAGCAGACAAGGAATTGGCGACATCTAATCTATCTGCTCACCTGAGACTGGGAACCTTGTCGCCGAATACACTCTACTGGAGACATGAAGATGATCCTCTAGAGTACGATGAGAAAAAGACCTTTTCACGGCGTCTGGTGTGGAGAGATCTGGCTTATTTTCAGCTTCGATGTTTTCCAAAAATGAGCAATAGCCCAATCCGCGCTCACTATGAGGGCCATACATGGGTGACTGGAGAAGAAGAAAGAAGACGTCTGGAAGCGTGGAAGTGGGGAAAGACAGGATACCCAATTGTGGACGCAGGTAAGTTGTTTAGCACCACGTCCTCTCTTTACCTGATTGGAGCGTTCGTTGTAGCGCTTATCCAAACATTATTATTTTTCCAATCTTTATGTATGTGTAGGAATGAGAGAACTATGGCACACCGGATGGATGACACAAAATGTCCGAATGGTAGCAGCATCCTTTTTGGTCGAGTATCTCCGTGTCAATTGGGTAAAGGGTTGCGAATTCTTCCATTACACATTGGTAGATGCCGACACTGCCATAAATGCCATGATGTGGCAAAATGCCGGAAAGTCTGGTGTAGACCAATGGAATTTTGTTGTATCACCGGAATCGGCATCTCAGGATCCCTCTGGAAAGTACACTCGAAAATGGGTCCCGGAACTGGCGAAGCTTCCCACAGCCGCAGATGTGCACCGACCTTGGCAGGCACCTCCCAATGTCTTGGCAAAAGCCGGAGTGGTGTTGGGTGAAACCTACCCCGAACGCATCGTGACCAATCTGAGAAAAGAACGAGCTCTGAGTATTGAGAGCACCTTGGAGGTTCGACGCAAGGCCCAAAACTTCAACGACCCAAGTAATGGCTGTGACATGGTTGGTTTGCCCAACGGCGAAAAGGTCGTTGTCTATACCACGAGAGAATACCGAATCGACCAATTTGGCACTGCCGTTTTTGCGCCCAAAAAGACAAAACCGTCTGGCGGTGGTCGTGGTCGTGGTCGTGGTCGTGGTGGTAGGGGTGGACGCGGACAACGTGGTCGTCAAGGGCACGAGCTAAAAAAATGATACGTCTCAGCACCCACCGTCCCAAGCGGATGGCCAAGGCAGCCGCTACTGAGTGACATCGTGGGTCCCTACTCCAGTCCTTTGCAAAGAACCACCGTTCAAACACAAAGCGACATTCGAAGCACATGTTTCATGTGATGGCAATGCAATCTTTAAAAAAACGATTCGTTGGAGTTCCCCTCCGACTGCTTCCGTAGCTATCTAATCTTCAACGTCTACCAGCTACAAGCACGCTATAGCCGACTTTTGGTGTACTCAACCGTCTATCTACTACAGTAATAGCTAGCTAGCTAGCTAGTTAGAGTGTACACTACGCTAACGTTCCGCTGACCAAAACACGGAACCACTGTACTTACTGTAGTACGTACCATGATTGTGGTTACGAGTCCCCCCAAAATGAGCTGGACGCACACTTATAAATTGTTCGTTTGGGAATAAGGCGCACACTTTCTGAGATACTACTGTATGCCTACGATACGTGGTCGATCGTGAGAGAGAGGACGTCACCCATGTTGCGATGATGCATGAGCGATGATGATGATGGACGAATGAGAATGATACACTACACTGCGGGAACGAAATGCAACAACAACAACGATGATAATTATTACCAAGAAGAAGGGTACTGCTATTAACGGATGCATCCAGTTCTGCCGTTCTCGATACTATTACGTTTCTCAGGCTATTGCCACAATCTTGTGGCTTCGTTGCATCTACTTCTAAAAGGATTCATTTGATTGATTGTACCAAATTAATAGCAGATTGATTGATCATGGCTCCCATCACGATGTATCGGTCTTGGCCCTTGCTTTTATCGTTGCTTGTGATTCTGTCTTCTTCGGTTGTAGTCGTTGCTTTTGTTGTTGGCAACACCAACAGACATAACAACTTTCGTACCTGCTCTACTAGCAGCGGTAGTTGTATTCGGGCCACCACGATTGCACAGGCAGAGAGAAGCAGCAATACTACAGAAAGCTATGGTGACTATGATTCCAACTCCAATTCCAATAACAACAACAATAACAATTTCGACAATGAAAACTACAACGACAAGTACAACAGCTACGAGAATACGGAAATGACAGAGGATGAGGCTGCAACTATACAGCAGCAACAACAACAATATCAACAAGAGATACAACATCAGCAACAGCAAATACAACAAGAAATGCTACAAAAGCAATTTGTACAAAATCAACAACAAGCCAACGCAAGCAAACGACCCCCCAATGCTCTCCAGACGGCGGCACGGGCCATTATCGGCATGACGAATGGCCTGGAAAGTATGGAAAAGTCTTTGAAACAAAATCAATTGACTTATTTGCAACGATACAAAACCAGCATGTCGGCCAAGTTGAGCATTTTGATCGAAGGGCCCGCCGACAACAATGGTCCCGTGGCATCACCCACACCCACTGCGGAAGCACCACAAGTCCAGCAGCAGCAGCAACAACAACAACAACCTGCGTTTGGCAGTCATAACAACAACAACAACAATCCAGCATGGAATCAAGAGGAACCCATGGTGCAGCAAATACAACAACAAGATAGGAGTATGCAAGAACAACAACTGGAACAAGAAATGCAGATGCAACAACGGCAGCAATGGGAGGTACAGCAGCAAATCCAGCAGATTCAACAGCAGCAACAGCAAAAGAAAAAGTCCCTTTTCCATTGGGGAGGCAACAGTGGTCCGGATTATAACCGTGTCATTGAAATTTTACAACAAGAAGTGGATTTGTATCAACAACAACAAGAAATTCTGGTACAAGAACGGGAAGCCCTGGTAAACGAGGTCCATTCGTTGCAAGGACAAGTCGTCAATATTTACAGTCTCTATAAAACGACACAACAACGCGTCTCGGAATTGGAAGAACAATTGGCCGACTTATTAGTGGAACAACAAGAAATTTTACTCATGTGGGAACGGCAAGTACGAATGCTCGAGGGTGACGCTGAAATTAAACAAATTGAAATGGACGATCTCATGCAACAAATGGATACCTTGCAACAACAACTGGATGCAGAGCGCTCCAAATTATTAGTTACTCAAACAGCACACGCAGCAACAGCAACGGTAAGTAGTACTGCAGCAACAAGAAGTAATACTACTGCAACGACTGCTACCACCACCACCACAAGTGGCAAGAAGCACGTGCCGCTGTTGAAGGAAGATAAAGCAGAGAAAATGCCCGATTTAGCAGACACCATGGAAGGCTTGGCAGCGATTTTATTGGACATGGAAAGCAAACGAGAAGAAAAGGAAGTGAAGGCTCCATTCTTCCTCGAGGTCAACGCAACCAAGTAGCTGCGAGAATGGAAGACTGCCGTCATGGTCGCAGCCAACGGCCACATGCTAGCTAGCTGTGCGGAACGAACGACGACGACGTCCTCACAAGATGTGACCCTACTGAAGTCCCTGCTTGCTATGCCCTGTAGTACTAAGCCTATCTAATGGGCTCAAGAGGGTTGTGGATGGCCACAATTCTGCTGCCCCTCACAAGGAGGGAGGGCCCAAGTTGTACATACAAGAGAAGCAGTCCCACACAAACAAAACAAAGTTCCCATGTCACTATCGAACTATCGCGGGGCTAGTGTGCAACCACCCTTACACCCGTATGCTTCTTTCGCTCGGATAATGGGCCGTTTAGAGAGCCTCATTCTAACATACATAGAATAGAGATTCTCTATTATCTACTTTAAAAAGTACACCTTTTTTGCGGCCATTCTTATTAGTCCAAGGCGATTTTTGTTTTACCGAAGCTCCACGTACTCGAGGAACTGCCGCCACCGGCTCCACTAAGACTTTCCGTGAGAGAAGGAGGAACACCACTTCCACCACCCGCACTGGACGCCGAGGACATGTGACTGTATTGGGCAAAGGCTGAGGAATGTTCTGTGACCAACCACGCCAACAGGAGAATCAAGGAGGATTGCAACAATGCCGACCACATGAATACCGCCGGGTGTCGCATATAATACGGCACAAAGGTATTGCACATCCACGTGACGAAGGGCAAGGATTCGAACCAGACACATCCCAAAAGGGCCAATTTTTGATAAAAGGATTGCAATTGCTGGACACGTGCTTGCTGATATGTTCGTGTCGTCACAGCCAAGAGGAGAACGCCCAACACGATGCGGACCATCATCACAATTTTACCCGGCAAATGTTCTAGGTCATGATAGGATTCAAAATCATCATTATAGGTCCTTCCCCATTGACACAAGATTGCCTGCAAGGCAATGGTACCCCATCCCAAGATTCCCACCACACTGGAAGGTTGTCGTAATAGACATCGTAGGGGCGATGCCAAATCTCCCATGGCTTTTTGAATGGCATTTTCATTGGGTCGTGCTCGAATGGCATCCGAGGGCAAGGTCCATCCAGCCCCAATGCTCAACAACAGCAACATGAGAAAGGAATCGCACAAGGCTTCCGTGTGTGCTGCCAGCGCATCCAAAAAGTAACTGCCCACACCATTGCGGGAATAGGATTGCAAATGCAGTATTTCACAAAAGGAACTGAAGGAATCCAAGGCCGCTGCCAAAGCTACCCACAAGACGGCCGCATGAATGGTACCACCACCGCCGCCACCACCGCTCTTTTTATGCATCATATTGGTAGCTTTGAGTCCTGCCGACATGACCAAAAAGAAAGCTATTCCACCACTGACCAAAAGGGTAAAGGTATGAATCCGAATCAATTGCGATTCATCGGCGGACAATTGTGTATGTTTAATGCTTTTTCCAGGCAATTTATTAATGGGTTCCAAGGCATTGACAATTTCCAATTCAAAGTGAATATCGGGTACTTCGGGATTGGTTTGTTCCAACATGCAATCGTCAATGGCCAAATACCAATATTGAGGACGCGTGGCGGTAAAGGCTTTGGTTTTGACAATGATATCGCGTTCGTCCACACCATCAAAGGCATCGTCGACATAATCGGCACTGGCTTCAAAGGCCTTTCGTCGTTTTTCGGAGATATCGCCACCATGCGCTTCGGCGTCTTCGGCTTCTTTATTTTTTTGCTCCATTTCTTCCACATGTTTTTTTTGATTTTGCAAGAGTCGTCGTGGATCGTACTTGGCTTTTTGACGTTGCGTCAAAATATAATCATTAATGGGTGTTTGCAATTTCCATTGTTCTTGAATATAATCAAAGGTAATGTCAATCGAATGGACGGCATGACGAATTTTGTCATTGCACGTCATGTGTTTTAAATGTCGCGTCCAGGATTCATCATTGTATAAACGCAGTTTCAGAAAGCGTTCTGTTTCGTACATGGCCGTCGCCGTCAACGAGAGTGAAAAAAAGGCACCATGTTCGGGACGGACTGCAAAGGATGCCAATACTTTTTCAGAATTTAAACCAGAGAGTTTAAAGTCACCTTGCACGACCTTGGCAATTGTGGGAGTTGGTAGGAGTAGTGCCAGCACAGCTGGTAGTAGCAGTTGTCGGATCATGATGGGAGATTGGATTGGATTGGTCCAAGAGTTGACAACCGATCAGAGCAAAGATACCGATCACAAAGAAAGGAGACCTATAGCTAATAGAAGCAGTAGCAAGCGAATCAAGCAGACAAGGACTATAGTACTCTCTGGCGATGGCGAAGTGTAGCCGTACTGTATTTGATTGGAGCAGCAACAGAATGCAAATGACTTCTTCGATCGAAAGAGGTCGCTGCCGTCCATGCAGTATCTTTCTCAAACGCCATGACCATACATGTTGTTGGTTTTCGGCGTTCAACGTCGTCGTCGCTTCTTCCGATGGATCTTTTCAGTGAGCGGCCGACGTATGGTTCGTGACCCGACTAAAGCCTTGCACGCGCATTTGATCAATGATTGCTGCCACTGTTGGTTAGTCCACTGTTACTACAGTCTGTAGTTGTTGTTAGCTAGCTAGCTAGTAGATAGAGCAGCACTATTGCCAGAAAAGTCAGCAGTCTAACTAGTCTACTAGCTAGCTAGTCACCTGGAAACTGGTAGTAGATATGAATATACAAATATGAATGCAGTATCCTTAGAGCTAGTTACGACGTAGTAACTATTAGCGTAGGTACAATCTACTGGCACAGCACCAGGAGCAACCACCCTGCTACTGCCATGAGTGCAGCAAGACACGCTGAATGTCGTACGGTTTCCTCCCAGTAGTCTACCATATGCTTCCATGACATTGGAGTATTGCCCGGAAGACATTCACTGTAGTCAATTCATGTGTTGATAATTACATTCTGTTGTCAGATAGCTCAGAGTTCTAAAAGTCCAAACGCCCCCCCAACAGGGTTTTCGTTTTGGCCAGTCGGACTCGTCATCGTTATTTTCTTGCGGTTACGCATGGTTGTAGGAATATGAAACTTCTGCGAGAAAGCAGATGGATGTACGCCATGAGCTGTTGACTGATTATGGGTATTTTCAAAGGTTAAATAAAATACACACAAAGATTCTTTCTTTGGGGCATGCATCCAGGTTGTTCAACTTGTCTTGAGGCTTCCCACGATGATAAAGTTGAGAGAAAAAAAAGGATCGGTGGAAGACAAACAGAAAAAGTAAATGTGAATTTATAGTTTGTTTATTTCAAATATCTCATCATCCATCTGAGCCCTATTCAGATTTGCGCAAGTCGTATATTTGCTACCACTTTGTTACTTTTATAGCAATGTGAAACCAACGACACCACTCAACCCAGTAGTGGGCGCTTCATTCAGTACAGCATGTCCTTCTAAAGCAAATTCTGTAGCACACCAACGGTGCCGACCACCATGAAAACCATTGCAGCAAGATAACGATTCATTCTGGGAGCAGCCACACTGGCGGTGGTGCTGCTACTACTACTAGAACTGTCGCTGTCAACAGCATCGCTAGCAGACGTCGTTAGGGGTTGACAATCGCATTGAGCTGTAAATTTGGAAATGGTGGCGCAAGTTTGCTCTCCATCGACAGCAGGTGCATCCACCAAATCATCACAGGTAATGCCCAAAGATTCCTTGTTGTCGGCACCCTGCAACGGACCAGGTCCTTCCCCGGCTGGACACAGTTGACAAACTTGATTGCCAGTAGCGGCGGCCTGTTCGGGCGACAAGGAACAACCACAATACTTGACACCGGCCACACGAATCAAATCACACTGTTCTGATTTGACGGGGATACCCAAGGTTGATACTTTTGCCCAATCACCACACGAGACGCCTTCAAAATCCAACGTTTCGTCCAAAGTCCCAGTATCACACATGGAACAATTTCCACCAAAGGAAAAATCAAAGTCCTCAAAATTGGGCAATTGCAACAATGCTTCTAGTTCGGGTGGCAGAGTGAAATTGTCCAATTGTTCCCCCACAAAAGCGCCCAAATCCGTAAAGAGTTGTCCAAAATCAATTCCGTCGTCGTCGGCCGCAGCGGTATCAGTAGTTGTTGAGTTGGAAACTCCATCATCATCGTCACCACCCATTACTTCCCCAACAGCGTCCGTAAGGTCTTCCAAAAAACCAGGGATTCCAATATCCAATTGAGCCGTCGAGGGTATGACCATCATGGTGGAAACAACAGCACTCCAAAGCCATACCATGGCCAGTGTGGTTGTTGAGGACTTTTTCGTGGTTACCATCATGTTGCTTTCTCTGATAGCTGTTCCGTATGGTGCGTAAATATAATTATTTTATCAAAAGTTAAGGACAGAATTTAAAATAATGAAGCTGCTCGGTGCAACAAAAAAAGGTGATCAGATACTAGTAATAGTACGTACAATTGTACCAGTACTGTAAATCAATGGGCTGTGAAACAAACTCGGAACGGCTCTTTCGTTCAAAAAATGGGGTGGACGAAGCCGCAAGGACAATGAATGCGCAGCCCCGGAAGTCGACACGATTCACTTATAGCGCACATCTGATCAATTTCTAGATAGCCTAAAAAGTTCTGAGTCACGAGCTGAGTCACGCTGAGTCAGAATTTTTTAAATAATCAGTCGTGAACTCGCCGTAACCAAAGCAGCAGTAACTTTGATCGCACAGAGACGTCGCTCATGCTCGCAGCATGCAACATCCCGCTTCAACAGGGAGAATGGAATGATGTCTTCCTCTCGACAAACAGCGCAGCCTCACAGTCCATGTTCATTATTTTAGTCCTCACAAACCGAGTCTCCATCACTGAAATAGCTGAGGTTTGGCCAATTGGATCCACCTCGAGCGAGTAATTCTGCAATAACGACAATAATGATAGCGACGCATCGACTATGCCTCTTTGGCTTACTGCTGTGCCTAGCCGTATGGTGCTCAAAGGCTTTCGTTCCAGTGGCTGGGACGACGAAAGCAACAGACACACTTAGAATCGAAAAAATGCAGCTACAAATGGCCCAATCTGTGGACACTCCTCGGCGAAGCAGAAGAAAACCAAAGACATTACGAGACCGAACACCCGAAGAAGGAAGAGAATTAATCCGAGACATTATCCAGACGGCCGTGGATGCGGGACCTCGTGCGGGTCCTCGACGAACCCTTCAAGCATATTTGGCAGTATCCCAAACCCTTCGTGAATTTTTGCCCCGCCCAGGTCAATCTACGTCTGCTGCAGAATTTTCCGTCCCCAAGGCATTGCGGACACTCTTTGAGAAACTGGGGGCCACCTACATTAAGTTGGGTCAATTCATTGCGTCCTCGCCAACCATTTTTCCAAAAGAGTATGTGCTCGAATTCCAAAAATGTTTGGACCAAACCGACCCCCTCGAATGGTCCGTCATTGAAAAAGTCATTGTGGCTGAATTGGGTCCCATTTCCAAGACCTTTGAATACATTGACAAAAAACCACTCGCATCGGCCAGCATTGCCCAGGTGCACACGGCGAAATTGAAGACGGGAGAAGATGTGGTCATCAAAGTCCAAAAGCCTGGGATTGATGCTTGCTTAAAGGCAGATTTAGGCTTTGTGTACGTGGCGGCTCGGGTCCTGGAATATATACAACCCGATTGGGAGCGTACGTCCTTGTCGGCCGTGGCAGGTGACATTCGAACGTCCATGATGGAAGAAGTGGACTTTTTGAAGGAAGCCACGAATACGGAGGAATTTCGAGACTTTCTTTTGGAAAATGAGTTGATCAAACAAGCGACAGCTCCGCGTATTTACCGTGAGTAATTTCATACTTCAGTTCGATGTGATGTGGTTGCGTGATTGATGACATGCAGTTTATTTTATTTGTTGTGTGAAGAATGAAGCGATCCGGTATCTGACTTGTGTACATGATCCTTATGCTTAGGCGAGCATTCGACGAAAAAGGTCTTGACTATGGAACGCCTACGTGGAGTAAGCTTACTAGACGAGGAAACCATTGCCAAGGCCTCGAAAGATACTGCGGTTGGTACGGATATCATTATCAACGCTTTGAATATTTGGAGTCTTTCGGTGGTTACGATGCCGTGGTTCCACGCCGATGTACACGCCGGGAATCTATTGCTCCTGGACGATGGACGAGTTGGCTTTATTGACTTTGGCATTGTAGGTCGGGTAAGTCAAAAGACATATAATGCCGTGAATGAGCTATCTGGGGCTTTGGCTCTTGGTGACTACGAAGGAATGGCCCAAGCCTTGTGCAATATGGGCGCCGCCGACGAAGAAGTGGACAAGGTCCAATTCGGTCGTGATATTGAACGAGTTATGAAGAATATAGGTAATATGCAGGCAGATGTCACCGTCGGCGTTGGTCAGGATGGCACCGCCATGGGGGCTGTCAGCTTGGATGAGAGCGAGATCACAAATGTCCTCCTAGAGCTTGTTGATGTAACGGAGGATAATGGGCTCAAGCTTCCCCGTGAATTTGGACTGCTGGTAAAACAGAGCTTGTACTTTGATCGATACATCAAGATCTTGGCTCCCAATGTTGATGTCATGAGTGATTCCCGTGTCGCTCTAGGTGGCAGACTCAGTGGCGGCTCAGAGTCTTCGAAAGAGCCTGTTGTTATTGACGTGTAAATAGAAGCGGGCCCCGCAGAAGCTTGATGGTGGTAAGAGGCTTCGCTCAGGTCATCTCTTTGTTACTTAAATTACTATCTACACTATCGTTTAATGACCCGTGAGAACGAAGTCCTTGTAGTGTGTATTGGCTGTTACTTTGGACGGCAGTTCAATTGCTTCCGTGTAGTCTAGATAAATCCACATCTTTTGTAGTTGGGATGGATCTTCCAATATCAATGTTCTTTCAGAGAATGTCTTCAACATCCAACATACAGGAAAGGTGAGCAATAATAAAGCGAGTACACAGTTGTGGCGCACCCAAGCCTCTGCTGTTGTAGCCGCGCTTGCTGCTGATTATTATGAGTCTTCTGAGCCGGCGAAAACGGTTGCAGTTGTGGTACAAGAGTCCTGCCGAGGCAGAAAAAGTTGCTGTAGCGCTGCCAGGGGCGAGCTGTTGCTCCCGAAAACCTGTCAAGCCAGAACACGCTGCTGACACAGAATACGGCAGAATTGAATTGCTAGTTTTGTTTACGTGTATTGATGCATTGATGGAGTGCCGTTATTATTGTATTCTAGCAGAATTTTACTATTAGCGTTCGAATCATCGAATAAGCCTGAAGAATCGCCCACAAGCTCGTTTCTAGTGGATTCCTCGCCCGTACTTCTTGAATATTTTAAATGAAAACTTCCTCTTGCGCTTCTTCTTCTTTCCATTCTCTGGCAGCAGTGGTCGGTTTTCTCCAACTGAATCAACGGCTCTTTCGATGTCTGACTCGTCGGAATCTTGGGCAGGGTCCATCAGAAGAGGACGCTCTGGGATCATTCTACAGCAAGGAGTTAAAGAGTGTGAATATATGTGCAGTTCGAATACGCGCAGCGACAGAAAAGGAAGTTGAACATACCTGCTGGGTATCATATCTCCTGCAAGGTCGGGTACAATAGGGAATTGAATCTTATGGTGAGCCAAGGCTGTTTCAAACGCATTCAAAAGGACTCCTCGGCAAACCAACATACACAAGCCGCTCAATCAACAAAGTTGCGCACACGTTGACATCCAATTCGGCGTACCTGAAAGCGACTGACCACTAACATGGCCGACTGTTTTGATTTCGTCATTAGCTTCATATGGCATTGCAGAAGATTGTGGAAGCGGAAAGTCCTGGAACTTTCCCACACGAAAGCGAGGGACTTTAAGAAGATACTTGTGTGAAAGAGAGCAGGTGGCAGAGCAGGTTAGCTGGAGAGAGGGGTGAATCCGCATTCCACCTTCGGGTCGTGCTAATCGACTCTACCTGTCCAAATAAATACTTCATCATACTCCTCAGTTTGATCTGATGCTCCTTCTGACTTTGAGTTTGCAGACGTTCCGCCAATGTTTTCTCATATCTTTCGTTTATTTCCTCCGTCAGCATTTCCTTTTGGTCTTCCTGAGACACGTGCGCAGTCTTTTCAAAAAAGTACCAATCCACAATTTTCATCCAAGGGCCCAAAAAGATCCAAACAATCAGCCTTATAAGCCAGCGGAATACCCAGCCCCACGGAATGAAAAAGAGTAAGATTGAAGCAATGAAACATGACGTCGTAATCCAGAACGCATAAAAGTTTTCTTCCCAAGTTACAATGCTTTTGACGACCCTTAACTTCCGGCACCAATCACGCAAAAATTGTTGGATTGGTTCAAGAAATATCTTCAGCGGATTAAACCTTGTCTTGAGACCTTCGGATTTCGTTGTTGCAATGGCAATCAGGGCGTCTGCTGCCGCCTCGGCGGAATCTATTTCGGCCAGTTTTGCTGCGTGTTCCTTTTCCTTGAGTTTCTGTTCTTTGAGTTCTTTCTGAGCCTCCGAAGCTTCGGTTGCTTGCTCGATCGCTTGCAGATTTTCGTTTGCCACAATTGTTTTTGTTTCAGTGCTAGCAGATCCAATCCACCCTAAACAAGTTCCTGCTAAAAAGGATTTGAGTAGGTCTGAATAGGACCTGCACATGTGCCAAGGCGACGGGTTACTCCGGCGGCGCTCGTTGGTGGCCAAAAAGAGCCAGCTAATAGAGAATAAGAGGAAAGAGACAAATCGATTGTAGTTGTTTGTCACCAACACTCCCCACGTAAAGGCCACCATCGAATGCAGTGGCAGCTTTTCTTTCCGGCCGGCAAGGCTGACCTCGTAATGACCGCGCCAAAACAATATAGTAAGTGACGCATCAATCACCATGCCAATCATTTCGTCGTTGTGGTAGGACTGCAACTCCTTGAGATGAGAATTCATAGCCGCAACACTAAACTTTGAACCTCTCTAAACAAGAACAGACCATATTCTGTGAAATCACGACGGTTGCATAACACAGCCGACTTTTAGGTTGAAACACTTACATCTCCCACAGTCGTATAGTATGCGGCTTCAAAGTCGTATTTGGTGGGAACGGACACATGGAAACTTTCTTTTCGCGGGAGCATTCCAGCCATGAGCATATTTTTTGTGGGATTGCCTGTACACTTGTTCTTGTCGTTGTTGTTCCATTCGATTCGTAAGCGCAACAAGATGGTGCCACGGTGTTTTTTCTCTTCTCGCATTTTTTCCGCTTCAAAATCCATCAAGTAGAGGTTGTAGTATAATGTGTAAATTGTATTTGGAGTGAATTGTGTCAAGTTGATGATGATCCGGCCCAAGGGATCGTGAACATGGGCTCGTATGTGTTCCCATGGGTTGTTGGGGTTGTCATAGTCCCAGACACCCACATACAATATAGAGCTCGGATGATGAACATGAAAGACAAAAGCCCGCCGATCCGAAGGCATCCATCGCGGCGAAAGACAATTTCGAATGATGGATGTATTGACAATCGCATCCTCTAGAACCAGACAACAGAAGGGATTTGACTTGTTGTTGAGGTCGGCTAGATTCGGACAATCCGTATTGGGTAAGTCATCGGCCGCAATCACTTCTAGATAAACACGACCATCACCTCCAGACCCCACATCAATCCATTCCTCGGAAGGCTTCATGGCTTGTTTAAGAAGTGCCTCTGAATCTTGAGCAGGTGCACACATATCAGTTCCTAGGAGTCTTCCTCCCCACCGGTTTGTCTGAACATTGCTCACTTTCGACACTGTTCAAAAGTTAAAAAGCAAAGTAGTTGAAACCAATCCAGAAGTGTGCAAAGTAGAAAACAATTGTGTGTAAGTACATCTGAAATGTTTCGAAAAAGTCTGTAAACAGAGTGGCTGCACCTACCTGTCGGTGGCAAGTAGGTTTCATGGGCAAATATTCCGTCTTTGCTTTCATTCAGAGTATTGATAAAATAAATTTCCTCCGAGGTGGCAGGCTTGAATCGCAGCACAAGCTTGGACTGTAAAATAACCACGGGGGGCAGAGGAAATAAGAAAGAAAGATCAGTTTCAGTCAACAGCACAAAAAGGGATGGGCGACAAACATGATCGGGCGCCATACCTTTGAGAATACTAATCTATTTCGTTTCCTGTTGAATTCCAGCACTTCTTTTGGTACATCCATGATGTATTCACTCCTCACGCCTGTCGCCTCCCTGAAGAAGAAGGGTCGCACAAAAGAATGAGATAACACAGATAGCAACTTTAAACCACAGCCAAAAAAACGAAAAGAAACTTGAGGCTTACAAAATTTCCTGGACCGCAATCTCCACTTCACCCAACTTTTCATCCTTCGACATGCGATCCCAATCCCAAATAACAAATGACACCTTTTCGTTCTCAAGATCTATCTTGTCTTTATGGATCTTTAACAGAAACAATGAGCCCGTCTCGAGAGACCAAACAGGATTTTTCTGATCGTCCAAATGCTTGGTCCGATGGACTTCTTTTCCTTTCATATATACGGAAACATAGGGATCCGATTCACTATCTGTATCGACGGACGGGATGCGCAAGGCCGAAACAATTTCACACAAAATTTGGACGACATTCTCATTATTGTCGTCGCCATCATCTTCCACCGTGTACTCCTCCGATCTCCAGAGCTTGTGAGGTTTCAGATGCATCTGTTAATCGAATGTATAGTGTCGACTAGCTCTACTAGCTAGTAGGCGACAATTAATAGCGGTTACAACATCCCAGCATCCCTGGGCTTCTCAACAGTCACTTGACTGACTGACAGAATCTGCAGTTGAGTGCCCCTTCGGTGTTATCGACGTGATGAGCGGGGTAGTCGTACCAGTAAGAGTTGAGTGTGCCATAACCCTCAGTCGGGTTATCGAAGATTCAATCTGGAGTAGATTCGAGAATATTGCGTACACGCAAATGGCTGGTCGCACACTAGCCCAATGCACGCAGATATCATAGTGACTGACGTATTCGTACATGCTGTTACCGACGGCAATGTGAAGAAAATCATTGGCACCTTCCACACTGGAAAGATTGAGCATCTGAGAGAGGCAATGCTGCTCACAAATCTTGTGCTTGGGGATGTTGCAAATTGGGAATTGAGGTGCGAACCGAGTGGAACGAGGTTCGCACCAAAATTTGCAGCGACGAGGTTGCTGTGCTGTTGCTGGAGGGCAAGAGGCCAAGCGCAGTCTCTCGACAGCAATGGTGCAGTGAACCAAGGCGCGCACCAATTTGGTGATCGCATTCTGTCAGGAATCCCATGTGCAAATTGTTGTGCAGACCGCAGTGAGTTTTCTGCGAGAGTCATGCATGCTGATTCTTATTCCAAATTTTCCGGGAAATTTGCAGAGGTGCCTCACATGTGGAACTGTGCCGGAAAAGAACCTTTTGTTCTGTCAACGGTCGTCAAAAATGAAAGAGGTTCACGTTTCGCGCACACTGCAGCAGGAAATCTGCGACAACTGCTGCAATCAAGAAACTTCAAAACGGAAGCACCCACATCGTGTGTTTTGTCTAAGCAATGATGTCACACATTCTTAGAAAAATCGCAGAGCGTCAGAGAAAAATTGCAGAGGTGCACTTGCATGTAGAAATGTGCTGAGAATTGACTTTGAATTCCGGGATTTCTCGCAAACACATCATGTGTCACCAAATTTTCTTGCGACTGTTTGCTGTGAGTGACGAAATTGGTGCAGTTTTGTTTTCTAAACACAAAACACGTGTTAGTCATTGGGGGGTTCACTGCAAGAGATTGTTTTGTGATTTCCAACGACTCAAGTAGAAAACCTGCTGCAGGCCACATGAACAATTTGGTGATGGATTCTCAACAGTCTCTTGACCTGATGACTGACTGAATTTGCAGCAAGTTGGGGATTTAGACCCTAATTGAACAAAATGCCGTTGAAACGGTCAAATGTTTTAGACCTCACTTAGACCTGCTGAGTGGGTCTTAAGACCCTGCTTGACATCCCACTTAAAGGGTCTAAGGATCTTGAGGGTCTGAGGACCCACATTCAAATGCACCAGATGATGACACGGATTTAAA
>ENA-ORBV01006649-ORBV01006649.1-microbial-mat-metagenome-genome-assembly--contig:-NODE-6649-length-20240-cov-11.477508_pt1 | contig 20240 bp, 10 predicted proteins | sample MGYA00237777_ERZ505514 | MGnify/ENA primary metagenome ERZ505514 (study PRJEB26160, sample SAMN06269048) | microbial mat metagenome | isolation source: Oligotrophic lake microbial mat | place... | reverse complement strand
CGCATCGACGGCGACCTCGCGGAAGTGCCGCCGACCGGCGTCGAGTTCGTCGACATTTCGCCGAAGCAGATCGTCGGTGTGTCCGCGTCACTCATTCCGTTCCTTGAGCACGACGACGCCAACCGCGCGCTGATGGGTTCAAACATGCAGCGGCAGGCTGTGCCGCTCATCAAGGTCGATCCCCCCTGCGTCGCGACAGGCATGGAGAAGATCGTCGGCAATTACTCGGGCATGATTGTGAAGGCCAAGCGCGGCGGCACGGTCACGTTTGTCGATGCTGATCGCATCATCATTGACAACGCCGACGAGTATGTGCTCCGCAAGTTTGTCGGACTGAACGAGCGGACGTGCCAGAACCAGAAGCCGATCGTCAAGCTCGGTCAGAAGGTCAAGGCGGGCGAGATCATCGCCGACGGCGCCAGCACGCAGAAGGGTGAACTCGCGATCGGCAAGAACGTGCTCGTGGCGTTCAACACCTTCGACGGCTACAACTTCGAAGACGCCATCGTGATCAGCGAGCGGCTCGTGAAGGACGACGTCTTCACCTCGATTCACATCGAGAACTTCGACGTCGAAATCCGCGAGACCAAGCTCGGTCGCGAAGAGTTCACCCGCGACATCCCGAACGTCAGCGAGAAGATGCTCGGTAAGCTCGACGAGAACGGCGTGATCCGCATCGGCGCCAAGGTCGGCCCGGGCGACATTCTCGTCGGCAAGGTCAGTCCGAAATCCAAGTCGGAACTGTCGCCCGAAGAGAAGCTGCTGCACGCGATCTTCGGCCGTGCCGGTGAAGACGTGAAGAACGACTCGCTCGAAGTGCCGGCCGGCACCGAGGGCATCGTGATCGGCGCCCGCCGCTTCAGCCGTCGCATGCACCTTTCCGAGGATCAGAAGAAGCAGCTCAAGAAGGAGATGACCGACTTCGAGCGCGAGATGGACGAGAAGCGGATCAGCCTCTTCAAGCAGATGGTCATCAAGATCAACGAGATCCTGGCCACGGAAATGGTCGACCCCTCGACCCGTCAGAAGGTCGGACAGAGCGACATTCCCGAAGTCATCCTCGAACAGATCGAGAACTTCTCCGAGAAGTGGATGAAGGGCTCGGCCGAAGCGCGCGAAAGCGCCAAGGTCGTGTTCGGCCAGTTCTGGCCGCGCATCCAGGACATCGCCAAGGAGAAGGAACGCAAGCTCGGCCACATGAAGCGCGGTGACGAACTGCCTTCCGGCGTGCTCGAGATGGTGAAGGTCTATCTCGCGACGAAGCGCCAGCTTTCCGTCGGCGACAAGATGGCCGGTCGCCACGGCAACAAGGGCGTCATCGCCCGCATCGTGCCGGAAGAGGACATGCCCTACCTGGAAGACGGCACGTCGGTCGACGTGCTCCTCAACCCGCTGGGCGTGCCGAGCCGCATGAACGTCGGACAGATCCTTGAAGTCCACCTTGGATGGGCGGCGCAGGTGCTCGGCTTCCAGGCCGTCACGCCCGTCTTCGAAGGTGCGACCGAGATGGAGATCTTCGACGCGGTCGACGAGGCGAATGCGCACGTCGCGAAGCGGCTGAGCGATTTCGAGGCCGACGGCGACGACCCGGGACACACGCGCGAGCTGCTCGCGAAGATGCCACGCACGGGCAAGATCCAGCTGTACGACGGCCGCACGGGCGAGCCGTTCCATCAGAAGACGACGGTCGGCTTCATGTACATCCTGAAGCTGCACCATCTCGTCGACGACAAGATCCACGCGCGTTCGACCGGTCCGTACAGCCTCATCACCCAGCAGCCACTCGGCGGCAAGGCACGCACAGGCGGCCAGCGCTTCGGCGAGATGGAAGTGTGGGGTCTCGAAGCGTACGGCGCGGCGTATGTGCTGCAGGAACTCCTCACCGTCAAGAGTGATGACGTTGAGGGGCGGACCAAGATTTACGACTCGATGGTCAAGGGCACGAACAAGCTCGAAGCCGGCATGCCGGTCGTGTTTGACGTGCTCTGCCACGAGATCAAGGGTCTCGGGATGAACATCACCTTGGAGAAGCAGCAGTCAGATGCCGGCTCGATCCTCTGACGCACGTCATGATCGATCCCGACGCCTGAACCAGCTTGACTGCAATTTCTGGCTGCAACTTCTGTCAGTACCAGTTTCGTTCGAATTGCCGCGTGCCTGATCGAATGCGTTCAGGACGCGACTTTGATGACGACGCACCTTGAGCCCCGTAAAACGGGCGGAGCGACCAAACCCATGGCCGAGAGCGTCTACGACCGCGTGAATGACTTTGGATCGGTGAAGATCACCCTCGCAAGCCCGAACGACATCCGTTCGTGGTCTTTCGGTGAGGTGAAGAAGCCCGAGACCATCAACTACCGAACGTACCGCCCCGAGCGGGACGGTCTGTTCTGCGAACGGATCTTCGGACCCGAGCGCGACTACGAGTGCGCCTGCGGCAAGTACAAGGGCACGAAATTCAAGGGCATCATCTGCGACCGCTGTGGCGTGAAGGTCACGCACAGCCGCGTGCGCCGCAAGCGCATGGGCCACATCAATCTGGCCGCGCCGATCGTGCACATCTGGTTCTTCAAGGCGATGCCGAGCCGTCTCGGCAACCTCCTGGCCATGAAGACGAGCGACCTGGAAAAGATCATCTACTTCCAGGATTACGTCGTCACCGATCCCGGCACCACCGACCTCGAGCACCAGCAGGTGCTCACGGAAGACGAGTACCGCACCGCCTTCGAGAAGTACGGCACGGCGTTCACCGCGATGATGGGCGCCGAGTCCATTCGCGAACTGCTCAATCAGCTCGACCTGACCGCGCTGTCGTTTGAGCTGCGCGACGAACTCGGCACGACCAAGAGCAAGCAGCGGCAGAAGGATCTGTCGAAGCGGCTCAAGATCGTCGAGCAGATCCGCGGTTCGGAGAACGATCCGGCGTGGATGGTCATGGACGTCGTTCCGGTGATCCCGCCGGATCTCCGCCCCCTGGTGCTGCTGGAGAGCGGCAACTTCGCGACGAGCGATCTGAACGATCTCTATCGCCGCATCATCAACCGCAACAACCGCCTCAAGAAGCTGATGGACCTCAACGCCCCCGAGGTCATCATCCGCAACGAGAAGCGCATGCTGCAGCAGGCTGTCGACGCACTGTTCGACAACGGCCGCTGCCGCCGTCCTGTGCTTGGCTCGAGCAACCGGCCGCTCAAGTCGATCACCGACATGATCAAGGGCAAGCAGGGCCGCTTCCGCGAGAACCTGCTCGGCAAGCGCGTCGATTACTCGGCACGTTCCGTGATCGTCGTCGGTCCGGAACTCAAGCTCTGGCAGTGCGGCCTCCCCAAGAAGATCGCGCTCGAGCTGTACCAGCCGTTCATCATCAGGAAGCTCAAGGAGCACGGTCTCGCTGACACCATCAAGAGCGCCAAGCGCATGCTTGAACGGCGCGATCCCGAAGTGTGGGACATCCTCGAGCAGGTGATCCGCAATCACCCGGTCCTGCTCAATCGCGCACCGACCTTGCACCGCATGGGTATTCAGGCGTTCGAGCCGGTGCTCGTCGAAGGCAACGCGATCAAGATTCATCCGCTCGTCTGCACCGGCTACAACGCCGACTTTGACGGCGATCAGATGGCAGTCCACCTGCCGCTGTCGGTCGAGGCGCAAGCCGAGGCGACGGTGCTGATGATGTCCATTCACAACATCTTCAGCCCGGCGAGTGGCAACCCGATCGTCAGCCCGTCGCAGGACATCGTCATGGGCGTGTACTTCTTGACCGTCGGCCATCAGGACAAGCCTGAGACCGACGAAGAGAAGCGCATCGCCAAGACCAAGGTGCGTTCATTCAAGGATTACGAAGAAGCGCTGCTCGCATTCGGGCTCCCGCACGGCGATTCGCGCCGCATTTCGTTCCATGACTGGATCGATGTGCGCGTCGAGCGCTTCGCGGAAGTTGTCGACGACCAGAAGAAGCCCACGGTTCGGATGCCCGACAACCGGCGCATTCAGACCACGATAGGCCGGCTGATCTTCAACGAGATTCTTCCGGACGGCATGCCGTACTACAACTGCGCACTCGGCAAGAAGGGCGCGGCCCGCGTCATCGACGACACCTATGCCCGCATGGGCAAGTCGGCGACGATTGACCTGCTCGACCGCATGAAGGAAGTCGGCTTCCGTTACTCGACGGTGTCCGGACTTTCCTTCGCCATCACCGATCTCCGCGTGCCCGCCGACAAGCAGCGGCTGCTCGGCGAAACGCAGAAGAAGGTCGACCGGGTCGAGAAGGCGTATCACGCCGGTGCCATCACCGAACGTGAACGGCACAATCAGCTCCTCGATCTCTGGCAGCACTGCCGGACGGAGATCACGGCGAAGCTGGTGGAGACGCTGCGCACCGATCGCCGCGATCCGGTGAGCGGCGGCGAAGTCGACATCATCACGCGGGCAGGCATGAAGTACCTGAACCCGGTGTACCTGTTCAGCGATTCAGGCGCCCGTGGCAACACGAGCCAGATGCAGCAGCTCGCGGGCATGCGCGGCCTCATGGCCAAGCCCAGCGGCGAAATCATCGAAACGCCCATCCGCTCGAACTTCCGTGAAGGCCTGAGCGTGCTTGAGTACTTCAGCTCGACGCACGGTGCACGCAAAGGTCTCGCCGATACAGCGCTCAAGACAGCCGACTCCGGCTACCTCACGCGCAAGCTGTGCGACGTGGCGCAGTCCGTCGTCGTCATCGAGCACGACTGCGAGACACCGCACGGCGTGCCGAAGCGGGCGCTCTACAAGGGTGAAGAGGTCGACGTGCCTCTGCGCGAAGCGATTCGCGGGCGCACGAGCCGGCAGACGATCATCGATCCGATCACGGATCGCGTCATCGTGCAGGAGAACCAGCTCGTCACCGACTCCATCGCACTCGAGATCGAGCGGCTCCGCATCGATTCGGTGCAGGTCCGCAGCGCGCTCACCTGCGACACGAAGCGCGGCATCTGTGCCCGCTGCTACGGCATGGATCTTTCGACGGGCAAGCTCGTCGAAGTCGGCATGGCAGTCGGCATCATCGCGGCGCAGTCGATCGGTGAACCGGGTACGCAGCTCACGATGCGCACCTTCCACACCGGCGGTGTCGCAGCGAGTGCGACCACGGAGAACAACCACAAGGCGCTCAACAGCGGCCGTGTGGTCCTGCGTGACTGCAACGAAGTCGAGGTCGAGTCGACCGAAGGCGGACCGGCCATGGTCGCCCTCAAGCGCAACGGCGAAGTGCTGGTCTTCGACGCCAAGGACCGCGAGCTCGAGAAGTACAAGGTCCCCTACGGCGCCATTCTCCGCGTCAAGACGAACGAGCAGATCAAGAAGGGCCAGGTGCTCGTCGAATGGCAGCCGCACGCCACGCCGATTCTTGCCGAGAAGAGCGGCACGATCCGCTTCAAGGATCTCGTTGAGGACGTCACGTTCCGCATCGAGAAGAAGAAGGGCGGCGGTGAGGGCGCCGGCAAGGAGATGATCGTCGTCGAGCACACTGGTGAAAAGCATCCGCAGATCACCATCGAAGACGCGAACGGCAGCATTCTCGACTTCCACCATCTGCCTGCGAAGGCTCGCATCGAAGTGCGGGACGGGCAGTCGATCAAGATGGGCGAGATGCTCGCACGCCAGCCGAAGGACACGGCCAAGTCCGCCGACATCGTCGGTGGTCTGCCGCGCGTCACAGAAATCTTCGAAGCCCGCATCCCGAAGGACCCCGCGGTCATGGCCGAGATCGGCGGCCTCGTCGAGCTCCACAGCGACAAGCGCAAGGGCAAGATGACGATCCGCGTCATCAGCGAATCAGGTCTCGAACACGATCACCACGTGCCGCAGGGCAAGCATCTGCTCGTGCACACCGGCGACCGCGTCGACGCCGGCGATCCGCTCACCGAAGGTCCGATGGTGCCCGCAGACATTCTGCGCATCAAGGGTGAAGAGCCGCTGTACATCTACATGCTGGATGAAGTCCAGAACGTGTACCGCGCTCAGGGTGTGCCGATTTCCGACAAGCACATCGAAGTCATTCTGCGGCAGATGCTCTCGAAGGTGCGCGTGACGAGCCCGGGCGACACCGAGCTCCTCCCCAACGACGTCGTCGACAAGTTTGTCTTCCGCGAGATGAACGAAAGCGTGACGCGGAAGTTCCGCGTCGAGGAACCGGGCGACACCGGTCTCACGACCGGTGCGCTCATCGACCGCGACGAGGTGAAGGAGAAGAACGCGCTCGCCGAGGCCGAGGGCAAGAAGTCCGCGAAGACCAAGAAGGGCAAGCCGGCCAGCGGCAAGACGCTGCTGCTCGGCATCACGAAGGCCTCGCTGCAGGCCGAGTCGTTCCTCTCGGGTGCAAGCTTCCAGGAGACCACGAAGGTCTTGACCGAAGCCGCGCTCCGTGGTGCGGTCGACAAGCTGCAGGGTCTGAAGGAAAACGTTCTTCTCGGCCATCTCATCCCGGCCGGTACCGGCTTCGAGCCGTATGCCAAGCTCACGATCCGCAAGCTCGTCGACGAGCCCGAGGGATACGAGGGCGAAGCCGAGATGCTGGCCGAAGCCGCCGAAGAAGCCGAGGCGCTCGGTGCGGAGCGATACGACCCGACAGCGCCGCGCATCGCGACATCCGTCGGCGCCCGCAGTGAAGGCGACGACGCATCGGCCACCGAGAGCGAGGGCGGTCTCGCGACGGCGTCGGGCACGCAGGTGCTGGCGGAAGAGGCACCGATGGACGACGCTGCTGCGGAGATCATCGAGGAGTCGAACGAGCAGTGAGTTTTTCAGTCGATGAAGCATGAATGCAGCGGGGCGACCGATCGCGGTCGCCCCGCTTTCGTTCCAGCGCCCTGCAATCGCGCTCGTCCGATCGCCGTCAGGTGTTTCGTATTAAAGTTTCCGTTCACCCCCAAATCCACTGCGAATTCCTTCTACGAAAGCGATCCTCTTCATGCCTGCGCTGACCTCGGCGCGAACGCGCTTGCTCGTCCTCGTGCTCCTGGTCTTGTCGCTCTGTGCGTCCCGATCGCCCGGTCAACCATCGCTGCATCAGGACGGCAAGGCCGCGCTGGAGCAGGCGAATCTTGATTTCCGCGAAGTGGTCCGCGCGGCGAAGTCGAAGGTGTTCCCGGCGGTCGTCTACATCAAGTGCCTGCGGCAGAGCATGGAATCGGGGCGCGCCCGCACCGAAGAGGTGGGCGGTTCCGGTGTCGTGATCAGCGAGCAAGGTGAACTGCTCACGAACTGGCACGTGGTCGACCGCGCGGTCGAGATTCGCTGCCTGCTGTCCGACGGCCGCGCGTTCAAGGCGGAACTGATCGCGAGCGATCAGGATCTTGACCTGGCACTCGTGCGGCTTCATCTCGAGGGAAAGCACGAACCGATTCCCGTCGCCGACATCGGACCTTCGCGCGAACTCGAGGAGGGCGACTTTGTCATGGCGATGGGCGCGCCGTGGGGACTCAACCGTTCCGTCTCGGTCGGCATCGTCAGCTGCACGCGCCGCTTCCTTCCCGAGTCGAGTGAGTATTCGCTGTGGCTGCAGACGGACGCGTCGATCTCGCCCGGCAACAGCGGCGGCCCGCTCGTCGACACCAAGGGACGCGTCGTCGGCATCAATACGCTCGCGCGGATGGCCGGCGGCGACATGGGCTTTTCCATCCCGTCGGACACCATCTGCGAAGTCCTCGACCGCATGCGTTCCGAAAAGGAAGTCGGCTGGTCGTGGTCCGGCATTTCGCTCCAGCCGCTCCGCGACTTCGACCGCGACGTGTACTTCGAAGGCGCCACGGGCGTGATCGTGGCCGGCGTCGAAGCGGGAAGCCCTGCGGAAACCGCGGGACTGCGCAGCCGTGACCGCGTGCTCAAACTCGACGGCAATCTCACGAACGGACTCACCAGCGAAGAGCTCCCCGAAATCCGTCGCCGTTTCGCGCTGCTTCCCGCCGACAAGCCGGTCGATCTGGTCATTGAACGCAGCACCGGAGGACAGGCGGAGCAGCTCACACTCTCGGTCACGCCGACGCGCAAGGGACGCGTGCAGGGTGAAGAGGTCGACTGCCCGCGCTGGGGCCTGACGGCGAAGGCGATCAACCGTTTTGAGAACGCGGAGCTGCACCGGCAGCGGCCGGAAGGCGTGTTCATCTTCGGCGTGCGCGAGCCTGGCAATGCGTCCGCATCCGGTCTCTATCGCAATGACATATTGCTCGAGATCGACGGGCAGACGCTCACGACGCTCGATGATGTGAAAGCGGCCCACGAGCGAACGCTCGCCAACTTGGCCACGAAGAAGCGCCTTCTCGTGAAGCTGATCCGCGCGGGTCAGATGCGCCAGCTCATTCTCGACATCTCGCGCGACTACGAGCGCGAGTGAACCATCCCGCCGGGTTTTCGCTTTCCCACTCATTCTTTCAGCAGGCAACGATCCATGCGATATCTCGGAATGCTCCTCGCGTTCATGTTCATGAGCACGTCGCTCCTCGTCGGCGCTCCAGCGGTGGTGCAGGATGCCGCGGCGAAGGACGCGCCCGCTGTCGACCGCAAGGCGATTGCTGAAGCGCTGCGTCCGAGTCTCGTCATCGTCGAAATCCGGCTGAAGGAAGACCGCGGCACGATGCCGCAGGGCTTCATCCGAGGTCGGACCGGGTTCTCCGGATACTTCGCGCGGTACATCGAGGAAGAGCGGCCGCTCGAACTGCCGGGCTACCTCGTCGCGCCTCAGAGCGTGATGGTCACCGACCCCGAGCTGCCGGCGCGCTTTATCGCGTCCATCAAAGTACGCAGCCTCGCCGGCACTCCATCGGAGGCCCGCGTCGACGCGACCCCGAGCCAGTGGCTCACCGAGGACGGCGGCATGGTGCTGACGCTCGCTGCACCGCTGCCGGCGCCCGCGAAGCCGCTCACCTTCCTCGCCGACGGCGCGAAGCCCGCGCCCCCGCTCTCGACCGTGCAGACCGGCGACTCCGGCGGCCTGTGGGCGCTGCGCGTCACGTCATTCGAAGAGCGCTTCGCCGTTGAATTCGCGGGCCCGGGTCCGGTTCCGATCAGCGGCTCGACCGGTGATGCGATCGTCGTCGACTCGACCGGCGCCGTCGTGCGCGCGGAACTGAGCGGTCGACGTCTCGCCAGCAGCACGCTGGCGCCGAACCCGGCGCAGTGGCCCCACATGACTGCGGCGGCGATGACCGAAGCGCTGAAGGGGATCGAGCAGACGATCAATGCGTCAGTCCTGCGAACGACGCTGCATTTCCGCAGCCCCCGGAAAGGCTCGGCGCGATCACGAGGCATGTTTGATTCGGACGAGGCGCAGGTCGCGACCGAACTCGAGGCGCTGTCGATCGTGCTCGCCGACGGAAACATCCTGGTGATCGCATCGATTCCGCCGGCCGTGACCGCGCGGCTCGAGCGCATCGAAGTGAGTGACGCCTCGAACACGCCGCACGAAGCGGAGTTCGTTGCCACGCTCCGCGACTGGGGCGCACTGGTCGCCAAGCCCAAGCAACCGATCAGCAGCGGCGTGGCGCTTTCGACGAGCGATCTGTCCGAGCTCCGCAACCGGCTGCTGCTGGCGTCATCGGTCCGTGTGATCGGACGCAAGCGGGTGAGTGATGCGATGCACCTTCGTCTCGGCACGTTCGAGCCCGGCTGGAAGGGCATCCGCTTCCCCACCGGTCTCTCCGAAGAGGACTCCGCATTCATCTTCGCGCCTGACAACACGCTCGCGGCGTTTCCGGTCGCGAAGCGCGAGCAGCCGGGCGGACGTGAGCGCTTTCGAGGCGGACCTGACGGCGGCGTCAGCGCCACGCCTGCGTCCGTCATCGCGGCGACACTTGCGAAGCTTGACGAAGCGAAGGATCCGACCAACATCCCGCTGACGGAGGAAGAGGAGTCGCGATCGGGCTGGCTCGGCGTCCTCATGCAGCCGCTCGAAGCAGAACTGGCCCGCGCCAACGGCGTGGCCGAAGTGTCGCGCGACGGCGAGTTCGGCGGACTCGTCACGTTTGTGTACCCCGACTCCCCCGCCGCCAAGGCCGACATTCAGCCCGGTGACATCCTGCTCACCGTCACCACGCCGCGCCGTGATCGACCAATGGAGATCGCCGTCGGTCGCGACGACCTCGGCTACATGGGCGTCTTTCCGTGGGAGCGCCTCGATGACCTCCCCGAGGAGTACTACGACCAGATCCCTGCGCCGTGGCCGCCGATCGAAGACACGCTCAACATGACGCTGACGGAACTCGGCATCGGGTCAACGTATTCGCTCGAGCTCGGCCGCAACGGCCAGACGCTCACCAAGGCGCTCACCGTGGACCAGAGCCCGCCGCACTACGGCAACGCGCCGAAGTTCGAAGCGAAGGCCATGGGCATGACCGTGCGCGATCTGACGCTTGAAGTGCGCCAGTACCTCAACTTGGGGCCGGACGCACCGGGCGTCGTTGTCTCGAAGCTCGAGCCAGGTCAGCGGGCCAGCGTCGCCGGCATGCGACCGTTCGAAATCATCACGCAGGTCGACGACCAGCCGATCACCAACGCCGAAGAGTTCGGCAAGGCGATCGAAGGCAAGACCGACATGAAGTTCGCGGTGAAGCGAGCGCAGAAGGAGCGCGTGGTGAAGGTGTCGGTGGAGAAGGGCGCAGGCGATACAGCTGCGCAGCCGACGGAGAAGCCTGCTGAGTGACGGCTGCCCGCTGATGGAGCCAGCATTTTCGGACCTCACGCGTCGTTCTTTCGCTGCAACGTCATTGAATGGGCTCCGTGAACGTGCGAGCATTGCGCGATGCACATCGCTCGTGGGTTCATCATGGTCGGCGCCACTGGACTCGTCGCAGCAACATCCGCCGCGAGCCCCACAACCCAACTCGTCGGCCACTGGACATTCGATGATGCGCGCGGACAGATCGCGCACGACAGCTCCGGCTACGGCAATCACGGGGCGGTGACAGGAGCGATCTGGACGCGCGGGATCGCGGGTGGCGCGTTGCACTCCGACGGCATTGACGACTTCGTCAACTGCGGCAATGCAGCGGTGCTCAATCCTGTTGCGGCGATCACGGTGTCTGCGTGGTACCGCCCCACCGTTCCATCTCGGCGTCACGGGCGATCTCTACGGATCGCAGCCTGCGAGTTTCGGTTTTCAGGCCGCGAACGGAAGCAGCGGCGGTTCCGCGCAGACGTGGACGGTCGGCGAGTGGCATCTCGTCACGGGAACGTATGACGGCGTTTTCATTCGAACGTATGTCAACGATTGCAGCGGCGGCGTTGACGCGAGTGATCTTGCGGTGCTGCTGGGTGGGTGGGGAGGCGGCTAACGGCAGGCACCGGTTCGCTCGCGCGTGCAGACCGCGCGCCTCGCGGCGACGTGCGCGATCAGCGCGCAAAGTACTCCGACAATGAATGGAATGCCGACCGTCACATGCCATGGATCGATCGCCCAAGGGGCGCGGCTTCGGTCGTATGCCGGCATCGCTGGAAGCGGCGCGGGACCTGACGGCGCGGGAGTAGGCCAGTAGTCCTGCGCAAACATCAAGACTGCCGCGACGAGGTCGTTGAGCGGATTTTGCGACGAGTCAATCGCAAACTCTGCGGTGAGCGCATGAACATCCTCCTCCAGAACGTTCACGCCCGCGAGCGAACGGATGTCGCGCGTCAAGAGCAGCGGCCGCGACTCGATGGCTGACTGGCGATCGGGATCACTGACGGAAGCGCGGTCCGTCGGTGTCTCGCGCTGTGTCGAGATCGAGCCGTCCAACCGGAACTCAAGCGCGATGTCCGAAGGAACCAGCGGCGCTGGCAGCAAGAAGGACGCAGAGGTCTTGACCCTGCTGTTGATGAGATACGTCCAGGAGAAGGGAGAGCTTCGTGATTCGCCGGCGGTGTCGGTGCTAGTGATCACGCGGCTGGCGCTTCCGGACTGCAGCATGGAGACGACAGTGCGCGGCGTCGGAACCACCAGCAGGGCGGCGGTGACGAACGCAACGAGCAGCAGCGCATGCTGAGCAGCGAGGACGCTGCCGACAAGCAGCGGCCGTTCGCGCCCGAGACTTTCCAGCCGCTCCCCGTACGTCCGGACCGTCGAGCTCCGCCGCGCATCGCCGCACTCGGGACATGCGATCTGGCGTTGAATGAGCTGGTGTCCGCACTGGCCGCAGCGGTCCGCACCATACCGCCTACGCGCGACACTCCACAAAGCGATCAGCAGCGCCGATATCGGGGTGGCCAGCCCGATGGACAACGAGAGCAGTGTTGCAAGCGAGATGGCCTTCGGATCTGGCAACGCGCGAAACAGCACGAGCGGAATGCCGCCCACAACAAGGCACCAACACACCGCGACAAGCTACGGCGGCAGAATCCTGTCGCCGGGTCCGCCCCTCCGCACACGACCAATCCACCACGACACGACGAACAGAACGAGCGCGAACGCTGCTGTGGGTGCGTACCACCACATGAACTCAGGGTAGCAAGTCCGGATCGTCGTGGCGGCTGCGGACCGCGATGGCAATTCGGCGCCAACAGCACCGGCCGCAACCGCTCGTCACGTAGCACGCACTGCATCGAGAATCGAAGCGCTCACCGGCGCATCCGGTCATCCGGCGGCGATCACATTCGACGGCGCGTGTCTTTAAGACTTTGCATGGAGCCGGGCGCCCAGGGTCGACGCTCGCGAACTCGCTTTGACCCCCGGCTAGAAAATTGCAGCCCGTCGGGCTGAGGGAGCGAGGTGCTCGATCCTGGGCGCGGCCCGCACCGTGAGAAGCGCATGCCGTCGCGCGACCGAAATCCATCATCGTCGGCTCGACCGCACGAGCGCTAGTCGACCGGCGCGTCAATTGCTTCCTGCACGCTCGGGAAGACTTGCAGCATGCCAGTGAGCCGGCATCGCTCTAGAACCTCGCGCACTTCGGCGGTCGGATTCGCGAGGCGCACTCGTCCGCCCCAACGGCGCAGTCCGTGATGCAGGCGAACGAGTTGTCCCAAGGCAAGGCTGGCGATCATGTCGAGCTGCGCGAAATCGATCACAATCAGCCTTTGATGATGACCCGAAGTCAGGCGCGTCACTTCGCGCTCGATTGTGCTCTCTGCACCAAGGTCCGCCAATCCGATGAAGCGAACCACCGTGGCCTCCTCCGACTCGCCCACCTCAACCGAAAACGACGCCATGAAAGCTCCTTCGAGAACAATGCCGAACGATGCGCAACTGCCGCTGCGCGGGCCATCGCAGCCGAAGATAGCAGCGGCGCCCCGAGCCGCGCGGCGAACAGCGTCGTAACAGTTCGTACACAGCGGTCTTAACGCAAATCGAACATGATCAGCGCGCGCCGATCACTCCGGCGCTCTTGCGTCATCTGCGCTTCACTCCTTTGGCCGTTGATCATGCCATGCCAAAAGTTTGCAGCGACAGTTTCGCCGCCTCTTGGAGGACACACAAGCTCGGCCCCCCAAGCTCGGCCCCCGCCGAGGACGCCCGCCGCGCACTGGCCAGTCGGACCTGCACGGCGGCGGCGACGAGGCGCTGAATGAAACTGCTCGCTCATGCCGTCCTCGTCCCATACGTGATCGAACGCCTGTGGTCTGTATGTTCCGCAACGTGTGTGTTCCGTTTGTTTCCCGAATGTTTCCGCACCGGCTATGAGGGACTATGAGGCGCATCAGTGGTCTCTGCGTTCGTGCAGCGGCGACTCGATCACGACAGGCTCACTCGGGGTGCGAACGCGATCGTTGCACGGATCCGCCCCATAGCGCGACTCACGTCCGCCTCGTAACGTCTGCGTTTGCCGATGCAGTGGTGCGTGTCGCCGTCGCGATGGCTCATTGCTCACTGGAAAGGGACGCGGAAAATGAATCAGCAAACTCGAAACGTTCGGGGCGCGCTGCTGCGCGCAGGAACCGTCGCGGTCGCCGTCACCATGGGCCCAATCGCCTACGCCGGCACCGACGATCATCTCTTCGTCGCGCCCGGCTACACACTTGTTCCGCTTGTGGGAGGCTTCGACTACCCGACCAGCCTCGTCACCGACGGCACGATGATGTGGGTGGCCGAAGCAGGTCATCTCCCGACGAACCCGCCGAAGGTGAAGGCCGTTGCGAACGACCTCACCGTCACCACCATTCTCAGCGTCACCGACCTTCCGCAAGGGACCTTGATGGGACCCCTGAACGATTTGGCGTTCCGCGACGGATGGCTGTGGCTTTCGCACCGCCAAGTCGGCGCCAACGGCTGGGCGGTCGGCGCCATTTCGAAGTTCCAACCGAGCAATCCCGCAGGCACGTTCACGACGGTGATCACGGGCCTCCCGTCGTCCGGTGATCACCACAGCAATCAGATTGTCTTTGGCACGGACGGCCGCGGGTACTTCTCGCAGGGGTCCGTGACGAACTCGTCGGTGGTCGGTGCCGACAACTGGATCGTCGAAGGCTGGCTCGAGCTCTACCCGGCGTTTCATGATTTTCCGCCCGTCGCGATCACGTTGAACGGGACGAGCTTTCAAACGGTTGAGCCCTTCCCGCTCGATCCCACCGCAACGCTGATCACCGCGCCGTATCGACCGTTCGGAAGCGGCCCCGTTGCGCCCGGCACGATACTGCCCGCCGCGACACCATCGACGCCGCAGGAAGGAATCATCGCGGGCGGAGGCTCGGTGTATTCGTTCGACCCCGACGCGTCCGATGTCATGGCCTCGCTCACGCTCGAAGCGTGGGGACTCCGCAATCCGTACGGCATCGGTTTCGATCCTTCGGATGCGACGACGCTCTTCGTGAGCAACAACGGTTCAGACATCCGCTCGGCGATGATCGACGGCACGCTGAAGCCGGTCGGATCGCGTTCGATCGCCGAGGACTACGACGACGTGTTCGTCATGACGGTTGGCGGCGCGGTCGAATTCTTCGGTTGGCCCGACTTCTTCCACGATGAGGCCACGGGCGGCGTCGCGAGCGTGACCGAACCGATCTTCTGCGCTGCACCGGCGATCCTGCCGATTCAATGCCCGCAGCCGGTGCTCGACACGACAGGACTCGCGGTCGAGCCGGCGTTCACTGAGGTCGCCAATCACCCGTCGCTCACGAAGTTCGATTTCTCGGAAAGCGAAACCTTCGGATTCATGGGCGACCTTTTCCTTGCCGAGAACGGCTCGTTCAACCCGGCCACCGGTGCCGTCGACGAGCACACCGGCCATCGCGTGCATCGCATCGATCGAAACTCCGGTGAGGTGCATGAGTTCATCGCGAACATGGGCAGCACGCCGGACGAGATCTTCAATCCCGCGATCATCGTCGCGCCGCTTGACGTCGTCTTTCACGGTGACGCGATGCTCGTCGTTGATCTCGGAATCTTTCAGCCCGCGCTCATGCTCACGGGACCCGGCACCGGCAAGATCTGGAAGGTGCAGAAGGTTGCCGGCAGCCTGAATGACGATGGAAAGATCGACGGCAAGGACCTCTCGATCTTGCTCGGCGAATGGGGTGCTCGCAAAGGTGGGAGCATCGCTGATCTGAACGGCGACTCGGCGGTCGACACCGCGGACCTCAACATTCTCCTTGGCAACTGGACGTCGTGATCGCGCGAACATAGCGCAACGTCACGGACTCGGACAACAACAACGCCGCCCTCAGTCGAGGACGGTGTTGCCAAACGCGATCGCGCTGCTATCCTCCACGCCAATGACCTCGCTCACCCGCATCCATCATCGCCATCACCATGCTCACAGCATGGCCGGCTGATGGTGCGCTGCGGATAGTTCCAGCCAATCCATCGACGCCGGCCCCAGTGCCGGCGTCGTGTGCTTTTTGGAGCGCTCGGCGGTGGCCGGGTCCGGCATGGGAGCCACCATGCCGATCGAATCTGCCAAGCAAGCCCCGGGCAACGGCCCACTCGAACTCGCGCTGCCCAAGGGCAGGATGCAGGAGAGCGTCTTCACGCTGCTCGCTGACGCGGGCATTCAGGTGCGTGCGGGGAGTCGCGGGTATCGACCGTCCGTATCCATTCCGGGGATCGCGGCGAAGATTCTCAAGCCGCAGAATGTGGTTGAGATGCTCGCATCGGGCACCCGTGACGTGGGATTCGCCGGTGCAGACTGGGTGCGGGAGTTGGACGCCGACCTGGTTGAAGTTCTCGACACGGGGCTGGATGCGGTGCGACTGGTGGCGGCGGCCCCAGCCGGGCTGCTGACCGATGGACGGCTGCCGCGCCGCCCGCTGGTGATCGCTTCGGAATACGAGGCCATCACGCGAGCATGGATGGTCACGGCGAACATCGAGGCACGATTCGTCCGGTCCTATGGCGCAACTGAGGTGTTCCCGCCGGAGGACGCAGACTGCGTCGTCGACATCGCCGCCTCAGGCGACACGCTCAGGGCGAACGGACTGGTCGTTTTCGCCGAAATCATGTCGTCGTCGACACGGCTGTACGCGAGCCGCCGGGGATACGAAGACCCTCCCACACGCTCGGCGATCGACCGACTCGTGATGCTCCTTCGCTCGGTGCTCGAAGCGCGCGAGCGCGTCATGCTCGAAGTGAACGTCGGCCCTGGATCGCTTGAGGCCGTGGTCTCGGTCCTACCGTGCATGCGCGAGCCGACGATCTCGCCCTTGCACGGTGCAACCGGTTTCGCGGTCAAGGCGGCGGTGCCGCGGAAGCAGTTGCCGCTGCTCATCCCGGAGATCAAGGCCCGAGGCGGCACAGACATCGTCGTGAGCCAACTTACGCAGATCATCCCATGACCAACACCCGGGACATCGCGCCCGTGACCGGCACGCGCGGATCGGTACGGCTCAGCCGCCGTGCGACCGACGTGATTGCCTATTCGCCACCCGTGTCGGGACGGCCGATCGACCTGTTCCTCGATGCGAACGAAGGCCCGCGGTGGGGATTGGAAGGGCCGGAGCCGGAGCTCGATCAGCTTGCCCGGCTCGGCCCGGATCTTGCCCGCAGATATCCGAGCACCGCCCCACTCGAACGGACACTGGCCGCGCGAATGCAAGTGGACCCTGCGTGTGTGCTCGTGACGGCCGGTGGGGACGACGCGATCGACCGTGCCTGCCGGGCGTGCCTGGAGCCCGGCCGCACGATCGTTGTGCCGGTACCGACGTTTGAGATGATCGAGCGGAACGCACGCTTGGCGGGGGCGGAAGTTGCCCGTGTGCCGTGGCCCGAGGGCGAGTATCCGATCCAGGCCGTTCTCGGAGTCATCGACGACCGCACTGCCATGATCGCGGTCGTCTCGCCCAACAACCCGACCGGCGCGGTTGCCTCGCGTGTTGATCTGGAAGTGCTGTCGGCGGCGGCGCCTGAAGCGCTCCTTCTTGTGGACCTGGCCTACACGGAGTTCGCCGACGAAGACCTCACGCGGGCGGCCCTTGCCCTGCCGAATGCCGTCGTGGTCCGGACGTTCTCAAAGGCATTTGGACTGGCGGGCTTGCGCGTCGGATATGCGATCGGGCCGCGCCGCGTCATGCAAGCTATGCGGGCCATGGGGTCGCCTTTTCCGGTGTCATCGCTGAGCCTTGCGGTGGCAGCATCCGCACTGGAGCAAGCGCCTGCAAATCTGTCGCGTGTCGTCTCTCGGGTGCGCGAAGAGCGGGGCATACTCGCAGAGACACTCCGTCGGCTCGGTGCGCGCCCGAAGCCCTCGCAGGCCAACTTCGTCCTTGCAGAGTTTGACAGCTCCGAACGAAGCGAGTGGGTCTGGTACGCGCTGGCGGGGCTGGGGATCGGTGTTCGCATGTTTGCTGCGGGCAAGGGGCTGGACTGTTGTCTGCGGATCACGTGCCCGGGCGAGAAGGCCGCATTTGAACGGCTCACTCGGGGGCTGGGGGCGGCGCTTCGACCAGAGGCCGTACTGCTGGACATGGACGGCGTGCTGGCGGACGTGTCCGCGTCGTACAGGCGGGCGATCGTGCTCACCGCCAAGTCCTTCGGTGTTGCCCTGACCGCCGCCGAGATCAGTCGGGCGAAGTCATTGGGCGATGCGAACAACGACTGGGTTCTCACCCACCGACTTGTGGCGGCGCGCGGCGTGAGCATCTCTCTCGCAGATATCACGGCGCGATTCGAGTCCATCTACCAGGGAACGTCGGATCAGCTCGGGCTGCGAGAGTCCGAAACGCTGATTCCGGATCGGGCGATTCTGGCCCGGCTCGCAGCGCGAAGCGGGTTACGGCTGGGAATTGTCACCGGACGGCCACGGACCGACTGCGAGCGATTCCTTCGGCGCTTCGGGATCGCGGACCTCTTCCAGGTCCTCGTGTGCATGGAAGACGCCGCCGCCAAGCCAAGTCCCGCGCCTGTTCGCCTCGCCCTTGACCTGCTTGACGTGCGCTCCGCGTGGCTCATTGGCGACACCCCCGACGACATCGTTGCGGCGCGCGGCGCGGCGGTGGTGCCGCTGGGGATACCCGCACCCGGCGACACCGGCGATGCCGCCATCACCCTGACCTCGGCCGGCGCCGCGATCGTCCTCACCTCTCTCGCCCAACTGGAGACGTTGCTTCCATGAATCCTCGCACCGCCGAACTTCAGCGCAAGACCAACGAGACGGACATCACGGTCTCCATCAACATCGACGGCGACGGGAACGCCAACATCCGCACCGGCATCGGATTCCTCGACCACCTGCTCACGGCACTCGGCCGCCACGCCCGCGTGGACATCACGCTCGTGTGCCGCGGAGACCTTGTTGTGGACGACCATCACACGGCCGAGGACTGCGCGCTCGCGCTGGGCGCCGCGATCGACAAGGCACTGGGCGAGCGCCGCGGCTTCGCCCGCTTTGGAAGTGCGTATGCCCCACTTGATGAGTCTCTCGCTCGGGCCGTTGTAGACATCTCGGGTCGCCCGTGCGCCGTGGTCGAACTGGGCCTGACGCGCGACGCGATCGGCGGACTGGCCTGCGAGAACATCGGACACTTCATCGCCTCGTTCGCAACTGCTTTGCGGGCCGCGATCCATGTGGACGTGCTCCGAGGCAACAACGACCATCATCGGGCCGAGGCTGCATTCAAGTCGCTTGCACTCGCCCTGCGCGCGGCACTCGCGCAGACCGACGAGTCGGTCGTGCCGAGCACCAAGGGGGTTCTGTGAGCGCCACTCCGCCTGAGATCGTCATTGCGCGCACTGGGTGCGCCAACCTGGCATCTGTGGCGGCCGCATTTGCTCGTCTCGGGGTTCCGACACGGCTGAGCGACCGACCCGATGAGATCGTCGCTGCTACCGGAGTGGTCCTGCCGGGCGTGGGCAACTTCGGCCCTGCGATGACATTGCTGCGCGAGCGGGGCCTCGATGTTGCCATTCTTGAACGCACAAGGCGCGACCGGCCGCTCCTGGCGATTTGTTTAGGTATGCAGATGCTCTGCGATCACAGCGAAGAGTCTCCCGGTGTGCCTGGCTTGGGCGTGATCCGGGGGCGAGTGTGTCGATTTGCGCCCGGGCTTCGAGTGCCGCAGATGGGGTGGAACCGGATTGCTCCGAATGAGTCGTCGCTGATGATCGAGCCCGCCAGCGTGTACTTCGCCAACTCGTTCCGGCTGGGCGCGATCCCCCAGGGATGGGGCGGAGCGATTGGCGAGTACGGCGGGCCGTTCGCCGCCGCCATCGAGCGCGGACCAGTGCTGGCCTGCCAGTTTCATCCGGAACTCTCGGGCGCAGCGGGACTGCGTCTGCTCAAGCGATGGGTGGTGACGGCGGTGTGCGGGGAGGCGTTGCCATGCTGAGCCGCCGGATCATTCCCTGCCTGGATGTGCGCGATGGCCGCGTCGTGAAGGGCGTGCGTTTTCAGGGGCTGCGAGACTCGGGCGATCCCGCCGAACTCGCTGCCCGCTATGAGTCCGAGGGCGCCGACGAACTCACGCTGCTCGACATCTCGGCCACCCCCGAGAGGCGCGGCTCGGCCGTAGACACCGTCGCACGGGTCCGCAGAATGCTCTCCATTCCGCTCACTGTCGGCGGCGGCGTTCGAAGCGCCGATGACGCCGCGGCTCTGCTCAACGTCGGTGCGGACAAAGTCGGTATCAACACGGCCGCGGTGCGCTCGCCCGAACTGCTCACCGTGTGTGCCGAGCGCTTCGGCGCGCAGTGCATCGTCCTGGCGATCGACGCGATGCGTCCGAGTGGCGCCGTTCCCGAATGGCGCGTGGTCGTGCGGTCGGGGGCCGACCGAACCTCGCTGGATGCCGTCGAGTGGGCTCGCCGGGGCGCCGCGCTTGGAGCCGGAGAGATTCTTCTGACGAGCTGGGATCGGGATGGCACCCGC
>ENA-ORBV01006647-ORBV01006647.1-microbial-mat-metagenome-genome-assembly--contig:-NODE-6647-length-20245-cov-4.077400_pt1 | contig 20245 bp, 10 predicted proteins | sample MGYA00237777_ERZ505514 | MGnify/ENA primary metagenome ERZ505514 (study PRJEB26160, sample SAMN06269048) | microbial mat metagenome | isolation source: Oligotrophic lake microbial mat | place... | reverse complement strand
CTTCCCCGCTTTCCCCTTTTCCGATTTTCCGATTTTCCTCTTTTCCGCTTTCCCGATTTCCCGATTTTCCCCTTTCCCTCTTTTCCGCTTTCCCGATTTCCCGATTTTCCAATTTTCCGATTTTCCCCATTTTCCACTTTCCCCCTTTTTCAACCCGCGTTATCCTACCGTCATGAAAATCACCCTGCTTTTCGCCGCCGTTTTCGCGGCCGCTTCCGCTTTCGCTGCCGAGGTTCCGAAGATTCATCCGGCGGAGGCCGCCAAGTTGGTAGCGTCCGGCAAGGCCGTGCTGTTGACTGTCGCGAAGCGGCCGAGTGGGAAAAGTCCGGAGTCGCCGCACCGGCAGCGCTCTTGGCGAAGAGCGATTTCGATGGTGACCAAAAAAAGTGGCGCGAATTCCTCGCGCAGAATAAGGGCAAACAGGTTCTCATTTATTGTGGCACGGGTCGCCGCAGCGGCGATGTCGCCTCAAAGCTGGCCGCCGAAGGCGTGGCTACCGGCAACGTGGGCGGCTTCAAAGACTGGACGCATGCCGGATTGCCCACCCGCAAATCCGGCGAGCCTGCAGCCAAGAAATAGCTCGGCGACTCGGTTCTGAACTGCTTGATAAAGCGGGATGTCCGATGCGCTTGATTCACCGCTCGTCCCACCCGCGCTCCGGGATGCGCTGCGGCTGACGCCGGATAATACGCCGCTGCTTTTGCACGTGGCGGAAACCGTCCTCCGCAAGGGCGGCTTCGCGGAAGCCGAGGCACTTTTCAAACGCACCTTGGCACTCGATCCGCGTGATGTGGCCGCGCGCCTCGGTCTCGCCGCCGCGTTCTTTCAACAGGGCAAACACGGTGCGGCTCACGTCATCGTGGAAGACATGGTGAAGAGCCCCGAGCCTGCCCCGCGCGCCCTGCTCCTCCATGCCCGGCTCGCCTTGCACGCCGGGGAGACCCGCCTCGCGGCGCAACAATATGTGCGCGCCTGCACCGCGGATCCGACCTTGCAGGACGGAGCGCTCGAAGCCGATCTCACACTTTACTTGCCGAAACGAACGCACCCTGCAACGGCGTCATCGGCCCCCTTGCCCCCCAAGGACGACATCGACGCGGCGTTCACAGACTTACCGCAGAACGAAACGTTCGACGAGGTGCGCGACCGACTCGCGGCGGGTGACCTGCCCCCCGACCTCACCCCCGATTTACCGGAGCGGCCCGCCATCAACTTCGATGATGTCGGCGGCATGGAGCGGATTAAAGAGGAAGTGAGGATGAAGATCATTCTCCCGCTGCAAAAGCCCGAACTCTTTCAGGCGTACGGCAAAAAAATCGGCGGCGGGATTCTGCTGTATGGCCCGCCGGGATGCGGCAAAACCTTCCTCGCCCGCGCGACCGCCGGGGAAGTCAACGCGGCTTTTGTCGCCGTCGGCATCAGCGACGTCCTCGACATGTGGATCGGGCAGAGCGAAAAAAACCTGCACGCCATTTTCCAGCAGGCGCGGGCGAACCGTCCCTGCGTTTTGTTCTTCGACGAGGTCGACGCCCTCGGTGCGAATCGAACCGACATGCTGAAGAGCGGCGGCCGGCAAATCATCAACCAGTTCCTTTCCGAGCTCGACGGCGTGGTCTCCTCGAACGAAGGGGTGCTGATCCTGGCGGCGACGAACGCGCCGTGGCATCTCGATCCCGCCTTTCGCCGACCGGGTCGCTTCGATCGCATTCTCTTTGTGCCGCCACCCGACTTGGCCGCGCGCGCGAACATTCTGCGCCTCCTGTTAAAAGGAAAGCCGGTCACAGAAATCGATTTCGACCTGGTGGCAAAGAAGACCGGGGATTTTTCCGGCGCCGATCTGAAGGCGGTAATCGATCTTGCGATCGAGGAGAAACTGCGGGCCGCCATGCAGGCCGGCACGGTGCAGCCGGTGAACGAACGCGATCTGCTGAACGCCGCCAAGCGCCACCAGCCAAGCGTCCGCGACTGGTTTCAGACCGCGCGCAACCACGCCCTCTACGCCAACCAGAGCGGACTCTACGACGAGATCCTGGCCTACCTGAAGATTTCGAAATGACCCGGCCTGGTCCGCCAAACCGTTCCGTCCGGGTCGGTATCCCTGTTTTCGTGACGTTCGAATTGCTTCCATGAGCGCGCACCTCGAGCGTGCCCAGTTGTTGCTCGCGCAGTCGCGACCCGCCGACGCCGAACAGGAAGTGATGCGAGCGCTAACCACCGAGCCCGCGGAACCCCGCGCCCTGGCCCTGCTGGCGCTCAGCCGGATCGAACAAGGCAAACGGGAGAGTGCGCTCCAGGCGGCGCGCGATGCGATCGGCATGGCACCCGACGTTTCCTATTATCATTTTGTCCACGCCGAGATCCTCCACCGCCTGGACCGACCCGACGACGCCTTTCGCGCCGTGCAGGAAGCGCTCCGACTTGATCCGGCGGATGCGGATAACTTTGCCCTCCTCGCCGCGATTGAGTTGTCGCGTCGCGATTGGTCCGGCGCCTTGGTTGCCGCCGAAAATGCGCTCGCACTGAATGCCGAGCACGTGACCGCCATCAACCTACGCTCGATCGCACTCGTCCGCCTCGGGCGCAAAAACGAGGCGATGGCCGCAGTTGATTTCGCGTTGGACCGCGAACCGGAAAATGCGTTTTCGCACGCCAACCAGGGTTGGAATCGCCTGCACCGCAACCAGCCGCGGGAAGCCCAGGAACACTTTCGCGAAGCCCTGCGCCTGGATCCCAACCTCGATTACGCCCGCGAAGGCATGCTGGAGGCGTTGCGCGCGCGCAACCCGGTTTACCGCGGGATGCTCGCCTATTTCCTCTGGATGGGCCGACAGAGCTCCCGGCTGCAGTGGATGCTGATCATCGCCGTGCTTTTCGGCAGCGGAGTCATTCGCAGCTTCGCCGCCGCGCAGCCCAGTCTCGACTGGTTGTGGTGGTCGTTGCTCGGCCTGCTCTACGGGTTCGTGTATCTCACCTGGACCGCTCAACCGATGTTCGACCTGCTGTTGCGCTTCGATCGCTTCGGACGACACGTGTTGTCGGCACCGCAGCGCCTGGCGAGCAACTGGTTTGGCGCGAGCTTCATCCTCGCCCTCGCCAGCTGCGTCGCGTGGATCGCAACGGATCGGACTGAAGCGCTGTTCGCCACCCTCGTGCTGGCGGCAATTTCGATTTGTGTCGCGGCAACATTTCGAACCGTGGGTCGCCAGCGCTGGATGCTCGGCGCCGGCACCGCGGCGCTTGCAGCGCTCGCGTTGATAAGCGGGCTCTTGCTCGCTCGCGGTGAACCCGCGGGCGAAAACTATCTGAACGTTTTCAAATTCGGATTCATCGGTTTTCAGTTCCTCGCGAACTCACTGGCGAATCGTTGACGGCGCGCGAGATCGCTGGGACCGCGGCCGCCCCCGGCCGCACGGCTCGGAAAGCGGCCGAGGGCGGCCGCGGTCCCAGGGCGACCTTCAATCTAAAAAATGCAGTTGAACCACTGATTTTCACTGATGACCACGGATGCAAACAGAGTTCCGCGATGGGGGCCGTTGACCCGGTAAGTGAAGGGAAAGTTCTATTCCATCGATCTGGATCTATTTGATCAGTGTTTATTAGTGCTCATCAGTGGATACGTCCTCTGCGAAATTTAGGTTCATACGGATGGATCCGCGGCGGAACTTGGCGGAGTCCGAAAGGGCCGCTCGGAGATCGGCCCCTGCCTTCCCTGGGACCGCGGCCGCCCCCGGCCGCAACAACATGGACTTCGCGTCACGTTCGCCTTACCGGCCCCGCGGCTCGTTCCAGTTCTCAAACCACAATGCCTGTTCCGGAGGAATGTCAGTGACGCGCATGAACCCACCTGCGACCGCCTCGCGCAGCAAACGCTGTAGGGAATACTCACCCGCCGCCAACGCCTCGTGCGCGAGGCCGCTCAGCTCACGCGGATACAGCGCAGCCAGTGGTTCGAAGCAATGATCGCGCCGCCCGACCACCCCAACGCCGCTCTGCGTCTTCTCCAGCAACGCGCGAAACCACGTCGCCTGCATCCCGGGCAAATCGATCGCGAGTACCGCCACTTGTGGATACGTCGCCTGCACGAGCGCCGCGGCGATGCCTCCGAGCGGCCCGCAGTCCGGCACTGCATCCCGCACCACGGCGTCGAACCGTGAAATCACGGCCGGATCCTCGGCCCAGCGCTGATCCGACCGGGCCGAAAGAAACACTTCGCCCGCGCCAGCCTCGCGCAACACGTCGCACTGTCGTTCCCACCACGCCCGTCCGTCCGCATCGAGCAGCGCTTTTTCAGTCCCCATCCGGGTCGACCGGCCAGCAGCGAGCACCACGGCACTGAACGTTCGGTTCATGTTGATGTGCGAATGGACATGCGCCGCGCTGGTGGCCAGTGCAAGCTGGATGGAATTCGGTTTATCGTGACGCTGACGCGCTCCCTCCGTGTGCTCTCGAAGCGCGGACGAGGACTGCGGGGCGCAGCGATCCTCCTGAAGGTACAGGCACGAATGCCTGCGTCACCCATTCCGCACGACCGGACAGAATCCGCGTCACCCCATTCCTTTACCGGTCGACAACTCCCCCCCGCCAACCAGTGTAGAGAGCCAATATGGCAGAGACCAATCGTCCGCTGGCAAACCGCATTCTGATCGGACTTGTCATCGGCATAATCGCCGGCATGGCGACCCTGGCCATCGGCACGGTTAGTCCGCAATTTCTAGCGGCGATGCGTACCGTGGCGACGAACGTCCTCGATCCGTTCGGCCAGATTTTTTTGCGCATGCTGTTTTTCGTGGTGATCCCGCTGGTCTTCGCGTCGCTCGCGACCGGCGTGCTACAACTGGGCCGCCTGGACCGCCTCGGGCCGCTCGCGGGGCGCACCTTCTCCCTGTTCTTTTTGAACATGGTGATCGGCGTCGGACTCGGGCTGTTGATGATGAATATAATCCAGCCCGGCAACCATCTCGACCCGGCCGCCAAAACCAGACTGATGGCCGAATTCGGCGGTGCCGCGCAGCGCCACATTGCCAGCGGAGCCGCGTCGCCCTCCATCAACTTCTCCACCCTCGTTGAAATGTTCATGCCCAGGAACCTGTTTAATGCCGTGGTGGGACAGAGCCGCACCACCATTGGCGAGGTGCTCCCCCTGATTGTTTTTGCGATCCTGGTGGGAGCTGTCGGCACCCAGCTCGTCGCCACCAAACGGAAAACCCTTTTGGACGGACTGGAGTTGGTGAGCGAACTCATGACGGGGATCGTGAACTTCGCCCTGCGACTCGCACCCTATGCCGTGCCGGCGATGATCTACAGCGTCATCATCAAGATTGGCGTCGAGATCGTGATCGCGCTGGGCGTGTTCGTCCTCGGCTGCGTCGCCGTATTGCTGCTTCACCTTTTTGGCACGCTGTCGATCTGGATCAAACTTTGGACGCGGCGCAGACCCCTCCAGGCTTGGAAGGACATGCGCGCGGTTCTCATCACTGCATTTTCAACCAGCTCGAGCAACGCGACCCTTCCAACCGCGCTCGCGTGCGCCAAAGATACCCTGAAGCTGCGCCCCAGTGTTGCAGGTTTTGTGCTCCCCCTGGGTGCGACGATGAACATGAGCGGCACCGCACTTTATGAAGGGTGCGTGGTTCTGTTTGTCGCGCAGGTTTTCGGCGTCGACCTCAGCGTTGGTCAGCAACTCACACTGCTCCTTCTTTCCGTGCTCAGTGCCGTCGCGGTGGCAGGAATCCCTGGCGGGTCACTCCCGTTGATCGCCGGGTTGCTCGCAACATTCGGTATTCCGCCCGAGGGAATTGGCATCGTTTTGGGCGCGGATCGCATCCTGGATATGACGCGCACCATGACGAACGTCGGCGCCGATCTCGTCACCGCCATGGTCATCGATGAAAGAGTCGTCGATGACGTGCCGCCGCCGGAACCACTCGCCTCGACGGTTGGGTAGATAACGGGGCGGTGGTCGGGACCAGCTCGATCGCTGAACACCCAATACCGCCGCGCGCCGGCCTACGCGTTTTATACCAATCGCACATGAGATTGGGATTTTCCCGAGGGTAGGGCCCGACCTCCGGGCGGGCCTTTGGCAGTCACATTTTCGGAGCGGCCCGCCCGGAGGTCGGGCCCTACTGGCGCTTCCATGCCAAAGTCAAAAACGGATGCAAGCAGAGTTCTGCGATAGGTGTTGTTCACCCCAATCGGTGAACAGTAGGTTATCCCACCGATCCGGATCTGTTTCGTCCGCGTTTATTAGCGCTCATCAGCGGTTAACTCTTCTGCGGAATCCAGGTTCAGTTCGCGTTCGTGTTGATCGGCTTCTCCACGACGAGCGGCGCGGGAAAGTCCGCCGCCTGATCGCCGCCACGTGGCTTCAGCCGTTTGTTGTTCGAATTGCCGAGGGGCGCATTCAGCGGAATTTCCATGCCGCCTAATTCGTCCATCATTTCGTAGAGACGTTTTTCCATGTCGGCGGCGACATCCTTCAGCTTCGGATCGTAAAGCAGATTTTTCGACTCCCCCGGATCCATCTGCAAATCGTAGAGCTCATCGGCGTCCCACAATCCATAATAAGTGATGTATTTGTAACGATCGCCCCGCAGCGAAAAGACCGTGGGCGACTGCGGAAAGTTCTTCTCCCAATAGTACGCGTAGAGAAAATAATCGCGCCACGGGACGTTCCTTCCCTGCGCCAGAGAAACGAAACTCTTGCCGTCGAAATGCGCGGGCGCGGCGAGTCCAGCGGCTTCCATGATCGTAGGCGCAATGTCGATATTCGCCACGACCCGATCGACGACCGAGCCACCTTTGAACAGCGCCGGACATTGCATCAACATCGGCACGCGAATGGATGCTTCATACGCGACGCGTTTGTCGATCAAGCCGTGCTCGCCGAACATGAAGCCGTTATCGCCCATGTAAATCACGAGCGTCTCATCGTGAATGCCCATCTCCTTCAGCTGCGTCATGACGCGACCCAGGCCGTCATCCACCGCGCTGAGGGTTTCGCAGTAGCGTTTGTAGTACTGCTCGATGTCCATGGAACTATGATACGGGAAATCGACGCCGTGCCAGCTGTTGCGCTGGTCCGCCAGCCAGCGCGGCTTGTGGGCGGTGGGATCGGGCTTCGCCTCGGTCCCGGCCCGCTTGAAAGGCAGCTTGGTGAATTTACCCTCGTGACGTTCCGCCGGCGTGAAGTTCGCGTGCACGGCCTTGTGCGACAAATAAAGAAAGAACGGCTTTTCCGCCGGCTTCTGCTGCTTCAGCCATTCGATCGCATAGTCCGTCAGCTCGTCGGTGATGTAGCCCTTTTGCTTCACCTGTTTGCCGTTCACGTTCAGGGTATAATCGGGACTCGGAGGCAGGTAGTGACCCTGGCCGCGGAAACTGATCCAGTGATCGAAACCGGGCCGCGGCTCATCCGAATCCCCGCCCATGTGCCACTTGCCGATAAAGGCCGTGGCGTAACCGGCTTTTTGCAGGTACTGCGGAAAGTAAACCGTGCCCGCTGGGATCGGGCGGTTGTTGTCGATCACGCGGTGGCGAAACGTGTAGAGCCCCGTCAGAATCGAAGCGCGGCTGGGAGAACACAGCGAGGTCGTCACCAGCGCGTTCTTCAAATGAACTCCGTTCCGCGCCATCGCGTCCAGCTGCGGCGTCTGCGCAAACTGATGGCCCATGAAACTCATCGCATCATAGCGATGATCATCGGAGAGAATAAAAACGACATTGCGCGGCTTGGCGCCGGCGATCTTCTGCGGAACGACTTCCTTCGGCACCGGCACAACCGCCGCCGAGACCGTGAGACAAATGAACGAGAGACAGATGAGTGCACGCATGGGGATGATGGACAGCGGAACCGACGCAGCGGACGCGTTGAGCTTTTGACGAAAACCAAAAGCGTGGAGCCGCTTGCTCTCACCGCGAGTGCAAAGTCGCGAACTCACCGGTACCTCCCGGCGCACCTCCGCGACCGCTCAACGTTTCTGCCGCGCCCCAGGCCGCGATGGATTCTCCGGTCGTTGCATCGCGCCCTCCGGCGGCGTGAGATTCCGCACGACCGTGGGCAAATCCGAGCGATTCACCAGGGCGATGGCCCATGGCGCCGTCAGCGCCTGGGTCGTCATGTCCCCGGGGCCGGGCGACGTTTCCCGAAATGTTACCACGTAATTTTCACCCTGCACCTGGGCGTCAACGACCTCGACGGTGTAGCCTCCCGTCGCTCTCTCGCCCAGGAATACCGCGATGCCGATTTCGCGCGCCAGATCTGGTGAGCGCGGCGGCTCACGCCGCACCTGCTGCCAGACGCGCTGCCACTCCTCGGCCGTGCGCAGAATCCGATCCCCCGCGGATTGCGTTCCACCTTGTTGACCCGACCATTGCGCCACCACCGCTGAGCTCGAGTTGCGGGAAGGAGAAGAAGCGGCACAGCTCATGACGAGTGGAACGAGGGCGAGAACAGCTGGAGTGATCCATTTCATACGAGATTCCGCAGAAGAAGTAACCACTGCTGAGCACTCATAAACACAGGGGCCGGCGTGGTGGCACAGGCATTCCTGCCTGTGTGGGTCGAGCAGAACTTTTCCTTCACCTACCGGGTGAACGGCCTCCATCGCTCACCTCTGTTTGCATTAGTGTTCATGAGTGGAAATCAGTGGTTGAACTGCGTTTTTTCGGTTCATACGAGACCAAAGCTTAACCGCGAAACCACCGTTCGCCGGGTTTGCTTGAAGCGCAACCGCACGTGCAAAACTCGGGGGGACGCCCATCGTAATATCCGGTTTTCACCTACGATCGCTGAGCGGCGCCGGCGAGGTCGGGCTCGCCCGGCGAAACCTCCCCCCCGTTCTGATTTCCCGAATTGGCGGCGGAGTTTAACGCACCTGTCGCGTCGGTCGCGGTCATTGGTCAAGTGAGCGCGCCACCGCCTGACCAACAACCGGAGATCCCGCCTCCTCCCTCCCGCGCCCGCGGGTGGCGTCGGCCGCTGCGGGTGGGTCTAACGGTCATCGCGGTGATGGTGGGGATGACGCTGGTCGGGGTCGTGACCCTTCCGCTTTGGCTGGGCGGCGTGCTGGCGCAAATCGGACCCCGTTTCGGTCTGACCTTTGGCCAGTACGAGCGGCTCGGTTACACGCGCTTTGCGTTGCGCGATGTCGCCTATCGCAGTGCCACGGTTAAGGCGGACGTCGACCGCCTTGAGCTCACCTCGCCCATCGTCTGGCTGTGGCAGCGGGGAACAGGCCAGCGACCAGAAGTCACAGCGGGAAAATGGACCGTCACCCTCACCCCCGCTGAAACCAACGCGGCGACGCCCCCACCCGATCCCGAGAGCGGCTGGATGACGACCCGGAAGACCGTGCTCGACGTCGTCGCGCAGGTCGACTCGTGGATCAGCCGCGCGCAAACGGGAAGCGGCCGCATCATTCTCGCAACGGGAGAAGTCACCCTCGACGGAGCGACCTGGGCGGAGCGCGAACTCGCGTTGCGCGACGTGGTGTATCAGAATTTCAACGTCGATGCGAATCTCGCCGTCCCCGCCGGCACCGACGAGTTGCGCCTCACGACGCAGGTGAATCAAGGTCAAGGCACCCTCACACTGGTCAGCCGCGGCGCAATCGTTGACGGACAAGCGACGTGGTGGGATCAACCGGCCACACTGTCGGCCCGCTTCAATCCCCGCGGTTGGCTACCCGACGAAGCGCGCCTCACCGCGGCGGATTGGCGCCTGCCCGGATCGCGGCTGAAGCTCCAGGACTACTACCGCGAAACGCAGGGCTCGGTGCAGCTAACGTGGCGCGACCAGCGCTTCACCGCCGACGTCACGGCGCGGGGAACGGCGCAACCGGAAGCCAAGGTCCCTCCACTCGATGTGACCCTGCGCGCTCATGGGGACTTACAATCGGTGACGGTTGACGCTTTTCGCACGCAGCTGCCGGGCGTCAACGCCGAGCTCAATGGACCGTTCACCGTCAATCGCGAAGGCCAGATCGACGGCGCCCCGGCCCGCATCGGCCTCGATGTGGATCTCGCGCAACAACCGTGGTTCAAAGCCACCGGCACGGTCCGCGGTCAGATCCAGCTCACGTCCGGCACCGCGCAAATTCCGCAGGTGGAGTTCCAGATCGACGCCACCGACGTGGTGGCCGAGGGCGTGGCCATTGCCTCGGCGGAGGCGCGGGGCGGATTTGTCTCCCCCGTGGTGCAACTCGAGTCGGCCACCCTCGAAGGCAAAGACGGCACCCGGCTGACATTGAAAGGTGGATACAACACCCGGACGCAGGAACTCAGCGAGAGCACCATTCAGGGTGAAATCAGCCGCACCACGCTCGCGCGCTGGCTGCCGGCGCAACCGCAGTTCGAAACCATCAAGCTCGAAGCGTCGGCGTCCGGGAAGCTGGCAGACATCCGGCACCGCGGCTCGAGCGAAATTTCGGCCGTGACGATGTCGGGATTGAAACCACTGGACCTCGCCCTGACCTGGAACGGCGCCGGCCGGCTCATCGACGACTTCGCCGCGTTGGTTTCCGCGGAAGACAGTAAACTTTCGTTGGGCGGCGCCGTGAGTTCAGACGCCGTGCGCCTCACCAATCTGGAGTTTGCGCCGAATGGTGCGACTGCCTTGCGTCTGCAGGCGCCAGCGACGTTCCACTGGACCCCAACGCTGCGCCTCGACTCGCTTCGCCTCGAGGGCCCGAACGCGTTGGTGCAAGCCACGGCAACGTGGGGGTCGACGGGCCAAGTGGATCTCGCTGTGCGCGGAGTGCAGTCATCGTGGCTGGCCGATTTTGTTACTCTGCCCGAGCGCGCATGGGAGGTGTCAGCGGTCGCCCTGACCAGCACATGGAAGGAAGGCCCGATGACGTTCTCCGCGATCGCGGGAGCAACCGCGGCCCTCGACGAGAAGCACCGGGCCGTCGTTCATCTCGATGTGCGGGGCGACGGGGAAGGCATTCGCGTGAACGCACTCCGCGCCGAGGTTGACCAGGAGACGGTCTTGAACGCCCACGGGTTTCTCCCCGCGGTGATCACACCCGGCGGCGCGCAGCTCTGGAAAATCTCGCGAGACGGACGAGTGGCGTTAACGGCGACCACCGCCGCGCAGCCGGAGTTTTGGCAGGAGATCAGCGACGTAAGTGGACTGAAGTTAACTGACCCGCAGGTTGTCGCCAATGTGGCGGGAACGTGGGCCAAGCCCACCGGCGAACTGCAGGTGAATGCCCGTCGAATCGAGTTTCTGCCCAAGGCAGGATCCACCGCCCCACCGCCCGTTGATGATCTCGCGATCCGGGTGAGCGGCGACGTGGACGCCGTGGAGCTCGACCAATTCACGTTTAAAGTCGCGGGCCAGACTTTGAGAGCACAAGGCCGCGTGCCCGTACCCGCGCGCGGCTGGGAAACGCTGCGTGAGAAACCGCTCGATTTCCTGCGCGCGCAAGCTGATCTCCGCATCCAGATTCCGGATGCGGACTTGGCGGAGTTCGCGCACCTGTTGCCCGAAGCGGTGCTGCCGCAGGGCCGGGTCCGCGTCGACGTCGTAATGCACAAGGGCGGCATTGATGGAAGTTTGAAAGTGTCTGACGCCGCGACGCGGCCGCTCGGACCCGCCGGCGCGCTCCGCAACATCCAAGTGGACGCCGAGCTCAAGGGACAAACGGTCGAGATTCGCTCCGTGTCCGCGGAAACCGGCGGTGAACGGGTGACCCTGACCGGGCGCATCGGGCTGCCAGATTTGGAGCAGCTTCGAGGTGAGAAGCCGGACTTGGTTAGAAGCCTCACGTACGATCTCGCGGTGAAAGGCACCAATGTCCCCTTCGTCCGTCGAACCGGACTGCTGGTTCGCGGCGATGTGGATGTAAAGCTCACCTCGCCGGTCACGGGCACACCCCAGCTGACGGGCACGGTTCGCCTGCGCGACAGCCTTTTCCTGCAGGACGTGCGCTCGCTGCTACCCGGAGACACGCGAAGCAAATCGAGCCGTCCGCCATATTTCGCCGTGGAAGTGGAGCCGTTCGACACGTGGCGACTCGACATCGCGGTCGTTGGTACGGAGTTCATGCGTTTGCGGGCGACCGGATTCTCCGGCGTGGCGTCCGCCCGTTTTCAACTGGGCGGGACCTTGGGCGAACCGTTGTTGCTGGGCGATGCGACGATTGATCGCGGCCAGGTGAAATTCCCCTTCGCCACGTTCAACGTCGAAAACGGTCGCGTTTCCCTGACGCGCGCGAATCCGTTCGAGCCGCAAATCGAGTTGCTCGCGACGACGCGTCGTTACGAATTTGATCTGCGTCTGGAAGTCACCGGCAACGCCTCGTCGCCGGAGGTAAAATTCGATTCCACCCCACCGCTGGAGCACGGACAGGTGCTGCAAATGGTGCTGGCTGGAATCGTGCCCAACACCGACGTGAACGTTACCCAGCAGCAACGCGTGACGCAACTCGGTGCGTACCTCGGGCAAAATTTGCTTTCGAGTTTCATCGGAGATGGCGACGACTCCAACCGGCTGTCCATCACCACCGGCGAAGACATCTCCGAGCAAGGCCGCGAGACGTACCGGTTTGATTATAGCTTGAACGACCGCTGGTCCTTGACCGGCGAATACGATCAGTACGACACGCAAACGGTCGGGGTGAAGTGGCAGGCCCTGGCCCGCGGCGGGAAGAAGACCAGTACTGCTTCGGCTGATACCAACAGTGATAATTCAGACGACAACGACGCGGTCGATCCCTCGCTCCCACCAGCCAAGCTCGACGTGAAGGGACTCGGGTTGATCGGCGACCGCGAAATGGAGGCGTCCTTGCGCCGGCTCCTCGGCGGCGAGCGGCGAGTCATGGATGCCAATGCGATCGAGGACGCCCTGTTTCTGCTCATGTCCGCCGTGAAGGACAAAGGCTATTTGCAGCCGGAGATTGAAGTAAGCGTCACCGCGCGCGACGGCGAACAGCTCGAGCTCACCGTCGGATCGGATCTCGCGAAGCCGCTCCCGCGTCGCCTTTCTGCGAGCCAGGTCACCTTCGCCGTGAAACCCGGTGTGCGTTCGCTCTTGGAGGACGTGAAATTCTCCGGCTTGGCCGCGATGAAGCCGGACCGCGCGCGCGATTTTTTTGTGGGCGACAAAGGTTTGTTCCGCCGGAAAGCCTCCCGCATCTACACGCCCTCGCGACTTTCGCGCAGCGTGCAGAGCCTCGAGTCCGAATTGCGCAGCCGCGGATACGCTGAAGCCACGGTGAACGCCGAGCAGATGCAGCTCGACGAAGCGACCGGCGCAGCCCGCGTGCACGTGCAGGTGAATGAAGGTCCGCGGTGGCACGTGGCGGCGGTCAACGTCGAAGGCGCGGAAACGGTGGAGGTCACGCTGCCCTCGTTGGAGTCACGCACGGGTGTGCCGTGGACAGAGTCGGTGGAACAGGATGTCTCCGCGGAAGTGCGCAACGCGTTCTTCGCGGCGGGTTATCCTGACGTGCGGGTGCGCGTTTCCCATACGGATCCTGCGCCGGGAGCCAACCCGAAGGAACGCAACGTCGACGTGAACGTGCGGGTGGATCCCGGCGCACAAATAACCCTGGGCGAAATCCGTTACGTCGGCCGGGTGAAGACGCAGGAATCCGTGCTCGACCGTCGCGTTCGAAACCAGCCGGGGCAGCCGCTCAACCTCCTGGAGCTCGAGCGGGCGCGCTACCGGATTTCCCGGCTCGGGGTGTTTGAGCGCGTCGATCTGGAACTCTCGCCGGCGGAAGGCCCGGTGCGGGATGCCGTGTTCGTCGTGGAGCCGGGGCGGGAACTCGAGGTGAATCTACTTGCTGGATACAACTCGTACGAACAGCTGCGCGCCGGCGTGGAAGTGCGGCAGTTCAATCTCTGGGGCCGGGCGCACCAAACGCGCGGTTTGCTCGTGCAGTCGTTTAAAAGCTCGCGCGGAGAGTACACGTACACCGTCCCCGAGCTCTTCGGCGAAAACGTAAATGGCACCGCGCGTTTATATGGTTTGCAGCGCGAGGAAGTCGCTTTCCTCCGCCAGGAGTACGGCGTGAAACTTTCGGTCGACACCCCGCTGCGCTTCCTCGGCGCGAATGCCACGGCCGGCTACGCCTTCGAGGTGCTGCGAAATGACGACAACGAACTTGAGACCAGCGGCGCCGATGCCACGCAGGTTGAAGTCGCCAGCGTGGATGGCGCGCTGACCCGCGACCGGCGCGACAACCCCCTGCTGCCGCGGGCGGGGTATCGGCTCTACGGCCGCGCCGAAGCCGCGAGCCGGTTCCTCGGCGGACGCGCCGAGTATCAACGGTTCGAATTCGGCGGGTCGTATCACCGCGCGTGGGGTGAAGGACGCTGGTGGCATTTTGCGGCGACTCACGGCCTGCTCACGACATTCGGCGTCGGCGGCGACGAGCGCCTGCCGGTAAACCGCCGGTTTTTTCCCGGCGGCGACGGCAGCATCCGGGGCTACAACAACGGCGAGGCCGCCCCGCGCGGGGTCGATGGACGCTTTGTGGGCGCGAAGACGTACACGAATGCGAATGTCGAATTCGAACAGATGCTGGTCCAGAACCTGTCCGGCGTGGTGTTCTTCGACGCGTTGGGCATGGCGGCTAAGCTGGCGGACTATCCGTATCAGCAAACCTTGTACTCCGTGGGCCTGGGCGTCCGCTACCAGACGGTGGTCGGACCGATTCGCGCGGAGTACGGGTACAATCTGAAGCGCCGGCCCGGCGATCCAGCGGGCACGTTTCACTTCTCGATTGGCTTCCCTTTCTAAGCGCGGCGCAGGTCGCGTTGGCTTCGTTTCCGCGTTGGTTCTGGCTGGCCTCGGGGCGCGGGGGCCTTCAGCAATCGGGGCCTTCAGGGAAGTCGTCTCGTCGACGCCACCTCTTAAATTGCTCCCACCATGACGCTGTTCTCACGTTTGCTCCTACCCGCAGTCGCACTGGCGCTCGCTTTGCCGACGATCAACGGTGCCCAATCTTCCCGACCCAACGTCCTTTTCATCGCGATCGATGACCTGCGCAACGATCTCGGCGCGCTGGGCGTTCCCCACGCGCGCACGCCGCAGCTGGATGCGTTCGCGAAATCGGCGCGCGTATTCACGAATCATTACGTCCAGGTCCCCACGTGTGGCGCGTCGCGAACCGCTTTGCTGCGCGGTCGATACCCCTCCGAGGCGGCCCACCTCAGCAATGGCGGGATCGCCACGACTCACCAGCGCTGGGGCGACGCCAACATGCCCGCTTGGTTTCAGCGGCATGGGTACCGCACGTACGCGCTCGGAAAAATCACGCACCATCCCGGCGGCCGCACGGGGCGCCTGTGGGCGGAGGGTCCGGAAGAACTGCCCGGCTCCTGGAACCGTTCCTGGATTCCCACCACCCCGTGGGGAGAGGCGGAACGGATCATGCACGGCTACGCCAATGGCGTGGCCCGCACCCCGGGCAAGACACCGGCGTTCGAATCTTTCGACGGGCCCGACCAGGCGTATCCCGATGCGTGGGTTGCCGACGAAGCGGTGAAGACGTTGAAGGATTTAGCGGCCAACTCTGAGCCGTGGTTTTTCGCCGTGGGCTTTTTCAAGCCCCACCTGCCTTTTGCTGCGCCCAAGCGCTGGTTCGATTTGCACGACCCCCAAGCGATTCCGGCACTCGATCCGGCCGCCGCCGCCAAGCCGACGTGGCCCTCCACCTGGCACGCGAGCAATGAGTTTCGTCGCAACTACCAGCACGACGGCCGCGATCCCGACGTCGATGCGAATTATGCCCGCGAGGTTCGACGCGCCTACGCCGCGAGCGTGAGTTATGTGGATGCACAGGTCGGCCGGGTGCTTGAAGCGCTGCAACAGTTGAAACTGGCGGACAACACGATCGTGGTCGTGTGGGGCGATCACGGTTTTCTGCTCGGCGAACACGCCATCTGGGGAAAACACTGCCTCTACGAACAAGCGCTGCGGTCTCTGCTGATGATCCGCCACCCCGCACTTGCCCAACCGGGAGCGCAGTCCAAGGCGTTGGCGGAGACCGTGGATATTTTTCCCACCTTGGTGGACCTTTGTGGCCTTCCCGCGCCCGCGGCGCTTGATGGCCGGAGCTTGCGTCCGATGTTGCGCGATCCAGCCGCACCCACGGCCAAGCCGGCCCGCGGGTTCTGGAGTAACGGTGAACAAACTGTGCGAACGGACCGCTGGCGGCTCATCACCGCTCCGGGCGAATCGGGACGTCCCCAGCTGGAGCTGTTCGATTACGCAACCGATCCGCACGAAACCCGCAATCACGCCGGGGCGCAGGCCGCAGTGGTGCGCGATCTCATCGCGCAAATGGCCCAAGTGCCCCTGCCCAAGCGCGAGGCCGGGGCGGCGAAAAAAGGCAAAAACGCGGCGACGGCGGAGCCTTGATTTCGACTTTTGGCGGTGGGCCATGGGATCGGACCCTGGGGAATCCGAAGATCGTTCCCTAAAATCCGAAGATCGTTCCCTGGGACCGCGGGCGCCCTCGTCCGCATCCGTTCGCTCAGCGGCCGGGGGCGGCCGCGGTCCATCGAGCCAAAAACCTACTTACTTTCCTGACTTCGCCCGCTGGAAAACGCGGTCGGCGAAGTCCCAATAGTGCGTCCAGTCGACGAGCGTCAGGTTATGTTTGCCTTCGCGAATGTGATAATGTGCGGCGTCGCCGTGCAGCGCCGCGTTGATCGCCGGCATCTCCGGTGAAACTCCCAAGGCGTTTTTGCCGAACAACTGGAAAACGGGCCGCGCGTGAACGGTACTCAGAAATTCCCCACGTGGGTCCGCCCACAGGTCTTCCGCCGCACTGCCGACCGCCACCGCCCGAGGGGCGATCAGGCTCATCAGCATGTGCTGGTCGACGGGCAGCGCGTCTTCCCGGCCGTTGTAGGTCTTGAACTTCGCATTGAACCAGTGCGGGAAGCTCCGGTTGATTACGGCGATGGTTTCCTTCTTGGGCGTGCGATGCCGGTGCAAGGCCGCGCCGCCACAGCCGGAGTCGTTGGAGCACGCCAGCGCGAACCGCTGATCCTCGGCCGCCGCCCAGAGCGCCGTCTTGCCACCGCGCGAATGGCCAATCACCGCGACCTGATCTTTGGCGATAGCGACATCTGTAACCAAATAGTCGAGACACCGACTCGCGCCCCACGCCCAAGCGGCCAGCACGCCCCAGGATTCGGTCCCGTTTCCTTCTGGCTGCAACCCGCCGTGAATCCCCTCGAGCGCTGCATCCTTCTTGTCGGGTGCAACATCGCCATTGAAGAACGCCGCCATCGCATAGCCGCGGGCAATGCCCTCCTCCGCCGGCCAGAATTCTGATTTCTTCTTCCGCGTCGGATCAATGTTATCGATCGACCGATTGCAGATCAGCAGAAACGCGGGGACTGGCTTGGTCACCTGGTTCGGCGTGAACAGCGTGAGGTTGATCGTGACCGACTTGGCTCCGGCGGAAAGCGTGATGGCCACCTGCTTGAGCGTCGCGGCGCCGTTCATCGCCTGCCGGTCCTCCTTCATTACCTTGAATGACTGCTGGTAGGCAGCCGCCGGCGCCCGGCCGTAAACATGATCGCGGAACAGCTCGAGCACCTCCGCGCGACGGAACTTCGTCCACTGCTCTGCGGTCGTAATGCGTTGTCCGTTCGCACCGATCAACGGGTCGGGCAGCGTGTAGGCCGGCGCGTCACTGGCATCAGCCGGGAAAAATCGTTTCGCTTCCGACGTAGCCGCAAAAACCGGAACCGTCGCCAGCGTGAACAGCGCGGCTAAAATCCCGCCGCGTCCAAAGTCATTCCAACAGAAAGCACATGGGGTCATCAGGAGCAGTTTGCGCCCAGCCGCGTCGCCGTAAAGCATCGGTTTATACCAACCTTTGCCCGCCCGAACCGTCCAGCGCGATAAACCCGGGGCATTCTGCCCGAGGCGCTCATTTCACCCATGTCACCGATTTTGCTACAAAAAACCCGGATGCTGGCTAGCGTTACCTCCCGCTGGCTAAAGGCGGGTAGTGGCAAGTCCCTGGGCTTCGCAGTGCAGGTTCGGGAAATCGGCCGCCAACCACCCGCCTTGCATGATGTTCCCCGCAGTGCACGGGAACGACCCGCCCGCGCTTAACTTCGCTTCCTCTCCCTTCACGGTCGCGCCAACCGCGTCCCGGACGGGACTCATCCCCTTTTCTTTCATGCGTTCTGTCGCCCTTGCCCTGATTCGTCCTCCCTTCCAGTCACCTGCCCCCGCGCGGTGTCTTGAATCGAAGGCCACAGGCCGCTGTCGATTCGCCTTCGGGCTTTTTGCCCTCGTATGCGCACTCAGCGGACGCCACGTCGTCGCGGCCGACCGCCCGAACATCCTCTGGATCGTGAGTGAGGATAACAGCCCGTATCTCGGCTGCTACGGCGATCCGCAGGCGCAGACGCCTCACCTTGACCGTCTCGCCGCGCAGGGGCTGCGCTATCGGAACGCGTTTTCCAATGCCCCGGTGTGCTCCACCACCCGCACCACGCTAATCACGGGCATGCACGCGACTTCTCTCGGCGCACATAACCACCGGAGCCGCGTGCGCATCCCGGACGCCTTCAAACTCTACCCGGAGCACCTGCGCGCGGCCGGCTACTACACCACGAACAACGCGAAGACCGATTACAACCTGGCCGGCAATCCGCAACCGTGGGACGAGAGCAGCAATCAAGCCCACTATCGCAAGCGTGCGCCCGGCCAGCCTTTCTTCGCCGTCTTCAATCTCGGCTCGAGCCACGAAAGCCAGGTCGCGCCCAAGGCCGGCAAGACCTCCTTCCGCATTCCACCGGAGAAGATCGCGCTGCCGCCGTACCACCCGGACACTCCGGAAATCCGGCGCGATTGGGCGAATTACTATGACCAGATGACGATCATGGACGGCCAGGTCGGCGCGCTGCTGGCGGAACTCGAGCAAGCGGGCCTGGCCGACGACACGATTGTCTTTTATTGTGGCGACCACGGCGGTGCCCTGCCCCGCGGCAAACGCAATATCCACGATTCGGGTACGCGCGTTCCGCTGATCGTGCGCTTCCCCGCCAAGTGGGCCGCGCTCGCGCCCGCCCAACCCGGCGCGTGGGTGGACCAACTCGTGAGCTTCGTCGATTTGCCGGTGACGTTCTTCAGCCTCATCGGCGCGCCGCTCCCGCCGAACTATGAAGGTAAAGCGTTCCTCGGCGCGAAAAAAGCCGGGCCGCGTGAGCACGTCTTCCTGTATCGCGGCCGCATGGACGAGCGCTACGACGTCGTCCGCGCCGTCCGCGATGGCGAGGCCCGCTATGTGCGCAACTACTCGCCGCATCGGCCGTGGGGTCAGCATTACTCGTATCCCTTCGAGGTGCAGCCGAGCATGCGCTCGTGGTTTGCCGCCTTCGAGGCCGGGAAGTGCAACGAAGTCCAGTCTGCCTACTGGAAGCCCAAGCCCGCAGAAGAATTTTATCTCATCGCGAACGACCCGTACGAGCTGCGCAACCTCGCCACGGATCCGCAGCACGCGGCACGGCGGGGGGCGCTGCAGAAAATGTTGCGCGCCGAGATGATCTCGACCCGCGACACCGGCTTCATTCCGGAAGGCATGGCCGCGCGACTCGCCGGCGAAAAAACGGTTTACAATTACGCGCAGAGTCCGGCGTATCCGATCGCCCGCATCATCGACCTCGCGGATCGCGCGACGTCCCGCGACGTCCGCGAGCTGCCCGCGCTGCGTGCTGCGCTCACGGAAACGCATCCGGTGATTCGCTACTGGGGCGCGATGGGCTGCCTGATTCTGCAAGCCAAAGCCGCGCCCGCGAAAGCCAGCCTCGTGGCGCTGTTGCGCGATGAATGGGCGGATATCCGCATCGTGGCCGCCGAGGCGCTCGGTTTCCACGGCGAAGCCAGTGCCAGCGTCGCCGCGCTCACGGAAGTAATCGCGAATCAGCAGCCCTACGAGAAACTAGCCGCCCTCAACACCCTCGAATATATGGTCAAGGCTGGGCATGTTCCGCTCGCTCAAGCCCAGACTATCGTGCGTAATCTCAAACTCTCCGAACCGCTCGATCGGATCTCCAGCTACCTTTTGAGCCTGAAATAATTTAGCCCCCCGGCCCGAATCCATTCCACCGCCCTATGAAATCGCGTTTTGTCTCCTTCTTCCGTGCCGCCCTCCTGGCGCTCCCGCTGCTGTGCGGGCTCCGCGCCACTGCGGCGGATCGTCCCAACATCCTCTGGCTGACCCTGTCTCTTATACACATCTGACGCTGCCGACGAATAGAG
>ENA-ORBV01006645-ORBV01006645.1-microbial-mat-metagenome-genome-assembly--contig:-NODE-6645-length-20248-cov-5.694016_pt1 | contig 20248 bp, 12 predicted proteins | sample MGYA00237777_ERZ505514 | MGnify/ENA primary metagenome ERZ505514 (study PRJEB26160, sample SAMN06269048) | microbial mat metagenome | isolation source: Oligotrophic lake microbial mat | place... | reverse complement strand
GATCGCCGACTACAAGACGACCGCGCTCATCACGGGCGAGAGCGGCGTCGGGAAAGAGCTCATCGCGCGCGCGATCCACCGGCGAGAGCCGCGAGACATTCTCCCCGGCCAGCATGTAGTCTCCGCTGCTCGGCGTATCGAGCAGGCCGAGAATCGATAGCAGTGTCGTCTTGCCGCAACCCGATGGGCCGCTGATTGCGACGTACTCGCCCTTCTGAATTGCGAAGTGCACATCCGCCAACGCGTGCGTCTCCACTTCGTCCGTCAGAAACACCTTGCTGATGTTGCGCAGGTCAATGATTGCGCTGCCATCCACGTTAGCCATCGTCAGTTCTCCGGTATCCAGCGGTTACTTGATGCGTACGCGGGCCACATTGGCGTACGTCGACATGTCCGACACGATGATCTTGTCACCCACCTCGAGCCCGCGAACGATCTCGATCACATTCACCGAACTGCGACCCAGCTCCACCGGCACCCGATCCGCATACTTTCCGCCGTCGACCAGGCGGAAGAGCGAGACTGCGCCCGACCCGGCACTGAACGCCGGACGTCCGGTGTAGCGCACGTTGCTCAACGTCTCGATCACGATTGTGCCATCCACACTCAGATCCGGCACGGCACCACTCGGCAGCGGACCATCGATCGTGACGTCCACCGTCACGCTGCCACCAAGCGCCGAAGGATCCTTGCGACTGACGTGACCCGCGACCAGCCCGTTGCGCGTATCGATGCTCGCCTTCTGGCCGACGCTCACATCCTTGGCCTGACTTTCCGGAATGCGCAGGACCGCCTTCAGGCTGCCGGGCTGCACCACCTTGGCGAGCGTCGTGCCTTCCGGTACCCACTGACCAAGCTGCAGCGTCAGCTCCTGCAGCACACCGGCATCCGGCGCACGCACCTGCAGTGCCTGCAGCCGACTTCGCTGATTGGCCGCAATCGCCTTCAGCTGCTCGACCTGACTGGCCTGCGTCGAGATCTGCGATTCGATCGCCTCCTCCATCAACTTCAACCGATCACGCTCGACCGCGAGCCGCGTCGTGAACTCCTCTGCCTGCGCCTTCTTCGTATTGACCTCGAAGGCCGACATCAGGTTGCGCCGGCCGAGTGAGTCGGCGGCCGTCTCTTCCTGCAGGGCACCCATGTGTTGCGTGCGGGTCGTCGCCACCACGCCGCGCTGTGTGAGCAGCTGACTTCGCAGGTTGGTCCGGATGTTCAGCAGTTCGATCTGCGCCTGCCGTACCTGCTGCTCGGCCTGCATCGTCTGGATCTGCAGGTCCGGATTGCTCAGTTCGAGGAGCACATCGCCAGCCGCGACCGTCTTGCCGGACTCCGACGCCAGCCGCTCGACGCGTGCGCTGGCCTGGGCCGTGATGAACCGGATGTGCTCCGGCACCAGTGTGCCTGGGCCGCGCACTTCGCGGACGACGTTACCCTGCCGTACACTGTCGATCAGCACCGCTGATCGCTCGATGGTCTGCGCGGCCGGCTCGAGACGAAGCAACCAGACGGTGATCAAAGCCACTGCCACCGCGCCGCCACCGATCATCAGATTGCGACGTGTCTTCTTCGGGGGAGTTCGAACGATATCCACGTGTCAGGGAGTTCAGTCGTAGCGAAGCGCGAGCATCGGATCGACGCGCGCAGCCCGATGCGCGGGCACCAGCGCGGCACCGAACGCCACGATGGTCAGCAGGAGCACGGCGCTGATGAGTGCGACCGGATCGTGGCCCTCGAGCTGGTAGAGTTGTGACTGCGCGACGCGGCCGAGTCCCAGTGCGGCGGCAACGCCGATGGTTCCTCCGACCAGCATCATCACACCCACCTGCTTCAGTACCAGCGAGCGGATGTTGGCGCTGTCGGCGCCAAGCGCCATGCGCACACCGAGTTCCCGCGTCCGTTGCTGCACGGAGAACGACAGTACGCCGTACAGTCCGACCCCTGCCAGCAATGTCGCGAGCAAGGCGAAGGCCGACGACAGGATCGAGATCATCCGCGCCAGGAAGATGTTCTCGCGCACCTGCTGCGGCATCGTCTTCAGCGACTCGACCGGGAGCGCTGGATCGATGCGCGTGATGGTCGCGCGCAACGTGCCGAGAATCTCCGATGGCGGGAGCGACGTCTTCACATAGAAGTAGAGTGCACCCGTAGCCGAGTTCTGCCGCCACGGCTGATAGTAGACCGGCGGCACGGAGTCCTTGACATCGCTGTATTTCACATCGGGCACCAGACCGACGATCTGGACATCGAGCGTGTCGTCACTCTCCGTGCCCATGAACTTGCCGACTGCGTTGTCGCCGAGCTTGAACTTCTTCGCGAACGCCATGTTCACCACCGCGACACGCTGTGCCCCGCGTTGATCGGCCGCCGTGAACTCGCGTCCCGCTTTCAGCTGCACACCGAGCGTCTTGAAGTAGTCGGGGCCGACGGCATTGAAGCGCGATCCGCAGTCCACGTCCGGGCCGCAGGGATAGCCCTGCACGTGTGCGTCGTTGCCCCAGTTGTCGCCGCTCAGCAGCGGCACCAGCCCGCTGGTGACTCCGGTGACTCCAGGAATGGCCGCCAGCTCCTGCTCGACTCGCGTGAACAACACTGCACTGCGTGTACTGTCGTAGCCTACGCGTTCAGGAACGATCAGGAACGTGGCGATGTCGTTCACCTTCACACCAAGATCGACGCGGCTGACGTTCACGAGACTCTTGAGAAAGAGCGCGCTCATGATCAGCAGCCCCATCGAGAGCGCGATCTGCGCCGTGACCAGCGACGAGCGGAAACGCGAGGCAGCGCGTCCTCCGGCGATCTGTCCGGCACCGGCGCGGATCGAGCTGATCAGGTCACCACGGGTGCTGTGCAGCGCCGGAAACAGTCCGAAGAAGAAGCCGGTGCCAACGCTGAGCAGCGCTGAGAATGTGATCACCGCCGGGCTGATGCCGAAGCTCATCGTTTCGGCGGCCTGCGGCGGCAGGATCGAGATCACGACATTCAACGTCCACTGCGCCACCAGCAGCGATGCCAGCCCGCCCGCCAGGGCCAGCATGACACTCTCGGTCAGCAGCTGTGCGACCAGATGAAGGCGTGTGGCTCCGAGCGCGAGGCGTACTCCCATTTCCGTGGCGCGGCGCGCACCGCGTGCCAGCAGGAGATTGGCGATGTTGGCACAGGCGATCAGCAGCACCACGAACGTCACCGAGAAGAGGAGCATGATCGGGGTCTTCGCTTCGCCATCCATGCTGCTCTGCCCACGCGCTCCCGGCGCCAGCTCGATCTTCTTCTTTCTGAAACTCTCCATCGTCTTGTCACTCATCCCCTTCTGCAACGGCGCTTCGATATCGTTGATGATCGGCGAGTAGATCGCGTTGATCGACGTGGCGGCCGACGCCAGCGTGGCATCCGGCTTCATGCGGCCGAAAAGGTACATCCAGTAGTTGCGCCGGTTCTCCCAGCGCTTGAAACCATCGATCACCTCCTGCATCGAGATCGGGACGTAGACCAGCGGACGCGCGCCGGTGGTCGTGCCTTCGAATCCTTCGGGAGCGACACCGACGATCGCGTAGGACTTTCCGTTGACGACGATCGACTGCCCGACGGCCGCCGAATCACCGCCAAAGGTGTTCTGCCAGAATGCGTAGCTGAGCACTGCGACGAAGTTCGCACCCACCACCTTGTCGTCCTCGGGGGTGAGCAATCGCCCCGCGGCCGCCCGAAGGCCGAGGACTGGGAAGTACCCACCGCTGACCATCATCGCCTGGCCGGTGCGGGGTTCGTTGCGCACGCTGAGTGACACGCCGGTGAGCCGATGTGCGGCAATCCCCGAGAACGCTGATGGCGCTTTCTCGAGGTCGCGGAACATCGCGTAGCTGAACACTTCGTCGCAGCCGCCTGCCTGGTTACACGAGTTCGACCCGGGTATTGGCCCCGGATTCTTGAAATTGGCGAGGCGCTCCGTGGCATGCACTGGCAGCTTCCGCCAGAGGAGCTGCTCGAAGAGCGAGAAGATGGCCGCATTGGCGCCGATCCCGAGGGCCAGCGAAAGGACGGCGATCGCGGTGACGATCGGCGTCTTGAGCAGCATGCGGGCGGCGAGCGTGATGTTGCGCATCATGGAGGCGGGGTGCAGGATGCGAGGGCGAGTCGGGAAATCGCTGTCAGAGGCCGGTGCGGGCGAGATGGTTGCCGCCTGGAGCCAGGTACGGGGCGGGTACGGACCTTGTTTCATCGATCGGAGCGGTGCAGTGCATTTCCGCCGCGCTCCCAGTCGATCCGCCTCGAAGACATGCCGATGTGAGCACTGTTGCCCACCGGCTGCGTCGGGCGTCAATGATCCGTATGCGAATGCGCTCCGGTCCGTCCGTGCCGTCGGGTGATTCCTGTCGTGGCACGGCGTTACGCGTCGCCTCTTGTCAGCGTCTCCCTGAGTTGCCTACCTTGATTTTCAGCTGAGTCCACCCGAGCAAGAAGGGGTTCGTGAAGCAAGGACCGTTCGTCGATTCCGCAGGTCGAGCTCGTTTGGCGCCGTGGGCGCTCCCTCTCGTTCTCGCGCTCCTTGCAGCATCCCTGACGGTTTTCGTCGGCTTCCGCTCACAGGACCTGGTCGACACCAGATTCGACCCGTACTACTTCGGGAAGATGGGTGCGAGCCTCGCGCGTGGCGACGGCTTCCTGCCCTTCGGGACGCTGATCAAGCGTCGGGCGCCACTCTATCCGTTGACCATCGGCGGTGTGTACTGGCTCTTCGGAGAGCGGCCGACGCTGATTCTGCTCCTGCAATGCCTGCTCCACGCCGGAACCTGCCTGCTGATCTTCGACCTGACGAAGCGCCTCTTCGGGCAGCGTTCGGCGGTGATCGCGAGCGTCCTCTGTGCGCTGCACCCGGTGATGCTCCGCTACGTGCCGGCCCTGCACCTCGAGACGCTCTTCACGTTCCTCGTCACGCTGCTGATCTGGTTGACGGAAAGGTTCTCCCGGCTGCGAGATATCCGCACTGGCGTGCTGCTCGGCGTGGTGTCCGGTCTGGCCACGCTGACGAAGTCGGTGATCCTCCTGTATCCCGGCCTGTTCGCTGCGGCGCTGATGCTTGGCCTGCTGCGCGCAAAGCAGCGGCTGCCGATTGCTGCGCTGACGGTCATGTTCGTGACGATGGCGCTGACAATTTCGCCATGGACGGTGCGGAACTATCTCGTCACAGGTCACATCGTGCCGGTATCGAGCGGCTTTTCCGACGCCTTCCTTCGCGGACTGATCTTCAGCCGCACCGAGTTCATTACACTGCGTGAACCGCCATACACCGTCGCCGAGAACGAGTCGAATGCGTACTTCTTTCGGCTGGCCCGCGAGGCGGGCACGGAATGGGAGAAGGAGGACTGGGAGACCGATCAGATCCTGAACAAGGAGATGAAACGGCGCCTGGTTGCCGAGCCCGGGCTCAGTGCGCGTCGATTCTTCGTGGGCTTGGCCACGTTCTGGTATCAGATGACCAGTCGGGCCACCTCCGCCGTCGTCGGTGGGCTCGCGCTGGTGGCCTGGATCTTCGCGGCGCTCGGTCTGCGCCGTTCCTATCGCGAGAACCGGTCCGTCTGGCTGGTACTGCTGCCGATCGTGTACCTCAATCTGCTGCTGGCCGCCCTGCTCGCGCTGGGCCGCTACTCGGTGCCCATTCTTCCCTGCCTGCTCGCGCTGTCCGCGTATGGCATCGACGGTCTGCTGAAAAAACGTGACGGCGAGCGTGTCTGACACGTACCTCCCTCGTACGCTTCGAGCGGTGGTGTTCGACGTCGATGGTACGCTCTATCGTCAGGGGTCGCTTCGCCGCGCTATGGCGTTGCGACTTGCGCGTGCTCACCTCTTTCGTCCGGTACTCGGCCTCTCGACGCTGCGTATTCTGAGTGCCTATCGGCGCGGGCAGGAGGCCCTCCGCGATACCCATGGCGAGGGTGATCTGGGGGAGGCACAGACGCGGTATGCGAGTCGCGCCACCGGCGCCTCACCAGGAGCGGTGCAGGCGACAGTCGCGCGCTGGATGGAGCATGCACCACTCGAGCTCCTCGGCCGCTTTGCGCAGCCGGGAATGCAGGCCTTCATCCGCGAGTTGCGCGACGCCGGCTTCAAGCTCGGCGTGCTCTCCGACTACCCGGCCGAAGCCAAGCTTGCCGCGTTGGGTGTTGGCGATCTCTTCGACTCGGTGTTGTGCGCCCAGGCGCCCGAGGTCGGGGTCTTCAAGCCCAACCCCCGTGGGATTCTGGTGTCGCTCGAGCGCCTTGGCGTCGCGCCGTCGGACGCGCTGTATGTCGGCGACCGCGCCGAGGTGGATGCCGCGGCGGCACGCGCGGCTGGTGTTGCGTGTGCGATTCTCTCACAGCGGACGCAGTCGAACGACGATGGGTTTTTATCAGTCTCGAGTTACGCAGAGTTGAGCCGCGTGCTCGCACGTCATAACGAAATTCATAACGAACTCCGAGGAGCGCCAGCACAATGAGCGAATCATCCCCAGTCGCCGCGGTCGTGGCGCGTCCGACGCTCCGCGGCCACATTTCCATCGCCCGGATCGACCACTGGGTCAAGAACGTCTTCATCCTACCTGGCATCGTCGCGGCGTTTGGCAGTGGTGCCGCAGAAATGACGCCCGGCATCTGGATGCGCGTGATCCTCGGCTTTGCGTCGATCTGTCTCGTCGCCTCGAGCAATTACGTGATCAACGAGGTGCTCGACGCCCCCTCCGACCTCGCGCACCCGCTGAAGCGAAACCGACCGGTGCCGTCGGGCAAGGTGAGCATTCCGCTTGCCTACGTGCAGTGGCTGGTGCTGATGGTGATCGGCGTGTGGCTCGGTTTCCTCGTCAGCAAGCCATTCGGCTACACGGCGCTGGTGCTGTGGATCATGGGTTGCGTCTACAACATCCCGCCGATTCGGTCGAAGGATGTGCCGTACATCGATGTCCTCTCGGAGTCGGTGAACAACCCGCTGCGTATGCTCGCCGGTTGGTACATGACCGGGACCGTCGCCATTGCGCCAGCGTCGCTGTTGCTCAGCTACTGGATGGTCGGGTGCTACTTCATGGCCATCAAGCGGTATGCCGAGTTCCGGGATATCGGCGATCCTGCGCGCGCAGCCGCGTATCGCAAGTCGTTTGCGTATTACACGCTCGAGCGCCTGATGGTCTCGATTCTGTTCTATGGCTCTGCCGCCATGCTCTTCCTTGGCGCATTCATCATGCGTTACCGGATCGAGCTCATCCTGTCGTTCCCGCTGGTGGCGCTGGTGATGGCCATCTATCTCGACATCGCCTTCAAGCCCGACAGCGCGGCCCAGCGACCAGAGGGGCTGTACCGCGAGCCGAAGTTGATGGTGGCCGTCATTTCGTGCACCGTGCTGATGGCCGTGCTGATGGCCGTCGATCTGCCGGCACTTCAGACGATCTTCGCGCCGACTGCACCAACGAACATCGATCGGCGCTGAGCGGCTGGCTGCTGCGGCAGACCGGCCGCAGCGGTTCGATCAATGAGCCGCTTAGCTACAATGCTTGCCACCTGACAAGCCACGGCGGTAAGGTCCCGGTCTCCCCTTTCCGCCAATGGCTCCCGTGTTCGTCATCATCGCCACGCTCCTGCAGGTCCAGCAGCCAGTTCCGGCACCGCAGCGCTCGGTACCCGATCCCGGCGTAATTGCGGTCGGACAGCGCGTCACACCGGCCGGTGTGCAATCGATCTTCGACGGTCGCGTTGCCGGTGTCCGGTTCGGCACGGCTGCCGGAGAGGTATGGGCCGCCGTGCCTGGGAGCGCCTGGCGCCTGAACTGGCGTGACAATCGCGTCCTTTCGCGGGCCGAGTTCGTGGGACGGCCCGGTGTACACGGGCTGGCGATCGATCCGGTCACGAAGCGCGTCACGGTGTCGTCCGTGAGCAAGCTTCCCGCCGCCGTAGCCGCGAGCCGGACGCCCGGTGGGCCACCGCTGGCGCGCGCCAGGGCGGTGGCGCAACTGGTGTCGTACAGTACCGACTCCACGGCCGCGATCGTGACCGCGTCGGGCACGCTCGGCGAGTTCCTCGCTGGTGGACCGGCCATCGCATCGCGAAAGGGTTCAGACGGACACCGTGTGACCGTGCTGCCGCTTCCGGCGGATGACAAACTCGTGATCCTCGACGCCGATACAGGCGAGCGTCTGCGCAGCGTCGCGCTCGGCGTGCTGCCAATTGCCGCCGTCATCTCGCCTGACGGCGCAACCGCGTGGGTGACCGTGTTCGGTGGCGCCAAGCCACGCGCCGGACAACGACGAGCCACACAGTGTTGCGATCCGGCGGCCGAACCGGTTCGGATCGACGCGCGCGGCATCGCGTTGCCAGGTACGGTGGACCGCATTGATGTCGCGACCGGCACGATCACACATCACATCACGGTCGGCACACACCCCACGGGCCTGGTCTGGGATCAGGGACGTCAGCGGTTGTACGTGGCCAATGGCAACAGCGACGCCGTCAGTGTGATCGATACGCGTACCAACACCCTCGCCGGCGCGATCGCGATCGCACCGTTCCGCGAACGGAAGACCGGCCTCACGCCGACCGCCCTTGCGCTGTCGCCGGACGGGAACACGCTGTTCGTCACGCTCGGTGGCGCCAATGCGGTCGCGCTCTATGATGTGCGCGGCGCAAGCGCAGGTGATGCCCGGTTCCGCGGACTGATCCCGACCGGGTGGTATCCCAGCAGCATCGATGTCAGCACCGATGGTGCGACGATCGCCGTCGGCACGCTGTTCGGTGTTGGTGCCGGCACCGGACGTACCGCCGGCCGGGAGGGGCGCTATGTCTTTGCGGAGCGTGGCAGCGTGAACGTGATCCCGATGCCCAGTGAGTCAGAGCTCGCCGCCTACACCACCGGTGTGGCGGAGAACAACCGATTCCATCTCTCAGGCGGGCCTGCCGCGCCGTCAATCGCGCCGCGCGCTGGCGCCGTTGCGCAAGCCGTGCCGGAGCGGCCCGGTGAACCGAGTCTGATTCAGCACGTGGTGTACATCATTCGCGAGAACCGCACCTATGATCAGGTCCTGGGTGATATTGGCAAGGGTGCCAGTGATCCGAGCCTGGCGATGTACGGGCGCGACGTCACACCGAATGCGCACGCACTGAGCGAACAGTTCGTGTTGCTGGATCACTTCTTTGCCTCCGGCGGCAACTCGGCCGATGGACACAACTGGCTGACGCAAGGCGTGGAGACGGCCTATCCGATGTGGCCCCTCTATTCCGGCCGCAGCTATCCAAGCGAAGGCAATGATCCGCTCACCTACTCATCCGGTGGCTTCCTCTGGGAGGCCGCGATGCAGAAAGGGCAGCGCGTGGTAAGCTTCGGCGAGTACGCGCCGGCGCCGAGCGACTCCATGCCGAGTGCGCGCGCGCGCCTGATGGCGATGTACCGGGATCCTTCGTACACGCACGCACGCGGCCGTCAGGAGATGCAGCGCCTTTATGACACGCGCAGCGAGATTCCGAGCCTCGACCGGATTCTGGTTCGCGAGTATCCGGGCTGGACGCAGGAAGTGCCCGATGTGATCAAGGCGGGCGTGGTGCTCGAGCACCTGAAGCAGTGGGAAGCGGTGAAGGCAATGCCGAATCTCACGATGATCCTCCTGCCGAATGATCACACGCAGGGCACCAACGCCGGCTGGTGTACCCCCGCCGCCTGCGTAGCCGACAACGATCTGGCGCTCGGCCGGCTGGTGGAATCGCTCAGCCGGTCGTCGTTCTGGAAGTCGATGGCAATTCTGGTGGTCGAAGACGACGCGCAGAATGGCGTCGACCACATCGATGGGCATCGAACCGTGGCACTGGTTGCCAGTCCGTACGCGCGGCGTGGCGTGATCGACAGCACCTTCTACAGTCAGCCGAGCATGGTCAAGACGATCGAGCTGATGCTCGGCCTGCCGGCATTGACGATGTTCGATCTGGTGGCGACGGACATGCGCGCGAGTTTCATCGGGCCGAATGAGAAACCGGACGACACGCCGTACACCGCGCTCACGCCTGCGCAGTCGCTGTTCGAGACGAACCTGCGCGTGGGCGAGATCACCGGGCCTGATGCTGCGGCACGGAAGCGGGCGGCATTGGCAAGCGCGCGGATGAACTTCCACGATCCCGATGCGGCACCGACCGAGCGACTGAACCGGATCCTGTGGGGGGCGGCCAAGGGATGGCGCGTGCCATATCCGGAGGTGAAGCGATCGCTGTTCTTCCCGCTGGCCGTGGACGTGGACGACGACGACCGGGAAGAGCGGGTACCGCGGCGCGCGGTGAAGCGGAAATAGTGGTGAGAAGGTGCCCGCCGCCGCCGCCGTCGATGACATCCAGGTGGGCACCCCCATGCTGAAACAGTTGCCGACGGCGCTGCCGGACTGAGGGCGGCGACGCGATACTAGAACTTCCAGTTGTATCCCACGCGAATCACCTGCGTCTCGAGGAAATCCTTGCTCACGATGCGAAAATCGGTGCCGCGGATCGTCCGCTGGGCCTGATTGGTGTTCAGGAGATCGGTGGCATTCACGACAATCTCGCCTTTGCCTTTCTGGACGCTCTTCTTCATGCCGACATCCAGCGAATAGCGGCTCCCGATGCGGCCTTGCGGCAGCAGGTCAGGAGCGAGGTAGACGTTGGATATCTGCGTCTGCCACTCGCGGGGAATCGTGATGACCGCATTCACCTTGACGGTGCCAGACGTGAGCTGTTCCCGCGCGGCGGAGTACCGCACCGGGACAGGATACTGATTGACGACCGAAAATGCGTCGACGGTCTTGTGAAATACGTTCGCGTTGGCGCTCAGTGAGAGCCGCGGAGAGACGGTCTGCTGCCACACGAGTTCGGAACCCGTGCTCCAGCTGCGTCCACCATTCTGGAAGACGTTGTAGAGCAGCACGCTGCCCGGCACCTGCGTGGCGATGCGCGTGATGGTGCCGTCAACGACCCGGTGATAGGCGGCAGCGTAAAGGCTCCCCGTCGACCAGCTGGTCTTGTATCCCAGTTCGGCCGAGGTGGCGTACTGCGGCTGCAACGCCGGATTACCGACCTTGATCAGTTCCGGTTCGTCGTACTTGGGAAAGATACGGATATCGACTTCGTTCGGGCGGTCGACGCGCCGATTGAAGAAGAGTGACAACTTGTTGAATTCGTCGAACTTGTAGGCGGCCCGGACATTCGGAAACGGCTGGAGGTACCGGTATCCGTCGCTCCTGTAGGTGTTGTGGTCGGGATTGACGTCGTAGTCCACCTGCACGCCCTCGAGCCGCACGCCACCTTCCAGTTCGATGCGCTGGTTCTCGAACACATAGTTGCCGTAGAGGGCCGGAATCGTTTCGCGATAGGTTGCCCAGCCGCCAGCGCCGGTATCGATCGGAGAATTTACGCCGGCGAAGAACTGCATGTTGACGGGAATCGAGCGGTACCGCCCCTTGAAGCCGGCTTCGATGCGGCCCTGCCTGAGCGGTTTGGTATAGTCCGCGTTCAAATCCACCACGTGTTCGTCCGACAGCAGCTTGAACGCATCCGTTCCCACGAACGCGGGAAGCGTGTTGGTGAAGAAGTACTTCTCGTCTTCGCGGTGGAAGGAGTAGTTCCCCGTGAACACCAGCGTGTGCCCCGGTTGCGTGAACCGGTGGGTGAAAACCGCGGTACCAAAGGCGGTGTACTTGACTTCGTCCTCCAGAAACTGCCACAGCCGATAGCGGTTCTGCAGTGTGCCGCTGAAGTAGGGATTGTCTCCGTTGTCGAGGATCTTCTCCCGGTTGAACAGGCCGGAGACGCTGATGCTGTTGCGATCATCGAACGCGTGATCGACGCCAGCGTTCAGCGTGGCGTAATCGGTGCGCCGGTTGCGCTTCACCTGCTGCAGAATGACGGTGCCGTCATCGTACGTTCGCGTCGAGAACTCGTTCCGGTTGAGCGTCGGCGAATAGAGCCAGTCGCCTTGTACGAAGGTATTGGTGGCGCCTTTCCGGTAGTTGACGGCGAGGGACGGATTGAATTTCGGAGTGCCCTGAAACTGTGGGCGGATCGTCGGCAGGTTCTCCCGCTTCACCCACAAGGCGCCCGCGCCGCCCATCACGCCGAGCCGTCCGTTGAACCCTTCCTGCTCCTGCTTCTTGAACACGAGGTTGATGATGCCGGCGCTGGCGTTGGCGTCGAACCTCGCCGAGGGGTTGTTGATGATCTCGATGCGCTCCAGTGCGGACGCGGGGAGGTTGTCGAGGCCGTTCTGCGAGCCGTAGCCCGTCAGCGCGGTCTGCTTGCCATCGATCAGCACCACCACCTTGTCACTGCCACGCACTTGCACCTTGCCGTCCTGGCCGACCGTCACACCCGGGAGGGTGGACATCGCCTGAAGGACCGACCCGCCCGATTGGCTGATGTTGTCAGCGACGGTGAAGGTCTTCCTGTCCATCGTCCCCGACACCGCATCCGCCGTGCCGGTGACCACGACTTCGCCAAGCGTTCGTGCCTCACGGATCATCAGCAGAGCGCCGAGGTCGAGGAACGCACTCAGTTCGCCGACCAGGACCCGTTGGCGGATGGGCTGATAGCCGATCGACCTGACGATCAGCACGTAGACACCCTTTTTCAGTCCGGTGAAGGTGAACGCGCCAGCCTCGTTGGTGAGCCGCCCTCCAACGAACGTGCCGTCCTTCTCGGTCTGCAGCTGAAGCGACAGATACGGGAGGGCGGCTCTGGTCTGTGCCTCCTGCACCTTGCCGAACAGCGTGACACTGTTGGCAGGAGTCTGCGCCAGCGCGAACGATGCGACGCACAGCGAGAGCAGCAGCCAGCGGAAGAAATGAGATGTCACGATTCGTGTTTGGGAGGTGCGGTGCAGTTGGTGCTACTCACGCGCTGATCATTGACCAGCAGGCGGTTGCCAGAGTTCGACCTCGTTGCCTTCCGGATCGAAGACCCAGGCAAACTTCCCAAACTCGGAATCGTCGATCTTCTCGAGAACGTTACACCTTTCGTCGCGCAGGGACTTCACCAGAGCGTGGAGATCCTCGACCCGGTAGTTGACCATGAACGCGGCCGTGCTGGGCGCAAACTGGTCGCCCTGCGCCGGAAATACCGACCAGGCGGTGGTTCCGGCAACCGGCCGACCGTCAGCGTCGATCCAGTCGAACGCGGCGCCGCCCCATGCCTGGACATCGATTCCGAGGTGTCGCTGGTACCACGCCTGCAGTGCTGGAGCATCGGTGGCCTTGAAGAAGATGCCGCCGATGCCGGTGACTCGCTTCATGGAATCTCCACGGTGGGGTGGTGACAGAGGGGTGTTGTCGGCGGCCGATCGTGCGCGCATAGCCGCAGACGCGCATCGCAAGATACAGTCAGCGCGGTGCTACCCGTTCCTGGTCGGGCCAGGTGGCGCCGCACACCAATGACCTCACCACGGCGGTTCCAGAGCCACGCTCCGGGCGATTTACCAACGAGCCGAAGCGCATAGATGAATATCTCGCGCGGCTGCCCGAAGCAGCCGTTCACTTTCCCTCGTACCAGCGATGCTGATCGCTGGTACGGCGTCGCGATGCTGGCGGTCAGGTTACCGCTGTTGTTCTCATCGAAAGCGACGCCATCCCTGGTGCTGCCGAGCATCGTGGAATTGGTGATCGTCGTGACGAGACTGCCTCTACATCTTCGCGTACGCTGATGCCGCCGATCACATTGTTCGACAATTCAACGCCGGTCACGTTCGCGGAGAGATTACCGCTACTCGTCTTGCGAATCTTGAGGCCGGCATCACCGCCGTCCATGCCATTACCGTTCGCCTTCACCTCGATGAGCGTGGTCATCAGGTCACCGCCGCCGGCAACGTCGTCATCGTCTCTCGAAATCGATCCCGTCCTCGCGATTGCCGCTCGCCTCGACGAAGCTCATGTCGCCGCGCAAGTCGCCGGCACTGTTCTCGTTGAAGTCGACGCCTGTCTCGGGATTGCTGTCGGCCGACGAGAGGGTGGCCGTGCCGATGATGCTGCCGGCGTCGTACTCGTCGATGTCGAAGCCGTCGTCGAGATCCTCGGGGTCGAAAGTCCCGTTCCGCGTGAACTGCGCCTGCGTCGCGTTGATCTTCACCTCACCGTCGGCGCGCTCGTCGATCTCGACGCCATCCGCGGCGTTGTCCACAGCCGGTGACAGCGTGAAGTTGAGCGTCAGGTCGCTCGGTGCACCTTCGGCGACGCGCGGCGGTCCCCGCAGCGCGTCGCCGAAGGCCCCCTCCTGCCAGGTCGGCGGCGGACCCCGCCCTATCTGCGACCGACCCCGATTGACATTCCTGCCCCGACATCGCCGTCCAACGCTCGCCGTCTTTCTCGTCGACACCTGTATGGCATCGTGGCGCGGCGATCGGCGGGTCAGCGGGTGCGCTCCTCCACGAACGCATAGAGGGCGCGGCTCGTGACGGCCGAGTCGAAGCGAGTTTCCGCCACGCTGCGCGCCCGTGCACCCATTCGGAGACGGAGCGACTCGTCGGCGAGCAGCGCTTCGATGGCATCCCCCAATTCGGCAACGTTCGCTTTGGGAACGAGGTATCCGGTGTCGCCGGAGTCGACAATGTCCGGCAGGCCCCCGACATCCGTGAGGACGACCGGCAGCCCCGATGCCATGGCCTCGAGTCCGACGAGTGAATGACAATCGCCATGCGTCGGAAGCGCGAAGACATCCGCACTCGCGTACAACGCAAGAATTTCCGGTGAGTTCGCACGTAGACCGACGTGAACCTCGATCCCCGGTTCGGCCGGCGGCGCCTCGGCCGGTGATGTCGCGATCACGAGAGTGCCTTTGCCGCGCAGGCGATTCCGAAACACCTCGATGAGCAGATCACCACCCTTGCGGCGCAGGTCGCCCCCGACAAAGAGCACGCGCGGCAAACGGTCCATCCGCTTGATGCCAGGCGTGTACAGCGTGGTATCGACACCGGGCGGTATTACCGCGACGTCCTCTGGACGGCAGCCGTAATCTTCGACGAATGATGCTTTGGCCCACTGCGAAAAGGCAACAAACCCGCGGGCCGGCGCGAAAGCGGCGCGATACACCAGACTTTTTGCGGCCGCCTTGCCACGACTCTCGGGTCGCGCGTTATACCAATCGCGCATCTCTCGCTTGTTGGCCGCGGTGCCGTCGGTCGAGATGATAGTGGGCCGCCGCCGGAACAGGTCCGGAGAGAGGAGGCCGATGGTGGTCGTATGGATGAACGCGCCCGAAACATCTCCGAGGCACTGCGACAGCGCGGTTCGCGCGAGCCAGCTTCCGCGAATGGCCCATGGCACCCGCCCGTCAGAGAAGGGAATGGGAAGCCACTCTGGCGTGAAGCCTGAGACGATCGATTCCCGCTGGCGCAAGTTCAAATAGTGCGTGACATTACCCAGTGTTTGCTCCATCACGAACGCAACGCGTCTCATCGGAACGTCGCTGCTCCGCATCGGCCTGCATCAGTGGACGGATGACTGCGCCGAGCAGCCGCGCCGTGCGATGTACCGCGCGGGCACATCAGGAGCGCTGCGGCAAACAGCGACCAACCCGCGTCAGCGATAATCGGAGCCAAGAAGTAGAGCCAGCTCTGCGAATCGGCCAATTCTGCCAACAGCAGGCAAACGACGAAGCTGGTCGCAGCCGCCGCCACTCCCTGCTGCTTCGCGTTCGATTTGTCTCTCGGAGAGCCCGTCATTCAGCCGCTGGCATGTCGTGTAACTGGAAAATTGTCGCGCGAAAACAATTCGATCGTGCCGACAACGAGAGCCGTCCAACCAAACAAGTTCTGCTGTAAAGCGAACTCCCGAGAGTACTGCCGCTCACGACACACCGGTCGCTCTGCCAGCTGCAACTGGCGTAAGCGCGCGCAGAGAACTCGTAAACCACCGCGGTCGTTCTTCCGTCGACCGACCGCCCTCATCCGTGAATATAGTCGGGGGTCTATCTCAGGTCTACCTGGAATTCAGGTGGTGTCTCCATACTCCAGCGTTGATCCGGCCAGGGATTTCCGCTCCACTACCGGCCCGCCCCTGCGAAGTGTACGATCGACACCAAAGACACGCCAGTCGGCGAGTACGCCGAGATCACCCGTGCCGATCCCGGTGGACGGAGGGCGCGGTGACACTGGCCATGCTTCACTCCTTGATCGCTCCAGGGCATTGCGCTGATGCCGCTGTTCTTCTGTGAAATCGTGTCTGCCGACCGGCCACCGTTCCAGTGGCTCGATGCAGCAGGGATTCGAGTGATCAGTGTGTACTCGTGCACCATCGACCTCGGCCACTACAACGCCACCACCCCACGTGTGTGAGGGGAGCCAAGGCAGGCCGTCGTTGCCACCCACGCATCGATCACAGCCAGACAAGGAGAAACACGGAACCGAGGACAATCGCAAGCTGCTGTTGGAGGAGGGCCACCCAGCCCCGGGCGGCCTCAGCCGGCGCGGGGATCACGGCCGACGGCGCACCGGCTGCGACGGGCTCCTCAGTGGCCACTTGCCCCGTGGGCGATTGACATTCCAGCCGTGGTACCGCTTGGTCACGTGCCCATCGTCCGGGATGTGTACCACGACCGGCGCCAGGGTACTCCGATCCACCGTTTCGGTGCCCGCCGCAGGGCCCTCGATTCGTCGGAGTGGTACGCCAGCGCCCTGGGCTTCCTGCCGTAGATGAGCCGCTCCAGTTCGACAGGACTCCGAGCACAGTGCCGCAGGAGTCGGGTGGCAAAGGTCCAGTCACCCTTCCGGCACCCGGACTGCGGTCTGCACGTGAAACGTCGAATGCGGCCAGAGAAGCATGCCGGCGGCTCGACCTGACCCACGCGATGCGAACTGGTCTGGGAGACCTCCAGTCTCAGTAACAAAGTGCCGAATCTAGAAGCTACCTCGTGGCCATCAGGACTCTCAGTCCTATTGGCCTCTCCACGGACTTTCGCAGTCGTCGGACGAGCACACAGCGACGCATGCCGCTCCCGCGATCGCTTCTGCCGACCGGCGTCAACCGAATCACCCTCTCAGGGAAGGACTGTGCTCGTGCAGTGGTTCAACAATCTGCGTGTGCAGAACAAGATGCTGGCTACGACCAGTCTCGTCCTCCTCGGTACCGCTGCCATCGGCGCGTTCGCGATCGAGAGGCTCGGGAGCGTCAAGTCGCGCGTCGAGGAGATCACGACGAACTGGGTACCGAGTATCGAGCTGGTCGGCGCCGTGAAGGCAAGGGCCACCTATTTGCGGGTAGTACAGAACACGCGTTTCGCTGCCGCTGATGCGGCTGAGATTCTCGCCGTCGAGCAGCGGACTGCCGCGCAGCAGGCGAAACTGGACGAGGAGCGCGCCACCTACTCGAGACGCATCATTTCGCCGACCGAGCGCGCGCTGTACGACCGCTTTACAGGCGCCTGGAATGAGTACGCAAGCACGGTCGAGCGCGTCAATTCGCTTGTCCGCTCAGACAGCAAAGCGGAAGCTGGAAGGCTCATGATCGGTGAATCTCGCCTGCATTTTCTGGCAGCGACCGCCCTGCTCGACTCGATCGTCACGTTCAATCACAACGGCGCCGCCGCGGCAGGCGCCGCAGTAGATCGCGCCAACGAGTTCGCTCGAAATGCCATCGTCGGCGCGGTGATCCTCTGCCTGCTGCTCGGAGTGGCCGCTTCCGTCTTCGCTGGTCGTGTGATCGGCCGCTCCGTGAACGTGGTGCTTGGCCGCGCCACATCGCTCCAGTCGCATTGTATCACCGGGCTTCGCGCTGGTATCGAAGCGATGCGCGTCGGCAATCTCGACAAGGCAGTGGTTCCCGTCACGAAGGTGATTCTCTCCCCCGACCGAGACGAGATCGGCGACATCGCCAGAGTGCTCGACAACATCATCACGGACACGCAGGCGACGGTGACCAGCTTCGTGGCGACCCAGACGAATCTGCGGAACGTGATCGCCGAGACGTACGTCGTCGTGGAAGCGGCCAAGGTGGGCCGCCTCAACGCCTCGGCGAACGCGACCAGCTTCAGTGGCGCATACGCACAGCTCGTCAAGGGCGTCAATGACACCATGGCCGCCGTGTCTGCACCGCTCGCCGAGGCACAGACGATTCTCGAGCGCGTCGCCAATCGCGATCTGACACAGCGCATGACTGGCGAATTCGAGGGCGACTACGGCCGCATGCGCGATGCAATCAATACCGCCATCGCGAACCTGGAATCGACCCTGACGCAGGTTGGTTCGGCCGCCACCCAGGTGGCCGCCGCGAGCGCCGAGATCACCGCTGGAAGCCAGTCGCTGGCCAGCAGTGCGAGTCAGCAGGCGGCGAGTCTGGAGGAGATCGGCGCCAGCACCGCGGAAGTTGCCTCGATGGCCCGCCAGAGCGCCAGTCACGCCAGAGAGGCGCAATCCCTCGCCGAGAGCGCCCGGACCCACGTCGCAGAAGGCGCGGAACGCATGAGCAAGCTCAGCGCTGCCGTGAACGAGATCAAACAGAGCAGTACCGAAACGGCAAAAATCATCAAAACGATCGAAGAGATCGCGTTCCAGACCAATCTGCTTGCGCTCAACGCGGCGGTGGAAGCAGCGCGGGCCGGCGATGCAGGTCGGGGGTTCGCCGTGGTCGCGGAAGAAGTTCGTGCCTTGGCACTTCGCTCGGCGGAGGCGGCCAAGACGACGGCGGCGCTGATTGACAGGAGCGTCGAGAGTGTTGGACGCGGTGTTCAGCTGAATACCGCGGTGATGACGAGCCTCGACGAGATCAGTGCGCAGGTGACCAAAGTGACTGACGTCATCACTGAAATCTCCGCTTCGGCCCAACAGCAGGCGCAGGGCGTCGATCAGATCAACAGCGCCGTCGAGGAGCTCAACGGCGTGACGCAGCAGGTCGCATCGAGTTCTGAAGAGTCAGCCAGCGCCGCCGAGGAGCTGTCGAGTCAGGCGCGCATGCTGGAAGACACCGTCGACACCTTCTCATTCGCCGGCAACGAAGCGGCGTCAGAAAGTGGGATCAGCATCGGCCGCGGACGGCCGCGCGCACGGCGTCCCGCTCCGCGGAAGCTGGCGGCGACTCACTGAATCGCCACGCAGGCTTGCCCCACCAGAGTCGAGTGCCGTCACGCGCCGCCCATGGCTCGCGTTCAACTGTCTGATTGACGGGGAAGCTTCCGCACGTGCGTTCGCGCTCTTCCGGAGCGCGCTGTCATGCGCCTCCGGTTACGTCGTCGTCCCCGCGCGCTTCCGGCTGGCTGCGCGGAATCCCGTCGCGCTGGAACCGCTGACCGACAACCCGAGGGTGACGGCGGTGACTTATCGCTCCGACGAGTCGGAGAGTCTCACCGCTGTGAACGAGACGGCTCACCCACCTCCGCACCCGCGCCAAGGGTGCGGAGGTGGTCAGCGTGCAGCGCCCACCGTGCTCGCCGCGCGCGCGCACGCCACATACGTCCCACACCCGGATTGAAACTCTTATTCAGCGCGAGCAGTCTGCGAAGCGTGGTGTGCATTCCGGGCCACCCCTGGGATCTCGACCAATAGCTTCAGCAATTCCGGCCACACGACTCTGCAACGAGGATTTCTGGCCGAGCAAGCGGTGATCGACCACCGGTTGGGCGAAAGAATCAGTTGCCGGCCGAATGCGTTTGTCCTGACGTCGTGGGAACGCGAGTCACGGCGGGCTGGGCGTGCACCTGACTTTGAGGGCGCTTTCCTCGCAGCGTTCGCCAACTTCGGAGGCAATCAAGGCGGGAAGAGCGCTTGGGTCGTCGATGTATCTGTTCGAGTCTGCCAAAGGCGGGGAGAACTGCTTGATATCCGCGCACGGAAGATCAAAAAATAAACCGGGCATAAGTGAGAGTCGGAAGACAGGGGGCAATTCTTACACACTTTTGTTGACGAATGGCTTGGTTCGAGCTAGTTTCTGAAGCATGGGTTATTCCTCTGTCCCCCTCGCGGGCTTCAAGGGCCTTCGCTACGACCTGCTGGTCGCTCTGCGCAAGGACCAGCCGCTGACGGCGAAAGAGTTGGGTGCGCGTTTTGGCCTCACGGCCAACGCATTCCGTCGCCATCTGAAGGAATTGGGCAATGCCGGGCTCGTGCGCTTCCGCCGCGAAGTGTGCGGCGTCGGCGGGCCGGAGTACGCGTACTCGCTCACCGAACTAGGCGAGCAGCTTTTCCCGAGCTCCTACGCAAGTCCGCTTGCCGACGCCCTCGAAGTCGTGCGCGCCGAGCAGGGGAGCGAAGGGGTCGTCCGAATCTTCCGCCGTCGGTGGGGGGCACTCGCCAATGCGGCCAATCC
>ENA-ORBV01006642-ORBV01006642.1-microbial-mat-metagenome-genome-assembly--contig:-NODE-6642-length-20252-cov-5.398612_pt1 | contig 20252 bp, 21 predicted proteins | sample MGYA00237777_ERZ505514 | MGnify/ENA primary metagenome ERZ505514 (study PRJEB26160, sample SAMN06269048) | microbial mat metagenome | isolation source: Oligotrophic lake microbial mat | place... | reverse complement strand
ACTCGATCCCATGTGGGCACGGCACGTCCAACAATCGCTTGCGCCGCACTGAGATATTTTTCCAGCAACATCGGTGACACGGTCAGCACGTCGCCGATGTTGTCGGATCCGTGCCCGGTGTCGTCGGAGGGAAACTCATTCGTTGTGTCGAATTCGACACCGAGGAGATCCAGAATCGTATTGCGATACTCAATTCGGTTGAGACGTCTCACCGCGATCGGCCGTCAACGTCTTTCCTGCGGCACCGTCAAACGCGACGCCACCTTTGCTACTGCCGTCGCCGTGGCAGTCGTAGCAGTGGCGGACCAAAATCGGCAGGACCTTGTCGCCGAAGCCATTGGCTTTTTCGACGGTCGGTGCGGGGCCAATCGATGCGTGCCCCAAAAAGGCGTGCGCGAGACATGCGGCCACTGTGTGGAAGGAACCCATCGCAGATACGATGCCATCGCAGAGTGGACGGGGGGAAAATTTCGTGTAATTCCGTCGGTATCCTCAGATTGCCTGTGAACGCAATCACCCGCGTTCCTTGCGCTCAGGGACGGAGCACGCGCACGTCGGTAACGAAGTACGAGGTGTCGCCGAAACAAGAGGTCGGTACGCCCCTCTTTTCTTCGTATACGAGCGCGACCTTCTTTCCCTCCGCGCTGGAAATCCGTCTGGCAATCGCGTCATCGCGAACCGAGAACGAAAAAATTTGCGGTGCCGCGCCGGGCACCGGCGACATCGCCAGCTCGCCTTCCCAGGTCGGGCAGATCCATCCCTTGTGCGAGATCTTCTGAACGAACCCAATTCGGTCGCCCTTCGAGTAGCTGAAGGACAAAGTCACCACGGTCCACAGCGCCAGTACAGCCAGCACCCCGACGATGAACGCGAGGAGCACCACCTTGCCGCGGTTGCGGCGGAAGACACTGGGAACGGTCGGCCGCGCAGTGATGGTTTCCGTGGTCACGATGCCCACAACCTAGAACCAAAACCCGCCGTCCGCCAGATCCGTCTGGGGTTAAATGCAATGGGCTGGCGCCAGGCCTGTGCTGCGTTTAAAGGTAGGCGCCGACCGGAACGATTGCAACGTTGCGTGAATGATGCCAAAATGATGCAAAGGAATCTGTTCAGTGGGCCAACAATACGAAACGCTGGATCCTCGGGGCAACGGCGACTCTGTCGAAGCGCAGTTGTTGGGGTTTCATCGAATCGTGCTACGAATCGGATCCGTGTTGATGGTGTTGCTGGCGATGGGCGGTTGCCCCGAGCGTAAGGGTGCCGCAACGCCTACCACGTGTACGGAGGCTTATGCTCAGTGCATGCAATTGCCTTCAGGCCCGTTGGGGATTTGTAATCCAACGGATTGTTCGCCCGGACAAAAACCACCGTGTTTGAAATGCGTGGGGCAGCACTAACGTCTGGGAAGGTTCGTCGTTGGCAGAGCCACCCACCGAGCCCCTTTAATCGCCAATCCGAGGCCTCATATGCCACGCCACCGGCAGAAGCCGCCACGACTTTGTCAGGAGCGACCTTTGCGGATCCCGCGCACGCGCGCATTCAGGACAGCAAGCCATGTTCCGTGCACGTAACCGGTGTGAGCCGGAGGTAACACCTTATCGCCTTCGCAGCCCGCGTCGGCGCCCAAGCGCTGCAACCGGAGCTCGACGGCCAAGGAGCTTCCCAGCGAGGAACAGCCGGCGGCCGAGATCCCGCTTGCCTCTGCGTTTCCGGTGTAACCGTTTCTCCTACGCTTGGCACGGTGATTGCTTATTTATTCGCTCGGAGGACATTCATATGAACACCGAAAGCAAGACCACGGAAAAGACGATCGATACGCTCAACTCATTGCTGCGAGGTGAGATCTCGGCGGTCGAAACGTACGATCAGGCAATCAACAAGGTCGATAGTTCGGGCGGCGCGGCCGGACTGTTGCAACGTTGTCGCCAGTCACATGACATGCGAGCCTCCCGACTGCGCGAAGCGGTCGTGGCGCGTGGCGGTCACCCAGCGGAAGGATCCGGTGCGTGGGGGGCATTTGCCAAACTCATGGAGGGCGGCGCGACCGTGCTGGGTGTTGACTCAGCGGTCTCGCTTCTCGAAGAAGGCGAGGATCACGGGCTGAAGGAGTACCGAACCAGCCTCAAGACGCTGGACGCGGAGGGCCAGGCGCTGGTCGCCGAGGAGTTGCTGCCCGAACAAACCCATACCCACGAAGTGCTCCGTCTTTTGAAGCACGCATAAACGTTGTTGAAAAAATGCCCATTAATACCAGGAGAAAATCGATGAAAACGCTGAACCATTTGTTTCTTTCAATGTCCATGATCGGATCGCTGTTTGTGTTCGACCTTTCCCCCGCCCAGGCCACCGACCGCGATGATCAACAGAAAGAACGGATCTCCGATAAGGCCAAAGCGGACAAAGACAGAATTGACGACAAGGCCGAGCGCGCCAAGGACCGGGTGGACGATCGCGCTGATACCGCAAAGAAATCAGTCGATCGCAATGACAACGTGAAGAAGGAGCCTGAGGCGGGTGATGAGATCACCGATGCCTGGATCACGACCAAGATCAAATCACAGTTTCTCGGTGAGAAAGCTCTGAAGGGTTCCGACATCAGTGTGGACACCGAAAATCGCGGCATGGTCATCCTTTCGGGAAACATCCCGAACGAAGGCGCACGCAAGCGGGCGATGGAGCTTGCGCGCACCACCAAGGGTGTCCGCGAGGTTCAGGACAAGCTCAAAATGGTGGCGCACCGCTAACGAACTGATCCCATCCGTTCGAGCCACGCGCTCGAACGGGTTTTGGTGTGATACAGATGTTCAGCCAGTGCCCTATCACACCGCGGGCGGATCCATCTCGCGTTCGTGATGTCGGTGGCGCGCTATCGCCTTGATGAAGGCGGGAAGCGCCTTGGCCTCTTTTTCGTTCACCAGCACCCCGGGATCCGGTTTGCCCGAAGGCAGCATGCTGGGAATGCCGGCGTTTTCCACCAGCGCAGCGCCCGCGCCCAGCGCCAGGATCGGCTTGGCGTGACGATACTGATCCTTGAGGAACTCCAGGGCATGCCCGAGGTTCCCCAGCACCTTGACCGCGGCTTGACCCCCGGGAACAGCGACCGCATCAAAGAGCACCGACGGCATGGTCTCGAACGTGACCTCAACCGCCAGCTTGCGGCCTTCTTCAGTCTTGACTGCCCCCATGCGCGGCCCCACAAAACGCGGAACGGCCCCCTGCGCCGTCAGCCCCGCATGCAAAGCCTCGGCCGCGCTCCCGGCAACACCGTCAGCCACCAAAATGGCGATCCGGCGGGTGCGGATGCTGCCGTCGCCGGGGCGTGCGAAGAGCGAAAGCATGGGCGACACTTCAATTTCGGGTTTGGTCACCCGCTTGAGTGCTTTGGGCAACGGCGCGGGCTCGTCCATGCCGAGATCGGCGGCCAACGCCGCACCTAGCTCGGCATCGACATTCGCTATCATGGCAACCGCACGCTCGCGGATGGCGGGCGTTTGCACCTTCGTGAGCTCGAAACGGAAACCCCGTCGGATATGCGCTTTTTCAACGGGAGTTTGGCTGTTGTAAAACAGCGTGGCCTGCGTGTAGTGGTCGGCGAATTTTTCCGGTTTGCCACGGACCTTGTCGTCCTCGATGGGCTCGCGAAATGAGGTGAAGCCCGCGCTGCCGGACTGGAACGGGCAGCCGCCCGCGAGTGAGTTCGGCTCATACGCCACCCGGCCGCGCGCAATCGCTTGCCGGTGCATGCCGTCGCGCTGGTTGTTGTGCACCTGCGCCACCGAGGCATTGATCGGGATCTCGTGAAAATTCGGCCCGCCGAGTCGGGAGATCTGGGTGTCGACATACGAATGAATGCGACCCGCGAGCAACGGATCGTTAGAGAAATCGATGCCGGGAACCACGTGCGCCGTGCAGAAAGCAACCTGCTCGGTCTCGGCGAAGAAGTTGTCGGGATTTCGGTTCAACACCATCTTGCCCACCGGAGTCAGCGGCACCAGTTCCTCGGGCACGAGCTTGGTCGCGTCGAGGACGTCGAAGCTGAAGCTTTCCGCCTGCTGCTCCGAAAATAGCTGAAACGACAGCTCCCACTCAGGGAATGCGCCCGCCTCGATGGCTTCCCACAGATCGCGCCGGTGAAAATCCGGATCGGCGCCCATGATCTTCACCGCCTCATCCCAATCGAGTGAATGGGTGCCCGCAATGGGGCGCCAATGGAATTTCACAAAGGTCGATGCCCCGCGCGCGTCGACCAGACGGAAGGTGTGCACGCCAAAGCCCTGCATCATCCGGTAACTGCGCGGCAAGGCGCGATCCGACATCGCCCACATCAACGTGTGCGTCGATTCCGGCATCAGTGATACGAAATCCCAGAATGTGTCGTGGGCGGAGGCGGCTTGCGGAATGCCGATGTGCGGCTCGGGCTTGGCGGCGTGAATCAAATCGGGAAACTTCATCGCATCCTGGATGAAGAACACCGGGATGTTGTTGCCCACCAGATCCCAGTTGCCCTCGTCGGTGTAAAACTTCACCGCAAAGCCGCGCACGTCGCGCGCCGTATCGGCCGAGCCGCGTTCGCCTAGCACGGTGGAGAACCGAACAAACACAGGTGTTCGTTTGCCCGCCTCGGCGAAGAGCGAAGCGCGCGTCACCCGACCCATCGGTTTGTAACACTCGAAGTAGCCGTGCGCCGCGGAGCCGCGGGCGTGAACAATACGCTCGGGGATGCGCTCATGATCGAAGTGGGTCAGCTTCTCGCGCAGGATGAAATCCTCGAGAAGAGCCGGACCACGCAGGCCTGCCTTGAGCGAATTCTGGTTGTCCGCGATCGGCACCCCTTGGTTGGTGGTCAACCTTTGATCCGAAGAATCGACGCGCGCGCGGTCGAGCGGAGCGTTACCGGGATTGAGCCCCAGGTTCGGTTTGCCCGAACCCGTTTTGCCAGACGACGCGGTCTCGCTAAGCGTACTACCAGTAACTGACGGCGACGATGGTGTTGCGGTCCTGCCCGGTTGCGGATCAAAGGCTGCCTTGCCGTGTTCGCCAGCTTTGTTGGCATTGAAAGGGATTGCCGCGACCAGCGCGTTGGTGCCCTCCATCTTGGCGACGAGGCCATCGCGGACGCGCGGACCCTTGCTGCGACCGGAAGGACCTCCGGCGTTGGAAATATTGGAGGGTTTGGGGGACGGTGGCTTGGCTTTCTTCACTCGGTGTAACCTCGGGCCAGTGCGGCTTGCAAAAAGGGGGCCGAGGGTTGTAGGTGGAGCCCCGCGGTTTAAAGCCCGAGCCCGTTGGCGGTGGTTCCAACTGGGTAACGCGCGGCGTTCCCGGTTTCGATCGGGAAACGCCGTTCTGTTCGTTAAGCGGATCTCGATGGGCGAGAGGAGTTTTTTCGCGGGGCCGGCGCCACCGTTAGCTCGCTTTCGTTGGCGTCAACAGAGTCGTCCGCCGTCGCGGTCACAGCGCCCTCTCCTTCCGCTTTTAGCTCATCGAGGCGTTCTTGCATTTGCCCCGCCAGGTCCACCAGCTCCTCGGCCGACAGCAGCTCTTCAGCTTGAACAAAGAGGGTCTCTTCTTCCTCTTCAACATGGTGCTCGATTTGTTCCTGAAGCACCGTCATCATGGCCTTCAATTGCTTTCCGTCGTCCCCCACAGCCAGAATGTCGGCGATGAGTCGTTTGGCGGACACATGTTCCACCGCTGACTCGGCAAGGAGATCCTCGGTCTCTTCCCCTTGCGCGGCCGGATAAAATATTTCCTCCTCGATCGTCGCGTGCAGGGTGAGCTTTTCGCAAACCGACATGGCTATCGCTGAGGCCTCCTCAAAGTCCCCGTCGTCCTCGGTTGCTGATTCGAATTCCTCAAATAGTTGTTCTACCTCCCTGTGTTGAGCTTCCAACAGGTCGATGGCGTTTTTTGGCTGAGCTGTCGTTGCGGCGGTTTTCTTTTTCATGAACCCACCCTCTGCAACCGCTGTTCCACAAATTTTTGATCTGCAAATCTCCGCTGCGCGCCTGCCGTCAGTTGCGATCGAATAAACGTTTCGCTGAACCTCGCGCGTCACGGCCCACGGGAGATGATCAGGGCGTCAGGCTCTCGGCCCTTTGGCCAGTGTCACTCGCGCGTAAACTGCCACCCCCGAGTGTTGCGATTCCGGAACGTCTATCCGGCGTGGCGGTTCTGTGAACGCTTTCGCGAGCCCACCGCCCGTCTTCTCGGGACCGGCATTCGGATTGCAGTGCAATCAATAACCAACAATCCATCAACAACTTTGGAGGTCTGCAAATGAAACTCGAAACTCTCCGTAATCTGAACAAGGACGATATTCTCGGCGCCCTGGGTCTGGGCACCCGCAGGTCGACCAGCGACAAATGGGTGAATGGCATGGCGTGGTTAGGTGCCGGGTTGGTGGTGGGCGCGGTGGTCGCACTGGCGTTCGCCCCCAAATCGGGCAGCGAGCTACGCAGTGACATGAGCTGGCGATTGCGCTCCGCACGTGATCGCGCCTCGGAAACCGTTGACCGCGTCCGCGATCAGGTCGATCGCAAACTGCACGGCTCGGTTTGAAAGGAACGTGGGTAGAGAAGAGCGACATGAACGTTGCTCCCGCGGGGGAACTCCAATGTGGGGTTCCCCCCGCTCGTCCACTCGTGCTAGGACTTGGGCTCGTGACTTGGCGGCCGGAAATCGCGGACGAGGACCTCTCTTGAGACGCGAGGGCAATCATGAGATTCCGGCCGAGGTTCGGGAGTTTCTCAAAGGGAACATCGAGTCCTACGAGCAGTTAGAAATCCTGCTTCTGCTGCGCGGTCACTCCGACCAGCGGTGGACTCCAGAATCCGTTGGCGAGAAGCTGAAGTTGCCGAACCCAGCGGCCGCCGAGGCGCTCGATCAACTGGGCCGGCGTAACCTGCTCGACGTTGGGGTCGGTCTCTCTTTCAGATACGCCCCGGGGAATCCAAACGTCGCTGCCTTGGTGGAGGGGTTCGTTCAGGCGTACGATGCCAACCGGCTCGGCATCATGAACCTCATGAACACCAACGCGATCGATCGCGTGCGCACCGGGGCGATGCACCTCTTCGCTGATGCGTTCATCCTTGGGCGAAAGAGGGACAAAAATGGCTGAGCTTGTTTACTTCTTGTGCGCAGCGACCAGCATAGGCTGCGCCATCCTGCTGTTCCGCGGCTACCGCCGCAGTCAAACAAGGCTGCTGTTCTGGAGCAGCCTGTGTTTCATGGGCCTCGCACTCAACAACGCGCTCCTATTGGTCGATTTGGTAATCGTTCCTGAAGTGGATCTTAGTACGGCTCGGAGCGGCGTTGCGCTCGTCGCAATGATGGTTCTCCTCTTTGGCCTAGTATGGGAGTCTCGATGAGCATGGGCGTGATGAAACTCGTTATCTGGGGCGCCCTCGCGATGTCGTCCTGGGTAGCTGGCCTCTTTTTCCTTCGATTCTGGCGATCAAGCCGCGACCGGCTCTTCGTGTGTATGGCTGTCGCGTTCTGGCTGTTGGGGATCAACTGGCTCTCTTTGGCCCTGATGCACTGGATACCTGAGACGCGGCACCAAGCATATATTCTGCGCCTGTTGGCGTTCGTTCTCATCATCGCCGGAGTCGTCGACAAGAACCGCCGAGCCGTCGTTGCGCCTGCCCTACGTGGCAGACGTTGACCGAATTCGTTGCGTACTACAACGACGCCCGGCCGCATCAGGGTATCGCCTCACGGGCAGTTGGCCATGGTGCCGCCCGAAAGGCATTGGAGATGCGCGCTGGTCAGCATGCTGAACATCGCCCCGCCGCACCATGAAGCCATGACCGCGCTGCACATTCCGGGGGTGGTGATGCCGAACCCGGCGCTGTTGCGGATCGTCACCGCCGACAATTGCAGGGCAGTCGACGAGTAAATCGCCGTCTTGTATTTGCCCCCCGTGCAGCCGCTGCCGCTACCCCCGTACTCGATCACCGTGTTCTTGAGCGAAGGCGATCCTTGTACCGATTCGAAGGTGATGCAGCCCCAATCACCCGCCAGCGGCGATGCGCTCGCGGAGGTGAAGGTGACGGGCGCCTCGGGAGTTCCCTCGGTGAGGAGGTTGGCGTTGAAAACTTCGATCGATCCCCCGGTGATCTTGATGCGCGATCCCGCGGCGATCTTTATCTCGGCCTTGTTGTCGATCTGAAAGCCGCTGCTGCGCAAGGGCACCGACTGCGCCTTCCAGGTGCCCGAGGTCTTGGCCGAGAAGGTGCTTTCGATCTGGATGAAGTCATCGGCATCTTCGAACGTGTTGGGCGTCCCGAGCGTGATGATCTCGTTGGTCGCGAGCAACAACGAGGGCTCCCCGTTCTTGCCATTGCGCGCGAAACGGTTGTTGGCGAAGGCGCGCACGCCCGCTTTGTCCTTCACGATGATCGCGTGCGCCAGGCTGTCGGTCACCGCGCTGTCGGTGATGCCGCGAATGCCGCCTTCGATGATCACCATTGCCGTGTTGTCAGATGCACCGTTGACCTTGCACAGGGCGCCGCCGTACTTGAACGTCACGTTCTTGAACTCGCTGTCCACCGCGCCACGCCCGAGGAAGACGCATTGCCAATCGCCCGGCAGCGGCGACGCCGCGATCGACGTGAAGGTGATGCCGGCCGCCGGGGTGCCCACCGCCACGATGGCGCTGGTACCACCCGAGGTGCCCACGTCGAAAAACGCGCCGGGTTTCATCAACACGGTGGTGCCAGGATTAATGGTCAGTGTGACACCGCTGGCGAGATCGGTCTGACCCGCGGTCACGCAGCCGGGGCCCACGGTCAAGCTGGCCATGATGCGGGCCGGCAGATCCATCACGATCGGGCACGTCGCCGCATCGCCGGACGCCGCCGCATCGCCGGACGCCCCCGCATCGGCGCTGCTCATCGCGGCGTCGGTACCGCCGTCGACAACGGAGGACTCCGCGGCGTCGTCACAGCCGCCCAGCGCCACAGCCGAGGCGAAGGCAACACAAGCAATTGCGAAGTGGAAATTATTCTTGGCGGGTGACGTATTCATGTGACCCCAGATTTTGCACGGTCCCGCCGCACATTCAAGTTCAACGTGATCGTCCCGGCGGGGCCGGCTCAGCCGATGGCCGCCAGCACCATGGCGGCGGTGGCGGAGTCGACCGGCAACGAATATTGCGTTCGTGAAAGCTGACCTGGTAGTCATAGCGTATGACACATCACCCGCACCGGCCCACCAGTCGAATGGGTCGCCTGATGGAGCGGATCTCAAGGGACGTGACCCATTGGACGGGCAGCTCTTGGGCGTTTGCGTTCGCGGCACTCATCATTGTGGCCTGGCTGGTGACCGGACCACTCTTTCACTTTTCGGACACCTGGCAGCTCGTCATCAACACAGGAACAACGGTTGTTACCTTCCTGATGGTGTTTCTGATCCAAAGGGCACAAAACAAGGACGCGATGGCGATCCAGCTCAAATTGAATGAGATTGTCGCCGCGATCGAAGGGGCGTCCAATCGGCTTATCGACGTGGAAGCGCTGTCAGAAAACGAATTGAAAACGCTGAGCAAGCACTACCGTCAACTGGTTCAGATGGCCAAACAGGACATCGATCTCACCCGATCCCACAGCGTCGAAGAGGCAACGGCTCGCCACTTCCGAAAAGCAAAGCGCGATGTTTAAGCCGCGCCAATAGCTCATCCGGGCTTCTTGAGCGCGACATCGCCAGAACCAAGCAGAAGTGTTGAAACGTGTGACACGTTAGCTCGCCTACCCGTCCGTTACGGCAAATTCCCAACCCTTTTTCTTTTTTGTAACCGCTGCGCCTGCACCGGGGTCGCTAGCGTCTTGTCACCTGTTGGCGCATCTGTGGCGCGTGAACAAAGGAGTTTTCGATGACCAAAATCATTTCGGTGGCGGGACTGTACGTGGCGGCTGGTTTCGCGCGGAGAAGCTGGCGTGGGAGCGGGCACAGCAGTCACGGAGAGGCGCCTCGTCGCCAGATTCAATCCCATCTTGAGCGCCGGAAGGTTAACGTCCGGAAGAGACAGCACGCAGAGTGCGTTCTTTTTCACTGCGCGAACGATGAAAAGATAGTCGCGAAAACGCACCGTGCAGGCATGGGTTTCGGCACCGTTCGTAGAAAACACGTCCAGCAAGCGCCCGATTCGAGGACTGAGTTCGTGTAACAGATCGTCGGTGAACATCGCGGGCATGTCGCGCGCGGTGCAACGCCCAGCTTCGGTGACAAGGAAACTTCCCATCACGCCCGAGATGTCTTGAGTGAAGCAAGAATTTCGACCTGCGTGTTCATGGTGCTCCTGTTTCCGTCACGGTGCGTGGGCTGCCTCCCGAACCAATGCAATGTCATACGCGTGTCCCGCTTTGGCGACGCACAGTTCGCCGGCCGCGTTGCGCGCAATGACGCACGATCCATCGGAAAGCGAGAATTCTACCGAGACGAACTGTTCCGCCCCCAACAGCTCACCAAGGATGTCGGTGATGCGTGCGGCATAGGCCACGCATTCAATCAGTTCTTCACCGCCGTTTCCGGAAATCGGAGATCCCTCCGGCGAAAGGCGCAGCGTTTCTGGGTGTGCGGACTGACCGATGCCTGGGACGACATTTCTTTTGGTCACTTCCTCCTCCTCCCCGTCGGTATTGGGAAACGACAAGACGTTGGCCCCCAAGACATGTTTGCGTTCAACGACCACTGAGAACCAGAATACCGATGTGGCGTGTCGAACGGTTTAACCCAAGGAAAACGATGCGTAACTTGTTGCAGGACCTGAGCGCTCCCCCGAGCCTGGGTGACGGAAGTCCCAGGCTCTACTTTTAACTCTTTCGTATCCTCTTGCCTTCACCGGCATTCTGTTTACATGGTGAAGATTCGACCATCTGGCATGCGAGGCGGGGCCAATCATGGCTGGCTTGACACCAGGCACACCTTCTCTTTCGCCGATTACCACGACCCCGCGCACATGTCTTTCCGTTCGCTCCGCGTCCTCAATGAGGATCGAATACTGCCGGCGGCCGGATTTCCCACGCATTCACATCGGGATATGGAGATCATTTCCTACGTTCTGAAAGGTGCGCTGGAGCATCGAGACAGCATCGGCACCGGCTCGATCATTTACCCTGGCGACGTACAACGAATGAGCGCGGGCACGGGTGTTTCGCATAGCGAGTACAACCATTCAAAAGTTGAAGAAGCACATTTTTTTCAGATTTGGATCGTGCCCGATACCAAAGGGTTAGCCCCGGGGTACGAACAAAAGACGTTTGGCGACGAACGCCGGAATCAACTGCGCCTCGTCGCCTCACGCAGCGCTGAGGCTGGCTCCGTCAAAGTCTCCCAAGACATTCGGTTTTGGGCGACGTTGCTGGACGCGGGTGTTGAGCTCATACACTCTCTGGGATCGTACCAATACGGCTGGCTTCAGTTGGCCAGTGGGCGGATTCAGGTTAACGGCGAGATCATGAATCCTGGTGACGGTGCCGCAGTCAGCGAAGAGACGCAGCTATCAATCAAGGCTTTGGAGCCAGCCGAGTTCTTGGTGTTTGACCTGTCGTAGTAGCCCGGCGTGTGGTTAACGTCCGCCAAGCGCCAGGCTCAAAGGCATGGCGATCGTATAATTGCTCAACGCCAGCACCTCGTTGCCATCGTAGAGCAACAGTCCGAAGGGCAACTTACGTTCTTCGCAAAACGCATCAACGGCTCTTGCGTCAGCGGTGCGGGGCGCGATGCGCGACTTGACGATCTGCGCGAGATCTCGCAGATCTCGCTGCAGGTACGTGTCGATGTAGCCATCAAACCACAGGCTGCGATCCGCAGCATCAACAGCCAACGCCGCAGGCGGAAAACCGCCTTCGAGTGCCGCGGGCGCCCACTGCCACGTTCGGGCGGCCCCCGCGCCTGGATTAACTTGCGTCGCCTCTGTCTTGGCCACTTGCATCGCCTCGTGCATCGTCTTTGCCGCCATAAGCGCCGACCAAGGCGACGTCATGTTGCCTTGGTGCTTCTCACGCTCCGTCAGCGGACGCAGCTGCAAATAGCTGGCCCTCCCAGCCAGCGATTCGCCAACCTTTGCCATGAGCAGAAGGTTCGCTGATCCGGTAAGCAAGAAGCGGCCTGGACGGCGATCGTTGTCCACGGCTTGCTTGATGGCGAGCAGGAGATCAGGCGCGCGTTGCACCTCATCGATCGTGATGGGTTGCTCAGGTAGCATCAGCGATTCGGGTTGCGCACGGGCTCGGTCCAACGTCGTGAGCGCATCAAGGGTTTCGTATCGCCGCGGCGCCGCCACCCTTCGAACCAAGGTAGATTTTCCCGTCTGTCGAGCCCCCACGACGACAACAACTGGCACGCGGGTTAACCGGTGGTCTAGGGTGTTGGCGGCAAGCCGCGCTACCGAATGATTGCCCATGTCATGGGCGATTATCACCAACACGACGGGCTGTTCTCGATTCACCGCATAGCATCATTCTGGCAAATCCGGGGTCGGAGATCCGTTCGCGCGTCCCGGGCGTATTGCCTCTTGATGGTCACCGCTTCATGACGCAATTGCGAAATCTGCGAAATCCGTCACGACTGGATTATTGCGGGGCAGCAGGACAAACTGCGACGAAAGATCCAGGGACCTCACAGACCAAGGTCTCATCAAGCCGGTGACGCTCACATTCGAAGGCGTCGAAAAGATCCGGCTTTCGCTAGTCCCCCAAATCAATAAGACCTCGCCGTGACGCCAAGGTCACGGCCTCGGTGCGATCCGTGACACAGAGCTTGTGAAGGATGGTGTTCACATGATTCTTGATGGTGCTCTCGGAAAGCCCCAGCTGTGCCGCCACTTCTTTGTTGGACGCCCCTTGCGCCACGTGCCGAAGGACCTCGAGTTCACGCGGCGACAGCGGCTCGAAGAACGAACGACCGGCCAACTGCTCGGCAACTTGCGCGGAAGGGGCGACGCGCTCTGTGCGGGCCAACCGTAATGCGCGAATGATTTCATCAACTTCCGCGGTCTTTAGAAGATAGCCGACGGCACCCAGGCGAAGACATCGGTGAATGGTGTCGTCACCCAAATGGCTTGAGAGCATTAGAACGCGCGCGCGCGGGTGTTTATGAAGCAGCGCTTCAAGTGTCGCGACGCCGCCTATGCCTGGCATCATGACATCCAGAAGGACAACGTCGGGGCGCACCTCCTCATACTTTGCCAGCGCATCGGCACAGTTGGCGGCCCAGCCCACAAAGTCGAGATCTGGCTCCGTTCGCAACAAAGACGCGAGTCCCTCGCGAACAACGGCATGGTCGTCGACGATCATGAAGCGGATAGTTTTTACTTCAGTGGTCATGTCTTCCTTTCGAAAGCCAGGGGGATGGCCAACGTGACGATTGTGCCACCGTTGGGGTTGGGAGCGAACGTCAGTTTGGCGCCAATCGCGTCGCCACGAACTTTCATGTTTTCAAGCCCGAAGTGACCGCTCGGAGGCGGCCTGCTGGCGTCAAAGCCGCGGCCGTTGTCGCTGAGGCTGATGTTCAGTTCTGCGGCCGAAGCGTGCAGGCGCATCGTCAGCTCCGTCGCCTCTGCGTGCTTGAGAACGTTTGCGATCGCTTCACGCAAAATGCGCAGGATCTGAATTTCCCGTTCGGCGCCCAACGCAAAGTTGGCGCTTCCACTTGCTTCGATCTTAAAAGCCAGCGAGGTGCCTCGCAGGGCAACGCTTGCCAATGATGACAAGGCCTGAACCAGACCTGGGCTGCTTTCGTTCGACCGCAAACTCCAGATGACGGCGCGGGTTTCACTCACGCCTTGTTCGACCAGCGACATCACTTGAAGCAAGTTCCGCTGTGCGGTGTCAGGGTGAGACAGCGAGCGCTGCGCGGCCGCGGCCTGGAAACGAATTGCGACGAAGGTTTGTTCCAAGGTGTCGTGTATGTCGCGCGCAATGCGGCCTCGTTCGGCGGCCACGGCCACAGACTGGAGCCGTCGCTTGAAGAGGCGAACGCGCATGCCCCAAAACAACAACCCCAGCAAGAGTGCCCCCAACAGGGACCAAACCAACGGCGTGCGATGCAGCAGGGGCGCGAGGCGAAAATGCAGTTGCGCCTCCCGCATAGGCCGAAGCAGGCCTTGATAGGATGCTTGGACGCGAAAGGTATAGGCACCCGCGTTCAGATTCCCGAACGAGGCGTGTCCTTGATTTGCCTCGCCGGACCACGTGCTCGATTGTCCTTCAAGACGGTAGCGAATCTGAACGCGATGGCGATGAGACAATAGGGGTACCGTGTAACGAATCGCCAACACACCCTCGTCTACGCGGGGTGGGTGAGAAAGAGAGTCAGATAGGGCAAAGGGTTTGCCATCAAGTGTGACTTCGTCGAAAACAAAGTCGGGCAGAGCAGGAAGCGCTAAATCCGCAGGTTGATCGATGATCACCACCCCACCCCGCGTGGCGACCCAAACGGCACCTTGACTGTTTTGGACCGCGCTGTGTGGCCACCCCCAAGCGCATTCATTGCTGGGCAGTCCGTCGGCTGTGCTCAATCTGAACGGCGAAAGGCGTGCGCTTTTTTTGTCGGCAACGGCATTGGCGTCGGCTTCGGCGATGCGCAAGATGCCCAACCTGGTGGGCAACCACAAATGGCCTCTCGGATCGAACAGCACTTCGGGGATGTGATCGGTTTCCAAGCCTTCGGCAAAGCTCAAGCGTGCAACGTTTCCGTCTTTCACGCGCAACAATCCGGCGTTGCGGCTTCCGAGCCACAACGTGTTCGCGCTTCCCCAGGACAGGCTGAGCAAGGATTGCGTGGGTAAGTCTGGGGTCGTGTGGACCCGCACGAAGCGTCCCGTATTGTTTCTCCGAACGCAGAGTCCGTCGCCGTCCGTGGCGATGTAGATGTCGCCTTGGGGAGACTCAACCATCGAGGTCACAACGCTTAAACATTCAAACTCAGTCTGCGGGTGCGACACAAACACTTTGCCGCGCTTTTCGATGAGACCGCCTCGGTTGGGTGCAAGCCACAGGACGCCGTCTCGCGTACGAAACAGTGCGTGAATGCCGGGATCCGAAAGTCCGTCCGACGCATTGAACTGGGCGAAGTTTTGGGTGTGCGGATCAAAGCTGTGCAAGCCGCTGCCAATGCCAGCGAACCAAACGACGCCCTGGTCGTCGGCCACCATCGAACGATAGTCCCACCCGGCTGTGGCTTCGGGCGGCTCGAACGCTGCGACCTCCGAACCTTGCCATCGCAGCAGGCGAAATCCGTCCTGCGTTCCCCAGACGCTGCCATCCGCAGTGGGCGTCAAGGTGAACGAGAACGCCGAGCCTTTGGGTGGCACCGGCGCCAAATGAAACAGTGTCTGTCGACGCAACTCAACCAGTCCGCCGCCGTCGGTACCCAACCAAACGTTGCGAGCACCATCGGAAAGAACGGAAAGGATGCGCGTTGAAGGCAGTCTTTCCACGGCGATCGCGGGTTGAAGGTTATTCGCGGACGCAGAGAACAGGCCGTTGCCTGTGCCAACCCACGCGCCGTCCTGATCGTCCGACACGATCGAGAGTACGGAAGGATCCAGCCCCTCCTTTTGCAGTAGTACGGGAGTCGCATTGATGGTTGGGGGCAGCCGCCACAATCCCTCAGACTCAGTGCCGATCAGCAGGCCGCCTTCCTTGTCGATGTGAAGCGCTTTTGTTGGATGCGGGTACACGCGTTGCGGGAGCGCCGTGCCGGTGGGCCGTTGCCAAACGCCCGACTGACCTGCCAACCACAACGTTCCGCGGGGGCTTACTGCGAGGGTGGTCAGGCCGCGGGCCGCGGCGGGCACGGGGTGTTTTTCGAGTCGGTCGTTTTCAAGCGTGTAGAGATCGCTGTCTGTGAGAATCCAGGTGAGGGAGCCCTGGCTTGCAAACGCCACGATCTCCGTCGGCGGCGCCTGGGGTAGCCTTAGCCATTCCCCACCCGCAAGGCCAAGCGGCTTGCGCACGAAGACGGCGGGTGGCCACGGCGTTGCAGCAAGCAATGTCCCGTCGGGTAGGCGGTGCAAGGCGGTGATCGGTTGTCGCAAGTCCGCCGTACGCGTGGCGGGGATGAACACCTTGCCATCGTAGCGAAGCAACCCTTCATCGCTTCCGATCCACAGAAACCCATCGTTCGTCTGTGCGAGCGAGCGGATTCGCTCGGCGGGATGGTGCTCGAACACTGAAAACGCGTCCGCGGCCCGTGCCGCAGGAACCGTCGTCACGGCAAGCAATCCAACGATCGCCGCCTGCACGCAACGCTGTTGGTGGTGGACCTTCACCGAATTCAGACTACACGAACGCAGTGCGGCAGTCTTTGGGTGGAAGTGCCCAATGGGCGCTGGGCAGAGCGGCTCTATCGCCGACGACCAAGCTCACGCACTCTTACATTCCAGCCACCAGCGTGGCGGAGGGAAGGTCCAAGATGTTTCAGAAGTCCTTTTACCCACAGTGGCGCGTGTCCAAAAGTTCGCTCGGAACTGTGTTTCTGTTTGCCACGCTCGTCGCCTGCAGGGGCGATGTGATCTCGGGCTCGAACGGAGAAAACCCCGGTGAGGGGGGCGAAGGTGGTGACGGCGCCGCCGGCGAGGCGGGCCGGGTTGCGGGACAAAGTGGCACCAAGGCTTCATCGGCCTCGTTCACGTGCGCTTCGACGGAGACGCCCGGCGAGGTTCCGATGCGCCGCCTGACCAAGCGACAATACAGCAATACGTTGCGTGACCTTCTGTCAGGGTTGACTGACACCAAGGTAAGTGGGGCCGTGATGAACGAACTCGCGCCTCGCTTTGCGATGTTGCCGGATGACGTTCGCAAAAGGACGTCCGAAGATTTGCACGGGAGCTATCGACGCCTGGACCAAGACGTTCAACAGTCGCATGCCGACGCCTATTTCAACCTGGCCGTGGCGACCGGGCAAGCGCTCACTCAACCCGGACGGTTGCCGGCTTTGATGGGACCGTGCGCATCCGATGCGAACACGGACAACGACGCCACCTGCATCGATGATTTCACGCGGAAGTTTGCCGGCCGCGCGTTTCGGCGACCGCTTGCAGCCGACGAGTTCAACCGCCTGCGCGCCATCTATGGCACTGGCAAAGCGATCCAGGCGGAGGCATTGGCTGATGTGATTGCCCTGACGCTGGCGTCGCCTCAGTTCATGTACCTCATCGAACATGGTTCCGACAAGGTACAGACGGGGAATGTCATTGCACTGTCCGCGTATGAACTGGCCAGTCGCCTTTCGTATCACTTCTGGGAAACCCTTCCGGACGAGCCGTTGTTGGCGGCCGCAGCCGATGGAAGTCTTTTGAATGATAAGACGCTGCGTTCGCACTTGGAGCGTCTTTATAAAGATCCGCGCACCGAAATGACGGTGACGGCGTTTTTCCAGGAATGGTTGAAACTTGAGGAAGTCGCCGTGCTGGATTCCGCAAAGTTGGACGCCGGCGGCAAGGCCTTTGCAGGAAGAAATCTGCCGTCTGTGGCGCTTGGTCAACAGGTCCAAGAAGACGCCTTGGAACTGATCAAATACTTCACGTTCCGCAATCCCGGCTCGCTCGATAACTTTTTGTCGACGGATCTGTCTTTTGCTCGCGGTGATGAATTGGCTGCAATCTATGGTGTCAGCAAATGGTCAGGCATGGGTGAGCCCCCCAGTTTTGCGGCAGGCACGCGACCTGGTTTTCTTACGCGCGCCGCTTTCCTGTCGAATGGATCGCCCCAGAGTCGCCCCGTCATGCGCGGTGTGTTTATTCGGCAGAATATCTTGTGTGACGAATTGCCGTCGCCACCGGCCAACGCTGCCGCAATGATGTCGAACGGCGACATTTCCATGCTCACGACCCGCGAGCGCATCACGCTCTTGACGGAGGCCGAAGGCTCAACCTGCCGCTCATGTCACAGCACGCTAATCAATCCGTTGGGATTTGCCTTCGAAGGTTTCGATGCTTTGGGGCGACAACGGAGCGAGCAATCGGTCTACTCGCCGGCGGGGGCGCTGCTCGGCACATTTCCTGTCGACACAACGTCAGCGCCGGGCATTGTGGAAGGCGACGAAACGATGTCTGCGGGAGCCGCCGATGCGGTTCGCCTGATTGTGCAAAGCGGTAAACCGCAGGCCTGTTTGGCACGCAACTATTTCAGATTCACTTTTGGGCGCTGGGAAGATGTGGAACGGGACGGCTGTGTGCTTGAACAGCTCCGCATGGCGGCGGACGGTCAAAGCTCGCTGCCGGAAATGCTGCGCAACGTGGCGTTGTCTCCCGCGTTCAAGAACCGGACCTTTGAATAACCCTCGCCTTAGAAACAAACCAGGAGCTCAATCGTGAACAAGCTTTTCGTTTCGCGTCGTCAAGTCCTCCGCGGTGCAGGCGGCGTCACTTTGGCCCTGCCGATCTTACCCTCTCTCCTACCGCGTGGCGCGTCCGCGGCTGCGTTGGGGGCTCGGCCCCGACTGGTCACGTTCACCAGCGACCACGGTGCGGTGTGGACCAACTATATGCACCCGGCGCCGTCAACGCTGACTGAAAAAGTGCAGGCTTTCCCTGGTCACCAGATCTCAAGGGGGCTGCTGAAGCGAACCGTCGCGGGCGCGAATGCTTCGCTGTCGCCAATCCTTACGGCACCGTCTTCGCTCCTTACAGACAGGCTGGTCGGTAAGATGAACGCCTTATTGGGGTGGAGCATTCCCTTTTATATTGCGCACAACAGAGGCGGCCACCTGGGGAATTTCGCTGTGAATGACGGCAACGGCGGCGGTGGAAAATATGCCCAGCAATTCCCCATGCCGACGATCGATCAGGTCATGGCATGGTCGCCGTCTTTTTATCCTTCGCTCAACGGCATCAAGGAGCGATCAATCACGATCAGTGGTCGTCAGATTTCCTCAAACTATTCGAATCCTGCGACCAAGACAGGCCAGATCCAATCCGTGACAACGACGGGCGGGCCGGCCGATATGTTTGACAAGTTGTTTCAACCCGCCACCGTGCCTACGCAGATGCCGCCCGCGAATCGCCGCCCGCTGTTGGTTGATGCCGTTGTAGAGAGCTTCAAGTCGTTGCGGAACTCGAATCGAAGGTTATCAAATGCCGATAAGCAACGGCTAGACGATCACATGGGGCGTATCGCTGAATTGCAGCGAGGGTTGTCCGTGAATACCGTATCCAGCACGGCCGCTTGCGGGGCGCAAATAAAACCACAAAACGTGTCACGGGGAGAAGGCTCAGCGGCGGCGCGCAAGTATTACGGTGCCATCAACGACGTGATCGTGGCCGGGTTCGCTTGCGGTACCACGCGCATCGCGACGGTCGACCTGCAGGATGGCGCACGCTTTATCGACTATACCGGCGACTTTCACGAGCAGGTGGCGCATTCAACCTGGATGCGACAAAGCGCCATGGATCTGATGGTCCAGGCCGACCAAAGAATGTTCGAGTGGTCCTTCTTGGATCTGGTGTCGAAACTGGATGCCATCGAAGACGTTGCCGGAACCACGCTCCTGGATAACTCTTTGGTCCAGTGGGCGCAGGAATCGGGGCCGGAGTCCCATACGTCCGACGAATTACCGGTGATCATGGCGGGCAGTGCGGGTGGCTACTTCAAAACGGGCTGGTTCTGCGACTATCGGAATCTGACCCCATTGGCTGCCAGTGGCGGAGCCTTAAACGTAAGCGGGCAAACACCCAAAAAGTGGACAGGTCTCCCCTGGACGCGCTGGCTGGGCACCATCCTGCAGTCGATGGGCCTGCCGAGGTCAGAGTACGAAAAGCCAGACATGCCCGGTTACGGATTGGCTTATGCCGAAGAGAGAAAGCGCTATGTGCCCGGTGCGCTTGAGAGTGCGAGCCAGCCCGCGCCTTTCATAACCGCTGGCTGAGGTGGGGACATGCGTGCACCCGTGCTACGGTTTCGCCTGCTTTATTTCAGAAAACGCTGAACCATTTCTCGTACTGCCTTCGGGGTGAATGGCTTCTCGATTCGCTCGTTCCCAACCTGGTCAAGGAACGCGGTTGCGGCTGGCGTGAACGCACCCCCGGTTACGAAGACGACGCGGCCCGCATCCTTGGGAGAACGCCGCGTAAGCTCCTGGTAGAAGTCGATCCCGGTCATCTGCGGCATCATCAAGTCGGAGAAGATCACATCGAATTGTTTGCCCGACGCCATGAGATCGAGCGCATCCTTGACGCTGGTGAGGACGGAGACGTCGTGTTCGCGAAGGATGCGACTAAACGCCATACCGACCGCGGGTTCGTCATC
>ENA-ORBV01006639-ORBV01006639.1-microbial-mat-metagenome-genome-assembly--contig:-NODE-6639-length-20255-cov-4.084944_pt1 | contig 20255 bp, 18 predicted proteins | sample MGYA00237777_ERZ505514 | MGnify/ENA primary metagenome ERZ505514 (study PRJEB26160, sample SAMN06269048) | microbial mat metagenome | isolation source: Oligotrophic lake microbial mat | place... | reverse complement strand
GTCGTGCCCCCGGCACGTTCCGTCGGCGGGCGGTCGCAATCCTCGTGCATCTTCGTCGGGAGCGGCATGGAATCAACGGTGTTTGCCATAGGCCAGATCGGTTTTATGGAGATCGAATCGAAATGGCTCGATCTTCTACGCTGATCGCAACTCTGGAGCCAAACCACCAGGAACCATGGCGAATTGGACGCACCTACGCAATCCCCATGCGTCTGGTTGAGGATTTCGCACCATGCGGCGGCCATGCCACCGCCGGTTCCCGACCTCAAGTGTGCCAGATGGGGACACATTTTGCGACGAGCAAGTGTGCGGAATTGTCACGCGGCGCCGCAAACGATTTTTCCCGTCGCGCCGGTCGTCGCATATTGCTCCGTTCCCAACTCGTTACCGCGCCTGCGGTTCCCACGATTCGCCTGAGCCTAACGAAGCGCGCGGTCACAATTTCGCTCGCTTGGCACTCGATCTGCGGTGGAGCACGCCCAACGCTGACGCGTTTTTCTCCTTCCACATCCGCACAGCATGGACGCCACGCGTAGACGGGCCCGCTCGCCAATGAACCGATATCTCCGTTGCGCCGCGTTCCTGATCGTCGGCGCGGTGGCTGGCTGCGAGCCGGCCCAAGTACCCGAATGGAGCGCGAGCGAGCAGCTGAAGTCTCTGGAAGACGCCGCGGCGCGCGACAAGATCGTCGCGCAACTAAGCACCGCGTTCGGTACGCCGCTGGCGCCGACACGGCCCGGCGCCGACGAGGAAGTCCGCGATCATTTGCAGTTCGGCGCTAAGCTTTACGCCAAGCGATGCACTCAGTGTCATGGCGTCAATGGCGATGGCGCCGGCGCCGCCGCGGAGTTTCTCAAGCCGCGTCCGCGCGACTACCGTCCCGGCATCTTCAAATTCACCAGCACTCCTTACGGAGAGCGTCCGCGCCGCGAAGACCTGCTTCGCACGGTGCGCGAGGGAGTTGTCGGCACGTCGATGCCGTCGTTCGCCCTGCTGCCTCCGACGGAGCTCGCCGCAGTCGTGGACTACGTGATTCTCCTGGCCCAGCGCGGCGAGACGGAAGTGTTGGCGACGGCTTACGCCGAGGCCGAAGAAGAAATGGAATTCAACGACGTCCATCAAGAAGTTGTCGCGGCCTGGCACCGCAGCGCGGAGTCGGTGGTGCGTCCGCTCACCGTGATGCCGGCCATGACGCCGGAATCCGTCGAGCTCGGCCGCCAGGCGTTTCTCACCGAAGGCTGTTCGAAGTGTCACGGCAATGACGGCCGCGGCAAGACACAGGACAACGTCGGGACCGACGTCTGGGGCTTCCCCACGAACGCGGCCGACATTACCGCCGGCATGCTGCACGGCGGGCAGCGGCCGATCGACATTTATCGCCGCATTTCGTCCGGCATCAACGGCACGCCGATGCCCTCGTTTCGCGCCGTGTTCGATCCGGAAGGCAAAGACCCGGCGACCGCCAAGGATCCCGACACGATGTGGCGTCTGGTGCATTACGTTCTGCATGTCGCCAATCAGCGCCGCGCCAGTTTGCCGCCGGAACCGAGCCTGCGAGCGCAAGGTCCGGCGGAGGAGACGGCGGCGAGCGCTGCGAGCGAAACTCCAAGTGACGGCGCGCCGGCGCCCGAGGGGGAATGATGAACGCCGATCAAAAATCCGAGGAACTGGAACGCCTGCGGGAGCGCGTGCGCGCACTGGAGGCCGAAGTCGAGCGCGAGTCCGAGCCGCCGTGGCAGCCGCCGAAGTTCTACACGGCGTATTACGCCACGACCGGCTTCCTGCTGGGCACGTTCGGCGCGGTGACCAGCCTGCTGTTCAACGTCGTCGGCGCGTCGCTGGTCGGCAAGCATCCGCTGGAGTTGATCCGCGTTTATCTCACCTTTCCGATGGGAGAAAAGGCGCGAGGCATTGATTCCGGCATGACGCTCGCCATCGGTTGCTGCCTCTACATCGGCGCCGGCATGTTTCTGGGCATGTTATTCCAGTTGGCCATCGCCCGGTTCGCCCCGAGGGCCTCGCTAGCCGGCCGGCTGGCGCTTTCCAGCGGCCTGGCCATCGGCGTCTGGATCGTGAACTACTATCTCATCCTGTCCTGGCTGCAACCGCTGTTGTTCGGCGGCAACTGGATCGTCGAAGAAATCCCCGCGTGGGTCGCAGCGCTGACCCATCTCGTATTCGGCTGGACGATGGCGGTGGTGTACCCGTTGGGTGAATTTCATCCCTACCGCGTGGAATCGGAGTGAATATGACCGACGTGGCAGTGAGCGAAAACATCCAGCACGTCGACGATCTGGTCGATCGTAAGCTGGTCCTCTGGTACTACCTGGCGGCCGTGACGTTTTTCGCCATTTCACTCCTGGGCGGATTGCTCATGGCGCTCCAGTTGGTGCGCTGGAATCCGATCCAGGGGATCGAACTGATGTCGCCAGGGCGCTGGCGAATGGTCCATACGAACGCCATTGCGTACGGGTGGCTGGCGAACGCCTTTCTGGGTTCGCTGCACTGGGCGATTCCACGGCTTACCTTGCGTCCCGTCGCGAATCGGGCCCTCAGTTGGTTTATTTTTGCCGCCTGGCAATTCGTGGTCCTGGCCACGGCCGTCGGCATCTTGCTCGGCGAAGCGCAAGGCATCGAATGGGGCGAAACCCCCGTCTGGATCGATCCTTTGGCGCTCGCCGGACTCGCCCTCGTGGCCGTCAATTTCATGGCGCCGATCGTGCGAGCCAAGGGACCGCTCTACGTCTCGCTCTGGTACTTCATGGCGGCGTTCGTCTGGACCTTCCTGACCTACGCCATGGGCAACTTTCTGCCTCAGTATTGGATCAGCGGCTCGAGCGGCGGCGCGATCGCGGGTTTGTTCATCCACGATCTGGTCGGGCTGTTCGTCACGCCGCTTGGTTGGGGACTGATGTACTACTTCGTGCCAATCCTGCTCAAGAAGCCGATCTGGAGCCATGGACTGTCACTTGTCGGTTTCTGGGGATTGGCCTTCTTTTACCCGCTGAACGGCATCCACCACTTCCTGTACACGCCGATCCCGATGTTCCTTCAGTACGGCGCCGTGATCGCCACGGTCGCCGTCGAATTGGTCGTCACGACGGTCGTGATCAACTTCTTCGGCACGCTCCGGGGTTCCGGCCGGGCTGTCGTGACGAACTTGCCGATCCGCTGGTTCTATACCGGAATGGTGTTTTATTTCATCACCTGCCTGCAGTGCGCCATGCAGGTGACGCTCACCTTCCAGGCGCTCATTCACTTCACGGACTGGGTCGTCGGACACGCGCACCTGGTGATGTTCGGCGTGTTCAGCTTCTGGCTGATCGGCATCATGGTCCACCTGATCCCGCGGCTGTGCGGCAACGAGTGGTACAGTCGCGAACTTCTCGAATGGCACTTCTGGCTCTCCGCCGGCGGCTTGTTCGTGATGTTCGTCGACCTGGGACTGGCCGGCATGTTTCAGGGCTACTTCTGGGCCTCGCTGTTGCCGTGGGACGTGTCCGTGGACGGCTCGTATCCGTTCTGGATCGTGCGCCTGTTCGCCGGCCTGGCGATCATCGGCGGACAACTCTGTTTCTTCTACAACCTCTATCGCACGCTCACAGCGCCGCGAGGAGCGACCGCGCATGTTTGAAAGTAAATCAGGCGTCTTGTTGATCGGCGGCATCGGCTTCTTCCTGTTGGCCTTCGTGTCCAACGCGATGGTGCCGATCCGCATGTACCAAAACCTGCCGGAGCAAACCGCGCAGCAATTGGTCAACGAGAACCTCGCCTACCAGTTCGAGGATCTGCACAAGCGCTACCCCGAATCGTTCGAGGCGGCATATGGTCAGCCGCCAGCCGACGCGCCTCAGCAGGCGACTTGGTATCGCGAGCAAGCGGCCGGCGCACTGCTCGTGGGGCGCAAGGCCTACGTCGCCGAAGGCTGTTGGCATTGCCACAGCCAGTTCATCCGCCCAGTCTCGCGCGAGGAAGACCGCTGGGGCGCGGTCTCCAAGTCGTGGGAATATCAAAACGAACTCCAGCGCCCGGTGATGTTCGGCACGCGGCGAGTTGGGCCGGACCTGACGCGAGAAGGAGGACGCCGCGCCAACGATTGGCATGCCGCGCACTTTTTTAAGCCTACGCTGGTGAGCGCCGATTCGCCGATGCCGGAGTACCCTTGGTTCTTTGACGGCAATCCCAACCAGCCGAACGCGCGTGGGCTCGGCCTCATTACTTACATCCAATGGCTCGGTTCCTGGCACGAGACCTACCCGTATTACGAGCGCTACGAACCGCTCGCGGCCGTCAACAGTGGAGGGGAAGATGAAGAGTAATCCCGAAACCGCGCCAGCCGATCTTCGCGCCGCGCGCCTGCGACGCCTGGTGACCGGCGCACTGGCCGTGGCGATCCTGATTCCCAGCTTGTGGGGCTTCGGCACCAAGTTCGTCGAGTTCGTGGCGCTATATCGCGGCGACGCCGACGGCGCATTCGCGGTCTCGCCAATCTTGAACTACCTGTTGGCCAGCCTCGGCTTCTTGTGCCTATTCGGTTGGGCCACGCTGCACGGCATGTTCCGCGACATCGAAAGCCCCAAGTACGCCATGCTGGAAAACGAGCGCCGGTTGGACGCCGGGCATACGTCGGGCTAGCGTACTGCGTTCTTAGTACAGCACTATTTGCCCACCCGAAAGCAACCCGCCATGGCAGAAGTCGAAGATCCCGGCGCTCGCGAAGAACACCAACACCACCGTTACATGGGCAGCCGGATTCCCTGGTACGTGCGGATGATCTGGATTTTGTTCTGGATCTTTGTGGTGTACTACACGATCCAATACCTGTTCCCAGACCTTCGCGCCAGCCTGTTGGCCCCGACATGACGAGCGCGCCGTCTGAGACTTCCGCGTGCGCCTATTGCGGTCTGCCGCTTCGCGGGACCGTGGCGGCGGCGGCCGGCGCGGAGCCGGACTACTGCTGTTTCGGTTGCCGTCTCGCGGCGGCTGTCAACGATGAACGCGGCGATCACGGCGCCGTGCGCGGCACGCTCACGCGGCTGGGACTCGGCGTGTTCTTCACGCTCAACGAGAGCGTGTTCAGCATGGCTCTGTGGACCAGCGACGTCTACTCGCACGATGCCAGCGGCGGCCCAATGGCCAGCACGCTGGAAGATCTGTTTCGGTATCTGAGCTTGCTGTTCGCTTTACCGGTGCTGTGGCTGCTCGGCGGTCCTTTGGCCGCCAACGCCTGGCGTGATTTCCGCCGCGGCCGCTTTTCCGCGGACCTGTTGCTCGTGGCCGGCGTGTTTGCTTCGTTCGCGTACTCGATGGTCAACGTGTTCCGCGACGCAGGTCAGATCTATTTCGAAGTCGGCTGCGTCGTGCTCACGATGGTCACGCTCGGCCGCTGGCTCGAAGCCACCGGCAAACTCAAGACGACCGAATCGCTGAGCGCCTTGGAAAAACTGCTGCCAGAGTTTGCCCAAGTCCGGCGCGACGAAGGCTGGGTGAAGACCCCGCTCGCGGAGGTCCTGGTTCACGACGTCGTGCGCGTGTTGCCCGGGGAGCGCCTTCCCACCGACGGAGTACTGTTAAGCGCCGTCGTGACCGTCGATGAACAACTGCTCACCGGAGAAAGTCGCCCGGCGGTGAAGGAACCCGGCGATACTCTCCTGGGAGGCGCGCTCAATCTCGACGGTGATTTACGGATGAAAGTCACGGCGCCGGCAACGGCAGGGACGCTCGCCCGGTTGATCGACGCGGTGCGTAGCGCGCGGCTTCGCAAGGGACGCTACGAACGCCTGGCCGATCGCGTCGCGGCCATGTTTACGCCGGTGGTGAGCGTCATCGCCGTCGCGACGCTCGTCGCGCATGCCGCGTGGTCTGGGTGGGAAGCCGGCTTGATGGCGTCGCTGGCGGTCGTCTTAATTGCCTGCCCGTGTGCGCTCGGCATTGCCACGCCGATGGCCGTCTGGGCGGCGCTGGACGCGGCCGCTCAGCGACAAGTGTTGTTCCGCCATGGCGAAGCGCTGGAGCGACTGGCCGAGGTCCGCGCGATCCGCTTCGACAAAACCGGCACGCTGACTACCGGCGTCGCCGAAGTCTCCGACGCCGTATTTGGCGACAGCGTCGACGCCGACGAAGCGCGCGCCGTGACGGCAGTCCTGGCACGGAGTTCGCAGCATGTGTTTTCGAGCGCTCTCACTTGCTACTTCGATGCTGCACCGGACGAATCCCTGATCGGCGACGTGCGCACCGTGCCCGGCCGTGGATTGCTGGCTACGCGCGCCGCCGATGGCAGGGAAGTGATTCTCGGAAACCTGGCCTTGATGCGCGAACACGCCTTGTCGCTCGACGAAGCGGTCGCCCGCCGTGTTAATCGCGCTTTGAAACGAGGCGAGTCCTTCACGCTCCTAGGTTGGGCGGGACAGGTACATGGCGTGTTTGTTTTTCGCGAGCAACTCCGCGAAAGCGCCGCCGCGGCGCTGAACGAATGCGCGGAGCTCGGGTTGGATCTTGCCGTCCTGACCGGCGATCACGCGGCCCGCGGCAAATCCTTGGCCGGCGCCCTGAGGATTCGTGTCATCCCGGAGTTGCTTCCAGACCAAAAGTTGGTGGCGATCGCCGCTGCGCAGCGGGAATACGGCGCTGTGGCGATGGTCGGCGACGGCGTCAATGACGCTCCGGCCTTGGCCGCCAGCGACGTTGGCATCGCCATGGGCCAAGGCGCTGATCTTACCCGCGCCGCGGCCGCGATCTGCCTGACGAGCAACGACTTGTCCCGCCTGCCTTGGGCGATTGCGCTGGCGCGCAAGAGCGTCCGTATCATGCGGCAGAACCTCTTCTGGGCGTTCGCTTACAACGTGCTCGGCATCCTCCTGGCCGCGGCAGGCTGGTTGAATCCGATGTGGGCAGCCGGCGCGATGGTCGTCAGCAGCCTCGTCGTCGTGGTGAATTCGCTGCGGTTGCGCGACGATCCAGCGACTGGCGCGTCGACGCAGGTCGCCTGGCCGGACGCGCCGCTGTCGGCGCACGCGCACCAAGCTGAGGAGTTGCACGCATGATCGAATGGCCGCTGATCTTGCTGGGCGGGTTGCTGGGCTCCGCGCATTGCATCGGCATGTGCGGCGGCTTTGCGATGGCAATCGGCGCCGGCGCCAACAGTTGGTCGCAAAACCTTGGCAGGCAACTCATTTACAGCCTAGGCCGTGTGACCACGTACGCCGCGGGGGGCGCCATCGCCGGCTTTGGCGGCATGCGACTTGCGCGGGCATGGGAAGGCTGGATCAACGTCCCCGCCGTGCTGGCGCTCGTGGCCGGAGTGCTGCTTATTACGCAAGGCGTATTGGCGACCGGCCTCTGGCGGCCGAGTAATCGCCACTTTCAACACCTCGCCTGTCTGTCGGGCTCGATGTTCCGCTCGTTTCTCTCCGCGCCAGGTTGGAGCGGCATCTTTGTCGCAGGTTTGTTCACCGGCTTCTTACCCTGCGGCCTGGTCTATGCTTACATCGCCCTGGCCACGAGCGCCGGCGATTTCCTGAAGGGCGCAGCGGTCATGGCCTGCTTCGGACTGGGCACTTGGCCGATGATGATTCTCACCGGCGCCGGCGCATCGCTCGTCAGCGTGCAAACGCGCCGCAAGCTGATGTTCGTCGCGGCCTGGTGCGTCGTCGCGACCGGCGCCATCACGATCGCGCGCGGATACGGCTACCTCGAATTACCGTCACGCCCGGCAGCGCAGACCTGCCCGTTTTGCCGCTAATCCGTATACCGCCCTGCTAATCCACGGCCTGCCCCGCGCCCTGCGCCACTGCAATCGTGCGGTCCACGCCATCGACAGGGAAGCGTTCCTGCTTGCCGTCCGGCCAGGTGACACGCAGCGATTTCACTTCGGCATGCTCGCCGAGTCCGAAATGCGCGCGGGGATCGTTGCTAGCCAAATAGCTGTACGCCGGATTCGCCTGGCGGACGAGTTTCTTGCCAGCCAGTTCGATCGAGACCTGCGCGCCGTGCGCATCGCGCTTGCCGGTGCGCGTGCGCACCGCCAGCCAATGCCGACCCGCGCGCGCCACATCATTGCGGAAGATCCGCAGCGTGTTATCCAGGTTGTTGGCGACCAGATCAAGATCCCCGTCCTCATCCAGATCGCCAACGGCAAGTCCGCGCGTGACCTCCGGCCGCGCACCGAATTCGCCGGTCTTCGGACCGAGGAATTCGAACTTGCCTGTTCCGTCGTTGGCAAACAATAGTTTGGGCTCCCCGAAGCGATTCCAGAACGCGCCGAGATTCGCGCCGGGAAAGACCGGTCCGCGGGTGACGCGCCCGTTGGCGATCGCGATATCGAGATCACTGTCGAGGTCAAAATCCAGGAACGCGCAGCCCCAGCCGGTATACGGGCGGTCGATCGGCGCCATGCCGGCGTCAGAGGTGGAGTCCGTATAAAGTCCGTCGGCCGAAGCGAGGAACAGCGTATTCGTCTCGCTCGTGATGTGGGTTTTCAGCAGGTCGAATAATCCGTCGCCGTTAACGTCTCCGGCCGCGGTTCCCATGCCGGCCTCAACGCGCCCCGCGCCGTTAAAGGCGCAGCCCACGATGGCGGCCTCGTCGTTAAACGTGCCGTCCTGGCCGTTGATCCAAAGTTGCGCCGGCTCTTCGTCGTTCGCGACGTAGATATCAATCCAACCGTCGCCGTTGAAATCGCCGGTGACGAGGCCCCAACCCCGCGCCGGCGCGGTCATCTTGGCTTCGACAGTCACGTCGCTGAACGTGCCGTCGCCGTTGTTGCGGAACAGCGAATCGGCCACGCCGTCGAACGTGTGCGGGCCGCAGTAATCCAGTTCGGCGTCCGACGCGGAACCCTTGCAGCGCTTGTTCGGGTCGAAGATCGCGAAACGCACGACAAACAAATCGAGATCGCCATCGCGGTCGTAGTCGAGGAACGCGGTCGAGGAACTCCAGTGATGCTCGTGCGGGAATCCGGCCGCCGCCGTGACGTTCTCGAAGGTCCCGTCGCCGCGGTTGCGATAGAACGCGTCGTACCCGTAGTTGGTGACGTACACGTCGAGATCGCCGTCGTTGTCGACATCGCCAATCGCCACGCCGTGGCCGAAACCGGGATCGTTTAACCCCGCGGCGTCGGGCACTTCGCGAAACGTATGATCGGGCTGCTGCTGGTAGAGTCGGTTCGGCGCCGGAGTATCGAACGAGCCAGGCGGGGCATGGCAGATCTGGTAGATATCCAAGTCGTCGTCACCGTCGTAGTCGAACAGCGCCAGGCCGCCGGGGGTGATTTCCGGCGTTTGATATTTTCCATCGGGCCAAGGCCCAGCGGGGTTCTTAATGCCCGCGGCCTCGGTGATATCGGCGAAAATGGCGTCGCCGGCCGGTGGAAGATTGGTGACGGCGCTGCCGCCCGTTGTTTCGGCTGCGACTTCTTTCTTTGCGGAGGACGTGCCGCTCGCGTTGGGCGCCGCCGTCGAGGAAGTTGTGTTCTGGGCGCCGCAAGCGCTCGTGATGATCAGGCCGAGCGCGGTGAGCGCCGTCGCCGTGAAGCGTCGCATAAGATGGCCGTCGAGATAAGTTGAAGAGAAGCGTCGGCGCGCACCAGACGTAAGTGCGGCAACGATCATGATCCAGGACTGGTCGCCGGCGTCAAGGTTGCGCTCCAAGCGCGGGCCTCGGATTCCGACGCAAACGGACCGACATTTTCCAGGGCGCCGCGCAACAGCGTCTTCGCCTGCTCGGTCTCGCCGGCAGCCTCAAGGATGCGCGCCGCGTAGTACGCCGCGTCGCGGCTCAACTGAGCATTCGCCTTGACGCGCTTCAGACTGGCATGCGACTCGGCCTCCTTGCCGTCGCGAAAGAGCGCCCAGGCCAGGGTGACCGCAGCGTCGGCGCTCTCCGGAAACCGTTGCGAGTTGATCGCGGCGAGCTCCACGGAGCGCTGCACTTTGGCGGCATCATCGCTGGACGCGAGCGTCCAGGCCAACAGATTCACCACCAAGATGTTGCCCGGCATCGATTCACGTAAGGCTTCGAGTTGCACTTCCGCGTCGCTGAGTTGACCTTGATAGAACGCCGCCTGCGCCGACAACAACCTCGCGTCGAGCGAGTCGCCGTTCAACTTGATCGCCTCCGCGGCATGCTTGGCCGCGGCCTCCAATTGTCCGGCTTCCCAATTCCATTGCGCTGCGCCGAGCTGCGTGCGAAAGTCCTGGGGCGCTTTGTCGAGCGCGTACTTGATCCACTCCTCGCCTTTTGCCAGCTGATCTTGTTGCAAAAAAAGCATCGCCATCATGATCGGCGCCGGCGGGCCGCCGGTGGCATTGGCGGTCGCGAGTTGAAACTCAGCGAAGGCCTCTTTCTCTCGCTTGAGCATGAAATACGCGCGCCCTAGGCGCTGATGTGCGGCCATCTTTTTCGGGGCAACTTCAATCCAGCGCTTGAGCCGGGTGGTCGCCAGTTCCCATTGCGTGCGGGCCTCGGCGACCGCCGCCAGGCCGGCGCAGAGCCGGCCTTCCAACTCCTGGCGGCGGTCCTTGTTTCCCTTGAACTCTTTCCACAGCGCTTCGCCGCGCCCGTACAAGGCGTCGGCTTCGGTCCAGCGTCGTTCACGGATCAGCAGGTCGCCCAGAATTAGTAATGTCTCGGGATCCTCAGGATGCTCGACCGCGGCCTGTTCTAGCGACAGCCGACCCGCGGCGTAGTTGTCGCTACTGAAATAGAGATTGGCGAGCATGATTCGCGGCGGCGGCAAGTGCGGATAGTCGGCGGCCGAAGTCTTGAGCCGCTCGAACGCACCGTTCACGTCACCCTGCTCGAACATCTCAATCGCGGCGCGAATTTCCGCCGGGTGCGTCGCCGCGCCATCGTCCGAGGACGGAAGTTCAATTGGCGCTGCGAAGCACACCGGGCCAAGGCCACTCCCCAATAGGGCGCTAGCCAGGAAAGCAGAGCGAAACATGCGGGTCCCAGAAGCCGGGTAAAGTAGTGTGTTACTCTCACCAGTATAGTCGCCCGCGTGGCAGGAATAGTCGTTTTCGCCAATTCCCTTTGGCCTGCCGACGCTCATGCCGCAGCACCGGCACAAGCCGGAAAGTTTAACAACAGGCAACGTACCTAACGTCAACCTGGGTTGAGTGTTCCGGTTGCTAGCACGAGAGGTGGAGCAAGCCTCTGGCGGGGGACGATTTAGTCAGCGAGTCCACCTGCATTGGCAGGCCACGTTCGCGGCCCGCACCGCGCTCGTTCGCCCGCCTGGCAGGATTGGTTGAGAGTGCAGCCACGACCCCACTCCGGCCGCCCGACCCCAATGCGCTACCGACAACTTTGTTCGCCCGCCTATCGCGCCGCTTTGACCTTGGGGCTGAGCCTCTTCACAGGCTTCGCCAATGTGCCCCTTCGTCCCGCGGCGGCTTCCGAGCTGCGGGAAACCCCGATCGTCAAGGTCATCAACGCCGCTCGGGAATCGATCGTCAACATCCAAGGCGAAAAGACGGTCGCCCAGGACGACGGGCAGCATGGCCCGGGAGAACCCTACCGGCGCGTGAACGGCATGGGGACCGGCGTGGTGATCGACGCCCGCGGTTACCTGCTGACCAACCACCACGTCGTGGACGGCGTGCGGCGGATTAACGTTGCGCTGGCCGACAAGCGGAACTTCACCGCCACGGTGATCGCCCGCGATCCGCAGACTGACCTGGCGATCTTGAAGATCGACACGAAGGAATCGTTGCCCGTGATCTCGATCGGCACGTCCAGCGACTTAATGCTCGGCGAGTCGGTGATCGCCGTCGGCAACGCCTATGGATACGACCACACCGCCACGCGCGGCATTGTGAGCGCCCTGCATCGCTCGGTGCAAGTCAGCGACGTCCAAAACTACGACGATCTGATCCAGACCGACGCCAGCATCAACCCCGGCAATTCCGGTGGCCCGTTGATGAATATCGACGGCGAAATGGTGGGTATCGTCGTGGCCGTTCGCGCCGGCGCCCAGGGAATTGGCTTTGCCATTCCCGTCGATAAGGCCCTGGCCGTCGCGGCCGAAATGCTGAATCCGCAAAGCCTGGGCGTGGCCTGGCACGGCGTCGAGGCGAAGCACCTGGCCGGCAAATCGCCTGGCTTCGTGGTCGAACGCCTGGCCGATTCGAGCCCCGCCGCGTCGGCCGGGCTGGAGCCGGGAGACACCGTGCTTTCCGTCGACGGCGAAGCGGTGGAACGCCCGCTGGATTTCGAACGCTGCCTGTTGGGGCGGAGAGCCGGTGAGGAAGTGAAGGTCCAGGTCGACCGGAACGGAGAATCCAAGGAACTGGCACTCACGTTGGCCACCTTGCCGGGGGGAATTCCGGCCGATAGCGACCCCGTTTGGGGGCTATTGGGCTTGAAGCTCAAACCGATCCCGTCTAAACAGTTCCAGCAATATCGTTCCCGTTATCGGGGCGGTTTGACGGTTTTGGAAGTGCGTCCGGACGGCCCCGCGGCGAAGCAGGGGATCCGCCGCGGCGACGTCCTGGTCGGCATGCATGTCTGGGAAACGATTTCGCTGAATGATGTAAGCTATGTGCTCAATCGGGAAGACTTCGTCGACCTGGATCCACTGAAGTTTTACATCCTCCGCGACAACGAAACGCTCTTCGGACATATGACCGTCTCGCGACGATTGCAGAAGTGATTTCGTTGGAAACGCAGTGGCGCTGAGACGCAGAGGAGAGGTGCGAGGGAGAGCGGATCAACGATGCGAGGCAGGATGCTCGCAACCTAGAGTCCGCTGAGTGCTTGGTTCGTAACTTCTAGCCTCGTACATCACGATTTTGACTTCTTTTCGGCACGGATGCCCATGTTCATTCGACCCCCGCGACAGTTGTTGACCGGAACATGGAATTCGAGTTCCTCGCCTGGCTCGCTCGACGGCTTCCGCCCGACCCACGGCTCGGGCTGGGGCCCGGTGACGACGCTGCCGTATTACGGCTGGCCGACGGCGCAGAATGCGTCGTTACCAGCGACCTCGTCGCCGACGGCGTCGACTTCCACCTCGCGGAAGCTGGTCCGCGCCGCGTAGGTCGCAAGGCGCTCGCGGTGAATCTCTCTGACGCGGCGGCCATGGCCGCGCGGCCGACTGCGGCGATCATCAATCTGCTACTGCCTCAGCACGGCGCGCTGCAACTCGCGCAAGAACTGTACGAAGGCTTGCTGCCACTTGCGGAACGCTTCGGCGTTTCCATCGCCGGCGGCGATACGAACACCTGGGCCGGCAAGCTGGCCGTGAGCATTACGTTGATCGCCGAACCGACCGCGCGCGGTACGCTGCGGCGCGACGGCGCAAAGCCCGGCGATCGCATTCTGGTGACCGGCGCATTTGGCGGCTCGATCTCCGGACGGCACTTCGATTTCGAGCCGCGTGTCAGCGAGGCGATGCGCTTGCATGCCAACTACGAATTGCACGCGGGACTCGATTGCAGCGACGGTCTGGCCATCGACCTTTGGCGCATAACGGAAGCCAGCGGCTGCGGCGCGATCCTCGATCTACCCAGCATCCCCATCTCCACCGCGGCGACCGCCCTCGCGGAACAAGAACGCCTCGCCAATAATCCCAAAGCGCGCACCGCGCTGGAGCACGCCCTCGGCGACGGCGAAGACTTCGAACTGATCCTAGCCGTCCCGCCAGAAGAAGCCGCCCGCCTTCTGCGCGATCAACCGCTGGGCATTCCAGTCACCGACATCGGCAGCATCACCTCCGCGCGCGGCCTGACGGCGAAACACGGGGACGGAACGGTAAAGGTGCTAGAGCGGACGGGGTGGCTGTACTGAGTGAAATGATCAGCGCATTGCCTCCTTACCATCTCCTTTACTCCGCCGGACAGAAAAGGGGGGACAAAAAGGTGACAGGAACGAATGGCCCTTGAACATTTCTAACCCTATGCCGCCATTCGTCTTTTGTAGTGGTCACGTGGTTCGCGCATGAGTTTGCCTTGTTTGGTTCGTCGTTTTCTGACTCGCGGCTCGATTCGGTCTGGTCGGCTGCCGACGACGTTAGTCGCAATGGCATCGGGCAGCGCATGGCGCCAGTCCGCCGTCGCGAGGCGCGTGGTCAACAGCGGCAACAGGTTGGTGATCGTTTGCAGCGCCCCTTGGAAGCTCACCGTCCAGGGCGGTCTGTCCGCCTGAATCGCCGCCACGGCCATCAGTTGGCGGATCAGGTTATGGGCCGCCAAGTGCATGGATAACTCGGCGTTTTGCAGCGCAAGTGGTCCATCTGGAGCACGGTCTTGAGGCTTCTTAAGTTGAGCTCGGGTTACTTGAAAGCGTGGGTAGCTGGGGCCTAGCGAGTACGCTCGACCCTAGCCACCCACGAATCTTGATGACCCGAACTCGTAGTCTTGACGGAACACAAGTTCCTTCTGAGGGCGTGCTCAGTTCGCCGGAGGCGGCAAATCCGGCGTCGGCGGTTGCGGGGGCATGTTTTCTTGTTGCTGCCGCAGGCGTTGCTCTTCGCGCAGAGCCTTGATTTCCTCCGGATCAATATATGGATCCGGCCCGATATGTGGCTTGCGCGAGATCGGGTCGCGCAAGTCGAACGTATTCTCCGACGGTTGGTTGCCGGCGGGATACATCGGCGTATTCGGCGTCGACGGCATCGCGCGCGGATACGTGCGATCCGGGAGCAACCGCGTGAAGGGCCCAATCGCACGGAATCGTTCTTCGTAGAACCGCACGCCGTGCGTTTCGAGAATCGTGCCGGTCTGTTGCTCTAGATTCGCCAGTTCAATGTTGTACTGCGATAGCGACTGGGCCTCTTGACTCACCGCGTTGCCCCAAGATGTGATCGCCGTGAGCACGTTCAAGTAGATGGTTTGGTTCGCCACGAATTGCGCGAATTGGGCTTCCAGGTTGACCCGAGCCGCCTCGCGCAGTTCGCGAAACGCCAGGTACTGTTCGTAGAACTGAGCCAGACTGCGCACGCTGTTTGCCAGATCGTGCGTGGCGTTGTGCATGCCCTGATTGAGATTCGCGCGATCGCGGGCGATCAATAACTCTTGCTGGCGCACGCCGGCCCGACCAGCGCGCAGGCCGAGCGGCACCGAAAACGTCACGCCAGCAGTCCAATCGGTGAACGCGCCGTCTTCGGAGCGAATATAACGATCGTCAGGCGTGCGTCCTTCCAGGCCGTTCCAGCGGTAGAGCGCCATGGCGTCGAGTTGCGGCAGCGCATTGTTCCGCGCTTGGATGAGTTGCTGATAGTCCGCGTCGAGCACCAGTTTCAGTTCGATCAAGTCCGGCCGCTGTTGCTCGGCGAGCGACAGGAGTCCGTACCACTCTGGCTGCACGCGCCCTCGCGCCGGCGGCGTCACCGGGATGAATCGCAAATCATCACTGGGCGGCAAGCCGAGTAAATTGCGAAACGCCGCTTCCAGTTGTAACAGGCTCGCCTGGGAGGAAATCAGATTTGCCCGGAATCCGGCCAGGGCCGTGCGGGCCTGGGCCACGTCGGCCAGATCCACGGACCCCGCGCTCAACCCCGCCTCGGCTCGCTGGAGCGCTTCCGTGCCTTGGAGGACCTGTTGTTCGCGCGCCCAGACGTCGGTCCGCGCGAAGACGATGTTCCAATAGCCTTCGATGGTCCCGCGCACCAATCCCTGTACGGAGTCCTTCATTTGGAAGAAGGAACGCTCCGTGTCGATTCGCGCTAGTACGATCGGCGCCCGATTGAACGCCGGGCCGAAGCCCTGCAAAATCGGCTGCGTCATTCGCATGTCGGTGGCCGTCGTGGTCTGCGAATTCAGTGGCAGCCCAAAGGCGTCGGTGCGGAACGGATTGATGTCGTAATTGACGCTGCCCGTGCCGCCCAAGACGTTGGTTTTCGCCAGGCCCGTCGTGGACCGGAACTGGTCGTTTTGGTTTCCGGTGATAAAGGAAGTGACGGGCGGCCCGATCGGCGGTAGCGCTTGCGCCTGCGGTTGCTCGAAGTGCGAGAAATCGTTTTGGGATTCAATCCTAGGGTCGAAGCGTCCACGTTGCACGTCGATCTGCGTGTTGCTGATCGCTGGGTCGTAAATCGTCGCGCCGCTCGAGGACGCCGACACGCCCGTCAATACGTGAATCACTTCTGAGTTGCGCAGCGAGATCTGAATCGCGTCGTCTAGCCCCAAATACTGTTGACGCAGCCCGGTGGGGAGATTGCTCACCGTCGGCGGAGGCAAGGACGAAGGAATTCGCGCGCGGCGCATTTGCGACGGATCGCGGATTTCGATCCGTCGTTGCTCCGGCAACAGAAATCTCCACGGCTCTTGCGCAATCGATACGTCCGGAAGATTGGCCCAGGCCAACAATCCGCCCGCCGCCCATTGCCAGAGCCGCCGCTTCCCTGCGTGCGTTCTCATGCAGTCTTGATTCGGCTGCGATTGCAGGTGCGGTTTGCGCGTTTATGACTCTTCTGCCGTTTCGATCGGTTCGAGTCCGGCCGAATGCAACGCGTGTAACGCCTGGTCAAAGTCTGTGGTGTCCTCCACGACCAGGCCGTCGCGCAGGACGAGCGCCCGCTTCGCGTTGCGGCCGACGTCCTGGTCGTGGGTGACCAAGATCACGGTGATCCCCGCGTCTTCGTTTAACCGCCGAAACAGTTCGATAACCTCCCGGCTCGTCCGGCTATCCAGATTGCCGGTCGGCTCGTCGGCCATGAGAATCGCCGGCTGGTTGGCCAGTGCCCGGGCAATCGCCACACGTTGCTGTTGCCCGCCGGAAAGTTGCCCGGGGTGATGGTCGAGCCGGTCTCCCAGCCCGACCTTCTTCAGTAGCTCGACCGCCCGGCCGCGCCGCTCCTTAGCGGTAATGTCCGGGGAGTAAAGCAGCGGCAACTCGACGTTTTCGACGGCGCTCGTCCGCGCCAGCAGGTTGAAGCTCTGGAAAACGAAGCCAATCCGCCGATTCCGCAGCCGCGCCCGTTCATCCTGCGACATTTCGACGACTTCTTCGCCTGCCAGCAGATAACTGCCGCTGGTGGGGCGATCCAGGCAGCCCAGCGTGTTCATCAGGGTCGATTTCCCGGAGCCGGACGGCCCCAGCAACGCGACGTATTCTCCCTGTTCGATATTCAAGGTCACGCCGCGCAAAGCCCGGACTTTGACCTCGCCTAGGTCATACGTCTTACGAACTTCCTTTAATTCGATCAGGGCCATTCGCCGTGCGGTCCCAGGTAGTAGTTGAATACCGATTCTACCGTCGCCGGCCCCACCTTGGTTTCCGAAAACGCGGAATCGCCCCCCGTAATATGAGGGGTCCCGTAGGTCAGGCTTTCCAGCCTGACGCTTCCGGGATTCGACGCTTTAGCCTGAACAGTCAGGCTGGAAAGCCTGACCTACGGTGGGTTCCCATCCAGATTGCCCTGTCGATCTGAATTTCGTTGACACCCCAGTTTTTCACTGCTTATACTCAGGGAATCATTTTGCGTCGTATTCCGTCCGTGTACAGGATGTTACGTTCCGCCGACCGTGGCCTTTCGGGGCCTTGCGAAGCGAAACAGGGATGCGAGAACGACGCGACCGGAACCGCTCAGCCCGTCCTGGGTCGGGCACGTAGCAAGATTTAGGATCCCCCTTGGCGAACCGCGCCGCATTGCGCGGCTGATGGAGTGGCTGGATGAACCTCGTCGGCAAGATTCTCACTGTGTTCATCTTTGTCATGACAATCGTGTTCATGACGTTGTCGATCATGGTGTACTCCACGCACACCAATTGGCGCGCACGTGTGAAGGCCCCGGGCACCGGTCTGGAATCGCTGCTGCAAGTCGCCAATCAGGAACGCTCGGCACTCGAAGAAGAAGTCACCAAGCTGGAAGCCGCGCTCACCGCGGAACAGAACCTGAGCAAGGAATCGATCGCCAAGCTGCAACAGGAAGTCTCGCAGCTGGGTACGGAGCGCAATGAACTGCAAGCGACCGAAGCCGCGCTGAAAGAAGAAATGCGGAAATCGGTCGAAGGCATGAACGCCGCGCAGACTGAACTAGCTCAATTGCGAACGCAGATTTCCGACCTCCGTGACGGCATCGTCTCCGCGAAAACCGCGCAGGACGCCGCCTTCCGGCAGATGGTCGCCCGCACCGATGATCTGCATCAGGCCGCCAACGAGTTGTCCACGCTCAAATCGCGCAACACACAACTGGCCGAACAAGTGGCCCGCATCTCGTCCATCTTGGATCGTCGCGGTATCTCGGAATTCGAAACCGCCGGCCCGCCCAGCATCGACGGCATCGTCCTCGCGGTTCGCGCGGGCGGCCTGGTCGAGTTGTCCGTGGGCGCCGACGAAGGTTTGAAGAAGGGGGATCGGCTGGAAGTCGTCCGCCAAGGTCCGGATAGCCAACGCTACCTGGGCGCCGTCGAAATCCTGCAGACCGAGCCGGACAAGTCGGTCGCCAAGATCATTCCCGAAACCCGCCAAGGCTCGATCGAAAAGGAAGACCGTGTCTACTCCCGGTTACGCTGATTCCGGCCGCGGCGTTTACGTCGAGAAGCCCAAATCGAACGTGTACACGGTGCTGATGGCCCTGGCGTTGCTGGCGCTGATCATCGCGTGCATCTTCCTGCTCCTGGAAATGAACGCCTACGAGTTCGATCGTAAGGCCCCGTCCGCCAGCGCCGCCGGCGCCATGGCCTGGGACGCCGTCCGCACGTATCTCGGCTAGCGCGAGCGCCCACCTTTGGCACGTTGCGCACGGTTTGAAATTAAGCGTGGGTGCCTGGGGCAGGGGCAATCATTGCGCCATCGCCATCGTCGAAACGCAGGGGCTTCGTTTTGGCTCGTCAACAAATCGCCACAATGCCCCAGCTGATTTGACTTGGTCGCCTCCTTGACTCGCCGCAGCCCCAGGCACCCGCGCTTTTTCAGTGGCGACGTCATGCGGGCGAGTGTCGACGAAGCGTCAATCCTGCGGTTAATTCGCGCTCGCATGCGCAAATCACATCCCGCGGGGCGTTGACCGTGTGCGCTGTGCGGCTTAGAGTGAAGTTTTCGTGCGCCGTCGCACGATTTTTTGCTCCACACCCTTCCCTCTCATCGGCAACTGATGTTGGCCAAACGCGTGATTCCGTGTCTGGATGTCGACCGTGGCCGGGTGGTGAAAGGGACGAATTTTCTGCAGCTTCGCGACGCTGGCGACCCCGTTCAAGTCGCCTCGCGCTATGAAGCCGAAGGCGCCGACGAGTTGGTGTTTCTGGACATCACCGCCAGCCACGAAGGGCGCGAGATCATGCTCGACGTCGTGCGACGCACGGCGGAAGTGATCTTCATGCCGCTCACCGTCGGCGGCGGCATTCGTACGCTCGACGACATCCGGCAGTTGCTCAACGCCGGTTGCGATAAAGTCTCCATTAACTCCGCCGCGCCGCGCGATCCCGAATTCGTACGCCGCGCCGCGGAACGCTTCGGCAGCCAGTGCATCGTTGTCAACATCGATCCCAAGCGCGTGCAGCGCGATGGCCGTGAAGTTTGGGAAGTCCACATCAACGGCGGCCGCGTCGGCACAGGCCTGGAAGCTGTCGATTGGGCGCGCGAAGTCGAACGACTCGGCGCCGGCGAGATCGTGCTCACCTCGATGGACGCCGATGGCACCAAGAACGGCTATGACCTCGAAATCACCCGCGCCGTGGCGGACGCGGTCGGCATCCCGGTAGTCGCCAGCGGCGGCGCCGGTTCCCCCGAACACTTAGCGGACGCGATCTTGTTAGGCCACGCCGAAGCGGCTCTGGCCGCCAGTATTTTTCACTTTGGACAGTACACGATTACGGAAGCTAAACAGATCATGCGCTCCCGGGGCATCCCGGTGCGCATGAAGCAAGAGGCCCTGGTCGCATAAGAAGAGGCTCGGAGTCGCGACCCGGGAGGACGAGGGCGAATCGGACGGAATTGGCAGGACCAAGATACGGGAGCGTGAACGACGAATTTCTAAATCTGAATGTCAAATGAATGCCAAATGACGGAATGACGAATGGCTGTGCGCCGTTCGCGACGCTTCGTCATTCGACATTCGATTTTGATTCGACATTCAGATTTAGAAATTCGTCGTTCCTCGACCATCGTAGGTCCCGTCCAACGCTTTCCTTTTCGCCTTGCGAACAAACGGATTTCAGCAACCACAGGAACAGATGGCGACATCGAACAAGGAACCGGCCGCTCCCGTGACCAAGGAGCCGGCGACTCCGAAGGCAAAACCTGAGGCGGCGGACATGACGACCAACCTTGCCGAGGACATGGATCGCTTTAGTGGCAAGCGGAAAGAGCTGGAA
>ENA-ORBV01006636-ORBV01006636.1-microbial-mat-metagenome-genome-assembly--contig:-NODE-6636-length-20269-cov-7.417344_pt1 | contig 20269 bp, 16 predicted proteins | sample MGYA00237777_ERZ505514 | MGnify/ENA primary metagenome ERZ505514 (study PRJEB26160, sample SAMN06269048) | microbial mat metagenome | isolation source: Oligotrophic lake microbial mat | place... | reverse complement strand
ATTCACTTTCCGAGCCGTGAGCGTGAGCGAGCGGTTACCGAACGGGCCGCAAAACCGAATTTTGCAAGAGCCTCGAGCGTCAATCCATCGCCAGCATTGCCGTCTCCGGCGGGGATGGCTTCGTCGTCTGAATTGTCGCTGCCGCTGACGGTTCTGGCGCTTTTCCAGACGCCGGCGATCAAGGAATTGGCTGTCCGCTTGGGTAAGCGGAGTTCGGTCTCAGCAGGGTTGCCTCTTAGGTAGCCCTGCAGTATGGAAAACCGTCGGCAAGTTGGGCGGTGACTTTGAGCCGGCACCATGCTCCCCAATCGAAGGAATCGATTTTGACGGTGGCCGATTTGGCGAGGGGAGAGCCGAGGACGGTTTCGGCGCGCTGGCTTTTGATGGGGTCCGGGATGATGAGCCCTGGAGCGGCGGCGATGCGGAGATCGTAATCCTGGCCGGAAGCGTCGCGCGGCCAGTTGAGGGCAATTCCCGGTTCTTGCGAAGTTTCCAGGAGTTCAAAGGTGAACTTCGAGGCGCCCTGCGGGGCGGGTTGGCCGCTCTTGGTTTGAAGGGTCGCGGTGACGCTGATGGAGTTACCGGGAGTTCCGTGCAGGTTGGCGGTTGGCCGAAAGTTATCGTAGCCCGAGGGATCGAGCACGAGTTCGAGAGGATCGACGGAGAGCGGGCGAAACTCCCAACTGATGTCGCCGAGGAATTTGGGCACCGTGCCGGAGAGCAAAAGATTGAAAACTGGAATCGGCAGGCCCATTTCGTACTTGCCTGTTCCGATCAGATCGAGCCCGGAGGCAGGCAAGCGGAAGGAGACAAGGCGATCGAGATCGGAGGTGAACCAGTTGCCTGTCGGGTCGTTGGTGAGGACGCCAGAGGATCCAGGGCAGACAGTGGTAACGGTGACGATGCTGGGAATGGAGTAGCCGTTGAGGGCGAAGCTGTAATTCTCGCCGGGGCCGACATAGAGGAACAAATCGCGATCAGTGGGGAGGCCTTGGCCCTCGACGGTAGAGGTCATGGTACAGCCGTTGTTGGTGTTGAGGTTCTTGTGGCGAATGGCGGCGCTGCCTCCGGTGAATTTGCCGCGCCATAATTGTCCGGCCGGGACGAATTCTTCGAGCCGGAACTGAAGGTCAGAAGACCAGGAGAACGAGTAGACGTCGTTTCCAGCCAACCCGGAAATGCTCGCGCTGTAGTCCGCTTTCACTTTGAGGCTGCCCTGCCAGCCTTTAACGGCCAGGAATTCGGAGATGGACTGCGCGGGACACGGCAGGATCAGTCCCGCGAACGCTGCAATTGGAAGTAAGAATCTTGTATACAGAAACGTCCTTACCGAACAGATTCGAAGCTTCCATAGAATATACGATCCGGAAGTGATTTATGGGGTCGCTGTCTGCAGACCATCAATGATAACGCCGGTGTGGCTTTGGACGCGGAGTCCGAGTTCGTGATCACCGGGCGCTAGATTGGTTTCGAGATAGTAATTCAGGAACCAGTCGGGTTGGACGTGTACTTTCTTCCATGGCTGTTTGTCGATTTGGAACTGGATTGATTGTGGCGTATTGCCAAGGCGGAACAAGATAGCGGCGAGAGTGCCCTGGAACAGGAATCGCCATTCGGCTTGGCCGGGCGGGCCCTTGAGTGCTGCGCCGGATTCTTTGAAGAAGGTCAGTGGCGCTTGATTGCCGGGTCCGGCTATGCGCGCTTGGGAGGCGGCTCGGAAGGTTGCGTCTTTGAATGGGGCGGGGACGGACGGAGGATGGGGTTTGACGTTGGTGTCGATAGCTTTCAGAATGTTGGGGGCGATGAGGGCGTGGCCTTCATTGGATGGATGGCAGCCGTCGGGGAGGTAGGCGGTGTTGCCATCGGCGATGGGATAGTTGTAGGTTTTGGCGAGGTCGAGGATTGTATGGCGGGAGTTTTCTTCGGAGCATTTGGCGGTGCGGGCGAGGAAGACGGCGTTGGTTCGGGCGGTGGCGAGTTCGTGGAAGATCTGCTCTATGGCGGGTCTGGAGAGTTCGGGAGCGAAGCCGTCGAGGGCTCCGGTTTCAACGATGACGAGATCGGGCTTCCACGGGAGCGCAGTGTGTTTTAGCAGTAAGAGAGTGGTGAATGAATGGGCGCCGCCGAAGCAGAGATCGTAGGTTTCGATTTTCGTTCGAAAGCGCTGTTCAATGCCGGCTTTAACAATTGGAAGAAAACGTTGGGTAGCGCCTGCGCCACAAGTGATGGAAGTTCCGAGGAAGGCAACGCGCCGGGGAGGCTGAGCAGAGAGGGCCAGTGCCGTAAGCGCAAAACGGAACCAACGAGACCCGCTTTGCATTTTGATGGCCAGATCTGCTATTCTACCAAAAGCGTTTCCTCACGGAGGCGCACACCTTGGGAGGCGTCCAGAAGTCTTGTGACGCCGTTAGGACCAATCAAAACTATGGCAAGAAAATCAGGCAAGAAGTATAACGCCGCCGCGAAGCTCGTGGAAACTAAGCCCTACCACATCTCCGAAGCGGTTACGCTCATTCAGAAGATCAAATACACTAAATTCGACGAGACGCTGGAAGTGCATATGCGTCTTGGCGTGGATCCGAAGCACGCCGACCAGATGGTCCGCGGGACGGTGGTTTTGCCGAACGGCTTGGGCAAGAACAAGATCGTATTGGTGATCGCCTCCGGCGATAAGATCAAAGAAGCGCTGGAAGCGGGCGCGGATTTCGCGGGCGGCGAAGAGATGGTAACGAAGATTCAGTCGGAAAACTGGCTGGCCTTCGATGCGGTCATCGCGACTCCGGATATGATGCGTTCGGTCGGCAAACTCGGTAAGGTGCTGGGTCCGCGCGGACTGATGCCGAATCCGAAAACCGGCACGGTGACGAACGACGTGAAAACGGCGATTAACGAAACTAAAGCCGGGAAGGTGGAGTTTCGTGTAGACAAGACGGGCGTAATCCATGCTCCACTTGGCAAGCTGAGCTTCGATCACCAGAAGCTAGTGGAAAACGCGGCGTCGCTGATTTCCGCGGTGCTCAAAGCCAAGCCGGCGGCGGCGAAGGGCAAATACGTGAAGAGCGCTACGATTTGCTCGACGATGAGCCCCGGTGTGCCGCTCGACACCACCGAAATGAACGCCGCGAAAGTGGCGGTTTAAGCTCTACAAGGAATACGGAGACACGCAATGAAGAAGCGTTCGGATAAAGAAAAAGATCTCGCGTTCCTGCGCGGCGAGTTTGAAGCGGTGAATAACATCTTTCTGGCGGGCTTCGCCAAGATGAAGGTAGGCCAGGACTATCAACTGCGTAAGACGGTGAAGGAAGCGGGCGGCGAATACAAGGTCGTTAAAAACAATTTGGCGCAGAAGGCAAGCGAAGGCTTGAACTCTGAGCCGTTGTTCGCGAACCTGGCCGGGATGAATTCGATTGTCTACACCAAGGGCGATGTAGTGGCTTTGGCCAAGGCATTGACCGGGTATGCGAAGACGAATCCGGTTTTTGTATTCAAGGCCGGCCTCGTCGAAGGGCGCGTCGTCGACGTCAAGTCGATTACGGAACTTTCGACGATGCCGTCGAAGGAAGAGATCTACGCGAAGCTTTTGTACGTGATACAGGCTCCGGCGCAGCAATTGGTGACGGTGATGAACGCGGTAGGCCGCAATTTGGCCGTCGTGGTGGATCAGGGCGTCAAAGAGAACAAGTTCCAGGACTGATTCCCCCGAATCGAAGTCCATTGCACGAGTTTCGCTGCCCGTCAGGGGCAGTCATTTTAAGCGAAAACAGATTACGAATCAGGAGTTACCACAATCATGGCCGACATCAACGCAATTGCCGAACAGATTCAAGGACTGACGCTTCTCGAAGCGTCGCAGCTCGTAAAGCTGCTGGAAGAGAAGCTGGGCGTTTCCGCCGCGGCCGCCTCCGTGGCCGCCGCCCCGGCCGGCGCCGCCGCCGCCGCTCCGGTTGTTGAGGAGAAGACCGAGTTCACGGTAATCCTCACCGCCGCCGGCGCGAACAAGATCAATGTGATCAAGGTAGTTCGTGAAATCACTAGCCTGGGTCTGAAAGAAGCCAAGGATCTGGTGGACGGCGCGCCGAAACCCGTAAAGGAAGGCATCACGAAGGACGAAGCCGAAGCGATGAAGAAGAAGTTCGTCGATGCGGGCGCGTCCGTCGAAGTGAAGTAAGCTTGGCTTTCCGCAAGCGCTTTTCTCTTAATTTCTAGTGCCGGGCTGCCCGCGGCTAAGCTGTGGGCAGCCGAGTTCTGTTTTTCAGCCAACGCTACCACATTTGACGAGGCCATTATCCTTTTGTTACGATTAGGATTATCCGGAGTCGGACCGGAATCCTGCCCAGTGACCCTTTCTTGCAAACTTCCTTTAGTCAGAGTGCGCCTGGCGGAGGGGGATGGAGATCCCCGCCTCTGTCTGTCTAAACGGCGCGTGCCTTTCAGTCTCTACTTTTCTGTTCGCCCGAAGCGACTCGGTTTTAGCCCGACGCAGGCAGAGCAGACGAGTTGATGCTGCCACGATTTTCATTCTCACGGGGAAATCACCGCGATCCCGCCCCAGATCGCCGCCTGACCCAGGCATCCCGCACGACCCGCGGTTTTCGCTGCGGGCGCTGTCCAACTTAGGAGTGGAACATGAGCAACGTCGCCAACAGTTCGATTCGCGAACGCTTGGATTTTTCGAAAATCAAGACCTCCGTACCGATTCCGAACTTGATTGAAGTCCAGAAGCAGAGTTATGAACGGTTTCTGCAAATGGACATGCTGCCGCAGGAGCGTGACGATGCCGGGCTGCAATCGGTATTCACCAGCGTCTTTCCCATCACCGATTTCAGGGGTCTGGCCCAACTGGACTTCGTAGATTATTCGATCGGGTACTGGGAATGCAAGTGCGGCAACCTGAAGGGCTTGCACAATCTCCGATCGACGTGCCGCCAGTGCGGCGCGATGATCAAGACCGACCCTTTTCATGCGGGCGACATTTTGTGCGGCAAGTGCGGCACGTTCAATAAGAACGTTGTGACGTTCTGTAACCGCTGCGGCGACCCGGTGGGTTTGCAGTTGAAGTACGACGTTCCCGAGTGCGAAGAACGCGGCATGACCTATGCGGCGCCGCTTAAAGTAACGATACGGCTGACGGTGTTCGACAAAGATCCGGATACAGGCGCCAAAACGGTCCGCGACATTAAGGAACAGGAAGTATTCTTCGGCGAAGTGCCGCTAATGACGGAGAACGGCACCTTCATCATTAACGGTACCGAGCGCGTGATCGTTAGCCAGTTACACCGTTCTCCGGGCGTATTCTTTGAGAAGGTTGCGGCGCAGGGGTACTTCCTGGGCAAGATCATTCCGTATCGCGGTTCCTGGGTGGAGTTTGAATATGACAGTAAGAACCTGTTGTATGTGCGCATTGACCGCAAGCGGAAGTTCTACGGCACGGTGTTCCTGCGGGCGATGGGGCTAAAGAGCGATGAGCAGATTCTCCGGACCTTCTATACGGATACGCTGACCCGGATCACGCTGACCAAGGACAAGAAGATCAAGTGGAACATGGCGCCGCAGGGCGGCCCGGGTCAGTCGGCGCCAGGCAGGGGCGCGCTGCGGGACATGAAGTTGACGATGGCGATTCAGGCCAAGAGCGGGGACGTGGTTGTCGCCTCCGGCAAGAAGGTGACGTCGCGTCTATTGAACGAAATCTACAAGGCGAAGATTGAACGCTTTGAGATTGTGGCGAACGATTTGGAAGGCGCCGCGGCGATTGCGGACGTCATCGATATGGAGACGGGCGAAATTCTGCTCGAGGCCAATCGCGAAGTGACGCCGGCAGCGTTGGGCCGGTTCTTCGACGCCGGAATTGAGAACGTGGACGTGTTCTTTCCGGAGCGCGACGAAGCGGGCAACGTGCTTTCGAAGACGCTTGACAAAGACAGCGTGAAGTCACAGGACGAAGCGCTGCTGGAAATTTACCGTAAGCTGCGGCCCGGCGACCCGCCGACCCGCGACACAGCCACACAGTTGTTCCAGGGAATGTTCTTCGACGCCCGGAAGTACGACTTCTCCCGCGTCGGGCGCATGAAGTTCAACATCAAGATTCACGATAAAGCCGACGCCACGCCGCTGACCAAGCGGACACTGGATGAGCGCGACTTCGTGAACACGATCCTGTATCTGTTCCGTTTGCGCCGGGGGATTGGCGCCGTTGACGACATCGACCACTTGGGCAATCGCCGCGTGCGCGCGGTGGGCGAACTCCTGGAGAACCAGTTCCGCATTGGATTGGTCCGCATGGAACGGGCGATCAAGGAAAAGATGTCGGTGAGCCAGGAAATCGCGACGGCGATGCCGCACGATCTGGTAAACGCCAAGCCGGTGATGGCGGCTATCCGCGAGTTCTTCGGATCTTCGCAACTCTCGCAGTTCATGGATCAGACGAACCCGCTGTCGGAAATTACGCACAAACGGCGTCTGTCGGCCCTTGGACCGGGTGGTCTTTCCCGTGAGCGCGCGGGCTTCGAAGTCCGCGACGTTCATACGACGCACTATGGCCGCATCTGCCCGATTGAAACCCCGGAAGGCCCGAATATCGGCTTGATTTCATCCCTGTCGTGCTTTGCGCGGATCAATGAGTTTGGATTTATTGAGAGCCCGTACCGGCGCGTGGTGGACGGAATCGTTATCGATGAAGTGCGGATTCTGAACCCGGGCGGTACCGACTACAAAGTCGGCCAAGTAATACTGCGCGAGGTCTACGATAAGGCCATCAAGGCGCATCCCGGCAAGCAACCGGCCGAAATCGAAGCGCACAGCGACTATCTCTCCGCATGGGAAGAAGATAAGTACGTGGTCGCGCAGGCGAACATCGTGCTCGATGCCAAGGGCGCGATTGTCGATGACCTGGTGAACGCGCGCCAGGCGGGGAACTTCTCGCTCACGCAGCGGGCTGAGATCCAGTACATGGATGTGAGTCCGAAGCAGTTAGTCTCCGTGGCCGCTTCGCTGATTCCATTCCTCGAAAACGACGACGCCAACCGCGCCTTGATGGGTTCGAACATGCAACGGCAGGCAGTACCGCTGTTGCGCGCCGAAGCGCCGTATGTCGGCACGGGAATGGAACGCGTCACCGCCCGCGATTCGGGCGCCGTGGTAATCTGCAAACGCTCCGGAATCGTGGACTCGGTCGACTCGGAGCGCATCATCGTCCGTGTGGACGGATCGGGCGCGCATGAGGGGCAGATGTCGCGCGAAGTGGGCGCAGACATTTATACACTTACTAAGTTCAAACGGTCCAATCAGAATACCTGTATCACGCAAAAGCCGATCGTTCAGGTCGGTTTGCGGGTGAAGAAGGGCGACGTTCTGGCCGACGGTCCTTGCACGGATCAGGGCGAACTGGCGCTGGGCCGAAACGTGCTGGTGGCGTTCATGCCCTGGCGCGGTTATAACTTCGAAGACGCTATCATCATCAGCGAAAAACTGGTGAAGGAAGATTACTACACTTCGGTCCATATCGAGGAGTTTGAGGTCGAGGCGCGCGACACGAAGCTGGGACCGGAAGAGATCACGCGGGATATCCCGAACGTGCCGGAAGGGGCGCTTCGCAATCTGGACGAATCGGGCATTATTCGCATCGGCGCAACAGTGAGGCCGGGCGACATTCTGATCGGCAAAGTGACGCCGAAGGGCGAAACGCAGTTGACGCCGGAAGAGAAATTGCTCCGGGCGATCTTCGGCGAAAAGGCCGGCGACGTGAAAGATGCCAGCTTCTACTGCCCGCCTGGAATTGAAGGCGTGGTTGTCGATTGCAAGATCTTCTCCCGCAAGGGCACCGAGCTGGACGAACGCAGCAAGCAGATTCTGGAAGAGAACATCTCGCGACTCCATCGCAACCTGGATGACGAAAAGCGCATCCTGGGCGATGAGCGCGCCAAGCGGCTTTCGAAGTTGCTGGACGGTCAAATGGTGTTGGCCGATCTGCACGACGAGAAGACCAATAAGAAGCTGGTGGCGAAAGACACCACGCTCTCCCGCGACATTCTGGAAAAGATGCGCTCGCGTGACTTGAAGCGCATGCGCCTTAAGGATCGCGACCCGCATTTGAACGAGTTGATTGACGAAATCGAGGAAATGACCTCGCGCCAGATTGCCGTTCTTGAGAAGATCACCGAAGAAAAAATCGCCAAGCTCAAAAAGGGCGATGAGTTGCCTCCGGGCGTCATCAAAACCGTAAAGTGCTATGTGGCGATGAAGCGGAAGCTGTCGGTGGGCGATAAGATGGCTGGCCGTCACGGTAACAAGGGCGTTATCTCGCGTATCGTTCCGGAAGAAGACTTGCCGTATCTGCCGGATGGGCAGCCGGTGGAGATCATTCTGAATCCGTTGGGCGTTCCGAGCCGCATGAACGTCGGACAAATTCTGGAAACGCACTTAGGCTGGGCCGGCATGAAGCTGGGCCGGCACTTTGCGACGCCGGTTTTTGACGGCGCGCACGAAGCTGATATCAAGACGCAATTGGCTGAGGCGGGACTGCCGAATTCTGGCAAGGTCAACTTACTCGACGGTATGACCGGAAACAAGTTTGAACAGCCGGTGACGGTGGGCTGCATCTACATGCTGAAGCTCTCCCACTTGGTTGACGACAAAATCCACGCGCGTTCCATTGGACCGTATTCGCTGATCACGCAGCAGCCGCTGGGCGGCAAGGCGCAATTCGGCGGACAACGATTCGGCGAAATGGAAGTGTGGGCCCTGGAAGCGTATGGCGCCGCTTATACGCTGCAGGAACTATTAACCGCTAAGTCCGATGACGTTTACGGCCGCGCGAAGATTTACGAGGCCATCGTCAAGGGCGAGGCCGCCGCGGAACCGGGCGTGCCGGAGTCGTTCAACGTATTGATCCGTGAATTGCAGGCGCTGTGTCTGGACGTGGAGCTGCTGAAATCGCAGGTTGATCCCGTGCCGGAAACCGCCGCCGCCGCCGACTAATTCTTAAAGGAGACTATCGCCAATGTACCGCTCTTCCCCATACGAACGCGCGAATCTGATTGCGGATTTCGATTCCATCAGGATTAGTCTGGCCTCTCCGAATAAGATCAGAAACTGGTCGCACGGAGAAGTAACAAAGCCTGAAACCATTAATTACCGTACTTTCAAGCCGGAGCGCGACGGGTTGTTCTGCGCCCGTATTTTCGGACCGATCGCCGACTGGGAGTGCCTGTGCGGCAAATATAAGCGCATGAAGCACCGCGGCGTGATCTGCGACAAGTGCGGCGTGGAAGTTACCCTGTCGCGAGTGCGGCGGGAACGGCTGGGCCATATCGAACTGGCCAGCCCTTGCTCGCATGTGTGGTTCTTTAAGGGATTGCCTTCGCGTATCGGTTACCTGCTCGATATTACGCTGCGGGAACTGGAACGTGTCCTTTACTTTGAAGCCTTCGTCATCGTCGATCCGGGCGAAGTGGAAGGGATCAAGGCGGGCGACGTTATCACGGATGAACGCAAGCGCCAGCTTGACACCGAAGCCCACGGCAAATTCGTCGCCATGATGGGCGCCGAGGGCATCAAGGAACTTCTTAAGAAGATCGAGTGCGAAAAGCTTTCGCTCGAAATTCGCGAGAAGATGAAGACCGAAGTTTCGCAGCAGAAGAAGCTGAAATTCGCCAAGCGGCTGCGCGTTGTCGAGAGTTTCCGTAAGTCGGCCAATAAGCCGGAGTGGATGATTCTGGATGTGATCCCAGTGATTCCGCCGGAACTTCGCCCCTTAGTGCCGCTCGATGGCGGACGTTTCGCGACGTCCGATCTGAATGACCTTTACCGCCGCGTCATCAACCGCAACAACCGGTTGAAGAAGCTGATGGAGTTACACGCGCCGGACGTGATTGTCCGCAACGAAAAGCGCATGTTGCAGGAAGCCGTCGACGCTCTGTTCGACAACGGCCGCCGTGGACGCGTGCTGCGCGGAGCGAACAACCGCCCGCTCAAGTCGCTCTCCGATGCTCTTAAGGGCAAGCAGGGCCGCTTCCGGCAGAATCTGCTCGGTAAGCGCGTTGACTACTCGGGCCGTTCGGTCATCGTGGTGGGTCCGGAACTGAAACTGCACCAGTGCGGTCTTCCTAAGAAGATGGCGCTCGAACTCTTCAAGCCGTTCATCTATCACCGCTTGGAACAGCGTGGCCATTGCACGACGATCAAGCAGGCCAAGGAATTGGTCGAGCAGCAGGATCCGGTGGTTTGGGACATTCTGGAAGAAGTCATTCGCGATCATCCGATCCTTCTGAACCGCGCGCCGACATTGCATCGTCTGGGTATTCAGGCATTCGAACCGGTGCTGGTGGAAGGCAAAGCGATCAAGCTGCATCCGCTGGTTTGTACCGCGTTCAACGCCGATTTCGACGGCGACCAGATGGCGGTTCACATTCCGCTCTCGCCGGAGTCGCAGATCGAAGCGACGACGCTGATGCTGGCGTCGAACAACATCCTGTCGCCCGCCCACGGCGCGCCGATCGCGATCCCGTCGCAGGACATGGTGCTGGGGCTTTATTACCTCACCAAATCGCGTGTTGGTTCGAAGGGCGAAGGCAAGAAGTTCGCCTCCATGGACGATGTGCTGATCGCGCTCGAAATGGGCGAAGTGGAAACGCTGACCCCGATCAAGCTGCGCTACACGGGCAAGGTGCTGGATCTGACGACGTCGAAAGACGGACAGAACCTGATGCACACCGAACCGGTTCCTTTCAACAAGCAGGACATGGACACGACCGTAGGCCGGGTCATTTTGAATGATGTGCTGCCGGACGAAATGCCATTCGTCAATGGGCTCTTGAAGAAGAAGGGCCTTACGCAGTTAGTGCAGTACTGCTACCTGAAATTCGGGATGCACACGACCGTGAAGATGCTGGACGATATTAAGGCGCTGGGCTTCAACTACGCCACGAAGGCTGGTATATCGATCGGCATTGACGACATGGTGGTGCCGGAGCAGAAGGCGCAGATGGTGAAAGACGCCGAAAAGGCGGTTATCGAAGTCCAGAGCCAGTATCAATCGGGCGCTATCACGCAGGGCGAACGGTACAACAAGATCATCGAAATCTGGACGCGCGTTACCGAAGAAGTGTCCGACAAGATGTTCAAGAAGATGGAAGAGGACGACCGCACGGGCCGTTACCTGAACCCCATCTACATCATGGCCGATTCGGGCGCCCGCGGTTCGAAACAGCAGATCCGCCAGTTGTCCGGTATGCGCGGCTTAATGGCGAAGCCGTCGGGCGAAATTATCGAAACCCCGATCACGGCTAACTTCCGCGAAGGCCTGAACGTGTTGCAGTACTTCATCTCGACGCACGGCGCCCGTAAGGGATTGGCCGACACGGCGTTGAAGACGGCCGACTCGGGTTACCTGACCCGCCGGTTGGTCGACGTGGCGCAGGACGTGATCATCAGCGAGCACGATTGCGGCACCGGTGAAGGCATCTTTGTCGAGCCGATTGTGGAAGCCGGCGAAGTGATCGAACCGTTGCGCGACCGCATTGTGGGCCGCGTAGTTCTTGAAAATCAAATGGACTTTGAAGGCCTGCGAATTGTGGGCATCAACCAGATGATTACCGAAGATCTGGCGACCGGGATTCAGGCGGCGGGCATTGAGCGGGTGAAGATCCGCTCCGTGCTGACGTGCGAAAGCCGGCGCGGCGTTTGCCAACTCTGCTACGGACGCAATCTGGCCACCGGCCGGATGGTGGAACGCGGCGAGGCGGTGGGCGTCATCGCGGCCCAGTCGATCGGCGAACCGGGAACCCAGTTGACGATGCGAACGTTCCACATCGGCGGCGCGGCGACGCGCGCGTCGGAGCAGAACACGCAGGAATCGAAGGGCGCCGGGTTAATCAAGTACATCGGCATCAACACGGTGAAGAACGCGGCGGGCCAGAACATCGTCATGAACCGCAACGGCATCATCGCCATTGTTGACGAGAAGAGCCGTGAAAAAGAGCGCTACCAGGTTGTTTACGGCGCCAAGATTAAGTTCTTGGACGGTCAGGCGATCGGGGCGGGCGACGTCATGGTGGAATGGGATCCTTACTCGTTCTCGATTCTCACCGAAGTCAGCGGCAAGGTCCACTTCAAGGACATTGTAGAAGGCATCACGGTGCAGGAACAGGTGGATGAGGTTTCGGGTCTGTCGCAGTTGGTCATTGGCGACTCGCTCGATGGCAAGAAAGTTCCGACCATCATCATCAAAACCGAAGGCGGAACCAAGCACGACGAAAAGCGGTATTTGATGCCGACGCACGCTCACCTTATGGTGCGCGACGGCGATACGGTCCATGCCGCCGATGTGGTGGCGAAGATCCCGCGCGCGACTTCGAAGACCAAAGACATCACCGGCGGTCTGCCGCGAGTGGTGGAACTGTTCGAAGCGCGTAAGCCGCGCGATCCGGCGCAGATTGCCGAGATCAACGGCGTGGTTCGGTTCGGCGAAATCACCAAGACGAGCCGGAAAATTTACGTCACTGGCGACGACGGGCAGGAGCGTGAGTACGCGATCCCGCGCGGCGCTCACATCAATGTGCAGGAAGGCGAACGGGTGGAAGCGGGCGACCAGTTGATGGACGGCCCGATTGATCCGCACGACATCCTGAAGGTTCGCGGCGAGAAGGAACTGCAGAAATATCTCGTCAACGAAGTGCAGGAAGTCTACCGGCTGCAGGGTGTGAACATCAACGACAAGCACCTGGAAGTCATTGTGCGGCAGATGCTGCGGTGGCTGAAGGTGGAGGATATCGGCGACACCGATTTCCTGCCGGAAGAGATTGTCGACCGCTTCAAGTTCAAGGAAGAGAACGAGAAGACCAACGACAAGGGCGGGCGTCGCAGCCATGCGCGGCCGATCCTGTTGGGTATCACGAAGGCATCGCTTTCGACCGATTCGTTCATCTCCGCGGCCAGCTTCCAGGAGACGACACGCGTGCTGACCGAGGCCGCGATCAACTCCAAGCGGGACGGCCTGCGCGGGTTGAAGGAAAACGTCATTATGGGCCGCCTGATTCCGGCCGGCACGGGCATGGATTACTACCGTGGAGTGCGGATTGCTGGAGAGGGCGTTCCGGAAGAGGAACCGCAGCAGGAACCCGAGATTTCGTTCAACGACTCGATGTCGGATTACGAGGATACGGCACGGACGTTCTATGCGGGCGGGCTTTCGGAGACGGAAGGCGTACCGGATGAGACGATCGTGGAGTAGGGTTAGTCAAAATTAAATCAAAACGGCCGGCGGAAGCGTCGGTCGTTTTCTTTGTGTGCATGGAATTTACAGAACGGCGTGCGATTTATCCGGTACAGCGCACACCTATTTACGTGACGCGAAGTTTCAAGAATCAAAAGTTGCTGGCGCAACTCCGCCAGGAGATGGAGATCAAACCGTTTCGGGTCGCGTGCGGCGAGTTTATCGGCGAACGTAATGCAGAGTGGGACGAGTTGGAGGGGCTGGGGTTCGCGTTAGTCCCACCAGGAATCCGTTGGACCAAAGACATGTTTGCGGCTCCGTTACGCGGTAGTTCCATGGAACCCAAAATCTTCGATAGAAGTTGGGGCGTCTTTTATCGGGCCACGGCCGACGACCCGGAAGGCCGAATTGTTCTGGTAGAAGAGCAGATCCCGTTCGGCGAGCGATACACCTTGAAGAAATTTCACCGCCGGGAAAGTGGGGATGCTGAACTGATCTCGTTCAATCGTAATCATCCGCCAATCCACTTGAAAAAAGACGGGCCGTACGAAATTTGCGGCTGGTTTGTGGGATCGGTTTCGACAATTGAACGTGTCGAACATCCGCACTATCCATTCGCGGAGTACGACGAAACTGCTCCCGACGTGGATTGATACACTGGGCGGCGTGGACCAGACACTATCTAACATTGCCCTCAATGCGCGTATTTATGACCTGGCGCAGCCATATTTTGTGGGAATGCCGCATCATCCATCGCACCCGCCTTACCTGTTTTCGCTGACTAAAAAACATGGCGATATGCATTCCCCGGCCGGGCATAGCTCGGCAGCGGATGCCATTGCGATGGGGAGCCACGTGGGAACACATATCGATGGGTTTGGTCATTTCTCCTGCGGCGGGAGGTTACATGGCGGACATACGGCCGCCGATGTACAAAGTTATGCCGGCGGGCTTACTGTTCATACGGCGGAGGGGATTGCGCCGATTGTGCGGCGCGGAGTGCTGCTGGACGCGGCGGGGCCGGATGGCGTGTTGCCGGAGGATGCGGTGTTGACGGCCGATGTGCTGCGAAGGATCGCCGAGGAGCATGGATCTGTCATCGGCGAAGGCGATGTCGTTTTGATCCGCACGGGTTGGGCGCAGTATTGGGAAGACGCGACTCGCTATATCAACGCGGTGCACGGGACGCCATCGGGGCCGGGGCCGGATCTGAGCGGGGCGCAGTGGCTGAGTTCTCATGGAATCTTCGCGGCGGGATCCGATACTGTGGCTTTCGAACGGGTACCGTCGCATGATATGCCGGTGCATATTCACTTACTCTTCGAGTGCGGTATTCATATCATTGAGGCGCTCGACTTAGAGGCATTGGCGAGGGATAAAGTGTATGAGTTTCTGTTTGTCGGGGCGCCGTTAAAACTGCGCGGCGGGACGGGCGCACCGCTCCGGCCGCTGGCGTTGGCGTAGAATGGACTCTACTCCAAATGGCAAACGGAATTACCGGTAAAACAGCAATCGTCACGGGCGCTTCGCGCGGGATTGGCGCGGCCACATGCAGGATGCTCGCCCGCGAAGGAGCGGCGCGCATCGTGGTTCACTATCACTCGTTTCGCGAAGGCGCCGAGGCACTGGCGCAAGAACTCCAAGGCATGGGCGCGAATGCGGTGTTAATCGGCGCCGACCTCGCTACGCAGGAGGGGATAGCGGGGTTCATTCTGGACCTGCATGTAAAAGCCCCGGGCGCGTCGATCCTGATTAACAATGCCGGACACCTGGTGAAGCGCGCCAAACTCGCCGAGTTTACCAGCGACCTGTGGGATGAAGTGATGAACTTGAACGCTAAGAGCGTTTACTTCGTCTCACAAGCGGTGGCGCCGGGGATGGCGGCGGCGGGCGGCGGCGTTATTATCAATTTGAGTTCCATCGCGGCACGCAATGGCGGCGGGCCGGGGGCGACAATTTATGCGGCTTCGAAAGCGGCGGTGGCGTGCATCACTAAGGGGATGGCGAAGGAGTTGGCGCCGATGGGAATCCGCGTGAACGCCGTGAGTCCGGGCACGGTCGATAACTATTTTCACGAGAAGTATTCGTCGCGCCAGATGCTTGACGGCGTGATCGCGCAAACCCCGGCGGGGAAGCTGGGGACGAACGAGGAGATCGCCGATACGATTCAATTCCTGCTTTCCGATAGCGCGGCTTACATCATTGGCCAGACGATTGAGATCAACGGCGGCATGTATATGGTTTAGCGGCGATTATGAAAAAAGGCCATCGGTTTACGGCGCCAGCGACAATCTAGAGAGATTGTAGGAAATTTTCCACCGGGAGCTAAGGGAAACGCTCTATTGGACCGATTGATGCGTAACCGTACATTGGTATCACACCAGTTCTTTCGAGGAGGGAAACAATGGCGAGGCGACGGTTCAAACAGCGGGGTTATATATACTATTAAGCGTAGGTTCGGGGGCCATCGTGCTGCTGGGGGCGGTGGGATTGGCGGTGGATCTCGGCCGAATGTACATCGTCAAGGGCGAGGCTCAGACGTTTGCGGACTCCGCGGCGTTGGCAGCCGTGCTGGAACTGGACTCCACCTCCGCGGGGATCACGCGAGCCAGTGCCGCGGTAACGAACAATCCTAATAACAACACTTTCGGCACAACGCCGTTCACCGGTACGACCGTACAGTTCGCGCAGAATTCTACCGGACCCTGGACGACGGCGCCCGGCAGCGCGAGCGGTTATGCCTTCGTGCGGGTGAGCGCTACGGTGAGCGTGCCGATCTACTTTATGGCGCTCGCCGTCTCGAAGTCCAAGACGGACGTGGTGGCGGCGGCGGTAGCCGGACAAGTTCCGAAGACGACGTTTGGGCAGGGACTTTTTCCGTTTTCTCCGTACGCGCATAACCCGACGCAAGCTCCGGACTTCGGTCTGCAGGTGGGGAGACAGTACACGTTGCGATGGCCTTCAAATCCCAAGTTTGGGAATGGGGCCAGCGCGAACGTCTGCCAGGGAGATAACTCGAATGCAATGGTAGCTGTGGCGACCGCGGCGGGCGGGTCGGAGCGGGGATACATTGAGAATACAAGCGCGTCGTTGATCCGGAGCACAATTATCGACGACTACCAGTCGATCTTCCGGACTGTTGGGGATTTGGTAGCAATGACGGGCGGCGCGAAGCAAAGCCAGTTGGACAGTTTGATGACCCGCATCAATCAAGACACAGACACGAGCGCAAGCAACTACAGTAGTTACAACGGCAACGGACGCCGGGTCATCGCGGCGCCGATCAACGATGGTGGAACACCGTTAGGATCCAATAACCGGATCGTGGCAATTGGAGGGTTCCTCTTAACCCCCACCGGGAACTACGGAAACGGCGGGAACCAGGCTTGGTGCGCCGAATACATCGGCTGCTGGCTGCAAGGGAGTTCGCACAAGTGTGCCGTTGGCGGAGGCCCAAACGCGGCCGGAGCCTACGTGGCCAGGTTGATCATATGAGTGTTCCAGTTTTCCGAAAGCGACGGCGGCGCCAAGGCGGGAATGCCTTGATTGAGTTTGCGCTGGCCTTTGGCTTTTTATTTCCGCTGTTGGCGGGGGCATTTCAATTCGGATACGCGTTCTTTATTTACAACGAACTGCAAAACGCGGTGCGGCATGGGGCGAGGTACGCAGCGTATAAAACCTATGACTCGGATACTGCGACGCCGTCTACTGCTTTTGCGAATTCTGTGAAGAATGCTGTGGTGTATGGCGATCCGGCGGGCGGCTCAATCCCCATCGTACCCTTGATGAACAGTGGAAATGTGAAATTGGTGGTCACTTTCACGAACGGAGTGCCGGGAATGATGACAGTGTCTGTCCAGAACTATACGCTCGATGCATTCTTGAGAACATTCACAATCAATAAGCCAGCGGCCAGTTTTTCATATGTGGGGGTTTATGCGCCATAAAATATCGCGCTCGCGTCAGAAACATCAGAAAGGGAGCGCGATGCTGGAAGGCGCGTTGACCCTTGTTGTTTTTGTTTCATTATTTCTTGGCGCTATTGATTTGGCTCAGATTCTGTTGATCCATCAATCGATTGTCGAACGAGTGAGATCCGTCGCCCGAGTGACTTCCGTAACTTGCTGTGACACCGACACCGTCAAGAATTTGGTCCTCTATGGTCAAACCACAACCCCTTCGCAACCATCCGGATATTATGGCTTGACCGCAAGCAATGTGGCCGTGACGTTTTCCGACCAAAATTCGCCGGATCAGCGGCTAACTATCCGCGTAACGGGATTTCAATACCGTTCATTTACGCCGATGCTGGCCGGCGTGTCCAATGGCATACCCGTGCAGGTCTCGATCCCCCTCGAACAGCCCTAGGCAAGCCTCACCGAACGCCTTTTAATGAACTCGCGTTGAACGGCCTGGTTTACGGGTACCTGAAGGGGAGAGTTCGCCGCAGGTTAGGACGATAACCGGCCTCTGCGCTTTTGATACACTAAAGAAGATAAGGAGTTTTCAATGGCAGATCAAGCAGCGAAGCAAGTTCCGAGCGATCTTTACAAGGCCGACTATATTGGTAGCGGTACGTTCCTGATCAAGAAGCCGAAGCGGAGCGCGAAGAAGCGCCGCCAGTCGAAGTTGAAGGGGCCGAACCCCGGCATGCGCAAGTCGTAGCACCCTCTTTTCTCCTCCCGTGAAAATCAAGAAGCTGAAAATCCACCCCGTCGCGGTGGCCGACGGCCCCCTGCGGTCGTCGTATGGATTGCACGCTCCGTATGCGTTGCGCACAATTGTCGAGCTGGAAACCACTGACGGTATTACGGGTATCAGCGAGACATATGGGGGAGACGGACCGGTGGCGGCGCTGGAAAGTGTCCGGTCCCGCGTCGAGGGCATGGACCCGTTTCAGTTAATGGGATTCCGGCAGTACGTTGAGTGCCAGGCGGCGCTGGCGGCGCTGGAATCGGAGGGCGGACGGTCACAAACGTGGCTGGTGCCGGGTGAGAATCCGGCGGATACGCACGCGCGGACATTTGCGGCGATTGAAATCGCTTGCATGGACGCGATTGGGAAGGCGCTGGCTAGGCCGTTGTGCGATCTGGTGGGCGGCAAGTGCCGGGACCGCGTGCCATTTTCGGCGTACCTGTTCTATAAACACGGCGGTGGCGGCGGCATGGGCGCGGATGCGCGCGAGGATGAGTACGGCGAGATTCTGACGCCGGAGGCGGTCGTTCGCTCCTGCAAGCAGATGATGGCGAAGTATGGGTTTGAAGAGATCAAGCTGAAGGGCGGCGTGTTGCCGCCGGACGAAGAGATTGCCGCGATTCGCGCTTTAAGGGCGGAGTTTGGCGTGAATCATCCGCTGCGGATTGATCCGAACTGCGCGTGGAGTGTGGATACATCCGTGCATGTCGGCGTTTCGCTGCGCGAAGAGCTGACGGACGGCGGTTACCTGGAAGACCCCTGCGCGACGATTGAGGGCATGGCGGAAGTGCGGCGGCGGTTGCTCGCTGAGGGTATCGACACGCCGCTCGCCTCAAACGTGGCCACCACCTGTTTTGCGCATGTGCCGGTGGCCAAACAGACAGATGGCGTCCAGGTGATCTTGAGCGATCCGCATTACTGGGGCGGCATTCGGGCGCAGCAGAAGCTCTCCGATTTGTGCGAAGTTTTGGGCTTGGGCATGTCGATGCATTCGAACAATCATCTGGGCGTGAGCATGATGACGATGGCGCATGCCGCGGCGGTTTGCCCGGCGCTGACGTATGCCTGCGATACGCATTATCCGTGGCAGACGGAGATTGACGAAGTGGTGGTTGGCGGACGGGTGAAGTTTGAAAAAGGCTGCGTGGTGATTCCGGATAAGCCGGGCCTGGGCGTTCAACTTGATTATGATCAAGTGGCGCGCGGCGAAGAACGCTATCGTAACCTGCCGTTCCGCAAACGCGATGATGAGGCCGAGATGCGCAAGCATGTCGACCCGAACTGGAAACGCATTCTTCCCCGTTGGTAAAGGACATTTATGCTCGATCCGAAAAAGGCATTTCATGGCGTGTTCGGGTTTCCCGTAACGCCATTTCAGAAAGATCTCTCGCTGAACCTGGCTGGGTTGGAACGTAACTGCGATTGGATGGCGGGTTACCCGTTTTGCTCGCAGGTGATTGCTGGCGGGACGGGCGAAGTCTATTCGATGACGCCGGAAGAGTCCATTGAGTGCGTGCGGGTGGCGGTCAAGGCCATCAACGGGCGGATGCCCGTCGTCGCCGGCGTAGCCTACAACGCGACGATGGCATGCCAGATGGCGCGCGGGATGGAGAAGGCGGGTGCGGAAGCGCTGCTCGTGATGCCGCCTTACTACATCAATGCTCCGGAAGAGGGGCTGTTCCAGTATTTTGAGGCGATTGGCAATAGCTGCGGCTTGCCGTTGTCGTTCTACACCCGCGATTGGGCGGCGTTTTCACCGGCGCAGGTGCAGCGGCTATTGGACCGCGTACCGTCGCTGAAAATGTGGAAAGACGGGCAGGGCGATATGCGGAAGTATCAACGCATTATCTGCGAAGTGGGCGACCGGATTGCGTGGATCGGCGGCATCGGCGACGACTGCGCGCCCGGCTATTTCGCGGTTGGCTGCCAGGCGTACACGTCAAGCATTTCGAACATCGCGCCGAAGCTTTCGCTGCTGATTGCGGAGAAGGGGCTCGCTGGCGATTACGCGGGACTGGCGGAATTGATGAAGAAGTATGTGCATCCGCTATATGCGCTACGCGATCGCTGCAAAGGCTATGAAGTATCGATGATGAAATCGGCGATGGAGATTCTGGGTCACGCGGCGGGGCCGGTGCGCCCGCCGTTGACGAACATCAAAGACTCCGAGATGGCGGATCTGCGGAAGTTGATGGATGTCTACGCCGACATGATCTGATGCCGGGGCAGACGCACACTGCCGACGCCCGCGTTCTGAATCAACGGACGCTGGAGAAAGACCACAAACGCCTGGCCGCTTTATTGCGACCGGGCGTTTCCGTTGTGGATATTGGCTGCGGGACCGGGGCGATTACGGCGGGCATCGCT
>ENA-ORBV01006635-ORBV01006635.1-microbial-mat-metagenome-genome-assembly--contig:-NODE-6635-length-20273-cov-15.407903_pt1 | contig 20273 bp, 19 predicted proteins | sample MGYA00237777_ERZ505514 | MGnify/ENA primary metagenome ERZ505514 (study PRJEB26160, sample SAMN06269048) | microbial mat metagenome | isolation source: Oligotrophic lake microbial mat | place... | reverse complement strand
CAATTGTATAGGTAATTGTATGAGAACCAGCTCCCGCAGTTACTGGATTAAATGTACCCAAAACTGGATCTGTAATTCCAGTTCCGCTCCAAGTACCACCAGGTGTTGCTGCCGTTAAATTAATAACCGGATCGTTAGCGCAGAAAGGTCCTGCAGCAGTTATTGTTGCGTTAGAACTATTTGTCAAATTAACGTTAAAAGTTGCAGTTGCCGGACAAGGGCCTGATGTTGTATATGTCACAACAAATGAACCAGCACCACTTCCACCAAGGTTAATTATACCGGTTGCTGCATTGATAACACCGCCTCCGTTGATAGTAAACATTCCGCCTAGTGTTCCAGTAATTGTTGGTGAAGGATTTGGATCTGTTACGCAGAATGAACCTGAAGTATAATTGAAAGCAGCGTTATCTGCAGGATTCACAGTAAGAGTAATAAGTACACCCATTTCGTCTACTGTTCGATCGATCTTTACATCATTTGGATTATCAACCAGTGCTTTTACTACGTATTCTAGAAATACCTTGTCGTTGTCTTGCATAATTGTGTTCCGAAAATTATTTTTAAATTTATTAATGAGTCCAGAGTTACGACTCTCTGTCTTCTATATATAAGTATACCGCACCCGAAAAATTGCGCAATCAACATTGTGCAAATAATTATTGTGGGAAAATTATTTCTTAGTCTTCAAGTCTTTTCGCTTGACTGTAGGTTTCTTCTTTGGAAGAACGTTTACTTTCTTTCCAGGAATTATTTTTTCATGCACGAGAAAATTGTGCATAGTAGGAGAAAGCTGTGCTCCTTTGCTCATCCAATATTTTATACGATCAGCTTCAAACTTGGTGTGTCCTGCTTTTGGGTTATAAGAACCTACGATCTCTAAAAATCGGCCGCTCTTGGTGCTGTTTTTGGAATCAGTCAAAACTGCCCGGAAGCTCGGGTCGTTCTTTCTGCCTATTCTCTGAAGTCTTATTTTTAACATATGTAAAAAGAGTCTAACACATTTGTATTAAAAAGCAAATATGGCTTGGTGCATAAAACGCCCACAAATACGAAGACCACTAGTTCCGTATCGCAAAAAATGCGAACGAAACCAGTGGTCTGATGAGGATTAACGTCTGTGGACGTTGACTCCCGACCCCCCCCATGTCACTTCGGCCCCCCGAGGGACCAAATTTCCTTCTGCGTTGCGGCAACCGCCTGCATTCTGGCAGGTGTTAATTCCCCCGAAGGCACCAATGCCCCCGATAGAGATTACACCTCCGCCGAAGCCTCCGCCTCCGGGACGCGGCCGGAACTCGCGGCGCATGATGTCCATCCCCGATTCACACGTCTCGCGGTCGAGGGTGCTTAGGCGGGATTCGATCGAGGTCTGGATGGAGGCTTCGCTCGCGTAGCGCATCGCGATCTCTCGCGCCGCGAGCCCTCCAAGAAGAATGGCGAGGCCCGAGCCGCCGAGGGCGAGGGTGAGCCGCGTTCGCAGACTCATGAGTTCAGGACGGAATGAGCCGGTAGCCGACTCCCCAGACCGTGGCGATGCGGGCTCCCTCCGGCCCGAGCTTCTTGCGAACGCGGGAGAAGTGGACGTCGAGGGTGCGGCTCGTGCCTTCGCGGTCGGGATCGAGCACGCGGTCGACGAGCGACTGGCGGGTGATGGCGGCGCCGATGCGCTGGGCGAGGGCGGCGAGGAGGTCGAACTCGATCTTCGTAAGTTCCACCTGCTGGCCCCCGTTCGTTACGGTGCGCGAGGCGAGGTCGATGCGCAGGGCTCCGGTTTCGACCACTTCGACCGCGTGCAGCAGGGGACGGCGCAGCCTGGCCTGGATTCGGGCCAGGAGCTCCTCCGGCCAGAAGGGTTTGGTGACGTAGTCGTCGGCCCCAAGCGCCAGGGCGCGAACTTTCGTGGTGGTCTCGTTGCGAGCGGAGAGGACGAGCACCGGCGTCTGTGCAGTCTCGCGGTAGATCTTCAGGATGTCGAGGCCGTGCGCGCCCGGAAGCATCAGGTCGAGCACCACGAGATCGTGCTGTTTCGGATCGGCATCGAGGGCGGCGTGGCCGTCCTGAATCCAGGTCACCTCGAAGCCGTCGCGCATGAGGTGCGTGACGATCTGCTCGCCGAGGTTCTTGTCGTCTTCGATGAGGAGGATGCGCGAAGCCATGATCTTCTCTCCGCAAGTGTCTGCGGAGGACCTTAAGTCTGCCTGAAGCCGCGGCCCCCCGTGCGGCCACGGGGCATTAGAGTTTGAATCATGATCCGGCCCGCGGTGGTACTTGTGCGTCCCGAGAATGGCGCGAACATCGGTTCGGTGGCGCGGGTCATGAAGAACACCGGGCTTTCCGATCTGCGGCTCGTCGATCCATCCGACTGGCGGACCATCGAAACCTGGCGGACGGCCTGGGCTTCGCAGGAGATTCTCGAGAACGCGAAGGTCTTCAAAACTCTCGATGAGGCGCTCCGTGGCTCGACCATGGCGCTCGCCCTCTCGGGCCGCGATGACCAGGTCGCCGTGCTCGATGTGCGCGAGGCGGTGGGACAACTCGGCACCGCCCCCGCGGAGGCTTCGACGTGCCTGGTTTTCGGGCCCGAACAGAGTGGTCTCACTTTCGAGGAGATGGCGCTTTGCGGACGGCGGGCCTCCATACCCTCCCACCCGGCGCAGCCCTCATACAACCTGTCGCACGCGGTCGGCATCACGGCGTATGAGTGTTTCCGTCTCGAGCCGCAGCCTCGTCCCGGCCACATCCTCACCTTTGACGATCGCCAGAAACTGGCCGAGGAGCTCGAAATCGGGCTTCGGGCCGTGGGCGCGATTCGAAAAGAGAAGGAGCGCTACAGCCGCCTGTTTCGAGGCTTCCTCACGAGCCTCGACCTCTCCGTGGCCGACGCGCGATGGATGCGCTTTGTGGGGTACTGCATGGAGCGGGCGGCGCGCGATGCCGGCTACAAAGGGTGAGCACCGTGTTTGAGGACGTCAAGAAACACGACGGCGGGGTGCTCGACCTGCCGGACCTCAAGTTCCGCGAACTGATCTTCATCGGCGCCCTCAAGCGCGTCGACGACGGAACGGATCCCGAGAATGCCGAAGTAGTGGTCGATGAAACGCGGCCCATGCCACCTTTTCGAGAAGAAGGCCTTTTCCCACCGAGGTCTCGATTCGCAGTAAGCCGGAGGGGCGGCCGGGCGCGCTTCACACGCCTTGACCCCCCAAAGGATCCAGGCGACCGAAGCGGACCGGCCCGCCTATAATCCAGGTCGCGGGGACGTTCGCTCCGTCATTTCGATCGCCGTCATTCTCAGGAGAGCACCCGCCCGCCAAAATGCAACCGAGGATCCTCGCCCGCTCGCAGCACACGCTCTCCCGCAAGCAGATCGATCCCGATCCGTTGCGCGTCCTCTATCGCCTTCGCAGTTCAGGCTTCAAGGCGTTCCTCGTGGGCGGGGGCGTGCGCGATCTCCTTCTCGATCGCAAGCCGAAGGACTTCGACATCGGCACCGACGCCTCGCCCCAGCAGGTGAAGAAGCTCTTCCGCAACTGCTTCATCATCGGCAGGCGCTTCCGGCTCTGCCACGTGCGCTTCGGCAACAAGGTCGTCGAGGTGGCCACCTTCCGCCGCAAGGCCGAGCCCGAAGAGGGCGACACCATCGTCAAGCGGGATAACACCTTCGGCACCCCGGAGCAGGACGCGTTTCGGCGTGACTTCACGATCAACGCCTTGTTCTACGACATTGCGGACTTCTCGATCATCGATTACACCGGGGGCATCGAGGATCTCGAAGCCAAACGCGTGCGGGTCATCGGCGACCCCGACGAGCGTTTCCGCGAAGACCCGGTCCGCATGATGCGCGCGGTGGCGATCGCCTGCCGGCTCGGTTTCCGCATCGACCGCGACGCGCAGGAGGCGATCCGCGCCCGCCGCGGGGAGATCGTCAAGAGCTCTCATGTACGCATCCTCGACGAGATCTACAAGATCCTCCGACAAGGGTCGGCGCGCACCACCTTCGAACAGCTCTACGCCACCGGGCTCCTCGCCTACATCTTCCCGGAAGCCCACACGGCTCTGAGTCGTGGCGAAACCGGCCTTCTGGACACTCTCGCCACCCTTGACGAGTACCGGAACCGGACGGGCAGCGACGCCGCCCTGTCGAACGCCATCCTGATCGCGCACCTCCTTCCGCCCCTCGGCATACCGCTCTCAAGCGGCCTCCGCGCTACCGCGCGGAAGCGCCCCTACGTGGATGTTGATGGCCCTCGGGATTTCCAGGAGGAGCCCGAGGAGCTGCTACCCGAAGAGGCGCTCGAGGGACAGGTGGACGAAACCGACGTGGTCGCGGAGATGGTGGAACTCGATGAGGAAGCCGATCTCGGGCATGGCCCGGGCGTGCCTCACGGGGAAACCCCGATCAGCCTGCCGTTCGCGCGCCGAGATATCGAGCGCCTCGGGCTGCTCGCGGCCGTCGGTTCGAAACTCCATCGCACGGATCTCCCGCAAAACTCCGAGCGGAACCTCGCCCGCAAGCCCTACTTTCAAGAAGCCCTGCTCCTCGCGGAGATCCACGGCCTCGATTCCGAGATTGTCGCGCACTGGAGAGCCGTCGACGCCGAAGCGCCGCCCATCCAGCCGGATGAGTTCGCGCGCGGCGGGGCGCCTGCCGCACCCGGCCCCCGCCAGGATGTGGGGCCCGGTGCGGAGGTTCCGCGACGGCCGGCACGCCGTCGCGGCCGAAGACGTCCGGGTCGCCCCCGTGGACCCGCGGCTTAAGCATCATCAAACAGCAGCACGAGAGGCGGCTCCAATGGCAAAGTCGAAAGTAAAGGCACTCGCGGTTCCCGAAATCAGGAAGCGACTCGGCGAACTTCATGGATGGAGCCTGTCCCGAGGCGCCCTCCGCTGCGAGTTCGTCTTCGAGGGATTCAAGCAGGCGCTTCAGTTCGTGAACCGGGTCGGGGACCTTGCCGAAGCCGCGGACCACCACCCGGACATCGACATCCGTTATTCGCGGGTGCGGCTCGCCTTGAGCACCCACGACGCGGGTGGAATCACAGAGAAGGACTTCGCTCTGGCCGCGGCCATCGATCGGCTGAGCGTCGTCCGCAAAGCGGTTTAAGCTCCCACATCGCTTCGCCGTCCAAGCCGTAGTCCGGACACACCCGCGTTTCGACCCTGGAGGGGGATCCATGCTTCACCTTGCCCAAGTTCTTGCCTTGACGGTTGCGATGGCTGACACTCCAGCCGCCCCCGCACCCATTGCGGAGACGGCCGAAAGAGTCGTGGCCTCGAAGGACCCCACCACGGCGACCCAGGCCGACCCGCCGGCTCCGGGCGGGTTCAAGATCGTCCATGCGGACGGCGCCACCACCCTCACCCTCGACAACGCCGAGATCACTCTTTCGAACCGTTTGCAGTTCCGGTTCATCGACGAGATGCCTCCCGGCAGCGTGCGGCTTCCCGGCACCACGAAGGACGGTCAGTCGAAGCCCTCTTTCAAAATCCGCCGCGCCAAGACCTCGCTCGAAGGCTGGTTCTGGAAAAAGGAATTCACGTACGAGCTTCAGCTCTCCTGGGCCGGCCCCGAGGCGGGCGCTTCCACCCAGACTCCGCTCGAGGATGCGACCCTGACCTGGGATGCTTCGAAGAAGGGCACGTTCAAGATCACGTTCGGCCAGCTCAAGGTGCCCCTCGGCCGGCAGGAAAGCACGAGCTCGGGCAAGCAGCAGTTCGCCGACCGGTCGCTGCTGAGCGGCGAGTTCACCCGGGGCCGCGACATCGGGCTTCAACTGCACGGCCGGGTGGCGAACGACAAGGTGGAGTACTTCGCCGGCGTCTTCAACGGGAACTCCGCGAGCCGCACCGCGAACGACAACACGAAGCTTCAATACAACGCGCGCCTCAGCGTCGAGCCCCTCGGCAAGGTTTCCTATTCTGAGAGTGCCTTCGAGGGCTGGGACAAGCCCCTGCTGGCGATCGCCGGCCAGTTCGAGAGCAACGACCTTTCGGGTGCAACCAACCTCACCGACCTCAACACCACCGTACTGGGCGCCGACCTCGTCTACAAATACAAGGGCTTCTCCCTCTTCGCCGAGTACTTCCACCGCAAGCGGAAGCCCGAGGCGGTGAGCGGCAGCTCTTCCGCGAGCTCAGGAAATGCCGCCCAGTCCTCGGGTTCGTTCAACTCGAACGGCTACAACGTCCAGGCCGGCTACTTCCTCAAACGGGACAAGGTCGAGGTGGCCGCCCGCTTTGCCGGCTACGACCCCTCGAGCCGCACCGCGTCCAACAACATCACGGAGAAGGGCGGCGTCGTCAACTATTTCATCCTCAAGCACACCCTGAAGATCGTGGCGGATTTCCGCGCCCTGCGCGACGACCTCGTCAAGCAGACGAGCAAGGAACTGCGGATTCAGACGCAGTTCCTCTTCTAAGGAGAACAATCATGAGGCGTCTTCCGCTCGTTCTTCTCCTTTCCGTCGCCCTGCTCATCCCGAACTCCGGGGATGCGCCCATGGCCGCCCCCGGCGTGGTTGGCTCGTCGGTTCTCTCGTCGATGGCCGCGGGCCCGAGCGTGCGGGTCATCGTTTTGTTCGATGCCGACGATCTCTCCCTGACCGATCTCGGCTCGCGGTCTCTGGCCATCAGCTCCCGCCGGGACGCGGTGCTCGATCAGATCAGTCCGGAGGAGTTCCGGGTGACGGCGACCTTCGCGAATCTCTCGGCGATTGGCGGCTACGTGACCTTCGAGGGACTCAAGAAACTGGTTCGTGACTACCGCGTCCAGCGCATCGATCTCGACCTCCCGGGTCAGATGGCGCTTGCGGAGAGCACCGATCTCGTTCATGCCCGCGACGTTCACTCTGCGGGAATCACTGGCCAGGGCGTGACCGTGGCCGTGCTCGACACCGGGATCGACTCGGATCATCCCGATCTCCAGGACGACATCGTCGCGCAACAGTGCTTCTGCACCAACGCCGACGGCAGCGGCTGCTGTCCAGGCGGTCGGCCGGAGGCCTCGGGGCCGGGAGGTGCTGAAGACGAGCAGGGGCACGGCACGCACGTCGCCGGCGTCATCACATCGGGTGGCCGCGTGGCTCCTCGAGGCATGGCCCCCGACGCCGACATCGTCGCGGTCCGCGTGCTGGACCGGACCGGGGCCGCCGCTTCCGCGACGCAACTGCTCAAAGCCTTCGACTGGATCCTGTCCACCCAGCCCGCGGTGAAGATCGTGAACGCGTCTTTGACCTTTGGCAGCTTCGCGGGCGCGTGCGATCAGGCGTCGTCATTCACGCTGGCCCTCACTCAGGCCGTGGGGGCCTTGCGCGCGCGCGGCACGCTTACCGTGGGCTCGGCGGGGAACGCGGCGAACAAGGGCGAAATCGGCGCCCCCGCCTGCATCGCGAACGCGATCGGGGTGGGAGCGGTTTACGACGGCAACGTGGGCACGATCAGCTTCGGCTGCACCGACGGTTCGACGTCCGCGGACAAGATCGCGTGTTTCTCCAACAGCAGCAGCGCCCTCGACCTTCTGGCTCCGGGCGCCGCGATCAGCTCCTCGGGCATGGGCGGCGGTGTCGCGGGATTCGCGGGCACGTCGCAGGCCGCCCCCCACGTCGCGGGCGCGCTCGCCCTGCTCCTGCAGGTCAAGCCCTCGGCCACCGCCGATCAACTGGAAGCGGCCCTCAAGACCTCGGGCCGGCCCATCACCGACACCAACGGCGTTACCGCCCCCCGCATCGAAGTGAAGACGGCGGTAGACGCGATAAAGCGGTAGCCCCCGTTGTCAACCGGAGCCACGACTCAGCCCGGAGACACTCACGTCACCCCGGCGAAAGCAGGCGCCCACCGTTGCCGACCGGAGCCACCACCCATCCCGGAGATACCCACGTCACCCCGGCGAAAGCAGGCGCCCACCGTTGCCGACCGGAGCCACGACTCAGCCCGGAGATACCCACGTCACCCCGGCGAAAGCCGGGGCCTAGCGCGCGAGCCCGTTTCCTACCGCGAAACCCTACCGCGAAACCCTACCGCGAAACCCTATCGCGTCAGCTTCCGGTACTTGATCCGGTGCGGCTGATCCGCGTCGGTGCCCAGCCGGCGATGACGGTCGGCCTCGTAGTCCTGGTAGTTGCCTTCGAACCAGACCACCTGCGAATCACCTTCAAACGCCATGATGTGGGTGGCGATGCGGTCGAGGAACCAGCGGTCATGCGAGACCACCACCGCGCAGCCCGCGAAGTTCACGAGCGCTTCTTCGAGTGCTCGCAGGGTGTCGACATCGAGGTCGTTCGTCGGCTCGTCGAAGAGCAGGACGTTGCCGCCGCTCTTGAGGAGTTTCGCGAGCTGCAGCCGGTTGCGCTCGCCTCCCGAAAGATCCCGCACCTTCTTCTGCTGATCGGGGCCGCGGAAACCGAACGAAGCGCAGTAGGCGCGTGAGTTCATCTCCCGCTTGCCGACGAAGACGAGGTCTTTGCCGCCGTCCGAGATCTCCTCCCACACGTTGAACTCCGCGTTCAGGGCCTCGCGAGACTGATCGACGTAGGAAAGCGCCACGCTATCCCCGATCTTGAGCGTTCCCGCGTCGGCCTTCTCCTGGCCCAGGATCATCCGGAAGAGCGTCGTCTTGCCCGCGCCGTTTGGTCCGATGATGCCCACGATGCCGCCGCGGGGCAGATTGAAGTTCAAGTCTTCCATCAGCAGGTTGTCGCCGTAGGCCTTGCGCAGACCCTTCGCTTCGATGACCAGATCGCCGAGACGCGGGCCGGGCGGAATCGTGATTTCGCGGCGGTTGTCCTGCTTCTCCGCGGCCTGCTCCTCGGCGAGCAGCTCCTCGTAGTGGGCGAGGCGGGCCTTGCCCTTTGACTGACGGGCGCGGGGGGCCATGCGGATCCACTCGAGCTCGCGGTCGAGGGTTTTTTGCCGGCTGCTCGTTTCCTTTTCCTCGAGGGCGAGGCGGTTCTTCTTCTGCTCGAGCCAGCTCGAGTAGTTGCCTTCCCAGGGAATGCCCTGGCCGCGGTCGAGTTCGAGGATCCAGCCCGCGACGTTGTCGAGGAAGTAGCGGTCATGGGTGATCGCGACGACCGTGCCCTTGTATTCCTTGAGATGGCGCTCGAGCCAGGCCACCGACTCGGCGTCGAGATGGTTCGTGGGCTCGTCGAGAAGGAGGAGGTCTGGAGCATCGAGGAGCAGGCGGCACAGGGCCACGCGGCGCTTTTCACCGCCCGAGAGTTTGGTCACTTCGGCATCGCCCGGAGGCAGACGAAGGGCGTCCATGGCCATGTCGAGATGAGTGTCGAGATTCCACAGGTCCTGCGCGTCGATCAGGTCCTGGAGCCTCGAGAACTCGTCCGCGGTTTCGTCCGCGTAGTTCGCCGCGAGTTCATCGTAGCGGGTGAGGATTTTCCGCTTGGCCGTGACCGCCAACTCCACGTTCTCGCGAACGTTCTTCGTGGCGTCGAGCACGGGCTCCTGGGGCAGGAAACCCACCTTGACGCCCTGGGCCGCGAAAGCCTCACCCGCGAAGTTTTTGTCCTCGCCGGCCATGATGCGGAGGAGGGTCGACTTGCCGGCCCCGTTTGCGCCCAGCACGCCGATTTTGGCGCCCGGGTAGAACGAGAGCCAGATCCCCTTGAGAAGCTCTTTGCCCTGCGGCGTTACTTTGCGCAGGTCCTTCATTGTGAACATGTACTGGGCGGCCACTGAGACTCCTCGAAGGGGTGGGGGGGAAGGTGCTCGATCGCGAGGATCAGGCAGCCCGCGATATTCTCACATTTACCCCTTGTGACCTCCCACGAGTTTCTCCTTCGATCCGAAGTGCCGGCGAGTGCCGCCTCGGTCTACGCCTGGCACATGAGGCGCGGAGCCTTCGAGCGTCTGGCGCCTCCGTGGGAGGAGCCGCGCGTGATTTCGCCCTTCGCCCCGCCTTCGATCGGCGGATCGGTGGAACTTGAAGTTCCCATTGCGCCCGGTGTTCGCATCCTCTGGATCTCCGACTTCGCGGAGGTTCTTGAGGGAGAGATGTTCCGGGACATTCAGCGCACCGGCCCTTTTGATCTTTTCGATCACACCCACCGCTTCGAAGCGAAGAACGACTCGGCCAGCGTGATGGAGGATCGGATCCGCTACGTGCTGCCCGGAGGACGTCTCGGCGATCTCTTCGGCTCGGGACTCGCGCGCCGGAAGCTAAGGGCGATGTTCGCCTACCGGCATCGGGTGCTGGCGAAGGATCTCGCGGTTCATGCCCGCGCGCGCCGGGGCGCGATGCGCATCCTCGTGACCGGGGCCACCGGGCTGGTCGGGCGCTCGCTCGTGTCTTTCCTTGAGAGCGGCGGGCACACGGTCCATCGGCTGACCCGACACGCGGCTCGGAACGATCGCGAGATCGAGTTCGATCCCGAGAAAGGCGCCAGGCACCCTTCAGATATCGAGGGTTTCGACGCGGTCATCCACCTCGCCGGCGATCCGATCGCGAAGGGCCGCTGGACCGAGGAGAAGAAGCGCCTCATCCGGGAATCGCGCGTGCCTTTCACCAGACGCCTCGCCGGAACTCTCGGTGCGCTCAAAAAGCCGCCCGGAGTATTCATCTCGGCCTCGGCCACGGGCTACTACGGCGACCGCGGCGACCGGATTCTTCGAGAGTCGGATCCTCCGGGCGAGGGCTTCCTCCCCGAGGTCTGCCTCGAATGGGAAGGGGCCACCGAACCGGCGGCTCAGGCGGGAATCCGGGTCGTCCATCTCCGAAGCGGTCTCGTGCTGACGCCTGCGGGCGGCGCGCTCGCGCCGATGCTCCTGCCCTTCACTCTCGGACTCGGCGGCCCGCTCGGAAACGGGCGGCAATGGTGGAGCTTCATCGCCCTCGACGATCTGCTGTACCTGATCCACCACGTGCTCATGACCGACGCGGTGCGCGGGCCTTTGAACGCCACCTCACCGGAGCCGGTGACGAATGCCGAGTTCACGAAGGTCCTCGGGCGCGTTTTGAATCGGCCGGCGGTGATCCCCGCCCCCGAGTTCGCCTTGAAGCTCGCGCTCGGCGGCATGACCGGGCCCCTGTTGGTGGCGAGCGCCCGGGTCAATCCGGAAAAGGCTCTCGACACCGGCTTCGAGTTCGCCTATCCGTCTCTTGAAGGAGCGCTGCGCCACGTGCTCGGCCGGGTTTGACCAACCGCACCCCGCACCGTCTCCCGCCACGTTGATAACCTAGGCGTACTCCATGGCCTCGCCGCGCGTCTATCGCATCACCTTCATGAATCAGGGCCGCGTGCTCGAGTTGTACGCCAAGAGCGTGGGCTCGGCGGATCTGTTCGGCTTCATCGAGGTCTCGAACCTGCTCTGGAGTCAGAAGTCCTCGGTGTTGATCGACCCTTCCGAGGACAGCCTCAAGCACGAGTTCGCCGGGGTCAAGCGTTTCTTCGTGCCCATGCATTCGGTGATCCGCATCGACGAGGTCGATCACGAGGGAACCGCGAAGGTCATCGGGGCGGCGAGCGGCGGAACCGTGTCGCCCTTTCCGGTTTTCATCCCGCCCGGCGGCGACAAGAAACACTAGGAGCCTGCGTGGCAGAAACCATGGCTCCTGTCCACCAGACGGTGCTCCGGCTGCGGGTCGGAGGGATTAGCCGCCCGTGCCCGAGTTGATCGACGGGTCGTTCATCACCAGCGATGGCCTGACTCTTTCGACCTGGCGCCTCCACGTCGAGGAGAGTCGTTTCCAGCCGGTGATCCTCATTCACGGCCTCGGGGATCATTCCCGATCTCTCCCGTACCTGAGGCTTGGGAGATTCCTCGCCGATCGTGGTTTCGAGGTCTTCGCCTTCGATCGGCGTGGCTCCGGCCGATCGGCGGGACGCGCCAACTTCGCGGAGACCTGGGAGGAATTGCGCGACGACCTCGCCCGTTTCATCGATCTGGTCGAGGATCGTGGCCGCCGTCTTCCCGCCCTCGTGGGTCTCTCGTTCGGCGGATTGCAGGCGCTCGATTTCGCGCTCGCCTCGCCCGAGAGCGTCCATTCGTGCGTGGCCATGGCACCTGCTCTCGACGCCTCGGGCGCATCACCCTGGCTCAGGCGAATCCTGCCCTGGCTGGCCCGGTGGTTTCCGGGCATGAGCGTCGACCCGGGCCTCGACGATGCAGCACTCACGCGTGATCCGGTGGTTTGCCGCGACTATCGAAACGATCCGTTGTGGCGGGCCAGGACCACACCTGCCCTTGCGCTCCTGGCCCTTCACGCCATCGAGAATGTGCACGCCCGCGCGGAGCACCTGAGCACGCCCCTGCTGGTTCTCCACGGCACGGCCGATCGCGTGGTTCCCATCGCGGGAACGAGGTCCGCGTTCCCCCGTTTCGGTTCGGCGGACAAGACCTACCGGGAGATACCGGGCGCCTTTCACGCATTGCCCATCGAACCCGAACCCGATGGGGAACAGGTGTGTGTCTGGATCGCCGAGTGGCTGAAGACGCGCTCCGCTCCTCGCGCTTGACTCTTTGTAGGCGGCAGGAGTAGACACGAACACTTGAGCACATTGCTTCAAGCCGGAGGCCCCATGATCGAGGAGCAGAGCCTCGATGACGACCTCATGGCGCAGGTGGCGCGCGGATCCGAAGCCGCTCTCGAGGCCCTCGTTCTGCGGCATCGCGATCGGCTGGTCCGGCTCAGCACGCGGCTCACCAGCGACCGCGGCCAGGCCGAGGACATAGCCCAGGAGACGTTCATCCGGCTGGTCGACCACGCTCCGCGCTACGAAGGCCGCGGACAGTTCAGGGCCTGGCTTCACACCATCGCGCGAAGGCTTTCGCTCAACGTCATCCGGACGAGGAAACGCCGGCCCGAGGTTTCGCTCGAGGCCGCCTTCGATTTTCCTTCCCGGGTGAACCCGGAAAAGGGACTCGAGCTCAAGGAAGTTCGCAGAGCCCTCGCCCTGCTGCCGAAGCGTCAGGGCCAGGCGTTGTGGCTCAAGGCTGCCGAGGGCCTTTCGTACCGTGAGATTGCCGACTCCCTCGACTGTTCCGAGTCGGATGTCGCGAACGCGATCTTCCGCGGTCGGGAAACCTTGTCGAAGCTGCTCGGCGGCTGAGAGTTTTCGCCGTTCCCGGTGTTTCTCACTAAAGACCCATGGAATTGCTCTGCCCGGTGGACGGTGAAGTTCTGTCCCGTTTCCTTGACGGCGAACTGCCTCAAGGGGAGATGGCCGCAGTGGCCGCTCATCTCGAGGCCTGTGCCGCCTGTGACTTGCGCCTCGGGCAGTTTCGTCTGGCCGATGGCCTGCTCTCCCGCGTTCGCGCGAATAGCGCCCGGTCGAGCCGCGTGGCCGCGTTCGTCTCGGTCGCCGCGGCCCTGGTGGCGAGTGTCGCGGGGAACCTCCTCCTCGCACCCGCGGAGCGTGTCGCACCGCCGGTTTCCCTGACCCTCTCCGCCGCACCCTCGGACACCCTCGCCACGTTCTACGAGAGAGTGGCGCCCGAAGATCCTTCCACCCGCGGGGTCCTTCGCTGATGCGGTCGCTTTCGGCGCTCGGCACCGTACTCCTTGCCGGAGCGGTTTCTCTCGCGGTCACCTGGGGCGTTCACGCCTGGCGGACGCCGGTGGCCGCCACGTCCGACGATCCCTTCGACGTCCTCGACCTCACCGCCGAGCAGAAAGCGAAGATCCACGAGATCGCCATGGCTCACCATCCGAGCCTGCTCGCTCGCCAGGCCGCGGTTGATTCCGAGAGACAGAGACTTGCGGCGATCCTCGCCGCACCCGGCGCCCTCGACCAGCCGGCGGTGGAGCGGTCTCTTCTTGAGGTGGCGCGGCTCGAATCGGAACTGGACCGCGAGGTCGCGAAGAACCTCATCGAACTGCGACCCCTTCTAAGCGAGGCTCAGCAGCGAACCCTTTTCCAGCACATCGAACTTCGACATCCAAAAAACGCCCGCCCTGTTCCCGGAGAGAGACCTTGAGTTCAAAATCCACCCGCCTGACCCTGAGCGCCGCCGCGCTGGCCATCGTCGTGGCTCTGGCTCTCCCGGCCTCGTCGATGCCGCGGCTGATGGACCTGTACAACGCGCATCCCAAGGCGGTTGCGCAGAACCGCGAGAAGTGCGTGATCTGCCACACGAATCAGGACGGCTCCGGGAAGCTCACCGCGTTCGGGCACAAGTACGAGCAGACCGGCCTCGAGTTCACCGACGCTCTGGTGAAGGAGTATCCGAACCTCTTCGATGTCAACAGCGCTTCCTCGGGATCCTCCGCGGGTGCATCGTCGTCGTCGAATCCAGGCCCGCCTTCGGAGACCAAAGCGGAACCAGCACCCCCAGCACCCGCCTGGACCGCCGCTGCCTACTTCCGGGCGGAGTGCCAGAACTGCCACGGCAAGCTCGGCGACGGCGATCCGCTGCAGGGCGTGCCCGCCTGGGCCACGAAGAAGTGGCTCGAGACCCGATCGACGCAAAAAGACGAACTCGTGACCATCATCCTCAAGGGCAAGGACAAGATGATCGGACATGCGGGGAAAATTACGGAAGCCCAGGCGGTCGAGCTTTACCTGATGATCGTCGAGATCGCCAAGAAGAACTCATGAACGAGAAACTCATGACCGAAAAACTCATGAACCAGAGACTTGAAGGAGATATGAAATGCGTTCACTGCTCTTAACCCTCGCCCTCACGGGTGTAGCCGCCGCGGCCTCCGCCCAGCAGGTCAACCTTCAGGAGTACTACCCGACCGGAGAGGGGGATTCGTGGACCTATCAGTTCCACACCTACCAGCCCGACGGTCAGGTCAACTACACGACCAAGACGTTCACCATCAAGGGTGAACTCGAGATGCCGGACGGCACCAAAGCCAAGCGGCTCATCGATCAACGCGGGTGGTATTACATCCTGCGCATCGAGGCCGACAAGTACCTCCACTACGGCGAGGAAGAGGACAAGGGCCTTATCACCAACGATCCGCCCTTCGAGTTCTATAACTCCCGGAACACGTTCGGCAAGATGTACCAGAACGTGCACAAGATCTCGGACGGCAGCGCGCGCGGAACCGAGGTGATCTTCGACGGCTATGAGTCGGTGTCGACCCCGGCCGGGGAGTTCAAGGACTGCCTGAAATCGACCTTCAAGTACATCAACCCCGGCGGCTCCACCTTCACGTCGACCACGTGGCTCGCCAAGGGTGTGGGACCGGTGAAGAAGGAGTTCATGATCTATTCGCCCAAGGCGGGTCAGACCCTCCGCTTCGATCGCGAGCTGATCTCCGCCAACGTCGGCGGCAAAGCGGTGGGCGGAGCCATGATGGCGGACATCGGCGCCTACTTCCCGTTTTTCCAGGCCGACGAGTGGACGTACGAGTGGACGTACTTCATGGCCGACGGCACCAGGCGCACCGAGGACCGCACCCGATCATTTTCGGGCACCGACTTCGCCGGCCGCACCGCGGCGTTCAAGCTGATCGACAACAAGGGCAGCTACCAGCTCTACACCTACGATCCGAGCAACGGGATCCAGATGCACTCGAGTTTCGAGAACCGCGCGGGCGGTCAGATCCTCTCGTACCAGCCTGCGGTGTCGATCGTGCGCGCCAACCAGGTCTTCGGCAAGGACTACAAGTGGAGCGAGCCGATGGTGGATCAGCCGGCCGGCGTCACCGAGCGCACCCGGCGCCTTCAGAAGTGGACCTCGCGCATCGACGGCTACGAGACGCTCGAGACCTCGATGGGGACGTTCGAGGTTCTGAAGACCACCCTTTCGTGGGAAACCTCAAAGTCGCTCTCCACCCAGACCTACTACCTCGCCAAGGGCGTCGGCATCGTGGGCATGGACTACACCCACGTGGACACCATTACCGGCAAGCGCGGCATCGCCCTCAACTCCCGGCTCAAGAAGGCCAAGCTCCAGGGCGACCTGATTCAGAAGGTGGCGGATGTGGAGCCGCACCTCGCGAATCGGGCGAACGCCAAGGCGGCCCAACTCGCCGACGACCCCGAGGCCCGCGCCATCTTCCGCGCCGCATCGGAGAACCGCTACATCTGGGACAACGGTTTCCCCGGCCTCACCGCCGACCTCGAGATCGTGAATCTCGGCCAGCCCATGGTGATGGCGAAGGTGTCCATCGACAAGAACCTGGTGCTCGACTTCGAATGCGAGAAGTGCGACGGCCAGCTTCGGTCGGAGGCCAAGGCCTACATGTCGCAGTTCATCACCCACCGCGCCCCCGAACCCTTCGATGAGAAGTACGGCGTCGGCAAGGCCGGCTTCAAGATGGTCAACAACAAGCGCCCCGACGGCATGGTCGAGGTGAAGGTGGATGGCGACACCGCCATGGGGTCGTGGTACCTCGTGGATCCCAAGAAGAAGGAAGTGAAGAAGCTCACCCGCAAGCTCGGCGGCCCGATCGAGTTCATGATCAACCAGGAGCGGAACATCCGCACCGAGGACGGCCGCTACATCGCGAACTACTACCCGGTTGAGTTCTACATGATGATGGGCGAGAAGAAGATCCCCCTCGGCACCATGATCTACGACGACCTCTTCCAGAAGAACGGCAAGTGGTGGATGCCCGTCCACCGCACGGTGAAGGGCGAGATGCCCAACATGGACCGGACGGTCTCCAAGGTCGACATCGAGATGCGCTTCAAGAACGTCAAGTACATGGGCCCCGCGTCCGCGTCGGCGGGCGGAAACCAGTAGGTCGAGCGCGTCGCTCAACTATCAACCCAATTGGACACTCACGTCACCCCCGCGCAAGCGGGGGCCTGGCGCGAGCTCCGTTCTCACCCGCGAAACCCGCTGATATCCTCGGCCCCCCCATGCTCATCGACCGCCGGACCCTCCTTCGGTCGTGGCAGGCCATAGCCGCCACCGTGGCCGCGCTTGCGGCGATTCCGGCGGGGCTCTTCTTCGCTTTCGGCGCCGGGTCGAAGGGCAGGGCCGCTGATCCTTCTGATCCTTCCGCGGAGTGGATCGATCTTGGCCTGGCCGCCGAAGTCACCGAGGGGCCATGGAAGGCGAGGCGCTTCCGCCGGGAGATCGAGGACCGCTGGAAGAAAACCGTGGTGGACGAGAGTATCTACCTCAGGCGTCGCGGCGAAACCATAGAGGCGGTTTCGGCGATCTGTACGCACACCGGATGCCTGGTGCAGCGCATCTCCAACCGCTTCGCGTGCCCGTGCCACAAGAGCGACTTCGACGAAGAAGGCAAACCGACCTCCGGCCCCGCGCCCCGTCCGCTCGATCGGCTCGAGACGAAGATTGATGGGGAGCGGCTCAAGCTTCGCTTCGTGAAGTTTCGCCCCGGCCTCGACCGATCCGAGCCGATGGCTTCCTGATGGACACGGAGAAGAGCGAAGCCGTCCTGCCTTCGCCCGCTGGCGAGACCTGGCTTAGCAGGCTCCACGGGGCGTCTTCTCTGTGCGCCCTGGTTTTCGCCGGCCTTCTGATTGGAAGCGGCATCGGTCTCGCCATGGCCTACGTGCCGTCGCAGGCTGAGGCCTTCGCGAGTGTTCTCTATCTCCAGCAGCAGGGGGGCATCGGAGCGCTGTTGCGCTCTCTGCATTACCACCTGGCTTCGGGTGTGGTCATCGCCACGTTCCTGATGGTCGTTTGCGCGGTTCTTGGAGACATCCACCGCGAACGCAAGCGGGAGTACCGGCTGAGCGTAGTGACCCTCCTTCTGATGATCGGTTTCTGCTTCACGGGCTACGTCCTGCCGATGGACCAGGCGGCGTATTGGGGAACGTCGGTTCGGCTCGGCATCGTCGAAACCGTGCCGGTGGTGGGGGAGATGAAGGCGGACATGCTCCGCGGGGGCGCCACGTTTGGCGCGGCGACCCTGCCTCGTTTCTATGCGCTCCACGTGGCCGCCCTGCCGCTCATTCTCGTCATCCTCGTACTGGTCGGTTTCAAGGATGCGCTCGATCGCGCGGCCCGCGCTTATGGGCCAGGGCTCATCCAGGCGAGCGGCCTCATCACCATCGCGGCGTTCGTGGTCGCGGCAAACGTCCAGGCCCCGCTCGAGCCCAGGGCCGCCGCCGCCGACACCGAGTACGTGCCTCGGCCCGAGTGGTATTTCCTGTGGCTCTTCCAGTTCGGCAAGTACGTGCATGGTTTCCAATGGGTGGAGAGCGCGTTGCTTCCGGCGATCGGGATCGGCACGCTCCTGCTCCTCCCGGAGTTCGAGACCAGCCGGAAGCTGCGAGCCCGTGGAGTTGGAGCGGTATTCGCGTTCATGTTGGGCCTGGCCGCGCTGGCGCTTTACGAGGATCGTGATCTGCCCGCGAAACCGCAGTATGAAGAGGGGCTCGTCCTGAAAGCGGCGCGCGACTACAGGGTCGAATGCGCGGGCTGCCACGGCCTCACCGGCAAGGCCGACGGCCCCGACATCGCAAGGCTCGAGAGCAAGGTGAAGGACTTCACCCGCGCGGATTTCTGGGATGAAGCGACGATGACCGACATGATCGAAGTCATCACCAAGGGAGAGGCTCCCGACATGCCCGCCTTCGGTGAGCGACTGTCGGCCGAAGAGATCCTTGCCATCGCCGGCCACATCGAGGCAAACTTTCGCCCCCGGGCCGCCCCCGGCCGTTGAAACTTCCACCAAGGAAAACCACCAGACTCCTATGAAAACCCGATTCCTTCCCGCCCTCTTTGCCGCTTTCGGCCTGCTCGCCGTGCCGGCCCTTGCTGGCCCCGAGCACAAGAACCTTCAGGTTCTGCCCAAGAACATCACAAACGACGAGCTTAAGAAGACCATGGACGGCTTCGCCGAGCAGCTGGGGGTGAAGTGCACGTTCTGCCACGTCCTGGAGCAGTACGACAAGGACGACCGGCCCCACAAGGCCGACGCTCGAAGGATGATCAAGCTCGTCATGGACATGAAGGCGAAGAAGGCGGATTACTTCGGGCCGCGGACGAAAGAGGCGGTCATCTCCTGCGGCATGTGCCACCGCGGGAAGGCGGAACCCGAGCCGTTTGTTCCGTAGGAAGGCGCCATCCTCTGGCCGATGCGCGATTCCACCACAACCGAAGCGCGGAAAACCGTTTACTGCGTCCGTCTATCCCTCGTGGCTGCTGTGAGATCTGCAACAATCATTTCCTGTCATTTCCTGCCGGACTTGACAAACAGATTCCACGCCCTCTACTCTGCAACTATTCCGGCTGACCTTCTGACGTGTTGATCCGACGTTCCTCATCCTTTGGAGTTCCCATGCGAACCTTTTCGTCCTTGTATAAGAGCATCTTCCTAGGGCTCTTTGTCCTGACGGCTTCTGCCAACAGCGTCGTTGCTCAGCAGGTGGAGATCACGGGCATTCCGGCGGCAGCGTTCGAAGGCACCGGGGCGGGGACGACGGCTTTCACGTTCACTTTGATGCGAACGGGGCCTGGCGTTGCGTTCAACGTGCCCTATACGATCACGGGGGATGTGGTGGCGCCCGAGGACTACACCGCCCTTTCGGCGACGGTAGCGTTCACAGCGGCGCAGACGACGCGTACCATCACGGTCGCCGTCAAGCGGGACACGAAGTTTGAGATCGACGAAGACATCACCCTGACCCTCGGCATCCCCGATAATTTTGTTGTGTTGGGGCCGACCATGGTCGGCACGACGACGGTCCTCAACGACGACACGGCTCCCACGATTTCGATTGGGAACCGGACGGTGAGTGAGGGTGGATTCGCGAACTTTGCGGTGACGTTGTCGAACTCGAGCTACCAGGCGGTGTCAGTGACGGCGACGACTGCGGATGGGACGGCGAACGGGGTGGTGACGTCGCCGTTCCCGCAGGCGGACTACACGTCGAACGCGCCGGGTGGTACGGTGGTGACTTTCGCGCCGAACGCGACGGTGTTGTCCCAGAACTTCGGGGTTCCTACGATCAATGACCTTGTGCACGAAGGAGCGTCGCCGGAGACATTCTTCGCGAACCTGAGCGGTCCAGCGAACGGCTCGATCGGAATAGGGACGGGCAATGGATTCATCACCGACAACGATCTGATCCCGCAGGTATCGGTGACGGGGCCCGGCAGCCAGAGCGAATCGAGTGTAAATTATGACTTCACGGTTTCTCTGACCCGTCAGAGTTCTCAGTCCATCGATGTGACGGTGAGTACCGCGGATGGCACAGCGAGTGCGACGGCAGCACCGTTCCCGATGGTCGATTACGCCGCTGCCCCGACGTTTCTGACCTTCGCGCCTGGCGAGACGTCGAAGACCTATACGGTGACGATTAGTGAGGATGGCATCAACGAGAACGCGGAGACGTTCTTGGTTCAACTGAGCGGTCTGAGCAACGTCAATGCCGGCACGG
>ENA-ORBV01006634-ORBV01006634.1-microbial-mat-metagenome-genome-assembly--contig:-NODE-6634-length-20274-cov-5.939694_pt1 | contig 20274 bp, 29 predicted proteins | sample MGYA00237777_ERZ505514 | MGnify/ENA primary metagenome ERZ505514 (study PRJEB26160, sample SAMN06269048) | microbial mat metagenome | isolation source: Oligotrophic lake microbial mat | place... | reverse complement strand
AAGCCGAGGGCCGCGTCGTCGCCAGCGGGGCCGCGCCGAGCCATGCCGTGAGGATCAACATCTCCATGCCGCCAACCTCCAACAACCTGTTCAACAGCTTCGCACGCGGCGGCAAAATCGTGCGCTGCGAAACCAAGCAGTACCGGCTCTGGAAGGCCATCGTCAAGCCACGACTGGCACTCATGCCGCGCGTCACCGCCTTCCCGGTCGAAGTGTGCATCTTGCTGCGGCCGGGCAAGGGGTGGCGAATCACGAGCGACGTGAGCAACCGCGAGAAGGCGGCGATCGACAGCCTGGTCGATGCCGGGGTGTTGCCTGACGACAACCAGCGGTACGTCACCAGCGTTCGCATCGCGGTGGATACCGTGCGCGACGAGTTCTCGACTGCGGACGTGTGGACGCAGGCAGCAGTTGTGTGGTGGTAAACGACCCATTAACCATGAGGCTTTCATGGACAGTAAAGAAGAGTCTGACGACTTCGACGACTTTGACGAGGGCCGCCCGCCGACTCAAATGGAGTTGGTCGCCGCATGGCTCAAGCTGCTCCCCGACGAGCCGCCGATGCCGATTCGCGTGGTCAACGCCATCGTCAAGGCGGCCAACCTCGTGGTCGAAGAGATGAGCCAGCCGTACCGTCCCGCGACGCCGGGCATGGGATTGCTCGCGTGGATTCGCTGTGATGACGCGGGCCAGTCAAGCAAGTACATGCTCTGGAAACTCGCGCCGTCTCCTCTGCGGTATCAGTGCGGCCGCGGCGACTTTTCTGACCCGACGTACCAGACGTACCCGCTCGACCCAAGCGACTTCGGGCGTTGCGTCGGCTTGCTGGACGCCGCGCCAGAGTTGCGAGACAGCCTGCCCAAAATGGCCGAATGCGAACCGGTGTGGGCCGCCTTGGTCGCCGCGTGGAGCGAATTGGAATCGCTCTATCGCGAGGAATCGCCATCGGGCAACGCGCCAAAACTATACGCGCGGATGAAGTCGATCATCAACGAAACGAAACCAATGGAGTCCGTCTAATGCCCAAGTCCGCGCCGTGTGCCTTCTGTGACCGCGACACGCAAGCGATCCTCACGGCCGTTGAATCGGCCCTGCGCCGCAACGACTCCAACCGGACGCGGTTCGTGTCGCAGATCGACGAGTTCTATCAGCGCGACGCGGCCATTTGGGACACGTTGGCCACGCGGTTGCGCGAGTTGGGGCTGGGCAAGGTGGCGAAGGAAGTAGCCAAGAAATGCAAAGTGCAAGGAGTCCCCGCATGACCAACTACGACCCCCTGCAAACGAAGGCACGCGACCTGATCGCGGCAAGGGCGAAGGCGACGCAAGCGGTCGGGATGGCCAAAGCAGAATCCATCGCGACATCGGCGATACCAAACGCGGCATTCTTTTATGGACTGAATGCAATGTCCATGAACGGAATTCTCACTCTAGAGATGAAGAACGCCGACTTCATCTTCCGGGCGTTCCAAGACGCCGCCGACATCGCGCAGGCTTACCTCGACTCCATCGACGCACTGAGCGCGGCAAGGGCGAAGGCATGATTAAGCAATGCGCTCGTGATGGCTGCGGCACGGAGTTCAACGCGACCCATTGCGCCAAGTATTGCTGCCGTGAGTGCGTGCGGGTAATGCGTAAGGAGACCCATCGCAAATACAACCAGTCCAAGGAAGGTAAGGAGGCCCAGCGCAAACGCCACCAGTCCAAGGAATATAAGGAGGGCCAGCGCAAATACCGTCAGTCCAAGGAATATAAGGAGACCAAGCGCAAATACAACCAGTCCAAGGAACGTAAGGAGGCCAAGCGCAAATACCGACAGTCCAAGGAAGGTAAGGAGACCGATCGCAAATACAGACAGTCCAAGGAAGGTAAAGAGGCCCAGCGCAAACGCGAACAGTCCAAGGAACGTAAGGAGGCCAAGCGCAAATACCGACAGTCCAAGGAAGGTAAAGAGGCCGAGCGCAAATACCGACAGTCCAAGGAAGGTAAAGAGGCCGAGCGCAAATACCAACAGAAACGCAACCGCGACAAAGTTTATGCGATCGTCACCGAAATGTTTATCAAACTCCAAGCACTCAAGGAATCCAATGACGACAGCAATATCTGAACCCGAAAAACCCGGCCAGGGCATCGACGCCATCGGCTCCATCGACAATTTATCCAGCGACGAACTCCGCGACATGCTCATCGGGCTTCTCGGGCTGACGGCCGAAACGATGATGAGGATGGCCGCAATCGTCCGCGTGCTGGAAGATCGCGGCATCGATGTCGCTGATATGGTTCCCAAAAATATGCTGCCCACCCTGCGCGGCATCGCCTACGGAACAATACTGCCCAACGTCTACGTCCGGTTCAGCGGGACACGGGAAATGCTGCGACTCGTGCAAACGCTCCCCGCGCCTGACCAAAAGTATCTCGCCGACGGCGGCATGGTCGAACTTGTCGTCTGGGACGAAGCCGGCAAGCCGACGAAGCGAAAGGCCGACCCACTCTTGATGACCAAGGATCAAACGCGGCAAGTGTTTGGGCACGGCGTTATTCGCGACGAAGCCGCTCAACTTTTAATCCTCGATCAGCAACGATCCGAATCGAAGCGCAACCGCCCTACCGCCGTCGGGCCGCTGGCCATCGACGCTGATCGTGACGGAGTTGTCCACAAGGGCGTCTTCTTGTCACGCGAGCTACTGGTCACCGCACTGAAGGCTTTGCGATAAAGACCTCGATCTTACGCGCGAGTGCCGCTGATGGGCATCACGCATCGCGATGCGTGATGCCGCCCCCCCACGTCCTTCGCTACGATGGATCCGTGAAGACGTACCTGACCAGCGGTGACGTTTGCCGGGCCACCGGACTCGGTTACACCCATGTCGCCAAACTATGCCGAGACGGCTCACTAAAAGGCTTCCGGCTCGGCGACGGCTCGCGCGTTCACCAACGCATCCACCGGGCATCCGTCGTCGCCTACCTGCGCCAACGCGGTCTGCCAGATGATCTGGTGCCCGCCGATCTGGTGTTTGACGTACTAATGTTGGGAGTCTCGAAGTCGCTCGTGGAGGCCATTGCCTCCTCATTGCCCGACGATACGTTCCGCGTGCGGACCGGCGGCGATTTCACACCCCGCGCAGTAGTCGTGGACGGCACGTCGCTCGGGCTCGCGGCGTCGTGGTCGCGAAGAGTGCCCGTCATCGGGATAGCGCCAGAGCATGAAGCCGCCGATTGGCTGAAGGTTCATTGCACGGTCGTGCTGCGCCACCCCGTCGCACCAAGTGACCTGACCGACGTGCTAAGAAAGATGGTGACGTAATGGCCAAGGCGGAATCAAAACCGAAGATCGAACACGCCGAGGATTCGCCGCTCCGACTCGAATGGCGAAGCCCCGCTGAATTAGCCGAAAATCCACGCAACTGGCGACGCCATCCCGAAACACAACTGTCGGCACTCTCCGACGTAATCGGAGAAGTCGGCTGGGCCGGGGCTTGCCTCTACAACGAAACCACATCCCGACTGATCGATGGACACGCACGACGCAAAGTCGCCCTCGATCAAGGAACGACCCTAATCCCCGTCCTGGTCGGACGCTGGACACCCGAACAAGAAGCGAAAATCCTCGCGACCCTCGATCCGCTCGCCGCAATGGCCGAAGCCGACTCGGCCGTATTGAACGAGCTGCTGAAGGAAGTATCGACCGACAGCGAATCGCTGCGCGAGATGATGAAGGGACTGGTCGAGGCCAACCCCCTGCCGATCGAACCGGGCGACGGCGGGGACGAGTTCGACACCACGCCCGAGGCGAGCGGGCCAACGCGCACGCAACTCGGCGACCTGTGGATCATCGGCGGCAAACACCGGCTCATGGTGGGGGACTGCACGGTGTCGGAGAACGTCGCCAAGCTGATTGGCGGCGAGAAGGCCGATATGGTGTTTACCGACCCGCCGTACAACTACGCCGATGAAATGAATCCGTCATTTTATGAAAATACAAACAGCCCCGCAATGAAAGGTCTTGCGGCGGCAAAATGGGACAAAGGATTCGACCCTGGTAAGTTCCTGCAAATACTGGAGTCCGTTCGACCGTTGAATGGAACGGTCTACGTTTGTACGTCGCACATGCTTGCGCCTCAGATTTGGACATACATGAAAGAAAGCGAGGCTACGCATTCTTCCTATGTTGTTTGGGTAAAACCGAACCCGATGCCTTCGCTCTCAAAGAGGCATCCAACTTGGGCGACCGAATTGATCTGCTACGCGACTTACGGAAAGCATGTGTTTAACTTTCCGAACGAGGGGCACAGCCTCTCGTGGTGGCAGATCAACAAGAATGCAAAAAACGACTTGCATCCAACGCAGAAGCCGATTGCGGTTCCATCAAATGCGATAGAGCTATCTAGCGCGCCAGGACAACTCATAGTTGATCTTTTCCTCGGCTCCGGCACCACGCTCATCGCCGCACACCGGCTCGGCCGCGTCTGCTACGGCATGGAGATCGAGCCGAAGTACGCCGACGTAATTCTCAAGCGATGCGAAGCCGAAGGGCTCACAGCCACCAAGGAATCCTGACCATGCCTCGCAGACATCATCAATCCGAGACCAGGCATTCCACCGACGCCGAAATTGACGCCCGCGTCGAAATGTGTCGCAAGATGATCGCCAACGGACGGTACGACGGCGAAATCAAACGAGCCGTCGCCGCTCATTTCAATGCCAGCACTCGAACCGTCGAGCGGTATCTGCGTCGCGCAAGAGACGAAATACTCGCCGAGTCCGGTAAGCCAGTCATCGAACACCGGGCCGAGTCCCTGGCGTTCTACCAAAAGGTTCGGGCAGATTTGAAAGAGGCCACGAAGGATCGACTGCGGGCACAAGAGCGGATCGACGGACTGCTCGCCCTCGCCATGCCGTCCGCGCCGCAACGCCACGAACTCAGCGGGCCCGGCGGCAAGCCAATGCAAACCCAGGACGTGCCGACCGACGAAGCGGTGATGGATGCGGAGATCGCCAACCTGCAAGAACGATTGGCACGCCGTGGCGCAAGTGTGGTCCCGAATGTGGTCCCGAATGTAGAATGAAGGCATGTCCGCCGTCCTCGCCGTCCTCGCCGACCTCGCCGACCAGCAGCGGTTGTTGCCAGTTTTTAAGGATGATAACAATGAGCGTACTCAGTCTGTCCGCCGTCCTCGCCGACCAGCAGCGGTTGTTGCAGCTCCTTCGCGCCAAAGCGGCCCGCGAGGATGCCCGCGACATCAGCGCCGCCGAAAAGTCGCTCGCCGAATTCGTCCGACAGGCGTGGCACGTCGTCGAGCCGACAACCCAGCTCGAATGGGGGTGGCACATCGACGCCATCTGTGATCACCTCGAAGCCGTCACCCGCGGCGACATCAAGAATCTCGCGATCACCATTCCGCCCGGATGCACCAAATCGATCACCGTCGGAGTCATGTGGCCGGCATGGACGTGGCTACGCGAGCCGTCCACTAGATGGCTGTGCGCCGGGAACGAAGCCGATATTGCGATTCGCGATTCTGTTGCGTGCCGCCGGTTGATCGAGTCCGAATGGTATCGCGGACGCTGGGGCGATCGGTTCAAATTAACGACAGATCAAAACGTCAAAACATGGTACGAGAACGACCGCCGTGGGATGCGAATCGCAACCACGGTTGGCTCGAATGTCACGGGCAAGAAAGGCGACATCCTCATCTGCGACGATCCGCACGACGCGCGAAAAGTCGAGAGCATCGCCGAGCGGAACCGCGTCTTGCAGTGGTGGGATCATTCGTTCTACAACCGCGTCAACAATTACATGACCGGCCGCCGCGTCATGGTCGGGCAGCGGACGCATCATCAAGACTTGATCGGCCATATCCTCGCCAGCGGCGAATTCACCGAGTTGCGGGTTCCGGAAGAATTCAACGCGGCCAAGCGATATTCCACCTCCATCGGCTGGTCTGACCCGCGTACCGAATCGGGCGAGTGGCTACGGCCGACGCGGTTCGGTCACGAGCAAAAAAAGGCAGCCCTCAAACGACTCGGCACTCGTGGCTACGCGACGCAGCACGGGCAAGCGCCGCCCGCCCAGGAAGGCGTCCATTTCAACCCGTCCTGGTTCGCCGCCCGGTACAAGGTCGGCGACGGCCTCGATACATTCGAGATACCCGGCAAGTCGATCAACATGAGTTACTGCGTGCCGTTCGTCGTCCTCGACCCGGCGACCGGCAAGGGCGCGAACGGCGATTGCACGGGCATCGGCGCGTTCGCGTGGGCATCCTCAAACGACGTGTTCGTGCGCGAAATGATTTCCGAGCGGATCCCAATTGATCGGCTGGTCGCGGCGGTCCAAGGCATGGTCCGGCGATGGGGCGCGGAATATGTTGTTTGCGAGGCCAACGGATTTCAGATTTACGCCGTGCGAGATTTACGCGCCGCCGGGCTGGTCGTGAAGGAAATCTCGCCCGAGGGGAAGGGCAAACTGGTTCGGGCCAGCCGCGCGATCATCATGAGCGAACAGGGCCAGATCTGGCTGCCCGCCGAGGGCGACTGGATCGAGCCGTTCATTGACGAACTGAAGTTGTTCACTGGCGAGGACGGCGGCGTCGATAATCAGGTGGACGTGTTGGCGTATGCGTGCATCGAAGGCTCGCGGTACGGCGACGATGACGGCGGCGGGCCGCGCGTCCTGTCCGAAACGCGGAGGAAGTATTGATGGTTTCTTCGTATAAACTCGGCTATTTGGCTTATATTCATGGTGTCACCCTGGATCAAATCCACGAGGATATACGGTTTATGGGCGTGGACATCGAACATGAAGAGTTCATTCGCGGCTCGGTTGCCGCTGATGAAGAGTCTGATGTTGAAGCCATGAACAGATTCGTGGAACAATTGAATATCATTTACGACAAAAATTGAAAGGCGCAGATCGTGAATACCAAACTGCTCAGCAACGAAGAAATCCGGCGACTCTTCCCGGCTCATGCCGACGTGACGATCAACGACGACAAATGGAGCCCCGACTTTTGCCATATCGTTGCGCGGGATGGGGCGCGGTACGGCTCGAATAACTATGTCCTACGCGCCGAACCACTCGTCAAACGGGTGGTGTTGGAAATCCTCCACGGTAGACTCGAGAACGGGTTGCTAGGCGACCGCTGACGCCACGGCCGCGCGTGTTTATTCGAGGAACGTGAATGACCCGCCTCGCGCTCGTCCTGGTCCTACTCTTGCCGCCGGGCGACCCGGTAGCAGACGGCGACGTGCATCGCTTCCCCTGGCCCGCCGCGGAGTGTTACCGCCGCTGGCAAGCCGGGAAGGCGCATCACGATTGGGTCGAGAAGCACCAGCCGTGGAAAACCGACTGGAAGGGCGAAGCGCTCTACCTGTCGGAGTGCTGGCACGCCCTGCACGAACTGAAGACGACGGCAGGCAATTGCACCTGGAAGACGCTGCAACTCGCGCAGCTTCGGGTGATGATCGGCAAGCGCGAATACGAACTCGGGATCATGCCCGACTTCATCCCCGAGTGGCGATTCGTTGACCAGTGACATGCAACCGGAGACTCGCATTACGTCGCGAATGCCTACGCCACGGCCGCGCGAGTCAGTCTCACGTTGGTGCCGAAGCCCGCTAGTGGCGTCACGCCGTTGTAGTCCACGACCAGCGAAACGATTCTCTTATCCGGGTCGTTCACTGGGTTGAGGTTGTTCGAGTCGATGGGGTTGCTGACCGTTACCGCTCCAACGCCCTGGCCGAAGTCAATCGACCCGTTCTCGCCAACGACCGTACTACCCGACAGCGTGCCCGTCGAGTTGTAAATCACCAGCCCGCGGTTGATCGTCAACTGCCCGACCGTCATCGTTCCGTTGACCGTCACGGTTCCGTCGTTGACCGTTAACGTCGTCACATTGGAATTCAACTCCACGCTCCCGCCGTTGACCGTCACCGTCGTCAGCGTCGTTCCCAGCCCGCAGCGCACGTTCGAGTTGCCCTCGACCGTCAACGTGGCCAGCGTCGCGACCTCGCCGCCGAACACCGCCACGCCGACACTGCCATCTCCACGCACCGTCATCGTGTTGCTGGCGTGCGTTCCCTTCCACAAAACCGCCTCCAAGTCCTCGTCCACTGGCGTCCCCGTGTTGTCCACGGTTACCGCCGTTTGCACGCTCCCGTTGTTCAGCTTGATCCGCCCCGCCCCCTCGCCCGGCCCGTAGCCGATGCGCACGAGCGTGGCGTCGATCGTCAGATACTCGGTCCGGTACTCCGGGTATTCCTCGCCCAAATTGTTGACCTTCGGCAGCCCCACCAATCCCGTGAACGACCGCGCGAAGTTCAAGCTCGCCAGCGTCGCCCCGGCATTCGATAGCCCATACAGCACGTCGCCGCTGTAGTGGTCGAAAAACACCGCGTCGGCCACGACCGGCACTACGCCGCCGTCCCAATTGGCCGCCGTGTCCCAGACGGTCGACCCGGCGTTGGCCACGCTCACCGTCCCGGTCGTGGCAGTGCCAACGCCGCCAATCGTCTGCGCGTCGGCCGCGCCAAGGGTCACTTCCAACGGCGTCAGCGTGCAGATGAATGGCACGCCCGGTTTGTTGGCCGTGAGCGTCAGCGTCGTCGTACTGGCCGTCGCCAAGAATCCGCTTTCAGCGCCGACCATCTCGGGGAAGTCGTCCGCGCTCAGCGCGACGATCGCCGCGGCCAACGTCGTCACGACCGTGGCCGTCGTGACCGAGCCGCCCGTCACGTCCTTGATCTTGTTGCCGACCTGCACGCGGATCACGTCATCCGCTTCCCACGTCCCGCCAAACGCATAGGTTCGCGTGTCCGTCTTGACCGCCGCGCCGCCTTCAAATCTGATATTCGCCATTGCATCACTCCCGCCGTTCACTCGCATCGCGCCGTTCGTTCCGGCGCGAAGAATTATTGAGAAATCTCGCCACAACGTAACACGGACGGTAGCGGACCCACCACCGCGGCAGGCAAGATGCCTTCGTGGCTCGCGTGAACAAAACATTGTTGGTCTCGGGAACGCATCACTCACCCGAAGGGGCTGTGATCGCGACGCCGGCACGCATTCGACATTGGGCCGAACAGCACCGATTGATGACTCAGGCCGGCCTGAGAATCCCCCTTCCATGGGGGCACAACAGCCGCGCGGTCCCGCTCGACCCGAACGACCCGAACGAGGAACAGTTCCTCTCGTCGCGCTACAACGCGGGGTACGTCAGCGAACTCGCCGCCGACAACGGCCGCTTGAGAATGACCGGGTTCGACGCGCCGGGGCTTGCCGTCGAGAACGGCAATCTCGTGGCCTGGACGAAACTTGGCGACGGGCGCGAAGTCAAAACAGCCATCGGCGAAGTGTCGGTCGGGATCGCGAAGAAATTCACCGACGGCAAGGGCCGTGTTTGGAACGACGTAATCACCCACGTCGCGGTCACTCCCCACCCGGTTTGGTCCGGGCAAGACGGTTTTGCGTCGCTGGGCGGGTTGGCGGGGCGCGTGGAAGGGCTTCAGAATTTAGCAATCGGAGAGTCCGCAATGGTCGACGAAAACGCGATCTTCGACGACGACCTTGAAGCCGCGCCAGCCGTGGACGCGGACATGAACATGCCCGCCGAGACGGTCGAAATCAACATGGAAAAGTTGTTGCCCGCCCTCGGCGAGCATGGCATCGTCCTGCCCGAAGGCACCGACGAAGACAACCTGATCGAGCGGCTGTTCGTTGCCATCACCGCGCTTCAGGGCAAGCTTTCTCCCGCCGGTGGCGCTGCCGATCCGGCGGACGATCCCGGCCCGGTGAGCGTTCAAGAACCAGACGCAGTGTTGATGAGTTTGCTCGCCAAGGCGTCGCCAGTCGAAAAGCTGGTGCTTCAATCCGCCATCGACGAGCGAAGGTCGGCCCGCGAGTCCGCGCGAACGAAGCGAGCCGCGCTCATTCGCAAACAGATCGATCGCCACGCCGGGGCCGGCATCCCCCGCGACGTGCTGAAAAAGCACTTCGGCGATGAACCCGGCGTGCAGCACTTGTCGCTGATGGCCCGGCCCACGGCCGGGAAAGAACTCACCGCCTTTGAGGCGAAACTTTCGCTTCTCAAAGACCTCAAGCCCTATTTGCTGTCGAAGCGGCTCACGACTCAACTCGCGACCGCGACCGAGTTGCCGAACCCGGCCTACAAGCCCGGCAAGGCCGCCCAGGAATCGCTGACGGACGAAATGGCGAAGTCCGTCGGCTGTTGATTCACACCCCGCACTGTGGAGTAACTCATGAGCATCGCGGCCCCAATCGTCGGCCTTCCCGGATTCGGCACTGCCCGGACCGCCTCCAACCGCTTGATTTTTCGTGACGGCCAAATCACTGGCTGGCTGAGTCAAGGGAAAGTCATCAATGGCACTCTGTCTCGCGACCCGAGCAACACCGGCAACATCGATGTGTTGAGAGCCGGGCTGTTGATGGGCAAGATCACCGCCACGGGCCTTTACGCCCCGTCGGTTCTTGGCGTTACGTCCGCTGCCCTGACCAACACGGGCACGACCGTCAGTGCCTCGGCCGCCGTCGTCACCGAATTGGTGCGCCGACTTGGTTCGTCCGGCACGTTCAAGTTGGTCGGCCCGCCCGCCGCGAGCGGCGTGGTTCGGACCTCGACCTTGACCTATTCGGCCGCGTCCGGCACGTCGATCACGGTGACGGCGGCTGGCGTCAACGAAGTGCAGACGCTGACCTTCGGCGCGGCCGCGACCGGCGGCACTTATCGCTTCCGTGTGCCGCTCGCGAACGGCTCGATGGTCACCACTGGATCCATCACCTGGGACACCACCGACGCGACGCTGCTCGGCAACATCAACGCCGCGCTTGACACCGCGACCGGCGTGACCGGCGGCATCGTCGCGACTGGTGCCGCGCCTGACACCGCGCTGACGTTCACGTTCAGCGGCGTCGGCTACTTGTCGAACCCGCAGCCGACGGAAACGATCTCGGTCGTGACGTTCCCCACGTCGGGCACGACCGCGACGACGGTTCGCACGACCACGGGCGTCTCCGGCGCGTTCGTCATCGGCAGTCTAATTTGCCCGGTGGATGGCAGCGAGAACCCGGTGACGTTAGTTCCGTCCGGCAGTGGACTTAAGGTAACGGACCTCGACGGTACGTCGGTGGATCGCGACTTCCCGATGATGCCGCTCGCCGGCGTCCTCTTGACCGCGAACTTTCTGCCCGCGTACCCGAGTGACGCGAGCCTCAAGATCTGGCTGAAGGAAACGCTCTCGACGTTGTCGGCGGGCAAGTATGCGTTCGACGACGAATTCTAAACGGCCATCGGCCGTTGGGCCGATGGGGATTGAGTCAACAGCGGATAGGCTGGCCGGCCGAATCGCGAGACGCCATACTCGCTCTCCGCTGCTGTTACACATGGCAGGCTGATGGCGCAGTCAAAGGGGTGAATCCCAATGGCCGCATCGCTCGAACAGATTCTCGGTTACGTCAATTTGCTCGGGCTTATCGACCGGATCAAAACCGGCGTGCCGCAACCGCTGCCCGATCAGTTTTTCACGCTGACGAAACCAACCGTCGGCGACAGCGGCAAATACACTCGCGTCGTCGGCACGCGAACCACGGCGAGGCGTGTCGCCTATGGCGCGCCGTCCATTCGCCGCGAACTCAAGGGAATCGAAGACATCCCTTGCAAGCTGATTCACACCTTCGAGCATATCATGCTCGATCCGCTGATCCTGCGGCAACTGCGCAAATATGACAGTTACGAACGCGACATGGGCAAACAGGAAGTCGCCCGTCAAGTCAAGGAGTTCGTCGTCAACTTCGCGAACCTTCGCGTTACGAGCGTCCAGCATATGCTGGCGCTCAACGCGATTTACTTCGACGCCAGCGGCAATTTGCTGCCGTCGAGTTCCGGCGCGGCGGTGACGGTTGATTACGCGGTGCCGGCGAACAACAAGAATCAACTCAACGGCCTGATCGATGTGTCGTGGGCCAACAATTCCGCCAACATCCCGGCCCAGATCGCGGCGTTGCAAGAGCGGGCCGCACAGGACACCGGGTACGAAATCGAGTGTGCGTTCTACGGCCGCAACATCTCAAGTTACTTCCGCATGAACGATTACGTCGAAGAATACGCGGCCCGCAACACGTCCACGAACCAGGAGTTCTTGTTCGGAAACGGCAAGAAGCTGGGCGGCTCGATTCCGCAAGGGTTCATGGGCGTCAAGAACTGGATCCCGGTCAACATGGGATTCTACGAGGACTCCGCCGGCGTGAACCGCACGACTTTCGGCGTGAACCAAGTAGTGTTCACGCCGGCGATCTCCCAGGACTGGTACGAATTTCTTGAAGGGACTGCCGAAGTTCCGACGACGATCAACATCCAAACCGACGCCAACGCGGCGCTCGATTCGTCCAAGACCGTCCAGGGAATGTTCGCCTACGCGAAAATCTTGGATGATCCGATGGGCATCAAGATGCTCCACGGCGACACGTTCCTGCCGGTGCTGAAGGTGCCAGGGTCGATCTACAACGCGACTTGCGTGTTCTAAACTTCCGCGTCCTGACTAACCACCTCGGCGCGGCTCATCGAGCCGCGCCTTTTCGTTCATCGGGAGTCGAATATGAGTCGCGGAAGTTTAAGAGGCCAGGTCAAACGCACCTCGGTCAAGGTCGTGACCGCGGCTGGCAATTACACGCTCATCAACGAGTCCGTGTTTGTCGTGAACAAGGCCAGCGGGGCCGAGACGGGCATCACGTTGTCCGCCAGCCCCGCCGTCGGGCATGAAGTGTTGATCGTCGATGGCAAGGGCGATGCGGCGACGAACGCCATCACGATCACGCCAGCGGCCGGGAACATCAACGGCGCGGGCACCTACGTCATCAGCGAAAACTACGGCTCGGTGGCGCTCAGTTACAACGGCACACAATGGAACGTCGTTGCGGCCTACAAGGCCGACGCGACGTTGACTTCGGCCGCGATCACGACGCTGACCACGGGGACGATTACCGAATCGACCGTCGCCTCGGGCGTGACGATCGATGGCGGCGTGATTCGCGATGGGCAGTTCCTTGGCGTCCAGTCGACGCCGATTGCCAAGACCGGCGTTGCCACCATCTCGATCGCCGACATTCTGACGGGCATCGTAACGATCACGCAATCGACCGGCGCGACGCTGGCGCTAACGCTCGACACGGGCGCGGCGATGGACATCGGCAAGCCCGCATCGCTGGGCGTTGACGGCTTTATCGACTGGACGCTCATCAACCTGTCGGCGGCCGCGGCCGACACCGCGACCCTGACCGCGTCGGCCGGTCACACCATTGTCGGCACGCTGATTTGCCAATCGGCCCATTCGTCCATTGGTGGAGTCAACGGCAACGCGATTCGGTTCCGCTCGCGTCGCACGGCGGCGGACACCTATGTGACTTACCGCCTCGGTTGATCCGACAACTCGCACGACTCACGAGACTCATCATGGCGACTGACACTCTCGACCACCCGAAGGTTAAAACGAAGTTTGACTTCAAAGCCAACCCCCCGAAGGTGCCGGACGGCTTGATGCCCGGCGATACCGTCTGGTATTGGATGCGTCCCGATGCGGATCGGCCGATGCAACCCTACCCGGCGATTCTGGTCGAGCGCAACCGCCTCGATTCCGAGAAGTGGGAGGTCGCGATCGTGAAGCGAAGCATCGTGCGCGGCCAAACCGCGGCCGTATCGGCGATGCCGCTGCCCGGATGTATCACGGTTCGCGACCAGAAGTTCCTCGATCGGTAATGCTATGCCAACCGCGTTTGAATACCTGTACACGACCGCAACCGACGTGCGGACGTTGCTGTCCGCCGAGGGCGTGGACGCGAGCCTGGACGACGATCAATCCGGCACCGTGAGCGAGACTGAGGAAACGCGGCTCACCACCTATGCCGCAAACTACGCGACATCGAAAGTCAACGACTACTGCCTGGGCCGTTACGACGCGATTGATTTGGCCAGCAGTTGGACCGCGAACGAATGGGCGACGATCATTGCGGCCCGCTGGGTGAGGTTGCGGCGCGGCAATCCGGTGCCGAAGTCGTTGCAAGAGTTGTTTGAAGATGTGATGGAAGACCTGAAGGCCGTCCGCACGAAACAGTACGACATTCAAGATCTCGCCGAACGAGTGTCGAGCGCTCCCAAGTGGAGCAACGTGCGGGTTGATGTGCGGTATCGCCTGCGTCAAATTCGCGTGCAAAGGCCAATCAGCGAACAGACGCCGCCTCGCATTCCGCCCGTGTCGGACTTGGCGGCGACGTTGACTGGCCCGGAGATTTAACATGCAGTTCACCACACGCTCCGGGCCATTCGCGAAAGCGCTGGCCGCAAATTCAACCGATTTAGCCTTTCCGAGCCGCATCCCAACGACGACCACGCCCGCAGATGCGGGCGTGTTGTCGTTGGTGATTAACACCGACGGCGGGGTGACCCATGACCGGATGTTGGTGATCCCTTACGGCGTCGGGAACGACAATTTGACGTTTAGCGTCCGGATCATCGGCTGGCGGTTGATCTCGACCTTGTGGGTGCCGTGTATCCTCACGGAACTGGCCTGCACGATGAGCGCGGCGGTCGGGATCACTGGGGCGGCGGTGGTCGCGACGGAGCGGTTCGCCGACACGATCACGCTCGTGACCAACATGGGCAACGCGAACGTCGATGTAGTGATTACGTCACCGGCCAACGACACGCCGGCCCATGCCGTCATCAACCTGAAGGGCTGTCAAAAAGTCGAGTTTACTTTCGACATGACGGGCGCTACGTCCGCCAACTGTTTGCGAGCGACCCTGTAAAACTGCCTCGCATTGTGTCCATGTCGGAGATTTGACACGCTCAACCACCCGCGCCACTGGATTTGCTCCAAGTGCCGCCGCCCACCCCGACCGGCTGGACCGAGATTCGGGTGACGATCCAAATCCCGAACGAGTTGATCGACCGGATTTTCCCCAAGAAGTAGGTCAATGGCGTACCGGGATGTCATCCTCGCGACCACTGGTATCGTCAGCTATTGGAAGCTCGACGAAACCAGCGGCACGAACCTGAACGATGAGCAAGGGACCGCCGACCTTACGCTCGCTGGCGGATACACGCTCAACCAGACGGCCCTCGGCGACACGACCGGCAAGTCGATTCTCTTCAATGGCTCGACCGGCAAGGCCACGCGGGGATCGGCGGTTCTGTCGGCCGCCGCCAGCACATCCCTTGAGGCATGGTTCAAGACCACCGATTTGGCCGTTACGCGGCAACCTATCGTCTTCGCCGGGACCGACCCCGGCAACAACGGTTGGGGACTGATCGTCAACGGCTGGAACGGCGGGGGGTATGACACCGACGGGTCGCTCTACATTCTCGTGGCCGGCGTTGCTTGGGTCAATACCGGGCTGGACGTTTCCGTCAACACCATTTACCACATAGTCCTCACCCTCGATTCGTCGCGCGTGCCGAGAGTATACCTCAACGGTGCGTTGTCCTGGACCGGCAGCGCCATCACGCCGAACACCCCGGGCAATTTCCTGGTTGGCACTGACCTTTCCACGGTTGGATGGTTCAAGGGCCAGATTGATGAAGTCGCGGCCTACACCGCGCAGCTCTCGCTCGCGACAGTCTCAGAACACTTCAACGCCGGCGTCGCCGCGTCGGGGGCGGCTCAACATCTTTTGTTGCTAGGAGCGGGATGATATGGCCGATAACACGGTTTTGTCCAGCGGTTCCGGCGGCAACACGATCCGAACGCTCGACGATGGCGCTATCCATTGGCCCGTAGGGGCGGTCGCTTATGCCTCGACGGTTGGAACGCCGGACGTTCTGGTCATCGTCACGCCGACGGAGGGGCTGCCGGTTCAGCAGCAGACGGGCGCGACGTTCACGGTGACGGGCGCGGCGGGAACATTCCCGGTGACGGACTCGGGCGGGTCGCTGACCGTAGACGCGCCGGTCGGAACCCCCGTATTCGTTCGGCTGTCCGACGGCTCCGCAGCTATCACCGCATTGCCCGTCACCGACAACGGCGGCTCGCTTACGGTGGATGGCACGGTCAGCATCAGCGGCACCGTCACCGTTGGCTCGCACGCGGTCACTAACGCCGGCACGTTCGCGGTCCAGGTCGATGGCGCGGCGCTGACGGCCTTGCAGTTGATCGACGACGCCGTGAGCGGAACCGGGTTCAACATCAGCCAGATCAACGGCACTGCCGTCACGATGGGCAACGGTGCGTCGGGCACCGGCGTGCAGCGGGTGACGATCGCCAATGACTCGACCGGCATTCTCGCTGGGGTAACGACCGTCACCACCGTCACGACGGTGGGTACGCTCACGGGCAGCGGCGTGGCTCACGACGGGGCGGATGCGGGCAACCCGCACAAGATCGGAGCCAAGGCCGAGTCGGCTCTGAGCGGCATCACGCTGGTTGCCGATGGCGACCGCACCGACCTCTATGCAGGCGTAGACGGCGTCCTCATCGTCCGGCCTCATTGCAACCTTGAAGACGTGGTTCAGGAGAGGACCACGAACACGGATGGCGCGTCCACCGCGTTCGTCTCGGGACTCGCCGCGCCGGGCGCTGGGATTCGTCTGTACGTCAAGAACGTCACACTCTGCAACTCGTCGGCGACGTTTTGCACGCTGGACCTGCGCGACGGCGCAGCAGGGTCTGTCCTCTGGACCTTCCCCGTGCCAGCAACCGGCGGCGTCACTCATACGTTTGATCCGCCGCTAAAACTCACTGCAAATACAGCACTGGCGTTCGACGCGAGCGCCGCGACTACGACGCTGACGATCAGCGTCAACGGTTTCAAATCGAAGGTTTAATATGGGTTTCGCCGGCTGGTTAGCTCTGATCCTTCAGAACCTGGGGATGGGAGGCGGGCCGGTCGCCGTCGCCACGCCGCGTACGATCACGCTGGTCGGCCGCGATACGGCCGCGATGGCTATCCCAGGCGTCAACACCACTGCAATCACGATCACGGGGGCGTTGTAAAATGGCCACCACGCCAATCAATATCCGATTCGCGCGGCACGAAGCGCCGGTGCTGACCGTCACGATGAATCCGACGACTAACATCACGGGTTGGACGTTCACCTTCACGCTGCGCAAGATCGGCAGTTCCGCGCTCATCACCGTCAGCGGAGTCATCACCAACGCAACCGGCGGCGTATTCACCGTCTCACTCACGAAAGCGCAAACCAGTTCAATCGCCAGAAACGCATACGATTACGACATTTGGCGAACAAACAGTGGTAGTGAAGCTCGCCTGGTCTACGGCACCGTGACCTTGGAGGATCAAGCATGGGCAACGTAACCGCGGCTTGGAAGGGACCGCCTTCCGAACTACTGAAGATGGTTCAGCTACTTCCCCTGATGCTCACCGGCCGCGCCCCCGACCCGACCGGCGAAGTGCGGCGACTCTACATCCGCCTGGGCCTCGTCGCGCTGTCGATCATTCGCACCTCGTTCATCATCAAAGCTCGCGGCGGCACGGACGCCGCCGGGATACGTTGGAAGCCGCTTGCCGCCTCGACGGTTCGCTCGCGACTTCGCAAAGCCAAATTGCCGACGGAGCGACAAGCCCGGCGGGAACTCGAAGAGGCGCGTGCGACCGTCGCGAGAACCGGCCGCGGGCAAAAGAAACTCGAACGCGCGAAGGCGCGGGCCGGGAAGGTATTCAATCCCGCCCTGGAAATCCTGCGCGACACCGGCCGGCTGCTGATGAGTCTTAGCCCCGTTCTCGCGGGACCAGGGGCGCAAGCATCAACGCCGGGAGTGCCGCCCGGCGTTGCTCAGCCACCCTCGCAGGCCGGCCAAATTTTCAACATCCGGCCTGGATTCGTGGACGTGGGAACCAACGTCGTTTACGGCGGCGCACACCATTACGGCACGTCGCGGATCCCTCGACGACAACTCTGGGCCGATTGGGCCGCGTGGCCGCCGCCGTGGAAGTCGCTTGTGGAATCAGAGATCCAACAGGGCTTGCAACGATTGCTCGCGGCGCTGCTGCTGCGCGGGAGGAGATCGTGAGTTTTCGCGCCTATCTGTTGGCAATCCGCGACGACTTTCGCGCGCCCAATCCGAACGGCCTCGGCCTCAAAACCGCCGACTGCGATGTGACGCCGGGTGGCAAGCCCCCCCCTCGTGCTGGCAAGATGTTCGTGAGCATCCACGCTGGGTCGCGGTCACAAGGGTCGGATACGCATTGCCATCGTGAATACGCGGCACATATCACGCTGAGTCTGCGAATCGACATGCCGTTCGACCGCATTGGTAGCGACGTGTTGGAACAGGCTCAGATGGGGTTGGACGATCGGGCGGATGCGATCATTGCCCGGATGCAAAACCAACAGTGGGAATTGATGGCCGCCGCGAACACGAAAATCGATCAAGCGGTCGGCGAATTAGTCGCCAACGGGTTTCTCGAACCACTGCGGTATCGGTCGGACAACGGCGAGCCGGTAATCATGGATGGCTCGTGGTATCAGGGCGACCCGGACGAACTATCAGCCGCGGTGCTGACAATCCAGTTTGGCGGCGCGAAGCGGTTGCAACTACTCGGTAGCGTTCGGTAAAAGGGGTTCAGCATGGCGGGCGAAGTCACGGTGCATTTCATCGAGCCGATTGCGAACGGGCCGATTGTCTCGAACGCGCGGGACAACGCCGACTTGGCGAACATGGGCGCTGTCGCGCCTGACCATGCCACGCGGTTCGCTGCGATTTGCTACCCAGCGATGCGGCTTGGCGACGTGGTGGTCAGCGGCGAGCCGTGGGCCGCGTCATGTGAGCTGTGTGTCGCGAAGCTGCACGAACGCGGAGTCTCGACCGAGAAGCCCGGCGCTGTCCGAAAGACGCCGCTGGTCGTGGGCTGAAAACGCTGTTGATGCGAGGGCCAACGAGTGTCGTTGGAACAAATCGACCTCCTGGAACGCGACGAGAAAAAGGATATTTTCCGTTTGCTCGGCGTCCTCGACGAGCGGCAGCGGATCGCGTTTTTGCATTGGGCTTGCGGCAAGGCGGGCGAGGGTCGGAAGCACCGACCCTGCGTTGCCAACACGCTCGGCACGCAGCGTGACGTGTGGGGTGACTTGATGGGATTGTCGTTCAGTTTCGACCTTGATTTGCAAATCGCGCTCGCGGAATTGATTCAACGAGTTCGGGCAATCGGGAGATAAAAGATGGCACTCGGGACATTTATCGCTGGATCGTACACGGGAACCTACACGCATCCCGGCGGATCGCCGGTTACGCTCGGCCTCACGAAACAAGGATACAATATCGGCTTGCAGCACACGCTGCAAAATATCGACGAGTCCGACACCTATGGTCGGACGTTGATCGAACAAATCTATCAGGGCACGAATGCCACGATCGATTTCGAGCCGATTGAATGGCTCGTGCAAGTGCTGCGGGCACTGTCGCCGTTTCAAACTACCGGGATGCCAGTTACCGGCGCGGGCGGATCGGTGCTCGGAACCATCGGCATGTTGTCGAGCGATCGGGCCGGCGTCCTGATTCTGAGCGCGACAGCGGGCACTCCGGCCGCCACCGCGCCCGCGAGTCTGACCGCGAGCTACGCGATCATTCACGAGAACTTCGACGCGCGTTGGACCCTCGGCCCCAACCATCGCACGATCCCGCTTCGGTTTCGGCTGTTGCCGTATTCTTCGACTGGAATCCGTCACTTCTCGGTGACGTAACCGCCGACGCGATCCATTATGGCAAACGCAATTTTCCGCATCGAGTTGACGGGCGCGAACGGCGCGGCACCAACCACGGGCACGCCTGCGCCTGCGCCTGCGCCTGCGCCTGCGCCGGGGACCGGCACGCCTGCGCCTGCGCCTGCGCCGGGCGGGGGACCGCCTGCGCCGTCGCCGTCGCCGTCGCCTGCGCCTGCGCCGTCGCCGAAGCCGCCGAAGCCGCCGAAAGAAATTCCGTATGCGGAACTCATCAAGACCCGCGACGAAGAGCTTGCCGACTCGGTAACGAAGAGAATCGAGCGCGAGCAGTTCGCGAAGGACGCGCAGCGACAATACGACCTCAAGACCATTGGCCAAAAGGGAATCGATGAACGCGACGCCGCAATAGCTGACAAGGCCAACGCCGCGGCCGACAAGAAGGCGGCCGATGCCAACGCCGCGGCCGACAAGAAGGCGGCCGATGCCCAGCAGGAAGACAACCAGCGGCGCGGTGACCAGTACAGCGACATGGGGAATATGCTCGGCCATTTGTCCCCGCGGATGGGGAAAGCCAGCCAGATTCTGAAAAGCAT
>ENA-ORBV01006633-ORBV01006633.1-microbial-mat-metagenome-genome-assembly--contig:-NODE-6633-length-20278-cov-6.403049_pt1 | contig 20278 bp, 21 predicted proteins | sample MGYA00237777_ERZ505514 | MGnify/ENA primary metagenome ERZ505514 (study PRJEB26160, sample SAMN06269048) | microbial mat metagenome | isolation source: Oligotrophic lake microbial mat | place... | reverse complement strand
TCCCCGGCCGGCCCCCCGTCGGCCCTCCCCGCCGGCGTCCGGCGCCTGTTGGAATCGCCGGAGGCGGATCGCCAGGATCTCCGGGCCCTGGCGGTCCGGGCCGGACAAAACGCCGACACCCTGAGCCGGACCCTGCGCCGGACCACCGGCCTGACCCTCGGCCAATGGCGCAACCGTTACCGACTCCAGCGCGCCCAGGCCGCGCTGCGGGAAAAGCGGACCATCGGGGAAGCGGCTGCCGCCGCCGGGTTCGACGACCAGAACTACTTCGCCCGCTGGTTCCGCAGCCAGACCGGCGTCTCCGCCTCGGCTTGGCGGCGGCGGGAGCGGTCTACGGGGCAGTGAGTCCCAACGGCGTGCAGCCTTGATGCGATTCGCGCACCGACGCTTTTCCCGCACAAAATGGTTTGAAAACTTCGGGTGGCCGCCAACACTTTTGAATCCCCATGAGAGCTCCAAAGTTCGCGGTCGTGGCGGGCGCGCTCGCCGTCCTGACGATCGCGCTCCAATCGGCCATGGCGTCCGTGACGTTCCAATGGGCGGCAATCGGTGACCACGGCAACCCGGCGGATCCCACGGTCGGCAACCGCGACAGCCCCGGCGCCCAGAACGACGGCGCGGTCGATCACCCGTTCCGACTGGCAAAGACCGAAGTAAGCGTCGAGCAATACGTCGAGTTTCTCAACGCCGTCGCGCGGAGTGACGCGAATGGGCTCTACGACATTTATATGCGCTCGGTGTCGCCATGGGCGGTTATTTCCTGCTGGACGCCAGCTTCCTCCTCGCCAACGCAACCGGCGGCGATCTGCCGACCTTCGAGAGCGCAGGAATCGGCTTCCGCATCGGCGCCGTGCCCATCCCCGAACCCAGGGTCGCCTGCCTGTTCTGCGCCGCCGCCATGGCATTCCTCGGCTCACGCCGCCGGTCAAGGCCCGGTTGAGTCGCCTCAAATTTGTGGGCTGCGATTTCGGGAGAATTCAGAGCGTGGCGCTAAAATGTCGCGCGTACCCCGAACAGCACGCCCCGCCCGGGCAGCGGGGCGAACTCCTTCAGGAAGGAGGTGTGCAGGCGTGCCCCGGCGTCTGTGAGATTGGTGCCGCGCACGTAGAAATCGAGTTCCGTGCCGGCGACGGGCACCGTGTAGCCAAGGCTGGCGGAGAGCAGGAAATACGAGTCGGTCGGAAACTCGAACTCGGCGGTGCGATTTTGCCGCGCGGAGAATTGTCCGTCGATGCGCGCGGTGAACCGCTCCTGAAACGCATAGACCAGTTCTGCGCCCGCGCGGAAGGGAGTGATGCGCGGGAGTGAGCGATCCGTCTCCTCGTCCTGCGCATAAACGGAGTCGGAGCGCAGCGTGAGATCCAGACGGTGCGGCCGTGCGGGCGCGCGGGGTGAGGCGATGGCCTTCGCGTCCTTGCTTTTGCCCGTGGGCTCCGGCAAGTCGGCTCCGCGCCGCTCGATGAGATGAAAGGTCACTCCCAATTCGCCGCCAACGAAGTGCGCATCGGTCGCACGATAAGCGAAGATCGGCAGCCCTTCCCCGCCCTCTTCTTCCTCCGCGGACAGGCCGGTCGGCGTGGCGGTGATGAAGTTTGCGAAGTGATAGTAGAAGGCGCTGGCCGAGCCGGTGACGCGCCCGAGCTTGCGGCGCACCGTGAGATCGAGCGCGAGCGATTCCTCCAGGCCGAGATCCGGATCGCCGAGCTCAAAGGCATGGGTGGCGACGTGCGGGCCGTTGGCGAAGAGTTCCACGTAGGTCGGTGGCCGTTGCGTATAGCTCGCCGTGAGCGCCACCGCCCATTCCTCCACGGGCGTGAAGACAAGACCCGCCGAGCCGCTGAAGGCGTCGAACTCCCGGTTGAGCCCGGTGAAGCCGGACGCCGTGTCGGAGTCGTTCGTCTGCCGGTCATACCGCGCGCCGAACTGCACGCGCCACCGCTCGCTGATGGTGGCTTCTTCAAAGATGAACACCGAGTTCACGTGCGTATCGGCCTGCGGCAGGAACGCCTCCGCGCCGGTCGCTGAGAAGTCGGTGGACTGTGATTGGAAACCGATGGCGCCTTCGAACGGGCCGAGCCTTTCATGCACCCATTCCAGCCGCGCATCGTAAGCCTGCTGGTCGAAAACTGTGCCCACCTCGCGTCCCTCAAATTCGGTATGCTCGTAATCGGTGACGCCAAGCTTGAAGCGGATCTCCTTGATCCCACGGAGCGGCTCGCGCACCGCGCCGCGCACGTCCCAGCGGCGCTGATGGGTGTCGATGGTTACGTCGGGTTCGGCGATGACGCCATAGCGCGAGTTGTAGCCCGAGTAGGCCGCGCCGAGATAGCCTTGATCCCACACAAAGGAGGCGCCGATCGCGCCCCCTTCGCTGCGGGTGAAGGAATTGGGCACCACGTCGCGCGGCTCGTCGCCACGAGCGCGAGGGTCGCGCTCGCGCAGCCGTTTCGAACGGGCATGGCCGGGAATGTGGTAGTCCTGCGTCTCGCGCCTGAAGCCATCAAGGTGGAACTGCACCGGCCCCGCGCCAAACTCCAGCAGCCCCGCGTCGGAACGCTCCTCGTCCACGGCGCCAACGCGCCCATCGAGCCGGCCGCGCAACGGCAGACCGAAGCGCCCCGGTTCCACGCGCCGCTCGGGCACTCGGCGCTCGATCACGTTGACCACACCGCCGATCGTGTTTGGCCCGTAGAGCAGTGTGGCCGGGCCGCGCACGATTTCCACCGTCTCGATCGAAAGCGGATCGATGGTGATCGCGTGGTCGGGCGAGACATTGGAGATGTCCTGGGTGTTGACGCCGTTCTGCAACGTGCGCACACGGTCGTCGGCGAGGCCGCGGATCACCGGCCGGCTCGCGCCGGGCGCGAAGCCGGTGGAGGAAACGCCCGGCTCGCGGTTGATCGTCTCGCCGATGGTCGGCTCCAGGCGAAAGCGCAGCCGCTCGCCGGTGAGAAGATTCACCGGCTGCGCCTGCCCGAAGAGCGTGCCGCCGAGCGGCGAGGCGGTGACGACGATCTCCTCCAGCATGGCGCTGGAGGTGCCGGCGGACGGGGGCGGCGCATCGATCGGCCCCACGGTGGTGTCTTGGGCAGAGGAGGAAACGTGGAGCAGCGAAGCCATGGAAACGGAAAGAATGGTGAAGGATTTATGCATGGACAGAGAATGGGTGTGGTTTGAAAGGCGGGCGGGCGCAGCGAAGGACAAATGGGTGGAAAGGCACACGCGCTTCGTCGCAGTCGCGCGAGCGAGCGAGCGCTTTCCGGGATTTCAGAGACGAGCGGTGGAGATTCGAGAGAGTCCGAATGGGCTCTCAGGCGCTCCGAGGCGGCGCGTGCTCAAAGATTCCGCGAGAGCGGAACGAAAAAACCACCAGCGGGAGATCGCAACCGATCGCCTCCGGGCAAACCACCAACGCGGGCGCCACCGCCAGCAAGGGTGCCGGCGCGCAATCGCACCCGCCGGCAAGAAACAGCGTCACCGCGCACTCGTGCTCATGGTGTTGATGATCCTCGCCGTCGCCGTGCCCGTCATGTGCCGCTTCCGGATGCACCCGCTCGTGCCACGATGGGGATGCCGCGAGCGCGAGCACCCACAGCAACTGCGCCACGAGCAAGCCGGAGACGGCTGCTCGCAGAACGCTGAAGGCCGGAGAGCGTGAGTGCATTGGGACGCAGACTACTGCGAATCGCCGGACACGAGCAATCACTATTGCAAACAAATTGCGTTGAGAGTGGTCGTTTCTTGAATGGCGGGATGGACGAGGGAACCGACGATATTCAACTGGGAAGAACGATTCAGATGATCACTCCCCAGCTTTCCAGGGTCAAGCCAACCGGTTTTCGGGTATCAGTCCGCGCATTGCTTCCATGCTCGCTTCCAGCGACGGACTTCCGGCTTCTTCGCGACCCCCAGGCGGATTTCAGTGCTCCCGGCCTTCTTTTTCCTTTACGGAGAAGAAAGGACTGCCTGGGATGATTCCCGCGGTAACGATTCGCGCGTAAACGCCCTGGTGCCGTCGCCAACTTTCATGCGAAGTTCTGCGCCGCGTTGCGCAACACCAAGTCAGGCTCAGGCCAAGAACCGAGCATTTGCCGGATTTGCATGGAACAACCATCCTTTCGCCATGAAATCGACAACGACCGGACTAAACATCCGACGGGCGGACGAGCGCGGCCGCGCGGACCACGGCTGGCTGAACTCCCATCACACCTTTTCCTTCGGCGACTACTACGATCCAGCGCAGATGGGTTTTCGGTCGCTGCGCGTCATCAATGACGACCGCGTTGCAGCCGGAAAGGGCTTTGGCGCGCATCCGCATCGCGATATGGAAATCTTTAGCTATGTGCTGGAAGGTGCGCTGGAGCACAAGGACAGCCTGGGCAATGGCAGTGTGCTCAAGCCGGGGAAGATTCAGCTCATGAGCGCGTGCGGCGGCGTGACGCATAGCGAGTTCAATCCCAGCCGCACCCATGGGCTGCATTTTCTGTAAATCTGGATTCAACCCTGCGAGCGCGGCCTTTCGCCGACTTACACGGAATGGCTGCCTAAAGCCGAGCATGCCGACGTCACGAAGGTGCTCGTCATTTCGCCGGACGGCCGCGATGGCTCGGCGACAATTCATCAGGGTGCGGACATCTATCGCCTCCGTCTCAAACCCGGACAAACGGCAACGCACGAACTCAAGCCCGGCCGCGGCGCGTGGCTGCAGGTCGCTGAGGGTGCGCTGACGCTGAACGGTCTCGCGCTGACAACCGGCGACGCGGCGAGCGCCGAGGAAGCGGGCACGCTCACGTTCACCGCATCCCAACCGACGGAGGCGCTTCTCTTCGACCTCAAGTAATCCGGACTTCCTCGCCGCCCAAAACGCATACAAAACGCACGTACCCATGAAAGTCCTCGTCGTCTACCACACCACCTACGGCCACACTTTGCAGCTCGCGAGCGCGGTCGAGGAAGGCGTCAAATCTGTCGCTGGCATCGAAGCTGTCTTTCGCCGCGCCCCGGAATTTCCCCATCTCGAACAAGAACTCGAAAGGGGCGATGGATATGCATCGAAGATCTGGAAGGATCAGCGGAGCATTCTCGCCTGCACGTTGGATGACTTGCAGGAAGCGGACGGCCTGCTCATGGGTTCGGGTCATAATAGGGGTCAGTCCACGGGCGTCTCAAGCAGCAGATGGTAGTGGTTGCCCATCAACACATAAGCGTGGACACGCCAGCCAGTTCGCTCGCAGGCCTGCCCGAGAGTCTCCAGAAACCGCTCGCAATCGACATCGTCCTGGAAAACCGCTTCCCGGCGGTCACCCCGGCACATGACGTGATACATCGCCCCGTCGAACTCCATGCGCGGCATTCGTGGCATGTCCGACACAATGAGCCCAGAGCCAACGGGTCAAGCTGCGTGTGAGAAGGTGCAAGGACTGACCCCTATGCCCTTTTCAAGGACTGACCCCTATGCCCTTTTTTCTTCTCAGCAGGACCGATTAGCCCGCAGTTCAGGCATCCAGATTCACCGAACGGAGCCGGAGCGCGTTCGCGATGACTGAGACGGAACTGAGGCTCATCGCGGCTCCGGCGATGATTGGGCTGAGCAGCAGGCCGAAAAATGGGTAGAGGAGACCCGCGGCGATGGGGATGCCGAGGGCGTTGTAGATAAAGGCGAAGAAAAGATTCTGCCGGATGTTGCCCATGAGCGCGCGGCTGAGCCGGATCGCGCGGGCGATGCCGCGCAGGTCGCCTTTCATCAAAGTGATCCCGGCGCTTTCCATCGCCACATCGGTGCCGGTGCCCATCGCGATGCCGACATGGGCGGCAGCCAGAGCGGGCGCGTCGTTGATGCCGTCGCCCGCCATGGCGACGATCTTCCCGTCGCGGGCGAGTGCTTCGACCCGGGCGTGTTTGTCGCGCGGGTCCACGCCGGCTTCCACTTCATCGAGGCCGAGTTGCTTCGCCACAGCTTCGGCGGTGTGCTGGTTGTCGCCGGTGAGCATCACGATGCGCAAACCAAGCGCGTGCAGCGAGCGGATGGCATCGGGTGTGGATTCTTTGATGGGATCGGCGACGGAGACGATGCCCGCGGCCTTGCCGTCGATGGCGACGAACATCGCTGTCTGGCCCTGACGCTGAAGCGGTTCCGCCTCCGCGGCGAGTGGATCGAGCCCCGTCACCTTCCGGCTTTGGAGAAAGGCGAGCTTGCCGACGGCGACTTCGCGCCCCTCGACTTGTGCGGCGACGCCACCGCCCGTTGTGGATTGAAAATTCTGAGCCGGTTGCAACTTGAGACCGCGCTCTTTCGCGCCCGCGACAATGGCCGCAGCCAGCGGATGCTCGCTCTGCTGCTCGACCGATGAGGCGGCGATGAGCAGCGCATTCGCATCGGTGCCGGACGCGGGCCGGACTTCGACCAATCGCGGTTTGCCCTCGGTCAGGGTCCCGGTCTTATCCACGACCACGACATTGACCTTTTCGAGCCGCTCGATGGCCTCCGCGTTTTTCACAAGCACGCCGACCTGCGCGCCGCGCCCGACGCCGACCATGATGGACATCGGCGTGGCGAGGCCGAGCGCGCAGGGACACGCGATGATGAGCACCGCCACGGCATTGATAATGGCATGAGCCAGGCGCGGCTCCGGACCGAGCCAGAACCACAGCACAAAGGTGAGCACCGCGACGCTGAGCACCGTCGGCACGAACCAGCCCGCGACGCGATCCGCGAGCGCCTGGATCGGCGCGCGGCTGCGTTGCGCATCGGCAACCATCTGCACGATCCGCGCGAGCATCGTCTCGCCGCCCACGCGGTCGGCGCGCATGAGGAAACTACCCGTGCCGTTGATCGTTCCGCCGGTCACGGGATCGTCCGGCGCCTTCTCCACGGGCAGCGGCTCGCCGGTCAGCATGGATTCATCGACGTTCGAGCGGCCATCCAGCACGACGCCATCGACGGGCACCTTGTCGCCGGGCCGCACGCGCAGGGTTGCGCCCTTCGGCACTTCATCGAGCGGCACCTCGCGTTCGGCGTCGCCTTCGACGATCCGCGCGGTGGCGGGTGCGAGATTCAGCAAGGCGCGAATCGCGCTTCCGGTGCGGCTGCGGGCGCGGAGTTCGAGCACCTGGCCAAGCAGGACGAGGACGACGATCACCGCTGCGGCCTCGAAGTAAATGCCGACGCCGCCCATGCCGCGCATCGACTCCGGAAACAACCCCGGCACGAGCATCGCGACTGCGCTGAACAGGTAAGCCGTGCCGACGCCCATCGCGATGAGCGTGAACATATTGAGATGGCGCGTGAGCAGCGACCGCCAACCGCGCACAAAAAACGGCCAGCCCGCCCACAGCACCACCGGCGTCGAGAGCACGAACTGCGTCCACCGCGACACGTCACCCATGACCCAATGCGGCGCTTTCGGGAAAAGGTGCGCCATCGCAAGCAGGAACACCGGCAGCGCGAGCACCCCGCCGATCCACAGCCGCCGCGTCATGTCTCGCAACTCGCCGTCGTCCTCCGGCTCGGCCGTCACCGTCTTCGGCTCCAGCGCCATGCCGCATTTCGGGCACGCGCCCGGATGATCCTGCTGGATCTCCGGGTGCATCGGGCAGGTGTAGATCGTCCCCGGCTTCCATGCCGGGTTGCGTTCGAGCGCCATGCCACACTTCGGGCAGTCGCCGGGCTTGTCCGATTCCACGCCCGGACACATCGGGCAGAAGTATCTCGCCGCGGGCGAGGGCTTCACCTCACTGTCGGCGTGGTGAAGTTCCTCAACCCCGCCACCGCAACACGAATGCTTTGCCTGTTCCGGTGCCGATTTCGCGCCGCCACAACACGAGGATGCTGCGGCAGTCCTGGCTGCCGTCGGGGCAGCACCGCCCCCGCCGCAGCAGGACTTCCCCGGCTCTGTTGCCGGCGGTTTTTCAGGATCGGGAGGAGCGGAGTGGGAGTGAGTTTTGTCAGACATGGCAGTTGGGTCTTTCAACGATACAAACGCAGCACCCGCCGAAACCATACACCATCTCGCGGATTGAGTCGCGGCGGCGGTTCGGATAGCGTTTGGCAATGTCGGACACCGCAGCCATTCTGCTGCAAAACCTCGATGCCTTCAACTGCATCTCGCCCGCCGCCGCCTCCGCGATCTGCTGGAGGGGACGTGCCGCGTTTGCGCGATGCACGGCTGTCTGGATTGCCACTGCGGCGAATCCGGCCATCCGTGAGCGCGAATCAGGCTGCCATGCGCGCACAAGAGTCCGCGCAAGCGCGGCAGGTCGTCACGCATTCATCCATATCGCCGACCTTCTCGCAGTCATCGGCGCAGCGCCGGCAGACTTCCGCGCAAACGCCGCAGGTGAGGCCATGAAGTTCTGAGCCGCTGAGCATGAAGTTGGCGCTCGTCTGGCAGATTTCGGCGCAGTTGAGCATGAGCCGGAAATGCTTTGGCTCGGTGTGCCTGCCTCCCGTTTCGAGGCAATGGTTCATCGCCATTTCCAGGCAGATGTGATGGCAGTCGAGGCAGAGCTTGATGCACTCCTCGAGTTTAGGATCGGCAGCGTGGTGACTCATAGTTTGGTTTGGTTGGTTATTTGTTTTTGATGTCTTCGATTAAAGCTTTCATCTCTCCAATCTCCCTGCGTTGTGCCTCGATGATCCGGTCGGCCAGATCGCGCATGCGAGAGTCGGAAATGCGGGCGCGTTCGCTGGTCAGGATGGCAATCGAGTGATACGGGATCGTGGCCATGAGGCCGAACATCACGACCGTGGAGGTCGCGCTCATGGCGGCGAATTTGGGGTAGTGGGTCATTAGTGTGTGTTGGTTATGGCAGCCGCGGGGCGGCTGGGCTAGAACCGCACGCGCAGGCCGACTCCCCAGCCGTAGTCGGAGTGCCATTGGCCGATGACGGCGGCGTTTTTGCTCAGCATGTAGTCGAGATGTACGCGGCCTTCCCAATCGTCGTGCGTGTCGAATTCCACCTCGCCACCGAGATCGAGGCGCGGCGCGAGCGGGATGCTTTTGGCCGCTTTCACCCGCGCACCTCCGTCGGTATCGACCCAGGCGGTCGCGTCGATGTTCAGCGGCAGTTTATACATCAGGCCGAAGACGCCGCGATTGCTTTCCACATCGAATTCCATCGGGCCGGTTGTCAGCGTGCCTTCGGTGTTCACACCAGCGATCAAGCGGAAGAAGCGGTTGAAATAGCGTTCGTAGAGGAAGGTGGTTTCCCACCCTGTGTCGGGCACGTTGTTCCAGCCGGCTTCCCATTCGAGGTTGAAGATGTTCTGCGTGTTCGAGAGTTCGAGATAGCCCTGAGTCATGTGGCTCATGATGTCCGCGGTGCCCCAGAAAAGGAACGGGTCGCGGTAGAGCGTGTGCCGCACGACGGCGGTGTCGGGATACGGCGAAAAGCCTTCGTAATGCACCACTCGAGCCATGCCGCTCTCAAGGTGGTAGAGCAGGTGGCAGTGGAAAAACCAGTCACCCACCTCATCCGCCTCGAACTCGATGACGGTCGTCTCCATCGGCGGGACATCCACGGTGTGCTTGAGCGGCGCGCGGTCGCCCTGGCCATTCACCACGCGGAAGAAGTGCCCGTGCAAGTGCATCGGGTGATGCATCATGCTGCGGTTGATCAGGATGAAACGCACATTCTCGCCTCGCCCGATTTTGATCGAATCGCTCGCGAAGAGCGGTGTGTTGTTGAGCGACCAGACGTAGCGCTCCATGTCGCCATCGAGCGTGAGCCGCACTTCGCGCACCGGGTTCGTTGAGGGCAGCGCGGTGTTCTTCACGGCGCGCAAATCCTTGTATGGCGGACCGGGGCGCTCCCCCATGCCGTCCATGAGGAGCGGCTTCCGCGATGAAATGTCCGGCCCGAAGGGGCTGTAGTCCCAAGTGTGCTTTTTCCCGTAGTGCGGGTTCGCCGGAGTGGCGTGATCCATCGGCATTCCGTCCATCTTCATCCCCTCACCCATCGGCATGTCGTGATCCATTTCGTCCATCTTCATGCCGGGCTTCATTCCCATCATTTCCTCCATCGTCATCATGCCGCCCATTAAACCGGGCTTGTCGAATTTGCCCGCGTTCACCTCGCGAGTCGGCATTCCCATCGTGCCGCCGGGCGTGAGAGCGAAGATACGCGATGGCTTCAGCTCACCCATCGCGTTGTAAAGATTGGCGGACGGCACGTTCGGCGCGGCATGTCGCTCGCCGTCGCCGATCCAAATGGAAGTCCACGCGGAGCCATCCTGCGCCGTCGCACGAAGTTCGTAAGCGCCCGGCCCCGGCGGGCGAACGAGCACGTCGTAGGTCTCCGCGACACCGATCAGCACGCGGTCCTTCTTGATCGGCTGGACGTCCTGTCCGTCCGCCGAGACGATGGTCATCGGCCCGCCGGCGAACTGAAGGTAAAAGAAGGTGGAAGCCGAGCCGTCCACGATGCGCACGCGGACGCTCTCACGCGGCTTCGCGGCAATGCGATGCTCGGGCTCGCCATTGGCGAGGAAGCGGTCGTAAGCGATGTCGGCGAGATCCATCGGCGGCATGCGCAGCAGTTCGCGCTTCCAGAAATCACCGAACTTCCCGACCCGCATCGCGCCGAACATCGTCTGCGCATTGCCGCGCTGGAGCGCGGGCCATTCGCTGCCGCGCTTGAGCCAGCGCAGGACTTCGTGCGCGTTTTCATCCGTCCAATCCGAGAGCACCACTGCCTTGTCGCGATCTCCGCTCACGCCACCCTTTCGCGGGAGAATCACGAAGGCGCCGTAGAGCCCCTTCTGCTCCTGCAGCGCCGTATGCGAGTGATACCAATACGTGCCGCGCTGCCGGATGGGAAACTCGTAGGTGAAGGTCACGCCCGGCTTGATTGGCGGATAGGTGACGAAGGGCACCCCATCCATGCGGTTCGGCAGGAGCAGCCCGTGCCAGTGAATCGACGACTCAACTGTCATGGCATTGGTCACGTGGATGCGCGCCAAATCGCCTTCGCGAAACGTGAGTGTTGGAGCGGGAATACTGCCATTCACCGCGACGGCAGAGCGGGGCGACCCGGTGAAGTTCACGATCTTTTCGTCGATCGTGAGCCGATACTCCACGGTCCCAGCCGCAGCCCGGTGCGCAGTGATGACGATCACGGCGGAGAGGAGAGTCAGAGCAAGGCGTGCGGCTCTATTCATAGAGTGTGGGTAAGTAACCTTGGTTTGGTTGATGCCAGCAGTGTGTCAGGGGATTTAGCTGCCGTGCTCGTGGTTCATCGGTGCCGTGCCTTTGGGCATGGCGTCGGGGATGGAGCCGAGGTCGCGCTTCAATTCATCGGCGCTTGCGGCATCGGCGAGCGTGCCGGCGGGCATCGGATACCAGCCGGGGTCTTGGACGTAGTTCTCCAGATGGTCGCGGATTTTGATGTTCGTATACATGCCGCCCATGGTGATGTAGTCGAACTGCCCTCTCGCTCCAATCATCGGCAGGCTGTTGCGCGGGACTTTCATCCCCATCTCGCCCATGTCGCCCATGCCGGCTTCACCCATCGTCATATAGCCGGGAACGACTTTGCGCACGCGTTTGTCGAGGCCGTCGGTGTTCACGCCGATGAGATTCGGAAGCCCATGGCCCATCTGCGTCATGACGTGGTGGGTCATGTGGCAGTGCATTGCCCAATCGCCCGGATTGTCGGCGATGAATTCGACGGTGCGGGTGCTGCCGGTGGGCACGAGAACGGTCGTTTCCGGCCAGCGCGCGCTCTCCGGGATGTCGCCGCCGTCGGTCGCGATAATCCACCAGTAATGCCCGTGGAAGTGGATGGGATGATGGTCCATCGCGGAAAGATTGCCGATGCGGATGCGCACGCGGTCGCCGGTCTTCGCGATGAGCGGCGCGGTGCCGGGAAATGCCTTCGCGTTGAGGGTGAGCACGTTGAAATCGGTCATCTCGTTCGGGTCGGGCCGCATCGTGCCAGGCACGATTTTCCACTCGCTGAGCATGTAGACAAAGTCGCGGTCGGGCCGCGGCCCCTTTGGCTCGCGCGGATGAATGACGATGACGCCCAACAGGCCGAGCGCCATCTGCGTCATCTCGTCGTGATGCGCGTGATACATGAAGGTGCCGTGCTGCCAGAGGGTGAACTCGTATTTGAAAGTCTCCCCCGGCTGAATGGCGCGCTGTGTGAGGCCCCCCACCCCATCCATGCCGCATGGCAGCAGGATTCCATGCCAATGCACGCTCGTTGCCGCGGGCAGTTTGTTCGTCACGTAAATGCGCACGTGATCCCCTTCCACGCACTCAATGGTTGGGCCGTGGACCTGACCGTTGTAGCCCCAGCAGTGGGCCTTCAAGCCGGGCGCGAACTCGTGGTTGCGCACCTCCTCCGCGATGAGGTGAAAGATCTTCACGCCGTCCACGAGTTTCCACGGCAGTGTCGAGCCATTGAGGGTGACGGTGGGGGTGTAGTGCCTGCCCGGCTCGCCCGGTTCCGGGTGCGGCGCGCGAGTCCACGCGGGTGGCTCGGGTTTGCCGTCGGCGGGTTTGGGTTTGGCGCTGGGATGCGTGGGGTGCTCCTGCGCGCTGCCCGCGCGCGGAAGCGCTGCGGCCCCCGCGAGGGCGGCGGCGCCCGTGATGAGTTCGCGTCGGGTAATCATGGTCAGAGTTTCTTTTGCAGTTGGAGAATGAGGACGTAACCGAGGGCGCACGCGGCGGAGGCCGTGGCGAGCGCGCCGTAAAATGGCCAGTGACGCCGGAGCAGCGCGGCGAGCAGCAGCAACGCCGGCAGCGAGGGCACGACGAGCCACACGACATCCGTCGTCCAACCCGCAAGGCGTGTGGCATCGTGGGTCTCGTGCCAGAGCCAGACGAGCGCGAGCAGCGTGGTGAGCGGGAGAGCCGCGAGCAAGGTGCCCGCGGTGTTGTTGCGCTTCGAGATTTCCGAAACGGCGGCGATGATGAGCGCCGAGACCGCGACCTTGACGAAGAATTGGGTGTTCATTTCCGCAGCTTCCCGCCGACGGTGCGCTCCAGTTCGGCGCGCGCGGTCCAGTAGTCGCGCAGGGTCTCGATGGCTTTGTGCTCCGCTTCGATCTGCTCGATGCGTGTGGCGAACAGCTCGTAGTTACCGACGAGCATCCCGTTGTATTGCAGCAGCATTCCGGCGGTGATCGCACGGCGGGTGGGCACGACTTCGGTTTGGTAAAAGCGCGCCGCCTCGCGCAACGCCGCGAGTTTGTCGTGCTGCGCGCGGACATCCGCGCGGATGCCGATGGCGAGCGATTCCAGCTTGCGCTCGGTGCGGCGGAGCTCGGCTTCGCCTTTTGCGATGCGCGCCTGGCCTTGGTTGAAGAGCGGAAGTTCGAGCGCCAGCCGCGGGCCGGTAACGTTGGTGCGGTCGGGCTCGCGCTCGGTGTCCACGCCGAAGCTCAGCGCACCGATGTAGCGGTAGGTCTTCGTGAGGCCGAGCGCCCGGACGACGCCCGCGAGTTCCATTTGCGCCGCTCCGAGGTCGAGCCGCTGCGCCACAGCGAGCGATTCGAGGCCGCGCAACGCCACGTCGCTTTCCGGCAGCGGCGGCAACCCGCCGGCGACCTTCCACGCTGTATCGCCACCCCACAGACTGAGCAGGCGGTTCAACTTTTCGCGATGCTCGCGCTGCGCGTTCTCGGCCAGCGCGAGTTCGAGCCGTGCGGTGTTGTAAGTCGCCTGCTGCTGCGCGAGCGCGAGGTCGGCGATGTTGCCCGCCGCGTGCTGGCGTTGCGCGAGATCGAGCGCGCCGCTGCCGATTTCCGCGACGGTGCGGCGGTGCTCGATCATCGCGTCGTCGGCCTTCACTTCATACATCGCCCTCTTCACCTCGGCGACGAGCCGCACCGCTTCATCCGCGACGCGGAGTTGTGCCGCCGCGAGATGGTCGGCGGCGACACGTTTGCGCAGCGGGATCATGAGCAGGTCGAGTAAATCGAACGCGGCGGCTTCCTCCCAATTTGGAACCTTCGGCGCGCGGTCGGGAAAGCGAACGCTCAAATCAATGGACGGATTCTTCCACATCCCCGCCTCGCGCAAGTCCGCCGCGGACACGCCCACGTCCTCGAACGTGGCGAGCAATTCGCGACTATTGAGCAGCGCGATTTGCACCGCGCTGTTCACCGTGAGCGGCTTTTTCAAAAGCGCCCGCACCTGCGCCAGCGCCTCCTCGCGGGCCGCGGCATCCTGCTGCCAGCGAACGGCGACGCCGGTGCGCTCCTTCACGGCCATTTCCACCGGGCTCGACGCCGGTTCCTTTGGCGCGGCCCACGCGGGCAGCGCGAGTGCGACGATGGCGAAAAGGGAAAGCGGCTTAGTGCTCATGGCTCATGTCCATTGTGCCTTCAGTCTTCGGCGCAGCTTCCCGCGTGCCGGAGACAGGGCCGTAGGCGTCCCAATGCTCCTGCTCCTTTTGCGCGGCGGAGAGCAGCTTGTTGGTTATGCGCGTCGGGTCGTCGGAGCGCAGCGAGGTTGTGCGAGCGATGCGCGCTCCCTCGGGAGCCTGCGGGCTGGCGGGATTCGTCGCTGCGAGCGGAGGCGGTGCGCTCGCGCAACCGGCGAGCAGCGTGGCGGCGAGAAAAGTGAGTGATCGGTGCATGGTGTCAGTGCCTGTGGTTTGATTCGGGGTCGGTCGCGGGAGGCGCTTCGCTGCGAAACTCGGGGTGGCGAATCTTCCCACCGGCATCCGCAATCCAGCCGCCCGCAGCCAGGCAGAGCACGGCGAGCGCGAGCGTCGCGATGGCGAGCGGGCGCGTCGTGCGCGGCCATTGGTGCGGCACGACCAGCGCGGCGGCGGCGAGCAGCGCCAGCGCGTAAAAGGCCGGCGCGGCTTTCTCGGCGCGCTCCATGTGCGCGTCGAGCCAGTCCACCCCGGCGTTGTCCACAATGCCGCGCATCGGCTTGTAGGCTTGCTGCCCGGTGAAGACCACCGGCCACGCGCTCGCGGCGGCGACGAACACAAGGATGAGCGCGACCTTTTCCGTTGTCCGGCTGTGGTGCATGAGGGCGAGCATGAGCGATAGAATCGCCATCGCCAGCCCGATGACGGGCAGATGATTGATGAGCACATGGATGTGCTCCATCGAGAAGAAGTGCGCTTCCCCGGCATGGGCGAACAGTGGCATCATTGGTGTCGGGATTGGCCGCTGCCGCCCGATCAGGGTGAAGTTACTTTTTCAGAGCCGCGCCCTCGACCATTTTCACGAATTTCTTTGGATCTTTGTTGAAGTCCTTCACGCAGGACTTGCAGCAGAGCCACACGTCGGTGCCTTCGGAGGTCACTTTCACGGCCTTGCCGTGCTCGCCGAGTGTTTCGTCGGAGACGACGCACTTGGTGAGCGGATACGATATCGGCACGGTGGAGTCGGCCAAGGCGAAGGTGCCCCCGAGCAGCAGGGCAGCGAGGAGCGGGAGGGAGTGATATGGGATATGCATGGTTGGACTGGGTGCGTGGTTGCGTGGGGTCTGAGGCTTCTACGGGGCCACCCCGGGCTCCGGAGCGGAGGCGGCGGGGTGCCACGCACCCTTTTGGAACGGCAGGTCGCGTGCGATCCCTCAAACTTTCTTCGCCTGGGCATCGAGGGCCTTTGCGAGCAGGGATCTCGCGCGGCAGAGCCGGGTCTCCACTCCTTTCACGGTGGTGTGCAGGAGTTCGGCGGCTTCCGCCTGTGAGCGCCCCTCGACAGCGGTGAGCACGAGGGCGGAACGCAGTTTGTGCGGCAGTGCCCGGATGGCGGACTCCAGCCTCCGCAGGTCTTCCCGACGCATGGCATTTTCGTCGGGGGTCGCGCCGGTGCCGCGGAGGTCGGTGTCCGACAACCTGTCGGAGGCTTCCGTGCCCGGCCGGGAGTCCGACACCGAGAAAGTGACGGTGGCTTGCCGCCACGCCTTGCTGCGCGAGCGATCCCTGCAGAGGTTGAGCGCGATCTGGAACAGCCAGGTGGAAAATCGGGCTCGCGGGCTAAAACTTCCGATCTTCAGGAACGCTCGAACAAACGTTTCCTGGGTCAACTCTTCCGCATCGGACTCGTTCTGGAGGTGGCGGTAAATGAACCGGTGCACCGTCTTTTGGTGCCGTTGCATCAACGCGTTGAACGCCGGTTCGTTCCCCGACTGCACCGCGCCGACAAGTGCAAGGTCTGGGTCCGGCTGGGACATTGCGTTCACTCTTCCGAGTCGAGGTCTGCCAAGCCCTGTGCCGTGAGCTTCAGCAGTCGGTCATACTGGTCGGAAGTAAGAACGGATTCCATTTCGAAGATGTGCGCGAGGGTGAGCTTCTGGATTTCGCCCTGCACCGCGTGGATTCGTTCCACGGTCGCGTGGGCTCGCACGCTCGCAGCCCGATCTTCCAGGATGGCCTGCCCCAAATCCCGGTTGGCGACCCGGAGTTGGGCGATGAGGGCGGCCCGTCGTTCCCGAAACCGTTGTTCAATGGGATGCAGGCGTTCGTCCTGTTCCCGGGTGACACCGAGCTTCGTATGGATCAGCGCGTGCGCCGCGTGGCGGCTGGTCGGGGCCATGCGGTGGATCCAGTTGCGCGCCACGAGACAGGTGCCGAGCGAAATCAACACCACGAGCAAAATCAACCACACGAACTGGAGGGCACGTTTCACGGCAAATGGGTAAGCAGTTCGGTGCGAGAGGAAAAAACTTCGAGCCCGAGCGGCGCCGCGGAAACCGGCACCGCAAACCCGAACCCGACCACAAGGCTCACCGCCACCGCAACTGCAATCCCCGCCGGGCGATACGCGGCATGGAGAAACTCTTCCAGCCAACCCTGCGGGATCGCTGGCGACCTGCGCGCCTCGATCTTCTGCCAGACAGCAGCGCGGAAGCCGCGCGAGAGTTCGGGCACGGGGTTTCGGTCAAGCGCGCGCAGCGCGTCATCGAGTGGATGTGGGCTCATGGCGGTCAGTCTAACGAGATACCTGCGGGAATCCCTCCCGTTTTCGCGACATTACCGTTCGAATCGGTCCATCCCGGCTCGCGAGGGGTAAACGCGACAACCGCCCCGGAGAGACGTTCTCACGGGGCGGCGGGTCGGGTTGGCGAACTGTTAATCCAGCTTGGCAAAAAACATGCAGGGCTCTCCCTTTTCATTGACAATCGCGACCTCTTTCCGGTCGGGAGTGCCCTTTCCGGTCGGGTTGCCGCGGATGACCTTGAACTCTTTCTTACAGTCCGGACAGTGGATCATCTTGCCCTCTTTGCAGAGTTCAAGGGCCTCTTTCTGGTCCTCGATAGCGATGATGGAGACCGAGTCTGACGCCTTGCAGACGAGGGCGACCTTGTCGCCGGCCTTGAGGGCGGCGAAGTCGGATTCATGTTTTAACGCCGGGGAGGTCTCAGGGCTTTTCCCGGGGGCCGCCAGGGCCGCCGAGGAGAGAGTGAGAACCGCCAGTGTGGTGGTGACGATGGATTTCAGGGTTTTCATAGGATGGGTTCGATTACATTCCGTTGAACGGGCCGTTTAAGCCCATCCCTCGGAATAGTTTCAAGTTTATGTGTGCCGTTTCGACAGGCTCAAGGCCCCGGGCAGGTCGAGGGCCGGGCGCTCACGGCAAGATTCCACCCGCACTGCGGTCCGAGGCATCGTCCAGTTTGGGTCGGCTGTCCGAGATCGGAGACTCGGTTTCCAGCTCGATCTGGAGCGGGGCGTTGAACGGCGCCGTCAACCCGAGCGCCGCACCCTCCGTGCTCCCGGTGAATCGCATCGTCCACTGCGGCCGCTTCGTCGAATGCTCGAACGTGGCCTCGCCCTCGAACGGAACCCGCTTGCCGTTCGCGCGGAACACTCCCTTGGTCGTCGCTGCCGTGCGCAGACGGGGGGGCTCGGTGCCCCGCTGCTTCGACGGTTCCAGCGCGCGGAACCCGCTGAAGGATTGGAACTCCAGCGCCACTTCCATCTTCTTGCGATCCTGCGACCATCCCCCACCCGGCACCTGGTCCGGCACCCCGGCCCGCGGCGGCGTGGTCGCCGCGCGCACGACGAAGTTGCCACTGGCCTCAATCCGGGTCGACCCGTCCAGCACATCGTGCACCGCCTTCAGCGTGAACGGCCCGGGCTCATTGCGTCCGACCCAAAAACTCGGGTTCGGATGCCCTTCCCGCCGCAGAATCATCAGGAACGGGTAGACCTGCCGCGCCGTCATTTTCCAAACCCCGGCGATGTCCTCCGCCGGATCTTTCGAGCTGAGAATATCGGGGGCCCCTTCCGTCCGCACCGCAATCCCAAGCAGTATCAATATCGCGATCAGTCGCCACTTCCGACATCCTGCACTTGCTCCTCCTCGCGCTCGCACTCCTCCGCACCCTTCTGCAAATCGGACGCCGGCCCCCGCTTCCTCCCCGTGAGCACGGCGTCGCGCCTGGGCCCTTTCGCCCCACTGCGAAACCGGTCTGAACGGGAACCCCGTCGGCTTGTTGAGCCCGTCACCGAGCCGCCGGGTATGAGCGTCGCGTGGGTTGACGGATCCGATCATTTGGCTCTCACCTCCGAGGTATCGATCAGCAGCAGGTAACCATCCGTGTTCCCACCGCCGAACTTCGCTTGCACCGGGTTCTTCAGGATCGAACCGTCGCGGGTGCCATCTGTTTTCGGTTCGAAGGTCGCCGCGCCGTAGACCAGGGCGCGATGGCCCCGCACTGCCACGCGCTGCGCGCGCAGTCCCGGCACGACACTGCAAAAATGATAGTCTTTGAAGTTCGGACCGAACAACGCGAAGAACGGACCGGACTTCACGCCGTGGGTCGGATTCTCCATTGCGGCGGCCTGCTGGGTCATCGAGATCCATGGCTCCGTCCAGGCATCGTGCGTTTCAATGAGCCCCGTGGCGGAGGCACCGACCACCGCAATCGAGCCGTTCTCCAACTCGGCGAGGTCGGAGAGGAAGATGGAATTGGGTTTGTTGTTGAGCGGCGTGAACGAGGTGTAGGTGGTGGCCGCCCGGACCTGCATCGTCCTGGGATCGAGTCGCTGCAGGTGCCCCACCGACAGGACCGAGGCTCCCCACAGAGATGCCGCAAAACCGGTGAGGTTGTGCGCCGTCGAGAGATCGTACGGCAGACGGAAGAACACCGTGTTCCCGCCATCCGACCATCCTCCGATGAGGAGATCCCCGTTCTTCAGGAACCGGATCTGGCGCACGGCGGAATCGGAGACCAGGCGGTAGCGTTTCACGCCCACCACCGGACCGGTCCAGTCCCAAGCCGCCCACTCCAGCGAGCCGGTTGCCGTGTACTTCCTCAGCCATGGGTTGCGATACGGTTCGTGGCCCGTTTGGCTGTTGTAATCGCCGCCGGTATACCAGGTAGCGTCGACCGGGTTGAATGCCAGCCCGCGGCGCTGGCCCGCGATTGCCGGATCGTCAATGCCGGCCGGGATGCTCTCGCCGGTCGGCTTGAGCTCCTCGAATCCTTTCGCGGCGCGAACGATCATGTTCCCCGACCGACGCGCGAACACCTGGACGCCATCGGCCTGATAAAAGCGGGCCCACGCCACTCGCTCGAGACCCGGGTCGAGCCGAACGATCAGACTGCCAGAATCGGGATCAAACGGTCGGCTGCGGGCCTTGGCGGAGTCGGCGGCGGCGGGATTGTCGATCCGTTGCACTTCGCCGATGGCCTTCCAGTGCGGCAGTGTGCCGCCCCAGAGCGTCACGGCTCCGTCCGGTCCCACAGCCATCCCCGAGGCCGTCATCACGCCGAACGGCAGCCGGACGGCTTGCTCGATCCGTTTCAAATCGGGATCGAACCGCAGGAGGACCGGCGCGACATGCGCCTCCGCGCCGCCGGAGCGCGGACCGGGCGCCGGGATCAGCGCACGCGGGAAACCCTTGTCCTCGGCCTTCGGTGCCTCGGGTTGCGCCAACCCGTCGGGGTCCCGCCCGAGAATCGCAGCCTCCGGCACCCAGGAGGTGTCGACCGCGCTCACGACCGCCACCACCCCCCCATCCGGAAGAAACCCCGCGGCCATGACCGTTTCATCGAACCCGCCACCGACAAAGGTCGCGGCCGCCACCTGCACCCGTCCCCCGGACCCCCTGGCCTGCTTGCTGAACTCCAGGAACCGCCCGCTCACCGGCTCTTCACTCGCCGGGACTTGGATCGGAAACTTGATCGCCAGGATCCGATCCACGTCGAGATACTGAAACGCCAATGGCTCATCGGACTCGAACACCACGGGTAGCGTGGCATCGTCGTCCACTTGCTCTTCAAGACTGACCTCCTCGACCAGCGCGGCCGTGAGATCGCCCCCGCCCACCCGATCAAGCTGGGCCATCGCCCCGATC
>ENA-ORBV01006632-ORBV01006632.1-microbial-mat-metagenome-genome-assembly--contig:-NODE-6632-length-20278-cov-7.888075_pt1 | contig 20278 bp, 17 predicted proteins | sample MGYA00237777_ERZ505514 | MGnify/ENA primary metagenome ERZ505514 (study PRJEB26160, sample SAMN06269048) | microbial mat metagenome | isolation source: Oligotrophic lake microbial mat | place... | reverse complement strand
GACAAAGACAGCAGCGGCCCAGGGTGCTCGCACGGATCGTTCACTGGCTCTGTGCCTTTGTGGGGGAATGGTGGTCGCCAGAGGTCTCACTCGCGTCCTTTTCCTCTTCCTCGGCAGTGGAAGCAGAGGGTGGCCCGTCCTCTCCAAAACCAAGCCCTGGGGCGGGCTCCACCCCTAACGCGGCTAAGGCTTTGGGGGACAACAATGACGTGATCTCATCCACGGTCTCTGATGGCAACTCTGATGGCAACGACAGCTTCTGCTTCTTGGCAGGTGGCACATAGGCGGCGGTGCCACTGACAACGCTCTTGCGCTTGGCTTGGCGTTCACCCTCGAAATTCTTCTCAATCTGATCAGCATCTTCATGCAATTCCGCAGCCAGAGCCTTCTCCTTGGACTTGGGTGAAAGACTGGGTTCGCGAGGGGGGTGAAGATCGGGGTGCAAGATTTTGGCTAGTTGCTTGCGGAGGAGGACGATGTTGTCACCAGCCCGCTGAGTCATGCGTGCACCTTCTGCGCCATTCAAGAACAGAAAGTTCAGAGCCTTCTTGACAGTTTCCTTGGGGCAATCAAAATCACTGCGCAATGCTTGGAAGCTAGGAACCAAATCCTCCACAGCTCCGCACAACTCTTCGGGAGCACGTTCACCCCCAAGAGGGAGCTTGGCCTTGCCTTGTGCAGTCTTGTGATGCTCTTCGATTTCGGTGAGAATTTTCAAATCGTTCTCAGCCTCCAACAAGTCTTCCATGATCTTCTTCTCCTGTTCTTCTAACTCTTCCAAGACTGCTTTGTCCTCGTCAAGCTCCTCTGTGGCCTCATCTTCGTTGCGCTTGGCAGCATCATGCTCAGCCTTTGCTGCAGCAGTCTTGGCTTCCAGATCATCTGTGGCTTTCTGCTTGCAGGCCGATTTATCCTTAGCTTTCGCAACCTTCGATTTCTTGTCCTTGACACTGCGAATGTGGCGTTCCCTGCGTTCCTTCGTCATCTTGAATCTCTCCCGGAACCCAGAAATCTTGTGCTTAAGTCTGAAGCGACTGGAAGTAACCCCACGCGCATCAAAGAACTCGCTTGCTTGTTTTGTCCACTCAATGTCGACGGGAATGTTGTTCTCGTGCACTTTAAAACCAACCAGACTCTTGAGAGCAAGAAAGATTGGCATGATTGTTGATCCAAATCCAAAAGACGACGAAGCTGATCTTAGCTACATCAGAGAAAACAGCAACAACAACATCGGCGACAAGAACAATGCAAGAGCAAGAGCATCAAGAGTGATGAGAGCAATGCGGATCGAAGCGACGTGGAAGAGACGTCGCAAGAAGGAAGGTTGCATTGGTAGAAGAAAAGACAGCAGTGGTTAGTCGGCAGAAGCAAGAAGAAGAGCATCATCGCGAAGCCTCATCATTGCGAGACCGCGAATTGAGTGGTGTCAAGTCGGATCGATTGACAAGACAGTGTCGACAGAAGCAGTGAAGCCGACAGCATCGACAGCATTGATGAATCGCGAAGAGGAAGCATGTTGACTGAAGGATCAAGACGGCAGCACGAAAAGCAGTGACGAATCGAATCGAAAAGGAACCAAGCATCGACGCCGCAAGCCGTAGCCCAAGAGATCGGATCAAGTCCAAAGTCAACATGCAATGCAACGACAACAACTCACAGCAAACAACACTTGGTGATCTTGGCACAAAGGGATAAGAAAGTTGTGCGAAAGTTCCAAGACGTCGAGGAAGGCGTGAAGGAGCAACGATTCAATCACTTGATTTGGATGACTGAAAGATTTTGGATGACTGAGGAATTTGATGATGTCGCTTCTTCGGCTGGCTTCTTCGGCTGGTTTCTTCGGCTGGCTTCTTCGGCTGATGACGTTGACGACTTGGATGACTCTTGCTCGCAGAATTGTGACTGCTTGATTGAATCGGCTGCATCAACTGAGCTGTCTCAACTGAGTCAATTGGCTTCTTCTGCTGTAGCGGCTTGTCCTGTTTGTCACTGTTTGTCTTGCAAGGCTCGTTGATTCTCCACGAGGTAGCAGCGCCCCGACCAACAAAGATCTTTTGCAGTTCGCGACTTGTCCCGATTTGTTGACACCATGAATTTTCTTCTGTTTAATCACAGAACGTGTTCAAACCGGGGGAAGCACCAGTGGTGCGCACACGTGCAAGTTGGACCTCTTGTGTGTGACAACATGCAAATCTCTGTCTTCTAAATTGCTCATAGGGTTTCTTCTTCATCCGCAGAAAGAGGAATGCAGAACTTCATGATTGCCCTTTGTCATGCATTGTGTGAACCCAATGGAAATGGGCATTTTTGAATTGATGTTTGCATGTTCAGTTTGCATGTGTTGTGCACTTGTTCTCATGTCAATCGATTGTGAAAACACTTCTCAGGAAATTGCCTGACCCCTTCTTTGTCACAAGAAGCCCCCATAACCTCAATGGAAGCAAAGTCCCCTTGTTCTCATTTTTCATTTTGCATCACTTAGTCAGTTTTAGTTTGGAAACTTGAGCAGAGACCTTTTCCCTCTGAACTGAAGTGTGACCACATTCCAAATTTTCAAAATGAGTGGCAACTTGCTGCAAAGGCGCGTGAATTGCTCAACAAATCAGTTTGTCAAGGATGTTCACATGCCATGACATGAGAGACCTCGGCTCTGACAACAAATGTCGGGGTTGCACACATGCTAACCATTTGAATGGTCCCACTGGCAGACAACACAATCATTAAAATCTTTCCAATGCCAAACTCTTCCAGAACCCAATGAGGGAACCAACTTCTTTTTCAATGAGTTTTGCAATTGGTCAATGACATCAGCAGTTGACATTGCCAGGGCAGAAACCTGTCAGACAGCAAAATTGAAGCTGCAAGTGGCAATTGATTTTCTTTCCCTTTTGCAACATCAAACATCAAAGCATCACATTTTCCTGGAAAATTGAGATTGCCTTGTGTCTTTTTCTCTTCTTTCAAACTTTGTTTCTTTTTGCAAAGAAGAGTTGTTTGTTCTGTGCAACACCCTGATTTGCCTGCAATTGGCTACACATGGAGTGTCCTCATGCGGGACTCACGGGGTTGTGACTCATTCACAAAAGACACGCTTCTCAGCGCATCGGACTAGTTGCTGCTGGCCCAACTCTTCACAAGCAGTGAAGAAGGTCTCTAAGGATAGTGTCCAAGACCACGCAAGAACAAGCGCCTATGTGAAACAACGACTGCATGTTTCACCCTCTCAACAATGCCTAGAAGACATTTTGTTCTGGATGGAACAACACGAGCTATCGTTGCATAACAAAGTCATAACAAACCACACAACTGGCACGCCGATTCTTCATGCAGAAGCATCGTTCAACTCAGCAGAGAGAGGACTGCGCCGAGGGATCTCGAGCTGAACCTCTCTCAAACATTGCATTCATTTTAGCTTCATTCTAAAGCTTACAATTTTCATTTACAAACAACTCAAAAGGCCTGCAGCTTTCAGCGCAGCGCATTGACAATGCAGACCTCAACACGCACTTGTGAAGCATTTGGCAGTGTTCAAAACATGCGTTGTGGGAGAGACATCCAACTCCAATGCCTCAAATCTGGAAGGCATTGCTGGTCAAGCCAGCAGACAGCTGTCCAGAACCATCCAGGTGGACGTCAAGGCAATGCTTCTCTTGCAACATTGCGCAGCAGCGCTGCCAGACTTTGTTGGCTCCTGGAACCAGTTTGAAAGCATTTTCTACACGATTCTTTTGTTGAAAGTTGAACATCTCATGACTGAATTTTGATGGATGGACAGACAAGAAACAGCGATGGCCTGACATCTGTGACACGTCTTGTGGCAGTCTTGAAACAACTTTTCATTGTGTTTGCAATGCTGCATTCAGTTTGTGCGTCATTTTTGTCGCAAACTCTTTGGCTTGGTCTGCCTTGCTGCAGATGCTGCAAGTGCTCCAGATTCAACACAGCAAAACAATGAAAACAAAGTCACTCAGCTATTGACCTTCTTTCCAAAAGTTGGATTCCATCTTGATGTGTGATCACCACTCAGACTGTTGCAAGTGTGATCTTTGGCGGCGATGATTGATGGAAACACATGACGCATGCGCGAACAGCTGCGCCAACTAAGAAATAACATTACACGCATATTTGCTCCACCTAACACAGAAAACGCCAACAGGCAACACAACCAAACAACTTCCGCATTTGATTGCAAGGTCGAACACACAAGCAAAACCACAAGCCTGTTATTGTAGTACGATACGACAGTACTAGCACTGGATAGATCAAAAACAAATCATGGGAGATAAGATAGCGGAAACCAACGCCAAAATGGTTCGCTTTTGTCCGGAACTGGCGTCCCAATATGCGAAATATCCGTTGCAAGGAAAACAATGGATGAATCCCAGTGCGAAAAGCCCCAAGGGAGACCCCCTTTTTATCTCGGCTCCCAAAGGATCTGCCCTCAAGATGGACTATGCCCATGGGGCTGGACGAAAGGGATGGGGATACTATCATATGTCGACGGTAGATTCCTATAAGATTCTGTATGCTCGCTTGACCATGGAAATGCCGGGGGGATGCTGCTGCGCCGTAACTCCCTCTGCCATGAAGGAGGTCTCCGAATGGGACGACGTCAAGACGATTTGTTACAATCGAAGTGTGGCGAGTATCCCCGATGACGTACAAGCGAAGAAAGATGCCATTAGCATTGCGCAAGGCGTCGCACAAGCCCATTATCACGAAGGACAAAATTTCCAATTGGCGGTGGGCATGGTGGGTGGTCTTGGAGTTTAATAATATTTACAGCATTATTCATTTTTAATGCATTTTTGGAAAGAAGAACATTTTTGTGGAAGCATCTAAGTTTTGGAAATGAGCAATTTTATAATATTTTTTGGGCACTGCTATAATTCATAATATTTATCAATTTAGTTGAGAAAAGTTTGGACTGTTTTGAAGCACTTGTTTAGCGATGTTTGGCTTGTGTATTATCTAAAACCTCCGTCTGTAGCTTAGTCGACCGTAGCGAGCCCGGTAACCGACTGAATTGCAGTACAGTAAAGATCAGGTGTTGTCCCATGCAGGCCATGCTTGATCACTGCATCGATCGAAAGTGCACCACTTATGCGCTCAGCGAGTGACTGTCACCTGCGTGCGTCCGTACTAGTGGCTAGCTGCAGTAGTAGTAGTAGTAGCTACTGGTAGCTCTGTTGTGACCCTGTGGTGTAACAAAACAAAGACCTATTAGTTTGATGATGGGCTAGTCTATTACTAGCTATCATTTTAGCTACATAGCCGCTGTTCAGCTAGCGAAAAAGCCAAAGACGCACACGCTTCATTTGCTTCGACGCACACTGTCCAACGCAATGTGAATCAATCTGAAACTCCCAGAACATCGAAGAAGTTAGTTATTTGGAAGTCGCTCTGGTTAGCCGAAAAAATGAAGCAATGAAACCGTTTTTAATTATGCTGAACAGGCACAATACCATTACTACTACTACGTCGTAGTGCGTCGTCGTAGTATCTTTATATCTTATTGCGATGACCTACCTGAAACGGTGTGACCTACTGTGTTTATCCATCGGCAACACGCCCCCCCCCACAAAAAAAGAGTCAAAACATGAGGCGAGACATCATTCATTTTTGCAGTGGTGCCATCGATCGATACCACTGTGTTGTTGCTGCTCCTTTGCGGTTTTTGTAACTTTATTTCTTTGCATCATGGAAGACAAACAAACAAGAATGGAACCGCCTTCTAGCTCTTCTTCCTTCCAATATCGGTCGTGGGCCCGAAAAGTGTTGGTTGGAATGGGCATCCTTCGAGGCCTTTCCATGTGCAGTGATTTATCGTTTTATAGTCCAACCACTAAAGACAAGCATCACCGTCGCGAGCTACAGCAACTGGCGAAAGCGGTTCATCATTACAATGATACTCTGACGACCACCAATAACACCCTTGTGTTGCCGTCGTCGTCGTCGTCCAACACGTCTTTGAACGGCCATAACAACAGCAAAAATCTTGTTTTCGGTTCCGCAGAAAAAGAAACACCGGAAGAAAATGTCCTGGTAGAAGAACCAATGGATACGCTCGAGAAGAAGAACAACAGCAGCAACTCGTCATCTGCTGTTGCTCCCTTGTTATTACTGCCGGAAAAAGTCAACGGCAGCAACAAGAACACCACGATCGCGGCTGTGGGTCCAACACAAGAAAAAGAAGAAACTCCAGAAGAAATGAAAAGGTCTCCGTATTCTCCTTTGAGAAAGAAAACAGCACAAACATCGCTGCTGCTGAAATGGAGAAGACAGCAAAACCAAACGCAAACGCACGAAGCCTTGGAGGAACCGCCGCTGCCAATCTCCTCCTCCTTGGCAGAAAAAGCTCGTCCTTTCACTGCAGCAGTGCGCAACTTCACAATCAATAGTACGAATGAACAACAACGACGACGACAACAACAACGCATTGCCATTTACATGACGACTCATCTGAGTGCACAACATATTGAATTTCTTCAAAAATGTTGGCGAGCCGCATTTCAACGATTGCCCTTGCTTCAACAAGCTGATTTACTCGTTTACGCCAATCACGACAACCCCAACCTTCACAAGTACGCCCACTTGTTTTACGATTTGGGCTTTGCAAATGTCAAAATGTATCCTTATAACAAATTGAATCAATACCAAAAAGGTGCCATCGTGGCCATGTTGGACCCCTTTCTTGCCAAAAACAGATGGTTTCAAGATTATGATTGGATCATTCGACTCAATCCCGACGTTTTGATTCGGCGCGACCAATGGCTATTGGAAACCATGAACAATCCATCCATCGATGGCATATTTATTGATTGGTCCTACAATTCCGCCACGGACCAAAAAGCATTGCAGACCGACTTTTATGCCTTTCGACCACAGGCCGTCAATGTCAAAAACTTGTTTCTCATGTATCAAATTCAAAAGCGTCGTTTCTTTCATGCCGAGCCGCACTTGTATCCAGGATTTCAAGACATTATCGAAAGAGGCCGTGTCGCATGGCTTCCAAATGCTGAACGTAAAGGAGATTGGGCTCGCGTCTTGGGCACAAAGTCGGATGTCGTACATGTTCATGATTTGGTTCAGGAGTGTCCTAATTATTTCAATGTCACCGATGGCAAATATTATTGAACGAACAACAACAACTGTTATGTTGTACTGTCCATCATTTTTGAGTGAATGTTTCATTTATAATCCTATATTAAATGCAGTCAGTAATACTACTGTATAATAGTAGCTTTCAAGAATTCAAGGTTACATTGCTGTGATTTGTCTCTTCTGCATATCTGACTAACGGTTTTTCAGTTCGACTGAATGACTGTGCCTCTACAGATGGATTTGTTTCTTGCCTAAAACTTAGGTTCAATATTTCATACGGGAGTCAACTTCAAATGTTTAGGCTGCTGATGGCTGCTTTTATGAAAATGAATGAATTATAAATAAATGGAAAAGTGGAAGTTCCGTAGCCAAGGTGGGCGACCAGATTGACCCGCTAGCTGGCAGAGTGTTAGATAAAGCATCGGATGGGAAAGAGGCAGTAGTACCGCCACTATCACCAAAACCTACACTGCGCGGAATTTGGATGAGGAAGTACTACACCTCACAGAAGACCACCAAGAGGAAATAAATTGAAAGGCAACGATGAAAAATCATTCTTGCTTGCCACTGGTCGGCGCCGAGTCCGACGACGCTAAAGGAATTCTCGCCACTACATCCCCGGCTTCCATGTTTTCGGCTTCCTGCTGTACGCAGTCATTGCCGCTGCCACCTTCTTGTTGACAGTCGCAGAAATTTCCTTTAACATGATGATTGGGTGCGCTTTCTTCGATTTGGTCCAAATAAGAGCGAGCTTCGTCAGCCGACAGGGAGCCCTCTTCCAGACTAACATCCACATATTTGCTCAGACGATTCAGTATAATGGTTGCCGCATAGTGGCTCAGGATAAAGTTACGAAGGTTCTCGTCGCATCTCACGAGAACGGCTTCGGCTTCGGTCACTTCAGCCCGACTTTCCTCTTGAACTGCTGCTAGTGCCTCTTGTATGGCTACTATAGAGTTGTTCCTACCAGAGGTCTCAGCGACGAGATCCATGTAAGCATCGAGCCTTTCGTTGGCTCGTTGATGAGCCGATATGAAACACACTGCGCGAAGCACCTCTGTCCTCGTCTGCTTGTACGTGGTCTGCGACTCGTGTAGCGGTTTTTCTTTCTTGAGAATACGTCTCCAGTTACCCTTGAATCTCTGCCGCAAGATGGTCTTGACATCCTCATGGCAAATTTGAAATATTTGAAGAGACTCCCAGTCATTTAACGGCTGCTCGTTCACATTTGCCCCGGCAAAATCCACACTCTGACGGAAAATGTCGACGTTGAGGGCTTCGTCTTCTTTCTCGTTCAAATATCCCCGAGAGTATAATGTTGTATATTTTGTGCGCAACATATCCAAGAAAATCACCCGCATTTCAGGAACGATATCCTTCTTTGTTTGGTGCACGGATGACATGCGCTGTATCCTTTCTCCGTGCTTCTCTAAATCTGGTCGAGAAATGGAACTCATCGTTTTACGGCCCTCTTTCCTGCCGATCTACTGAACGTTCCTTTACGAAGGGCACATGAGCCTTCACAATGTTGTCTTCGACGTTCTGAAATCGCGATTCGGTCAGTAATTTGTCGTATTGCTCTGTTGCAAAGTCTCCCATGTCCGTCTCATACAAATCAATCGCTTCGTCTCTCGGCGCGTCAGGGAGATTTAAGCCAAGCAAGCGGATAACAGGACCCGCTGCTGTGCCGTTGAGGAGAAGTGTTCCAAGGGATATACCACCTGAGAGGAAGACTAAAGTAGTTGCCTGTTTCGTGTATTGTGTCTGCTGCCCATTGTCTAATTCGAGGTAAAGCACTTTTCGAAACAAATTGTCGGCGAGAGCAATGCCAACTGCCCCACGTAAGCCTCCAAAAGCCAAGAAAACGCTCTCGCGGATATTTGTTTTGAGTCCAATCCGTGATAGGAGAGGGTAGAAGAGACCGATTTGAAAAAATCGAATTGCCATGACCAAAAGATAAAAAAGGATCAAGTACCCCCAATCCTTCCCCCAGATATTCCTCCAGCCAATTTTTCCAAACAGTACGGCTCCCCACATGGAGCCGCCAAGAGCAAACAGCAGTGTATTCAAGAAATGCTCCATTATGGCCAGGTAGGCAGACATGAGCTTTTTGTCGTTGATCAGTCCCTTGCCGAGCCAGGCGCTAATCACACCACAGGAGACACAGGCAATGACTCCCGAGACGACAAAGACTTGATCTGCCAAATAGTAGGAAATGTAAGCCATGGATATGGCTGCCATGGCCTGCAGGACATTGTATTCAGGGTCCAACCGGCGGTCCAAGTCATAGAGCAGTACGACCAAAAGCAAGGCCGAAACAATACCCACGGCCAGACCACCAAGTGCCATTTTGAAAAACATGGCGACCCCATCCCCCCATCCAATAGGTTCGTGGCCTTGGAGGGGCGACAAGTAAATTTGTTGAAAGATTGTGAAAAAGACCAGCTGTACGTAGTTTGAATAAGGGAAGCATCCATGGGTCAGTGGTTGCGGAACGCATACATAAAGCTACTCTCCAATAGCCGTTTTGTTGGAACTTACCGCAGATCCATCATTGATCAGCGATTCACTGGAGATGAGCATTTTGAGTCGGGGTGGTGCACCCGCTTCATTCAAGACGGCAGATACCGCCACTGGATCAGTCGACGACAGAATAGCCCCCAACGTAGCCCCCAGACTCCAACTCCAGCCGTATGGCAAGATATACACACAAACGGCTGCAATTAGGCCGGTCCCCAAAAGAACACTCGGAAAAGACAACAGCAACGTTTGAGATAAACTCAGCATAAAGACATCGAAGTTGACTTCAATGGCATCTTTAAAGATGAGGCCGGGCAAAAAGATGAGCAATATCAAACTGTCATCGAGTCTTGTCCATTGAAGAATGGAATTGGTAAATTTATCATCGGCTCCATTGTGCTCAAATAACATCTCCGATCCCATTCCCATGAATGTGCCAATTATGAATATGCATGCGGCATAGGGTATTGGGATTTTGAACCGCTTCAACAGAAAGAAAACCAACACGCCAATGATTTGTATAAAAAACGGAAAAATCATGGAATCGGAAGGATCAAATTTTTTAGGGTTGTTGACAACGCCATCGACGACTTTTTGAAACGTTTCGTTGTTGTGAACGGAAATCCAGTCATCATCATAGTCCTCCGGCATTGTTGTATTTGTCATATTGTTAAAGGCATTTGTAACGTTTTCACTCATAGAAAAGTTCATAAAAAATAGAGGATAAAGCTCTGGCGAAGAAGTCAGTGCAATTAGAAGAAGTAACTGTATAAGAAAGTTTGTTGATCAAAAAAGTTGTGATAATGAGATAATGGAGACAACTTAAGACCAGTGCAATTAGAAGAAGTAACTGTATTAGAAAGTTTGTTGATCAAGAAAAGTTGTGATAATGAGATAATGGAGACAACCTTAAGCAACGACAACTTGATGAAAAACGGACGGTCATCGTAAAACCAAGCGTGACCCAGTTAGTCGCGGAGCGGCATTTGCGCTTCAATGCGGGACCAAATACTGCACAGGTTGACTTCAGCCGACCTCGCGGTAGCCCCTACGTCCTTCCTCACAGGCATTCTTCTCTCTGCTCTAGCTTGCTCGCTAGCTAGCTAGTAGCTACTATTAGAAGTGTCAACATATATTATTAACGTTATCTTTATGAAACAACAGTATACCCCTTTTTCGTTGTCCTTGGCGCGTGTATCCCATAAATTTGACGCCACATCATTTGCCCATTTCTGACGCTGCCTTCGTTGCCACAGTCAGGGGTACAAATGGGCTTCGCGGATTTCCTCCCATCGTGGCCCGGCAACAGTCTGCACCCTCAGAGAAGTTTTCCTTGACGACCTTCTCATCACAATTCTAGAACACCAAAGACGACTGCGGTGTTTGCACGTCCCCCGTTTTTTTAAGTTGCATCTCGAGTCTAAGTGCTTGTAGACTAGGAATGTCCTCTGTTCTTCAGCCGGCGTCTATATTCCATTTGCTCCCTCATCGCAGCCTTGTCAAGCATCACAGATCCCGAATCATTAATGCATTCGATCAATGCCGACAAAGTCCAAGTTCTTGTGAATAGCGCTCTTTTTTTGTAAGTCAACGCACAATCCATTGCTTTCTCCTATGCTTGGCCGAGTTGGCATGAGCTAGCTAACTAGCTAGTACCAGTGCTATAGTAGAGCATTCTTCACACTATCCACCATTTCGCCCTCGTAAAAATACATTCCCCGGTGCCGGCAGTTGTGGTGCAATATTACTCAACTTTGCGTTGGCGATACTACTGCTGCTGCCATCATCTTCGTTCAAGGCTGCTTGCACTTCAATGCAAATAATCTCTAGCATTGCCTTGTCCGACTCGGTAGCACTGTCAAAGGTTCCAAAACTCGAACCAGTAATAGGCAATAGCATTTGACCTGTGGCCCCCGCTGCGAGTGACGTGAAGACTTGTTGTAGATTTGGTGGCAAGCTTTCAAACGTGGTATACCCTCGGCTGTAGTCGGTCAATCGATTGAGAAAGGTCACATACTCGGCTGGCACAAATTGCTCATCCTTGTTTTCATCGGAAACGGCCATTTGCAGGCGGCAAGGACGAAAGGGAACATTGACGACTTGCGCTGCTACCTTTGGCGAAGCTGGTGCAGGCGTTTTCAAGTTTGGCGGGACAAAGCTGTTGGCACGTGCCGCTCGGGGCAGTGGTAGCAAGCCGGGTGTCAGAGTTCCCGTCGGAAAAGTAGTGGCAGCGGGTGTACCGGTGCCAAGTGGCAGTACACCTGGTAATATACCGGGTGTAAGAGTTCCAGTTGGAAAGGTAGTAGTAGCCGGTGTCGCTGGTGAAATTGGTAAAGCTGGTGAGAGTGGCAGTACGCCAGGCGTCAGAGTTCCCGTTGGGAAGGTAGTGGTAGCGGGTGTAGCCGTTCCCAGTGGCAAGGCGCCGGGTATGGCAAACGGATCGGTAACATTTGCGACAGGGGCAGTCGGAAATAGTCCAGGTGTCAGAGTTCCAGTTGGAAAGGTGGTAGTAGCAGGTGTAGCTGTTCCAAGTGGTGCTGTGACATTTCCTACAGGTGCGACTGGCAGTGGCAGTACACCAGGTGTCAGAGTTCCAGTGGGAAAGGTGGTAGCAGCGGGCGTAGCTGTTCCAAGTGGTGCTGTGACATTTCCTACAGGTGCGACTGGCAGTGGCAGTACACCAGGTGTAAGAGTTCCAGTCGGAAAGGTGGTAGTAGCAGGTGTAGCGGTTCCAAGTGGTGCTGTACCATTTCCAGTACCTGGAAGCGGTAGGAAACCCGGTGTCAGAGTTCCCGTTGGAAAAAAAGTTCCTGTAGGTGCCAAGGTGCCAGCTCCTCCAGTGGTGTTCCCGCCAATAGGAGGGAAGGTACCCCCGGGAGGTATAGGTGCGAGCGTGCTAGTTTCGTTGGGAACTTGCAGCAGGGGTGGCAGGATTGGTAGGGTACCACCACCAGTTTCGTTGGCAACGACTGGAACAGTAGCCGCTATGGTACCGACACCACTGGGAAATAAGGTACTGGTACCAGTTGTCGTCGGCGCAGTGGTACCAGTAGTAATGTTGGATGGAGCAGTTGTCTCATCTGGTACAATGGGTAAGCCTGCAGAAGGAGCTGAGGCTGTGTTGGACATGGCAACGGTTGGGTTTCCAGTGGCAGTGGATGACAGAACGGTGGGATTGCTAGTGGTTGATGAAAATGTCGTTGGAGCTTGGGTAGGTAACGGAGCTACTGTTGGGGGTAAGGAAGACGGAGCGGATGTCGTAGGACTCTCGGTCAGTGCAGACGGCGGGGAGTTGATGATAATGACTGGAAGATAAGTAGGCTTGGGAGTAGGAGGAGGCGGAGTGGGAGGCGGAAGTGGAGGTGGAAGGGGTTGCTTTATTGCGTTCATCTGTTCCCATCGTTTCCTTCGTTCATAGCGTCGTCTCCGTTGTCGTTCTATTTCTCGATCTGTAAAGTAACCAGAGCTGGATGACTTAGACTTGGATTTACTGGAGGATGAGCTTCGTGGGGCATTCAGAAAAATATCATCGTCTAGGAACAGGTCGTCATCTGGAAACAAACTGTCTTCGCCAACGTAAGGGGCACCCTGACTTTGCTGCTGTTGCAGAGTAATGGTTACTGTGTTTGGAGGGTTTTGGATGGTGGCTTGTACGTTTGCGTTTTCTGGAGGAGCGATGATGTAAATGTTGTTTGTGCTTGAGCCTGTGTTAGGGCTGGTGTTTTGGACTGTACTTGTTGCGATTGTGTTTGTGTTTGGACTGATGACATCATTGCGGCTTGTGATTAGGTTTGGGTTTGGGTTATATGCAGTGCCGTACTGCTGCTGGTACTGTTGCTGCTGGTACTGGTACTGCTGCTGCTGCTGGTAGTACATATCATTCCGGTACGCTTGCCGAACCACATCTCTTGTGCGAGGAGGAGGAGCATCATATCGTCGATACACATACGCTCCGGTGCCTTTACTACTCTTGCTTCCCTTCAAATGTCGTTGCTGGATCGAGGACCCCTTACCCGTGTCGTAGCCCTCGAGTTCATTAGGTATGTCAGCGTTGAAGTTAGGGTTGCTTTTGCCGTTTCTTCTATAACCTTTCTGTCTTGATGATCGGAAGAAGGGTTTATTATATCTTGTGAAAGCCGATGATGATCCACTGTGTGCTTCTTCTTCTTTATCTAGGTTACCCCTTTCCCCTCTTATTCGACTTGATGATGCCCCCATGAGTTTGACACAAGCTACAACTATTATGGCAATGGTTAACCACCACAAGAGTGACAGCCAAACTGAAGTGCCTTTGGAGCCTTTTCTGGTTCGATGGAACAGCGCCATGTTGAGCGGGCTTCCTTCTCTGGATATATTCTCTTCTATCTCCCTCTATAACTAGCTATCTCGTTCGTGAAAGGCAATGGTCGAAAGTCGACTATCTATGAATGCAGAGTCACTACTACTAGCTAGCTAGTGGTGATGGGCGTTGTTGCTTGATGGACGTGCTACCAGTTATTTATTACTTGCTTGTATGCATGTGCAAGTGTTGGGTGGTTGCATGCTTTTGTTGGCATGGTGCCTCATTTCTTCACTTTCAACATTCGCGAATGATGACCCGCGTAGCTCAATTTTTAGATACTTAGAAGAGTACCCCCAAATTTGCTCCTGGAAAGGCTGGCGGCTTTAACCCGCTCACATTTCCGACGTACGTCGTACCGGTACTGACGGGACACAGTGCGGCAAAAAAAATAAAAAAACCCATTACTTACCAACTAACTAAATGGTAGGTGTAATAGCACAAGACATTTGTCACAAACCACATTTCATCTAGTAGGCGAAACAAGCTAAATTGGTACGGACTACCTAAATACATATATCTGTGGTTTAGTACTGCACTTTAGCGTTTTGTTGTTTTGTTGTGTGTTCCCTATTCTTTCTCTACTTTCTTTCCACTCTTGTATTCATAGGAAGGAGTCCTCAAAGTGACAAATTCTTCAGCTGAAGTGGGATGAATTCCAATGGTCGCATCAAAGTCCGCCTTGGTAGCACCCATCTTGACCGCGACCGCCACACCTTGCATCATTTCACCGGCACCATCGGTGGCCAAATGGACACCCACCACTTTGTCGGTTTTCGTGTCGACAATGACCTTGAACATGGTGTAGGTTTCGGATTTGGGAAAGGAATGCGCCATGGGACGGAATTTGGTCTTGAACACTTTAATATCCTGGAACTTTTCTGCAGCTTGTTCTTCGGTAAATCCCACCGTGGCAAGTTCGGGAGTGGTAAAGACGGTAGAAGCAACGTGATCATGATCGACGGGCCGGTCCATGCCACCGTACAAGGTATCGGCCAAACTATGTCCCTCCATCAATGCCACGGGTGTCAGTGCAATACGATTGGTCACATCTCCCACGGCATAAATATTGTCCACATTGGTTTTGGAGTAATTGTCGACGGGAATAAAGGATCCTTTGGTTTCGACACCGGCACTTTCGAGGTTGAGCCCTTCAATTTTGCCATTGCGTCCGGTCGCCATTAAAATTTCATCGCACTCGACGGTTTTTCCATCTTCGGTCGTGACGGTCAAGGACCCATCGGCATTTTTGACAATGGACGCGGGATTGGTATTGAACTGCAAATCAATCTTGGTATTTTCTTGCATTTCATCCCGAATCAACTCGCGCATGTCTTGATCGAATCCACGCAAAAACAAGTCGCCACGATACATTAGGGTTACTTCCGAACCAAGGCCATCCATAATTTGGGCAAATTCCAAAGCAATAAAACCACCGCCGACACAAACAATGCGTTTCGGTTGTTTTTCCAAGTAGAAAATTTCATTCGACGTAATGGCATGTTCAATTCCAGGAATGCCGGGTTTGTTGGGCCATCCACCGACGGCGACCACAATGTGTTTGGTATTTAACGTTTTAGTAGAACCATCGGATGCTTTGACGGTCACTTTATTGGGTCCATCCAAAGAACCAAATCCTTCGATAATTTCCACACCGGCATTGGCCAAGACAAATTTGGAATAGACATTGTTGAGGCGGGTAATTTCCGCATTCTTGGCTTCCATAAAGGTATCCCAATTGAATTTGCCCGGGCCAGCTCCTTCCCATCCATATCCGGCTGATTCGGCAATGGCACCAGGATACCGACTGGCAAAGACCATTAGTTTTTTGGGAACACAGCCGACATTGACACACTGTACGTTGTTTATCATGTTTTTGAGTTGCAAAACACAACATGGATGAGATGGGATGGGATGGAAATGGTATTTACATTGAGAATGATATTGAATGGCACAGGTTATACCAATCACAACAACACAAATTCAAGCCAGACAATTCCTTTCCTATTATAATGAAAAAATACTCGAAGAAGACAATACGCTTAGCTTACCGTTCCTCCAATGGCGGAATAATTGGGAGCTCCATGTTGAAGTTGTGGTTCAATAATCGCCACTTTCTTGCCATATCCAGCGGAAATACGAGAACAACGAACCCCGCCGGATCCAGCACCAATCACTACCATATCATATTCATCCTCTTCGGCCATGCGCAGCTGTGACAACCTGCTTGCGGGAGTCCGCAGAGCAGGTGGTGCAAAGGCATCCACGGCGGCCATGACACAAAGAATGGTGATAGCAAGCGCCTTCATAATGATGGGTACTAGTAGAGTAATTGCAACAAGATGAAAATATAAAACTGAGCGAAAAAGTTGCATAGATTGCATCTTACTTACCAAAAGCAGAAGCCAGGCCCCATCGATAAGGCCGATGGATCACCGTCGGCCGACATGAACATCGTTGACCTTCCATCGGTTCCGTGATGGGGATCTTCTTCCCTCCATTATTTTCTCGCTCGATACGATCCAAAATGTCAAACCACGCACCTACGTAATTCATTGATTCCACAGGATTGGATTCAGTCACGGATAAAAAAGATTGGGTTGGCAAATGTGGGACTTTTTGTGACGTTCCCAGTCGTGCTTAAGAACCAGAAGCATCACAATAAATGTGGCACACCTTTGTCCCTTTTGTTGTCTCTGTTGATGGCATGCTTGCCCTTTATAAGCCAAAACTTTGCAGCACATTGCCCAGAGGGATGTAACGTAGTAAGGCAGTGATCTGATTGGTGGAGACTCAAGTAAGACATACTTCGCACTTGTAGGTGTGACGCACTTAGTTTAAGGGGAAACACTGCTGCTAATAACCAAATGCACACACACACTAGAATATGTCAAAGACCAATGCATGAATTCCATCCACAATGACGATGTTAGCCGCTGTTTTTGGACATAGACCGACCGTAGCTACAGCACAACACACCATGACAGCAACAGCAGCAGCAGCAAAAGCCAGGCCGGTGAATCCCTACGCGAAACCAGCTCAAAATGCTGTTAACATGGGTAGGCAAAGCCAACAGAGAGTGGCAAACCAAACCAAACGGAAATACAAACTCTGCAGCAACAGCAGCAACAACAACAACAAGAAAAGAAAAAAGGGTGATCAGCTAACATTGCAAGGCGGCGTCGCTTTCAATCCGGAAGAAGACTGTCCGATTTGTAAAGCCCATAGCATGCGGAAGTGGTTTCCAACTTTCACTGTGCCCAAAAGAGCTCACGACGTCCGTTGCCCAAAGAACACCAAAACTCATGGCTTGGGCGAGTTGACAGAGCAGACAATCAATTCACTTGCAGACAACAAAAGACACAAAGCCCTCACCGCTCCTATTCAACCATCCGAGCGCTATAGTGGAAAGCACGCAACGAAAGCCGTTCTGAATTCGTTCCTTGGTCCGCGGCCAAAGCCTAAGCCAAACACAGTGAAAATGGCAACAACTGCTAATGAAGAGATGGTGCCACTGGACTTTAGTGATTCAGTGAAAGAGATGGTGAACAATCCTGAATTTCGAGAACAACACAAGGCAAAGGGAGCGCCTTTAGCAATGCTAGCGTTTGCCAACGCAGTGATGGAGCGAATAAGTCGACAGAAAGATTTATTCTATGATTTTTTCAATGGTGTGGAGATGGAAGTACCAGCGTCTTTCCAAGACCAAGCTGACAACCCATGTTATCATTCAATCGTTGGGAACAAATTAATGTACATCGATTGGAATAAAACCCATGGACTTCAAGTGCCATGTCCGGAGGCTACCTGTCCTGGTGTGCTGTCAAATGACAAAGAAAAAAGAACCAACTTCTCAAAGAATAAGACTTTGTTTCCCATTTATGGGTTAGATGGTTCTCCTATTTGGTGCATTGTAATGGTGTACAAGTGCCCATGCTGCAAGAGAAACTTCAGTGCCAATGAAGGCGATGTACTTGTCAACTTACCCACGCACGCGGCAAGCTCCTATCCAGTCGACACGACATATGCGATTAGAGAAGCCAAGAGTCACTTGAATCGACACGCAACTGAGGCTTTTTCTTCTATTATGGTGACACATGGGAATGGCGAGATGTGCAGTAAACTACTTTACAATGCAATTAACTGCGATTACATGCGTCGGATTAAGGTGTACTACTCGCTAGCCAACGAAAAGAACAACGAGGGTTCCCAAACTGTCGCGTGCATACAAAAAGACGGAGACTTTATCCGACAATGTCCTCCACTTGGAGAGACGATCCGTGACATGTATGACACCGCGTCTTCTAGCCAAAAGAATCCCTGGTGTGTCAGTGATCATGACAGGCATGTGAGAGAGATCCAGAGTGTCCAGTGCACTGAAATATTTGCTCAAGACCATGCATTTCAAGTGACAAAGAACTATCAAAAAAAGCTCGGCGCTGTTGCAGCATGGGATGCAGCCACTGATACCGGAGAAATCGCATGCGCAGTGCTTGTTCGGGCCACTACAACTGAAGCATTTGCACATGCAGCACAACAATTGATGAGAAGACCAAACTTCAAACCAAAAGTTAAATACAGTGACACTTGGCCCAACAAAAAAGAATGTTGGTGTCAAATCATACCTGGTGTGAAAGGCCGGCTTGGCCTCTTCCACTATCAACAGCGTATTATCGGAACACTCCGGAAGAACCATCCAGATTATTTCGATGCCATTAATGATCTTTCGGCTGGTCTTTACGCGTGCTGCAAAGATGACTATGAAAATTTGATAGCAGCACTGAAAGATGGTTCTCTTTCACGGCGTGGTCGCAAATACACCTCAGAAGAAATATCCGAAATGAAACGAACTCGTGTATTCCGTGATCGTTACAAAAAATATCTTCGGAAGCAGCTGCATGGAGAGTCGACGATGATTCAGTGCCTCGATGACTGGTTTTGTCGGTACAAAGTAACAACCACAGATCCGTTGCGGCCCGCGGGAGGAAGACTAGATCCGATTCGAATGCAAACTCTGTTTACGCCTGACACCAAAGGGGCAATTGAGAACTGCAAAGACAAGGCCAAATGTCTGTCAGATGCTTTGCCCTTTGAAGACATGTACGCAAAGATCTTACCAAGCCCCAATTCGAAACATAAATTGACCGAATGTCTTTCGAAACGAGGCGAATCGAAATTGGAGTCGTTCCATGATAGATTTGCCCACTTTGCTAATTGTGGCATGCGCAACACGTTGGCTGACAACCTCAACCTTGCCGGAACGGCGAGACATAACCTCGCAATTAGGCACAAGCGATCTTTGGTGTCAGGCGAGAACACCATTGAGAAGGGCACGTCAGTGGATCCAGAAACCAGAAAAAAGATTCCTGTTGGTTGGGAGCAAGTGGTACCATATTTCAACCACTCTGAACTGTGGTACATCAACAATCTCGCGGCTGCAGTAGGATGCACACACCCCTCCCCACATGCAGAGGTTTTACAGCCGGATAATGGAGAGCGCTTTTTCTCAGAGTACATGACAGTCACAACACCGACTCTGAAAAACGTTGGGCATGGTCGCTGGGGTGAGTGTCTCTGTCGTCTTTGCACAAACCCAAACGCAGAGAAAACCGTTGAAATTGAAAAGACAACAACAGCAACAACAACAACAACACCAACAACAACAACACCAAGCCCAATTGCCGGAATCACCATCAACAATGTAAACCATGACAGCAGAGCTCGCCAACCGGCAAGCCGGCCAGCAGGGAGCACCGCTAATTCTGTGAGTAGGCAGATGTTTATTGCTCCTGGAACAACGGGTGCATTTGCTCCCATAGCAACACTGATTCCAATGCAATGGCAAATGCCATTCTGTTACAACATTCAAAACAACACCAGCATCGTCACTCCAACAAACCTCTTCAGACCTCCCTGTTGTGACAAGTGCGCTGCGTGGTTAACAAAACGAAAAGGACGGCCACCACACCATCCACTGTGTTCGCAAAGACACTAGACAACAGACATTAACATTAGCTCATGTCAGACAAAGATAGTTGCTCCGATCTCTTGTTGTTCTTGTTGTTGTTGATGTTGTTGCTGCTGTTATTCTAGCTGCTAGCAGTGCTGAGTAGCTAGCCGTTACCGCGCATGCAAAGTAGCTAAACTTTTGGGGCGGTTAAGATGGAATTAGAGGTGTCCCCACTTTCCTGCCTGGACCTCTATGGCTTATAACTAATCTTAAATTCCTCAAGACTAAACTTAATTAATGGATTGGCATATGCGCTCCTATGTGGAAATTTAATTGGAATCTGGAATCGAACCCTCCTTCTTTTC
>ENA-ORBV01006631-ORBV01006631.1-microbial-mat-metagenome-genome-assembly--contig:-NODE-6631-length-20280-cov-17.579666_pt1 | contig 20280 bp, 16 predicted proteins | sample MGYA00237777_ERZ505514 | MGnify/ENA primary metagenome ERZ505514 (study PRJEB26160, sample SAMN06269048) | microbial mat metagenome | isolation source: Oligotrophic lake microbial mat | place... | reverse complement strand
CTAGGGCTGGAAGATCTGATACATATAGCATCTTGTAAAGATATTAAAAATGTCGATTATTTAAGCCGAACTACTTACTTAAAACATAAACGGCTCCGGTAGTTATTAAAAAAGTGTTGATGGGCGATTTTGGTTATAATCAATGATGAACATTTTAGTTAGGAGATGATGATATCTAAGGCTTCGAGCGAAAGAAAGACTTTTGCGAACATAACGAGTGATTCTTGCTCTTAAAGTTGCCCAATATCGTTCAATATGATTGGTTTTTCCGCTTTCCTTGCCTACTTGTTGGTGATAGCCTTTAGCTTTTAGAATGGCATATGATTTCCAGTAATCACTAAAACTTTGACATTTTAGGTATTCGTTGGGGATTTTCCGGATAAGTCTTCGCAAAGTCAGCTCACTCCTATCTCCGATTACATAGGCCACAATTTGTCTTGTATTTCGACTCAGTGCCGCCCAAAGCCATTGTTTATTTTTCTTTTTTTGGCAAAATCCACACAGTTCGTCAAATTCCAAGACATCTGTAAGGGTTTTATTTTCATGAACTTGTGTCTTGAAATTTGGTAATAAGAGCAAACAAAAATTCAATTCTTTATAAACTTGATAATAGCTCATTAAAAATACCCGAGAAACGCCACAAAGACTCATTATTTCCAAAAAGAGCGCCTAATAGCTTCAAAATCAAAATTTTGTGCATATTTCCGATGCAGTACCCGACTTTTTGAACAGGCACTACATAAAACGCGCTGATTGCCTCCTTTGGTAAATCCATTTTTGACAATATTTTCACTTGAACAATGGGGACATTTTTCTATTTTTGTAACACTAAGCATTTTGATTCTTTGATTTTTATGATTCGATACCACAAAAATACAAATTGTCTAATGCTTAGTTTTTTTCATCCACACTTTTCGATAACTACCCAATTTTTATTTATCACCTTAAAAAGTTATTTACAATTCCTATTAAAATCTATATCCAATCTTTCCATTGAGCAGTAAATCCACATCATATATGCTCGCCAAAACCGTTTTTGGGAAAACTCAAATACCATCGGGTACTTGCCTCGATGATGAATCGTTGTTTGATAGCCCATTTATAGCCCGGCTCTAAACAGCAGTGGATCTTTTGAACTTTTCAACATCCTGACCATTGACGGTATAAGTCGAATAATACACATGGTGCAGCAAAACGCCAGTGAAAAAACGGTCACCGCCGTACTTAGGCTTGAAATAATACTTACCCGACACATAAAAATTCACTTTTCGACTTTTTGTAATCCTGTCCCAGATAATACCACCCGTAGTAGAGATCGTATCTCGATAACCGCTTTTCGACTCAGACCAATAATAGCCCACGCCTGCTTCTATACCAAGGCGCTCCCTAAGTAGATACTCCGCTGATAGCTCTGCCTGCGAGGAAAGCAAAAACGGTAGCACATTGGCTTTGATCTCAAATTTACCCTGCGCTTGGGCAGTGTAGAAGAGCAGGCAAAAAATTAAAAAAGTATTTTTCATTTTGTAAAGTTGTTGTGTAGCACGCTATGTGTGAAATAGCTATCGCTCGTTTCCTTTTTAATTTTGCTTAATTACAATGATTGTACATCTCTTTCAAAAATATGCAGTGTACCTCCTGTATCCAATACATAAAGTCTATCGCCTTCTACTACCGGTGCTTTTGGCATAACCGTCGGTGCCAAGTCTTCAAAAGTATAAAACCAGTCAATCTGCTTCGTTGTGCGATTGAAAGCGGCTACTTTTTGAATGTATGCAGCAGAAGGAAGAATGTACTGCGATGCAAAAAAGATATGCTCTCCTTGTGGCGTGATATGACCACTGGTTTGCGTTCCTACCTGATGCTTATCAAATTCCTCGGTAGCATCGTGTAGATAAATAGTGTCTCCATACAAATCTATTTCCCAATAGTAAGAACCAATTAAACCAATGAGTTTGCCCGCTGTCTGGTCTATGAATGACTGAAAAGGATACACTAGCGTAGTCCTTGCATTTTTACCATAAGATTGCCCTTCTGGTAAGTCTCGCCATTTGCCTTTTAATGCGCCGGTGTGAATATCTATCGCTAATACCGTAGAATTGGTAATGGTTACAATGAGTAGATCATTATATACCCCAATGATTTTTTCTATTTTACCTTCTTCTTCTGGCGACTGACTATTGCGGCGGTGACGACCCAAATCTGTTACATCAAGTTTCCACTTTGTGCTTCCATCAAGATAATTATATAAAATAACTTTTTCATTGGTCTTTCCTATGAGTTTACCTTCTATAAACATCCATGGAAAAAATTCCTGTTTTAAAAAAAGGACTGAATCATTCAAAAAATCATAAACTCCAGCTTTTCGACTATATATATCACCAGTATAACATATAAAAAGATTATCTTTATGATTGAATCCAATATATTTTAAAGTTAGCTTGATTTCTTTCTTTTTTTTATGTGCAATTCTTTCTAGTTTTTTATTTAACTCATCAAAATCGCCATCGTTATAGATAATGACTATATTATTTGTAAATAAGCAAATTTGACTGATATATTTGTCTAATTTACAACTATATAAATCTTGGCTATCTTTTATAAAACTTAAAAAATAGTCATTGGAATTTTTTGATTGAAAAATTATCCCATCTTCTATGGTATAGAAAACATTATTATGTATATTGCAAATTTTATCTTTTAATCTAAACATATTACTTAACTTTTATAAAGTTAAAAAACTCACTTTGCCAAAAATTAGGGTCGCTAATTGCAAGAGCTTCAATATCTTGCCATTCATCAATCAATATACCATTCTATTGTTTATTTACAAAAAGTTGAGGATTAGCTTCAAAAATACCTTTAGCATTATTCTTGAACATTTTTTGAAACTCTTTTTTTATAAATATTTCTGCCTCTTCTACTGTATCAAACAACTTACTCAAGTCTGCTCCATCTACACCTTGATAGTACTGCTTCAGCAGTTTACGTTTATCAAATATATATTCAATTTTAGATATAGAGGTTACGTTTGCATTGCTTCCTGGTTTGGTACTGCACTTCGCACCAGTGCGAGCTACTTGACTTGTCGCAAGTGTACGATACCGTTGGACATCCGGGATGGGTGGGGCTGTGGAAGAAATGGTAAGAAATTATTTCAATGTTTTCCAGACACAAGCCGCGCCCTCAAGAATTTTAGCGGCGTTCTTTGGATTGACTTCAAAATTAAATACGCGACTGCCACTATCCAAAGTGTATCTGATTTTTTCAATAGACTGTGCCACCAATTTTTGAAAATCCGCCTTGCTGACAACATAATCAGAGTTAAGTGCTTTAATCAGAATGTCACCGATTGACATCATTTGAGATTTATAAGATTGTCTGGAATGAAGGGAAACAACATCATTTTGGAGCTTCAATAGAAGTTGGTCTGTGCTGTCAATATTAGATTTATCAACAATTTGTCCGCTTTGGAAAGTAATTCTAACTGAAAAATCTTCCCCTTCCCGAATCAGCACAAGATTAAAGTATTCACCAGCCAAAAAATTGCCAGCCGCCCGATACACTTTAGTTATCACAGTTTGTTTTCCGGTGAAATCATCTGCTGCATTTTTATAAAAATTACAATCCTTTTGCGCATTTGAAGTAGCAAAAGCCAGTAGAAAAAAGAAAATCAGGGTAAAAATTCTCATAATTTTATGGTTTAACCTTGCAAAGGTAAACTATACTCTAATAAAAACAAAGCCCCGGCGACCACTCGACCAGGGCTTTTCTAATGTGAGAAAATTATCAAAACATAAATCTAAGTCGTAAAATAAAACGAATGGCAGATTCTTTAACTCCAGTGGGTCCTTCTTTAGCAAGGTAGAACTCAATTTCCATGTCCTCGGCTTTTTTGGCAAAGCCTTCTAAGGTATCAGCAGGATGGCGGATTTTATAATCGCGTTTGGAAAAGTATGGCGATGGGCGCTAATATAGAGCTTGCCTTCGAGCTTGCTAAAAGTAATGTTTCGATGGACGATTATAATAGCACGGTGCTGACTTTATATAAAAATGGCGTGCTTTATGCAGAATGAGCCAGAATATTATCATTTTTAATCCCCCATAAATAGCTTTTCAATTTTCGCTGCTAATACCCGCGCATGACCCAATTTAGACTCCACCGACCAGCCGGCTATATGCGGCGACAACACTACATTATCTGCTTGAATCAAATACTGAAATGGTGCGGGCAATTTTTCAAAATCCAAAAAATTAAAGGATGTTTCCTCGTATTCCAACACATCAAGTGCCGCACCAAGTACTTTGCCCGTTTTTAAATGATGCACTAAATGAGCCGTGTTTAATATCATACCTCGAGCCGTATTAATTATAAAAATAGATTTTTTAAAATTTTGTAAAAAATCGTCATTTACAAAGTAATGATTTTCGATGGAGTAGGGGATGTGCAAACTTACAATATTACTTTCTTCAAAAATGGTTTCTAAACTCACTTCTTTTGCGTTGCCGTCCGAGTAACCAAATTTAAATTTGTCATACGCAATCACATTCAATTCAAATCCTTTCAATCGTTGTGCCAGCGCGCTTCCCATGTTGCCGTAGCCAATGATACCAACGGTTTTGCCTTTAATTTCCGTAGCGCGATTAGGTTCCCGAAGCCATTGTCCGGCACGAATTTGACGGTCTGCAGCACCGAGTTTATTCGTCAGCATCAAAAGCATTCCGAGCGCGTGTTCTGCTACTGTGTCCCGGCTGCCTTCGGGCGAATATAAAATTTTAATGCTTTTTGATGCTGCGTATTCCGTGTTAATGTGTTCTAAACCAACGCCTTCGCGTGCGATGAATTTTAAATTGCTACCTCGGTCAATAAATGTTTTATCCGCTTTGAAGCGACTTCGCATTACTACGCCAAAACATGCTGGTAATACTTCGTAAATTTCTTCAATTGCTGATTTGTAGAATTGTAAACACTCAAAATTTAATTCGGCGAGCCGCTCTTCCAAAAAAGGATGAGGCTGGTCTATCAATAAAATCTTACGGTTTTCCATAACTTTAAAACTTATGAGCCAATGAAAAGTTATAATACACAAAAAACGAGACCAAAAAAGTAGCCGTGGAAAATTTAAAGCGATATATTCAACAGCATATTCAAATAGACGACCTGCAATTACAGACGATTCTTAATGAATTTCAACTTAAAAAACTTTCTAAAGGACGGCATATTCTGAAGCAAGGACAGGTTGCTGGAGAATATATTTTTTTGGAATCAGGCTGTCTGCGTATTTATTACTTCCGTAACGATAAAGAAGTGACAGGTTGGGTAACCACGCAGCATTATTTTTTTACCGACCTTGCGAGTTTGACGCGCCAAGTGCCCAGCCTTTTTAACATCCAGGCTTTTGAAGAAAGTATCGTGTACGGTATCACTAAACAAAATATGGAAGCATTGTATGCTACGATTCCTGCTTGGCAGGAGTTTGGGCGCAAAGTGTGGGAAGCCGCTTTCATCAATACTTTGGATACTTTAGTTTCCCATCAGGTAGAATCGGCGGAGGAGCGTTACCAGCGTTTACTCGACGAAGAACCGGATTTATTGCAAGCCATACCATTGAAGCATCTCGCCACCTATATCGGCATCACGCCTAATTCGCTCAGCCGCATCCGCAAACAGAATAGGGATGAAGGTAAAAGGTAGAAGGACACTTCACGTCTTACAAATCACTAATCCCGATTTTCATTTCTTACCAAATGGTAATTTTCCGAGTTGTAAATGAGCGTATCTTTGTAGCGAAATTAAATTTGTTACAGAATTACATAACTAATTAAATTTGGGCAGTAATTATCCTTTTATATTTTAAAGTATTTATACATCATCATTCGTCTACCGTCAAAAATAGAGCTATGTTTGGTGGTTTACTTGGTGCGGTAAGCGGGTGGACAGCGGTGGAATATTATGGTGTTTGGAAACTTGATTCTCTTTCGTGGTCATTGTTGCAGGGGTCTGGGTATAATTTATCGAAAACCATAGAGATTGTGTAAAAAATACACGAATAAAGACAAACATTATATTGAAGTGCTGTGTTAAAAACATCGTTGTCCAAATAATTTTCGGTTTTCCACTTAGTTGGTCGTCATCAGCAGGTCAGAATAAAAAATAATAATCAAAGTTTAAACATTTCTTTTGGTTCGGTTGTTGCAGAACTAATAAAAACAAATTATCTTTGCTTTAGGAAATTAAGGGTTATTTGTTAGAGGTAATTTGGCATGTACGACTTATACGTTACACGCGCCAAATAACCAATCCTAAATACCAATTTTTAAAACAGACAGACAGGATGCAACAAGCAGAAAGACCTTCTTTAGAGGTTATAAAGAAGAAAGTAGAAGAGATGGGTGTCGCCTTTGACAAGACGGGTTTGGCACCTATGATTGGACGGGTATTGGGCTTTTTGATTTTGGCAGACCCGCCCTATCAAACATTTTATGAAGTGCAAGCATTTTTGGGTGCAAGTAAAAGTTCTATTAGCCATGCGCTTAACTCCCTCATGTTCAAAGGAATAGTAGAATATATCACGTTTAGTGGAGACCGAAAACGTTATTTTAAGTTGAATGCAGAAAATTGGTTGGAGCAAGCGAAGTGTAAAATGGCAGATTTTTCGGAAGTGGATCGGGTCATTTTAGAGGCTCTAAAATTGAGAGACCCCAATACTCATCGGGAATTTAATGAAGGTTTGAATAAAATATTTGACTTTCACTTATTTATGGCGAAAGAAATGCCAAAGCTTTTTGAAAAATGGGAACAACTGCAAGCGGCTGAAAAAGGGATGCCGTCCAATGATAATTAAGATTCGACGAACGGAAAAAAAATTTGGACAGAAAGTTCGGTTTTTACAGAACTAAAAAATTTTTACCGATGTTCTTGTTGAAACCATTGACCGACCGTTCAGTTGTAAAAGTAAAAACGTATTTAATTCTAAAATCACTCGACGTTATGAAGGTTTTCAAAATTTTATTTTGCCTGATTTTGCTGACAGCTGTCGCTATCAGTAGTCAGGCGCAAGACAACGCAAAACCACTCACGCTACAAGAGTCGGTACAGTACGCGATGCAGAACAGTCCGCAAATCAGAATCGCTCAATTGAGTGTAGAAAAAAACGATCAGCTCGTAAAGGAAATTTTAAGTACCGGCTTGCCGCAAGTAAACTTGAGTGGCAATTACACGTACAATCTTAAAATAGCGACTTCGCTTGTGCCCGCTGAATTTTTTGGTGGCTCTGCCGGCGAATTTGCCAAAGTACAGTTTGGTACGAAAATGAACACCACTTTTACGGGTGAGGTAAGCCAATTGTTGTTTAGCCGCACGTTTTTTGTGGGTTTAAAAGCTGCCAAGGAATCGCGCAAACTCTACGAATTGCAAACCGACCAAACGAAAGACGAAGTTGCTTACACCGTTGCGCAGTTGTACTATTCTATACAAGTCACTCAAAAACAGCGCAATACGTTGCAAGCGAATCTCAACCAGGTACGAAGATTGTTAGACTTGACGCAGAAACAATTCACAAATGGATTAGCGAAGAGAATTGACGTAGACCAATTGCAAGTCAACCGCATCAATGTAGAAAATCAGATTAAAAACTTGGATTTGGAAGTCGAGCAATTGAAGCAATCCTTGAAATTCAATATGGCGATGCCGCTCGACCAGCCCATTACCCTCACCGATACCATCAGCGAATCCTCCTTCACCGTGCCTGATATTCAGATGTTTACGGCGGACTTCACGCAAAAGAAAGACCTCGCTATTTTGGATGTACAAGCGCAATTGAATCAGTTGAATGCCGACCAATATCGCTACGGCTACTGGCCCTCGTTGAGTGCTTTTGGCAATTATAATTATCAAGGACAGGGCAATAAATTTGGTGACTTAACATGGTTTGATTTTGGTGCGATTGGTGTGAATCTAAATATTCCAATTTTTGATGGATTCAAAAAACGCTCACAAATTCAGCAGGCTCAGATTGACCAATTACAACTCAATGAAACCCGCCGGTTGACGACTCAATCCATTAACTTGGCTTACAATCAAGCGATGCAGGAATTGCAGACGAATATAAACAATCTGCAAGCATTGTTAGAAAACCGCCGCATATCTGAAGAAGTGTATCGCGTATCGCAAAGCCGCTTTACAGAAGGGATCGCACCGATTACAGAAGTGTTGACGGCAGAAAACTCCATGCGTGAGGCACAAACGAACTATCTATCGGCACTATTGCAAGTGAAATTGGCAGAAATTGCCATTCAAAATTCAAAAGGCACCCTTTTAAATTCTATTACCAATAATTAATAATGTTGTATTCATGTGTTCAAGTTTTCAGGTGTTCATATCGCTCTGTGCGTGAACACATTAACACACGAACACATTAACACAATAACACAACAAATCATGAATACCAGAAGAATTATTACCATCCTTTTAGTCCTCATAGGCATCGTGGTTGCCGGATTTGCTATCAACTGGCGACTGAGCGATAACAAAGAAACGATGAAGGAAAATGCGCAACTCACGCAAGTTCTCAACACGTCAGTGGCAGTATCAACAGACACCGTGACGACCGAAACGTTTAGCAGCGATTTTGAAGTGAATGGCACGTTTAAACCTTCACAGGAAGTGATGGTTATTTCAGATGTAAATGGTCGCATCACAAGTTTAAAAATAGACGAAGGTTCGTATGTAAAAAGAGGACAACTAATTTTAACGGTTGATAATCAATTGTTACAAAATCAAGTAAAATCTCTGAAATTGAACTTGGAGCAATCGAAAAGAGACATGACGCGGATGCAAAACCTGCTGGCAGACGGCGGCGTGACCCAAACGCAGTTTGAAGAATCAAAATTGGATGCGGAAGGTTTAGAAATTCAAATCGCGTCTTTGCAAAAGCAGATTGCCGACACGTACATGAAAGCGCCGATTAGCGGCGTGGTTAGTAATTTGATGATAGAAAACGGCTCGTACTTAGCACCGGGTACTCAGGTTGCTAATTTGGTGAATACCAATCCGATACGCTTGAAAGTTTTTTTAACAGAAGAACAAGTGGTGGCGGTAAAATCCGGTCAACGGGTGAAAATCACGGCAGACGTTTTGGCTGGAAAAGAATTTTCAGGTACGGTCAATTTTGTGGATGTAAAAGCGGACAACGCCAAACGTTTTCCAGTAGAAATACAGATTCCGAATAGTAATGCTATTAAAGCTGGTATGAATGGAGAAGCGCTTTTCACTGTTGGCAAAGCCGTGAGCGTAATAGCTGCGCCGCGCGAGGCGTTTGTAGGGAGTGTGCAAGACGGTAAAATCTTTGTATTGGAAGGCAACAAAGCCAAATTGCGCAAAGTTACGCCTGGCAATACTTATGGCAACAAAGTAGCGATTCGTAGCGGCTTGGCAGCAGGCGAAATGGTGATTACCTCCGGTCAGATTAATTTGCAAGATAATGCAGAAGTGAGTGTTATTAAGTAAAACCGTGATTTGTAATTGGTGATTTGGCACTCATTACGTGTTCGTAAGCCACTTAATTGCACTTACAACGTACACGTATAGCGGGAACAAATCACCAATCGTCAATCACCAATAACCAATAAAATGATAAAATTATCCATAGACCGCCCGTCGTTGCTCGTGGTGGTGTTTTCCGCTCTTACTATTTTGGGATTGTTCTGCTACACGCAGTTGAGCTATGAATTGATTCCCAAATTCTCGGCACCGGTGTTGACCATTTCTACCTTGTATCCGGGCGCTGCGCCTGCGGAGGTAGAGAACTCGGTGACGCGCCGCGTCGAAGATGCCGTTTCCTCTTTGGAAAAAATTACGGACATTAATTCCACTTCGCTTGAGAGTTATTCCGTTGTCATTGTGACTTTTACAGATAATGTAAATGTGGATGTGGCATTGCAAGAGGCAAAGCGCAAGCTTGACCAAGTACAAAACGACCTGCCGGAAGATGCGGACATTCCCGTCATCTCCAAATTTTCTTCGGACGACTTTCCGATTATAAACATTGGGGCAACTTCTAAACTGGAAGGCACGAAGTTCTATGACTTCATGGATGACCAAGTGAAAGCGTCGCTGTCGCAAGTAGAAGGCGTGGCACAAATTACCTTGGTGGGTGGCGAGCAGCGCGAAATTCGTGTAAGCGTCAACAAAAATAAATTGGAACAATACGGTTTGTCTATTTTACAAATTCAACAAGCGATAGAATCTGCCAATCTAGATTTTCCAACAGGAAAAGTGAAAAGTGAAGACGAGCAAGTATTGATTCGCTTGGCTGGAAAAATTAAATCGGTAGACGAATTGCGGCAGATTTCGATTGCCACCAATCAGCAAGGTGCACCCATTAAATTGTACGAAGTCGCCGATGTGGAAGACACGAAAAAAGAGACTGCCAGCTTGAATCGGGTGGACGGTACGACCTCTATCGGGCTGCAAATTATCAAACAAGGAGATGCCAACGCAGTGGAAGTGAGCGAGTTAGTAAGAAAAGAATTGACTAATTTAGAATCGCAATACAAGCAAAACGACCTGAAATTTGACGTAGCCAGTGACTCTTCTATTTTTACTTTAGATTCCGTGGATGCAGTACTCGAAGACTTGCTGATGGCGATTTTGCTAGTAGCAGGTGTGATGTTACTGTTTTTGCACAGCTTGCGCAATGCCTTTATTGTATTGGTCGCCATTCCATTGTCTTTGATTACGACGGTGATTGCGATGTATCTGTTGGATTATACATTCAACCTGATGACGTTGTTGGCAATGTCGCTCGTGATTGGTATCCTTGTGGATGACTCGATTGTGGTACTGGAAAATATTTACCGACATCTTGAAATGGGTAAAAAAAGTCGCCAAGCCGCGCTCGATGGTAGTAAAGAAATCTTCCTCGCCGCCCTCGCCATTACTTTGGTGATTGTGGTGGTGTTCTTGCCACTCACATTCCTTACAGGTATTGTAGGTAACATTATGCGCCAGTTTGCAATGGTGGTCGTGATTTCTACGCTGGTCAGTTTATTGGTATCTTATACAGTTACACCAGCGTTGGCATCACGCTTCGCCCGTTTGGAAGAATTGAATCCCAAAACATTATTTGGTGCTATTTTTACCTTGTTTGAACGCGGTATTAAAGGTTTGACCAATGCGTATGTAGGCTTATTGAAATGGGTATTGCGTTGGTACGGGCAAATTACAGTGTTTGTTACTGTTATTGTGCTATTTGTTGCTTCCTTAGGGCTGGTGACGGGTGGCTACATCGGTACCGCATTTATCAGCAGCAGTGACCAAGGCGAGTTTATTGTACAATTAGAATTGCCGAAAGACGCAACGATAGAAGAAACCAATCGCACGACTCAAAAAGTAGAAAATTATTTGAACGAGCAAAAAGATGTAATTGGCATCTTTACCACGGTTGGCTCTCAATCCGGTATGATGGGTAGCGGTCAAACGAGTTCTAACCTTTCGGAAATGAACGTCAAGTTGCGTGGAAAAGAAGAGCGTGGCGGTATCAGCACCCCTGTTTTTGCATACCGAACCAAAACTGCGCTGGAAAAAATACTACCCGGCGTGGAAGTAACAGCAGCAGAAGTTGGTTTCGTAGGGGGTGGTGCCAATGCAGACCCCGTTCAAATTATCATTAGTAGTTCCGAATTGGAAAAAGCGAAAGAATATGGCGACAAAGTACTGGCAAAATTAAAATCTATCAAAGGAACGCTGCAACCCGAGTCTTCGCTTGAAGAAGGAAATCCGGAAGTGAATGTACAGATTGACCGCTTGCGCATGGCAGAACTCGGTTTGACAATGGCTTCCGTAGGCGCAACTTTGCAAACGGCATTCAGTGGCAATACCGATGCCCAATACAAAGATGGAAATAACGAATATGATATCAATATCGTGTTGGATGAATTCAACCGTAGAAATTCTGGCGACATTGCGAATCTAACGGTGGTAAATGATAAAGGAGAGCTGATTAAAATAGAACAGTTTGCTAACATCTCGCCCAACATCGGCGCTTCTCGCTTGGAGCGTGCCGACCGCAGCCCTTCCGTGAAAATAAACTCAAAATTATTGGGTGTACCGCTGGGTACGGTTGGTGCAGAAATTGATGCGTGGCGCGCAGAAAATCCACCACCTCCAGGCGTTTTCTTCAAATACGAAGGCGACTTGAAAGACCAAGCAGCGGGCTTTGCAAGTCTCGGGTTGGCACTCTTGGCAGGTATCATTTTCATGTATCTTATCATGGTGGCGCTGTTCGACTCTTATGCTTATCCGGGCGTGGTATTGTTATCGCTTTTCACGGCTCCGATGGGGGCATTCTTAGCTTTAGCCTTGGCAATGAGTGTGTTAGATATTTTTACAATCCTCGGTATCATCATGTTGATGGGTTTGGTCGCGAAAAACGCCATTCTCTTGGTGGATTTTGCCAATCAAGCGAAGAAAGAAGGTAGAACCACGACCGAAGCCTTACTGCAAGCTGGTCAGGAACGCTTGCGTCCGATTTTGATGACGACGATTGCCTTGATTATTGCAATGGTTCCGATTGCGACTGCCGAAGGTGCTTCCGCCGAATGGAAAAACGGCTTGGGTTGGGTATTGATAGGTGGTTTGACCAGTTCGATGTTCCTGACTTTATTAGTTGTACCCGCTGGTTATCAATTGGTGGACAATACCAGTGCCTTTTTTGGTCGGATTTTCAGAAGAAAAAATCGCACCAAAAATGATGATTTTGACACCAATGGTAAGGCTACTACGCCAGCATTGGAAGTAGAAAAAACAACAGTACTTAATTAAATGTGATAGGTAACTGGTGATTTGGGAAACGTGATTTGATATTGTAAAGAGCGCCAAATCACCAATCCCGAATCACAAATAACAAAATATATTATCCGCATTTTTCTGATAAGTTCGGCGTTGGGAAACTCTTGTTTCTCAACGCTTTTTTATTTCCGTATTCATGCAAATAAATTCAGGTTTTGCTACTGATTTGGTCTAAAATTTACTTTTTCCGAAAATTTAATAAGTGTATAATTAAATGAATTTCAAATATTTATAAATTAGAAAAAATAACATTTGTATCAATAAGTGTTAAAGTTCATGCAGTCTGAAAGTTGAATATTAATCAACGAACAACAAAAAAAAACTTGATAACGCAGCCTTATTTACTCGAAAAAATACATTTTCAAAAAACCTTCACTTATTATACTTATTCTATCATTTTAACACTTGTTAAAATGATAAAGTGTCGGATAATAGCCAAGGAGATTAGTCAAACATTAATTTATTGTTTTCACTTGACTCTTGTGTTTTTTTACGCTATCTTTGCAATAACATCATTCATGCAAGATTAGAGTTACTACCTTAGAGTTACTACCTTAGAGTTACTACCGAACAACATAAAATCGGCTACTTATATAGCCATATCCGAAGTTTTTGTCCTTATGCTGCTAATGCACGGTAAGGAGTAGATAAGTATTTTCGTTTTTTTTCATCAATTTTAAATATTCATAACATGAAACCATCTCAAAAACTATTTTCGGTTTTTCTCTTCGCTTCTTTGTGTGCGGTACACCTGAGCGCGCAATTAGAGGTAGCTACTAACGGTAAAGTAAAACTTGGAAATCCTCGCCCCGGGGACGACACGAACAACGAAACGACGGTAAACGCATTTGGTGTAGGAACAGATACTTATCGGATCGGCGCTAGAATCTCTTTTGGTGACTATGGAGCTTCCAGTACCGGCGGTTCAAATATATTCATTGGTGAATATAGTGCTACCAGTACCGGCGGTTCGGACAGCGATGCTCTTCAATTACATGGCAAAAATGCGATCTGGTTCACAACACAAGGGTCAGCAAATAGCCCTTTCGTGGCTATGCGATTAGAAAGTAATGGACAATTACTCGTTAGAAGCACGATCGCTCAAAGTCAATCCAGCTTATCAGATATTCGCCTTAAAAGCAATGTTAAGGCTATCGAAAATAGTGTTGGATTGCTCCGTCAACTCAACGGAATCAAATATGACTTCAATCTGAAATTGGTGAGCCAAGAACAAATGGCTGCTCTGGAGCTCGCTCGACCTACCAATGAAAAAGAACGTGCCTCCATCGCAAAAACAAGAGCAGAATTTGAAAAATTGAATCAGCCCGTCAAGGACCAATACGGCTTCTCGGCTCAAGCGGTAAAAGAAATCCTACCTGAATTAGTAACCGAAACACCAGATGGTTATTTAGCAGTAAACTATGTGGCAATGGTGCCAATTCTGGTAGAAGCACTCAAAGCACAGCAGGTGCAGATTGAGAAGCTACAACAGGAATTGACGGATATACGCACGAATTGCTGTAAAGAGTAACGCATCGGTTATTTACAAAAAAAATATTTTAATATGAAGAAATGGCTTATTTTATTGGGAGTAGCCTTCGTAACCAATGGTTACTCCCAAACTGTTTTTGCACCAGTTGGGGCAGTTTGGACCTATTATTTTGAAACAGATGGTTTTCCCAACTGGAAAGGATTAGAGACTATACGAGTATTACGAGATACTATATTTGAATCTCGCAGTTATAAATTGATTGAAAGAGAACGTAAATATATTGACAATAGATTTGCAGATTCCATTAGGATAAGGAAAGATAATTACTATATGCGTGTCTCAAATGATAGTATTTTCTTCAAGTTTCTACTCTTTTCAAACGAAGAATTGTTATATTTTACATATAATACTGTAGAGGGAGATTCAATCAAAGTATTAAATAGACCTGATCCAAATGGAGACAATTATTTTGTAACGCAAAAAGTAGAAGATTTGCTTATTAATAATAATAGTTTCCGCGTATGGAGCGGAATGTCTGATATAGCCTTTATCGGTGAACCATTTCCACCATACAAGCAATATCCAACCCGTTTTGTTGAACGCCTTGGTCCTTTAGATGACTTTTTTATCTACTATGCCATTGAGATACATTGGACGTTTCCTCAGAAGGTGGCACTCCGTTGTTATTATGACAATGAAGTTGGATTGATCAATTTTTCTTCCATACCATGTGATTTCCTTAGTTCTGCCGATAATATTGAAGAAAATACAGGTAATGTGTTTAATTACGACTACAAATGGCAAGCAAATTCGAATACTATAAATTTAGTATTGGAAGATTTGAAAAGTTTACCTGCTCATTTCAAGTTTTTTGACATAGGAGGTAGAATACTATTTGAGGCAAAAGTAGATGGATTACAGAGTAACATTTCCCTTCCTTATTCACTAATTAATGGCATCTATTTCATACAAATATCAGATAATGAAGGACGTACAAAGACAAAAAAAGTTTCCATTGTTAATCCTTAAAAATTAATTTAATATGCAACTTAAAATATTTATAATTCTAATACTTATAATTTACCAATCACCGCTTTTTTCTCAAGCAGATGCACACATAGATTGTCGTGTATTATCAGGCGGTAGCTCTTTGAATTTACAAGAGCAGATTACTTGTTTTGATTACGATACTAATTATGAGAATGCTCCTATTCTAACGGTATATGTAAATGTACATATATTTAATACAACCGCTGGAGTAAGTACTGCCGTTTTATTACAAAGAGCAAGAGATTTTATACGCTATTCTAATGAGACATTTGCAAATATGCAACAAAACTGGCGAAATGGACCCGGTGGTATACCTGCGCCTCACATACCAGACGCAAAAATACGAGTCAAATTATATTCTGAAAGCACTAATACAGCGGATGTCAATGGTGGAATTTGGACATATTCAGCGCAAATGTACGATATATTTGACGATGCTGAGAATCACCCAGCAGATCTAATAGGCAATGTACCCTACATTCCCAGATATGGAAGCAAAGTTGTTGATGTAGTTATAGTAAATTATGGGCTTTTCACTCTAAACGGTATCAGCAACCGTGTACCTCAAGCTGGTGTAGCTCGATTAGGCGCAGGTAATTCTAGTAACTATATTTATGTAACCGATGTAAATGCCGCTGCGGAACGAGATATAATTGATAATAATGGCAGCAATGACTGGCTCAAAGCAATTAGTAGAACGTTCAATCATGAAGTTGGTCATGTACTAGGTCTTGAACATAGTGAATATTGCTTCAATCCTTGTGACGATATTGATATAGATGTTGATGGCGAGTGTGGTCCAAGATGCCCTCAATTGGCAACTTGCGATAATTTCAATCCTGACACGATAAATTGTAATGGTACTACTTTAGGTAGATGCACATGGGCAAATAGTCGCAATATAGTATCCCAAGGATGGTGGAATGATGCCATTACGCCTTGCCAATGGGAGCAAGTTTTCAATCATGCAATTACAAATTCAAGGAATTTTTACCGCCTGTGCAACACTACTACCGCCCTAAGCTTAACAGCCAGTCCACTTGACGATTATCGTGCTTCTCAGCAGCTTACTTCCACTTCCGTCATTAATGCGGGCAGAGATGTAACCTACCAATCAGCACTCATTCGGTTGAATTCAGGATTTAGGGTTGCGTTAGGCGCTGCTTTTCTAGCTGCCCCGTCTACCTTTCCCTGCTGTGACCCTCCACCCGCTTCTATTGCGCTACCAAAACAAACAGAACTAGCTTTAAAAAATAACGACGAAAATAAAAACGATTTTCTGGTTTATCCGAATCCATTTGAAAATGAAATAACCATACGATTTCAAAAAAATGGTGCTTTTTCTAATCAGGAACAAACACAATTAGATATCATTGATGTGAATGGCAAGATTATTTATTCAGCAGTAATTAATTCCTCTGAGGAGACTAGTATCAGTACTAAAAATTTTGCACCTGGTCTATATATGATTCGGCTTTCAGTAGAAAGCGTACACAAGACGTATCAGATTGTCAAAATATAGATATTATTAGCTGGAGTTTTAGAGATTTAGATTACTGCTTAAAAATTCGCTTTATATGAAAGCAAAATTATTTTTTAATCTATTCCTATTGATAACTATTATTGCACAACATATCAACGCCCAATCTTTTGTGAATCGTGCTAATCGTTGGCACATTCAAAATACCTGCACGGGTTCAGAGCCTTTTGGTGGGAGTGAGGTCTTTGCTTATTTTTTGAAAGATAGCATTCTAATTAACGGGAGAGTTTATCTTAAAATGTATAAAACTTTAGATACTACTTTACAGACTGCAACTCTCATCGGGTTTTTCTATCGGGAAGAGGATAGTAAGGTTTATCTCTTCCGGCAAGGTTTTTCGGAAAGACTAATTTATGATTTTAACTTACGTATTGGAGATACCTTAACGATTGGAGACGAATCCTTCGATATACAGATAAAAGTAGTATCAACTGATTCTGTGACACTAAATGACGGAAGTAAGCGTAAACGCTTGGTAATAAAAAACAATCGCTCAACTCCAGAGGATAATAGAACTGTTACCTGGATTGAAGGTATTGGTAGTGAAGTAGCGCCGCTTGATACCCGAGTTATGTTTGTTTCTGATTGCGGGAGCAATTTGCATTGTTTTTATCAGGAGAATGAACTGCTATATCAAGCAAGGGATTTTTTTGGCTTTCCATTGAGTTGTACCTTATACGGCGACCCCGTAAGCGTTGATGACCTACCGGAACTAAACGGCTTGAAAGTTTTTCCGAATCCTTTCGCCACCGAGTTGTTTTTAGATGCCGCATTATTGGGAGACTTCCAATTGAAAACGGATTATGCTGTGACGGTATTCGATAATCAAGGCAGGCAAATGTATCAAAGTAAAGTTTCTTGGGTGGATAATATCCGAATTAATACCTCCCATTGGAGCAGCGGACTTTATTTTTTAGTGATAAGGTCTGCTAACGGAATGTTGTCAAGGAAACTTGTAAAAATCTAAGCTAGTAACTATTTCAAGCTGTACCATTGCTGATAACCCCCAGGGTGGTACAGCTGTTTTTATAAGTATGTTCGCTAAAAGCCAATATCCTATGAATGTAAGATTAATTTTCGCTTAGCGTGGTACAGTTTTCACTATTAAGCGTCATTTTATTGGCAGTCTCCGCAAAATTATATAGTTTTATGCCGAAATTTTACCTTGTTTTATGCTTCATAATGCTACTATCCGTCTAATTATAACCCTTTTCCTCGGCGCAGTCGCTTGGATTTTTATTGCCTACAAAGCTTTTACGATTCCCATTACACACGACGAAGTGGCTACCTCCATTCATTATTACAAATATAATGTTTGGCAAATCATGATGTATCCCGACCCGTGGCCCAGCAATCATATTTTGAATACGCTCTTGGCGAAGTTGAGTATGAATCTTTTTGGTTGGGAAGATTGGGCGGCACGATTACCGAATGTGCTATCGTTCGGACTTTATTTTTATGCGGCGTATCAAATTTGTAAACTTTTATTTAAAAACGATACTTTATTATTTTTTGGAAGTATAATTATTTTTATTTGCAATCCATTTTTATTAGATTTTTTCTCCGTCTGTCGCGGCTATGGCATGTCGAATGCCCTCATGCTGTGCTCGGCGATGTTTGCGTTGCAAGGTTTTATGGAAGCAAAAGAGCGGTCTATCTGGTGGAGTTTCGCCCTCGCAATTTTAGCTTCTTACGCCAATTTTACTTTACTCATTTTTTGGTGTGCCATGAGCGGGATGATGTTGCTTTATTTTGTAAATGAATATTTTAATACTAAAAATCGCCGCGTTTTATTTAAGAATGTAGGAATTATAATTGCAATCAATATCGGTTACTTGGCACTTATTTACACGCCGATTCATAAAATGCAAAGCACCAACCAATTTGTTTTCTGGCAATCGAATGGTTTCTTTCGAGATACGGTTATCAGCTTAGTGGAAAACTCGCGCTATGGTGTGAATATTTTAGGCATGGCAACGATGTATTATGCGTTCATTGTCAGTTTGTTATTTTTTGCGGCAGGCGCTTACGCCATGTATTGGTGGGGGAAAACGTCGAGGAATGAAATTCTAAAAACACCCTTATTTATCGCTTTTGCAATTTTAGCATTGACAATTTTGGTAAATCTTTCACAAACCGTTATTTTAAAAACTCCAAATTTAACCACACGCACCGCTTTAAGTTATTATCCACTTTTTATTTTATTAATCGGCAGCTTATTATATCAATTGAATGTAATAAAACCAATCGTGCCAAAAATTTTGAGTGCTGTACTTATCATCATGACCATCTGGCATTTATCAAGAGCTATCGGCTTCAACAGCGTGCGCGAATGGTGGTACGATGCCAATACCTTTCAAGTATTAGATATTCTACAATCACAAGCAAAAGACAATTCAAAAGTAACTTTACAAACTGCTTGGCAATTTTATCGTTCCTTTGAATTTTATAATACCATCGGAAAAACCCCTTGGCTGGATTTAAAACCTGATAATCAAGCAATTGACACGGCATCTACTGCTCAATATTATTATATTTTTGATTCGGATTATGCTTTATTGCAAAATAAATATGATGTAGTTCGGAAATATGATGGCGGAGCACGATTGTTATTGAAAAGGAGACAGTAGATATTAGACGATAGACAATAGACCTTGATACTTTTATCTAAAGTCTAACATCTATCGTCTAAAGTCTAATGTCTTACTAAAGATTCGGCTGCGGCGTCGTGCGCAAATACGGTTTAATTTTGGTCACGCCTTTTGGGAATTTCTCTGCCGCCACTTCATCCGTGATAGACGGTAACACCACTACATCATCGCCATTTTCCCAATCAACAGGTGTAGCGACGCTGTAATAAGTCGTCAGTTGCAGTGAATCAATTACCCGCAAAATCTCGTGGAAATTGCGACCTGTAGAAGGCGGATACGTCATCGTCAAACGCACTTTTTTATTGGGGTCAATCACAAATACGCTGCGTACGGTCGCTTTTTCTGTCGCATTCGGGTGAATCATATCATAAGCCTCTGCAATCGAGCGGTCTTCATCCGCAATAATCGGGAAATTCATCGTCACGTTTTGCGTCTCCTCGATGTCTTTTACCCACTCTTTATGCGAAGGCAGCGGGTCTATACTCAACGCAATCACTTTTACATTTCGCTTATCAAATTCTGCTTTCAAAGACGCGGTACGACCCAATTCGGTGGTACAAACTGGCGTAAAATCGGCAGGATGCGAGTACAACACCCCCCAGCTATCGCCGAGGTATTCATGAAAATCCAATTCTCCGTCCGTCGTTTGGGCTTTAAAATTTGGAGCAACATCTCCTAATCGTAATGACATAGGTTTATG
>ENA-ORBV01006629-ORBV01006629.1-microbial-mat-metagenome-genome-assembly--contig:-NODE-6629-length-20286-cov-5.368301_pt1 | contig 20286 bp, 16 predicted proteins | sample MGYA00237777_ERZ505514 | MGnify/ENA primary metagenome ERZ505514 (study PRJEB26160, sample SAMN06269048) | microbial mat metagenome | isolation source: Oligotrophic lake microbial mat | place... | reverse complement strand
ATACGAGATTCGCCTTAGTCTCGTGGGCTCGGAGATGTGTATAAGAGACAGCTGTTGTTGTTGCTGCTGCCATTGATGTTTCCATTTTGAGACAAAAAGAGAGAGGTTGACAGAAAGAGGGAGAGTGACAACAAAAGTGACGCTCTGTCTCTGCCCAACAGAGAGAGGCAGAAGATTGAGACCTCTGTTTCCACTGTTGTTGCTGTTGCTGTTGCTCTTAAAGCTGCAATTGTCAGTGCTGTCACTGTCACTTTTCATCAATGGCAATGCCAACATCATCACAAAAATTAATGGTTACCTCCGCTGTGTGTCTGAGTCTCAAATTTCTGTCCACTACATTCGTGACTCGCTGAACGTGACTGCCCCGCCAAACGCACGCGCCCAAAATTCTGCAGAATTTCACCGTTTGTTTCATGTCGATAGAAGTCTTGGCAAACGTAACAACATGCCACGACGATCGACACCTTTACTACAAGTACTTAACTACCCCCCATCATAATTTTATTTTTCACAGGCCAACATGACACCCCGCCCCCCACAGCAGCAGCAAGAAGAAGATCGTGATAGAATGGCATCCAACGGACAGCAGCAAGATGATGAGGTATTATTGTCGCGCACCCGCAGACCACAAATTCCATCCTCCAGCGATGATGCTGAGAATAATAACAATCCATGGACCGAACCTTTGCTGCCACCTCCCGACATCGACCACGAGGAGGAGGTGGAAGGGTTTGTGTCAGTCGCTGATAGCACACACATCTATGCTCCAGATCCCAAACGCTATATTGTGTTGGTAGTTTATTGTCTCTGTAATTTAATTGCCTCGGCCGAATGGATTACCTTTGCTCCCATTGAAGATGCCGTCAAATTGCGGTACCAAATATCCTCGGCCGACGTCAATTGGTTGAGTGTCATCTTCATGGTCTTGTATGGACCTGGAACGGCCATGGCGGCCTACGGAATTCGGAAATTTGGATTGCGAGAAAGTGTGGTTTGGGGGGGCTGGATGATGGCCGTGGGAAGTTTACTGCGATGGTGGAGTATTTATTGTTTGAAGACTACGAAAAGTAGTAGTAGTAACGATTGGGCCTATCCAGTGTTATTAACAGGTCAAGCACTGGTGGCCTTGGGACAACCCGTCTTTGCCAATACACCGGCTCGTGTGGCCGCGGCGTGGTTTTCTCATACGACATTGGCCATTGGAGTGACGGTCTTTGCGGCCACGATTGGCATGGTCTTTGGAACCATGGCACCATTGGTGGTGTCCTCGGATGGACACGAATTGGGGCCGCTCTTAATGTGGCAAGCCTTGGCCATGGTACTTTGTGCCGTAGCCACATGGTGGTGGTTTGAAACGGAACCCGTCATTCCTCCTTCGGCAGCCGAAGCTGTACGACGACGCGACATTCATCACAACAATCAACATCATGAAGAATCCTTGTCGTTATTGTGGAAGGATGTGGTGGTCTTGTGCAAAGATCCACAATACATGATTATGATTGTAGCCTTTGGGATTGGGTATGGTGTCAACAATGCCCAATTAACTTTGTTGCAACCCTGGATTGCATCGGTTGGATTCCCAAAGGATCAAACGGCCGGCTTGTGTGGAAGTTTGTCCATTGTGGGGGGCGTGTTAGGAACCGCCATTGCCGCTCCCTTGTTGGACGCCACCAGAAATTACAAGCAAGCCATTCATTGGTCCTTTTTGGTGGCCTTTATTGTTGCCGTGGCTGCTGTGGCTACGTTACAACCCACAACTCCGGTTTGGTTATTGGCCACGGCCTTTACGGCCATGGGCATGTCTCAATTACCCTTGCTGACCATTTGTTTAGATGCCGTGGCAGCCCACACCTACCCTATCAATGAGGAATTGTCTTCGGCGGGACTCCAATTGGTGGGACAATATTTGGGAGTGGCCTTTGTGGATATTATGCAAAAATTACTCACACACGCAGGAGACGACGGTGGCAACCAGAAGACGGGATTTGCTGCTCCCATTAATATGGCTTTCTTGGGGCTCTTGGGAGCCTCTGCCGCCACCGCTTTGTTTTATAATGGAGAAGATCCTAGAGCCAATGCAAATAATACTACTGTCGCAACAACTACAGAATCGGAAGTCATGATGGCTGGAAATGACCAAGAAGACGAAGAAAGTGAACTTTAACCTCTTCCCAATTGAAAAATGATTTTTGCAGAACGACAATCTACACGGGATGGCTATCAGTCAAGGAAAATGAAACCCCCTCCCCACTCATCGGCGCAATAAACGATTTCTAATGGTGCACTCTAGTGCCATAGCTTCTGGAAAATGGCATTCTAGATGTGACTGGCATTCTAGATTTGGCTGGGACACAATAAGCCCTGTGGCCAAGCAGAGCGACAAGTGAAGCGCCAAAAACAATGATTTTTTCTTTCTTTCTCAAGTGTCAGCCGAAGGCAAGGCAGGATATGGGTATTCCAAAAACTACCGGACGACCTTCGCCCAATGGCACTCTTTGAGCAATCGTTCCAGGTGCCATGATAGTCAGTCATCATCCCGCCACTCGGTGGGGGTTTTCAAAAATATGGACACACGGAAGTCTCCAGTTGGTCTGTTTCCGTTAAATAAATGCTACAACCACCACCACAGATCTAGTAGCTAGCTAGTCTGCTCTGATAGAATGATGCAAGATGACGTGTAAATAAAAATCGTATTCTAGTTTAGCATAGTATTCGAATACATATATTTATTGCAATGGATCCTTGTCTACTGTTTCCTTTTTGCAGTTCCCTTTCCTCCTGGCCACAAAACGATGGAAAACGGGGAATGAATTGCAGGAAATAAGACCTTTGTCTTCCCTCCTCTTGCGGGTCTACAGTACAAAATGAAAGAAAAACTGGAGGACCAATGAAGCACACTTTAAAAAATAAGCTGAGTTGCTCCAGCAGTGCTCTTGCGACACTAGCTACAGTAGGATAACTGATCTTTGACTGAACAAAATGAACAAAGGAAGCAATCTATGCACACTGCTTCAAAACTAGAACACAACAACACCTCAACGCCTTTTAAAATTTTGTCGTCCTGGTGACAAATCTGATTTGAACACCAAACATTTTGAAAACCAGCCCCCATGTGATCAACTGTGCTTTCAACCAATCAACATGGTGACATCACAACCAGACACATCATGTGACAGAACCTCCCAGTTGAAGCAACGAGTTGAAAAAGTTTGGCTCCACATGCCTTGCAGCCCTGAAACTGCCAAAATGGTTGACAATGAACTCAAAAAACTAATCTGTCACAATGTGCACGCACACCTTCGAAAATTCAAATCATTCTTGTGACTGATTGTTCCATCCATGATGAAAGAGTCGACACAGCAAACAACTGAAAGACACTGCAAATGTCAGTTGACTTGTTTGTGTCCAACAGGAGCAAAAATGGAGATCAATTTTTGTTCTGTTTGCTGAAGCAAAATTTCGTTTCAGAAGACAAATGGTTTGTGATCAGCCGCTCTGTGCTGTTTGACATGATCCACACGAGCGTTAAAAAAAGAGATGCAGAATGTGCCACCCAATGTCTGGAAACAAAGAACATGGGCAGATTCACCTACTCAAAAGCCTCCTTCACAAAGAATGTTGTGCATTCAACTGCAAAGGAAATCCAACTGGACACTGCTGGTCATGCAAATGCGATTGACTGTCACTTGTGAAGCTGACGCAGATGACTTCCAACATTGTGTTGGTTGTTCAAAGCTGATAGCACAAGACAAAAATGATCTTTGCAGCAATTTCATCACCTTGTGTAGCAATTCAGTGTCAATGCAAATGCTGTGAACAGAAAAATCGTTTCTGGTTTCCCCTTTTCTGCAAGTTTCAACTTTCTTTCATTCAAGGGGAGAAGAAAAAATCTTCCTGTCCAAAAAAACACGAATGATGTGAAGGAAGCAACTTGTTGGGATTGCTTGCCTCCCCAAACAGTTTTGTCATCGCCATGGCCATTCACGTCAGGGATGATTTGTCAGGTCAACCAACCGGAGACCACTGAGGTGGTCTGTTCCCAACCGATTTTGACAACTGTCTCACTGACACCTTCCCTCATGCGAGAACTGTCACACTGTCACCTTCCCTCATGTGACATGCACACATGCACACATGCAACCACCCACGCAACTCCAAGCTGATGAAACTTTCCTAGATTCCCAATTGGAGTTGGGGACAATCAATGATGGACTTGCTCAGCACAGCATGCAACTGCTGCAGCAGCTACCGTCTGGATCGATCGACAATGGGTGTTGGACTTGCTGTTTGTGCTACTGTACGTGGGATCCCGTCTGAGTTGGCCTCATTCATTCCAGTTTTTCTACTCCTCACTTACTTTCTTGGAAGCGCGCAGATCCCGGTGAAAACGTGAAATAGAGACATCGCGTAAATCATTGCCGACAGAGTTTACGGCTGCTTTCTACTGAATCAATGATAGAAGTCCTAGATCCGCGACTGAGATTGTGAGATGCCAAAGCCCAGGCTTAACTACGCGTGAGATTGGATGACGTTCTGAAACTAACGCCATCTGATTCAAATCCGCAGAGGGATCTTGGGTGAAGGTACTGTTATTTGGATACAGTCAGTACCACGACCGAATTTACATAAAAAGACGATACACGAGCGTCTCACGCTGCTCATCTTTTTTGGCAAACCAAGGTGGTTGGTTCGGTTACGTTCGGGTGCCGAGAACCCAGAGCTGCTTGGCACTCATCTTTTCGCTAGGACATTTACGAAGCGTTACCGGTACTGGTGCCACTGCATGGTTTACTCGACCGCTTTGGGCCCTGCAAAACTGACCCGACAAAAGCAAGACTCGCTTTTTGCTATTGCTGTTTATTACCTAGCTAGCTAGTTGATGGGTTTATTTTAAGTACAATAGAGTACAGGACTTGTTCACAACAACCCATCCCAAACCCAACACCAATACAGCAAAGCTATTATAGCTTCACCACAACACCAGCTATGTGTGAGAACGATTGTGCCATGGCCTCTGCATCTGTTGTATCTTTGGACCAAGCCAATTCTAGAAAAAGAGGACGCTGTAGTACCGCCGCCACTATTTCCCCCACCAGCCGCACCAGCAGCAGTCGTATCTCTGTAGCAACCATGCTGCCCTCTCTCTTGGTGGTCCTTCTAATCTCTTCTTCCAGCCTTCTTTGCGGAGCCGAAGCTGGCTTGACGGGAGTTCGCAGTGCACGACAACCCAACCGGAAGCGCAAACAAAAGCGGCTACTACGACAAGCAGAAGGAGGATCTTTGGTGGTGCGCGGTGGTGCGCCTACAAGAAGCGAGCACGGCCTGCGCCAACACAAGGATTCTGACGAAAAGCGGTGCTTTACCAGCAATGCCGAACTCAAAGCTGCGGTACAGCGGTACAAATCCTACCATGTCTACGACGAGGAACTCGCCAGGGCCTATGGTTGGCCGATGGCCAATTGGTGCACGAGCCAAGTCGACGACTTTTCGGGCGTCTTTCAAGACCGTCGTACCTTCAATGAGCCTTTGGATGGGTAAGTACTCTTTAGAGTTCCATTGCGTCTATTCTTTCCTTGATTGTTACTCTTTTACTCATTCACAATCTGCTGACCATTTCCTTTGACAGTTGGGACACTTCTCGTGCCACTTCCATGGCCAGCATGTTTCAAAACTGCCACAAGTTCAACCAAAGTTTGGCCCACTTTGATACCTCCAATGTCATGGACTTTTCCAACATGTTTGAATCCAGTCTCCGCTTCAATGGCAACGGCCTCGAACGATGGAATACCGAACGCGCCCAGGTCATGGATTTCATGTTTTTACATGCCCTGCAATTCAATGCCGACATTACGGCGTGGGATGTCCGCAACGTCAAATCCATGAAGGGACTCTTTCGGGATGCTCGATCCTTTGCGCATGATGTCCGCGTCCTGTCGCAGTGGAACTTTCACGATCACGTCGACAAACAACAAATGTGTGATTGGTGGTCGGAAAATACAGTCACCCAAACAACCAGCTTGTTGATCGATCCCGCCTCTCGATCGTCCAACCAATAAACACGATGTCAATGTACTTGTACTACAATCGTGGTCTTGATTTTGGGAAAGGAGCGTACAAACAGCACATGATGTGAATGTGCCCAGTTTTGACAAACAAATGTATCCGGCGTCTTTGCGGTTGCACCACAACTACCCCGGATGCCATGAAATATGTAAGCAATTGCACTCCGAGTACCAGAAACAGTCCGGCCCCTCAACGTTTGCACACACGATACGGGTATCTTTCGTGGATATATTACCACCATATACTACAGCATAGTGCAAGAACGCCATTTTACCTAGAAAAGGAGCAACTAGCCATCCATATTTTTTGAACTTTACTAGCTTCGATGTAGTCTTTACTCGTGTGTTGTGCTAGATGTTTGTACACTCCACTCTAGTAAATCTGCGAGCCAAAGAGTACATGTACTGGAGTCCCACTCAGGTGCGTCCTCGATTCGTCAAGGATTCAGCGACAAACAAAAGCAGATGCAATCACTTCTCAAATATGACGCATACTATTCCTTGAGCGTCGTTTGGAAACAAACAAATTGATTCCAAGTATCTAAAAAATGCCCGCTTGGGTTACGTAAAGGAGATCGAAGAGATAGTTGGACGAGGAGGAAGTTCTCCGCCCCCGCACTGGAAGAGTGTACGCCTCGCCTTGCATGTCACAGTCATTGTTCGCAAGCCTTACATTCTATTTGGAACTATGGAAACGGCCACAGAAGATAGTGCGGAACGTTGGTTGGAAATCCGAAACCATACTTTCAGAAGTCACTGCTGAACCCAAAATGTGGAATTCATCCTTGCCCTACGATCCACCGGTTGTCCGTCTTCCATCCCCATCCTGTGTAGCTGTACTGCACGGAAGTCGAGTACTTCTTGTGTAAATGAGTAGTGGACCCGAACATTCAATGGATGATTTATTGCTCGCTCCGTCAATGTCAGTTGGAAATGACGATGATCATTCCTGAAATTGCAATTTTCCTTGTTCGATATCAATGGTCATGGCATGTCCATCTAAAAAGGCTAGGCCTAGCACTATAAGATTGCCCTTGAATCGTCGCCAAGGCGTGGCAAGTCCCAGGGGTGTCGTGACGGGTTTGGTGGCAGCAAGTTGTACCTGCTGCCCATCTTGTGTCAAAAAGGATACTTCGACTTGTCCCCACAAAGATTTTTCCTTGTTTTTGCGTGCCTGCAAATATCGCCCATCAAACAATTCTTGTGACACAACCATGCCTGTCACACCCGTATCAAAAATGACATAGGTTGGCCATCTTTGATTGCGCAAGTCCAAGGGTAATCCATTCACGACAAAGCTTGCAACTTTGGCGGTATAATGACCGACAGGATCCTTGTACCGGCGATTTAAGTCGCGAATCAATGGAATGTAGTTATCGTCGTGAATCATGGATTGTTTCGACAAGATCAATTTAGGGCCATCATCCTTTTCTGTCGGCTGATCAGCACCACTACTATCATTCGCAGTACTGGCATGTCGTAGATCCACACAAAAGCTCTGATAGTCAGTCTGTCCCAGAAAGGACGGTCTGATCCAACTATCCGTGTCCTTAATGAGTCCCAAAAAGACACCCCCCGGTCCATCGAGCAATGCCGGACCAAAGACTCCAAAGACGAGGTCTTTGGAGGCGTTATCATTTTCGTCAAACGAAAATGGTGCTTTCCTCCATACCACGGTGCCTTGATTGTTATCAAATCCTTCCACCGTATTGCTGTAGCCCGAATCACGCGTTAATTCAGGTTTGTAACATCCCCATTTGTACTTGTAGGCCCATTTATTACAGGTACTCGGTACGGTCAAAAAGGGACTTCCCGTATCGACAATGGCTCCAAAGCGTTCTCCAAATAAATAATAGTGGACAACATAGGCGCCCAAGGCAGGAATATATTCCAAGGGCAAAGTCGTTGTAGTCGTCGACGTAGAAGAAGTAGTGGTACTGTCATCACTACGGCTACTACTCGCAGTCGCCGTAGTAACCAAGGCAGAAGAGACGGGGGGCAACCAAAAGGCAGCACTCGATATCATTGTCATTTTTTGCAAGGCATTGCGGCGGCTTGTCGTTATAGTGGTCGTGGTGTCCAAGCTACCAGTATCCGAAAAGTCCCCCTCCTCGTCTCTTACGACTTTTGCTGCTGAGACAACGTCATGAACATTCGGATGGCTGCAGGATTTTCTGCCCATTGGTTGTTTCGATGAAAACCCTTCTACCCGATCGTACAATTGGAGCATATACAAAAGAACAAAAAGCACGAGTCGTACTCGTAAACAATGATGTTCCGCACACCTAGAGTAGACAACGGCATTGGGAACATGCATCTTCCTTTACTAATTTTTACTGAAGATTTGCTTAGTCGCTACTAAACCAATCTAATAGCAGTGTAGGTCGAGGGTTCAAATACATTCCTCATCTTGCACGCAAGATGGTGGATGAATGAATCATCGATGTATATTGGCATCCTGTGAAAAAAAGGGAAAGGATTCATCACTGATGTCATTCATGGATCTTGCAAGTACGCTACCCCTATCGTCATGGAGACCATGACCATTGTTGGCGCGGCCCAAAATAATTTGAACAGCACATCCGGCAACTATGGTAAATCACCTTTACATTCACTTTTGCCAGATGCTGCTTTTGCCACCGGTTTCCACCGGCACCAAAGTTCACGGAGTGGCCAATAAATTTGTGCTTTCCAGTCAATGTCTGTTCCAAGGTGACCTTGAATTTTTAAATGTATTTAACCTGTTATTCTCCTCTTGTCCCTACCAACTTCTTTCTGATTCAAGGTTCACTAAATAGAAAGGGTTCGTCATTCAAGAGAGGATTAGTGCCTGCAAGTCTAGACATTCGGGAATGATTGATTAGTACTCCCTACGACAGTACTTTCCCTCTCAGCGGGATTGCCCTGAATTTTTAAATTGGTTCGGGTGCGTCGTCAATCGACCATGATTGTGAGATTGAGAGGGTCACAAAATTACAAGCAGTAAGTGTTAGCATCAATACTGGTACATTTCATGACCACAAAAAGTGACCGACAAAAACTGCACCATCACGAGCTACTCGTACGTCGTACTAGCTAGTAGTCCCAACCAACTTGCAAGGTAGCAACTGGTAAACATACTGTCTTCAAACCGATCCAACATAACGAGATTATTGGTTGGGCTAATCCTGCTTCCAGCTTTCTCACTTTGATCAGCAGTCATCTTCAGTACGGCATCATCTGGCAAGATAGCTGGATGTACCTTGGCAAAAACTCGCCCAAGACTAGTCGTCAGTGAGTGCCAGTCATTCCATACGGCAGCTTGAGCTTCAGCTAGCCGCTTCCCATTCGTCCTCTCTTCCCCCCTCTGTCTATCCCACCCATTCCAACAACTAGCTAGCTAGTGAATAACCGCTACCACCGTAGCACCACGACAAGCAAGCTATCTATCTCTACCGTAGTGGCAACACCATCAACGCAGTACATCAGCACAACCATGATGCACCATCGGCTATCATCTTCACCCACAAGACGGCACCATGTCGTTGGATCATGGCGACTAGTACTAGTACTACTGTTGGTACTCTTGCAGTGTGTAGCAGGTAATCCCACAACAACAACAACTAGTAGTAGTGCGAACGATGACTCTTGTCACGATGACTTGTACTCGTGTGGTCACAATCGTGTTCACGTTTGTCATTACAATGGCAAGCATTTCCAGACGCTTTGCATTCGTCGCAATTCGCCACTCCGAACCAAACCACAACACTCATCCATTGAAGATTATTGTGGTCCCTGTCATGATGATAATGATGATGACTCGCCCAAGAAAAAGGCCTTTGAAAGCGCTCAAGAATTGCGGGACGCCGTGGCTCTATATGTCAATCAAGATACCTACAATGCACAATTGGCATCCAAATATGGTTGGCCCATGAATGCCTGGAACGTGTCGTTGGTCTCGGACTTTTCCGACTTGTTTGCTCACAAAACAACCTTCGACGCGAGTGAACAATTGAGTGGTTGGGATATGAGTTCCGCCACCAATTTGGATCGCATGTTTTATCAATGTACGGGGTGCAATCCTCCCAATATCGGTACCCGTTGGAATACCGAGCGCGTGACCAGTATGATGGGAACCTTTTGGCACGCCACAAACTTCAATCAACCCTTGACGAATTGGAATACAGCCCGCGTCGTCGACATGAGTCGCATCTTTTGTCACGCCGCCAGTTTTGATCAAGATTTGTCGCAGTGGCAAACCTTTAGTGTCTTGGATTTTTCGTATGCTTTCATGCAGGCCACCAAATACAGTCACGACCTCAGTCAATGGGATATCTCCTCGGCCATTACCATGGAACGCATGTTGTACAAGGTCAAGGCCTATGATGCGTCCGTCTTTCGACAAGGTGCCTTGTTGTCGAGTTGGAAACATCAATTTGCTCCCGATTTGAATCGCAACGAATTGTTTGCCTCGTCACGATTCTCCACGACTTCCCAATCCAATGATGGACGCGAAGAACAACAATAAGAACAGCCACAAGAAATCACGTCCGATTACAATTACAACATGCGCGGCAGTAGTGCTTTGCAATTCCACAATTTGTCCCAACGACATCGACAACGGCAACACGCACAAATGCAGCAACAACATCTTGCCTCCGCGAATCGGAATCGTCCCGCCTTGTCGACGGGGGATATCCAAAACAGCAATGATGATGATACGGTCAACAACAACAACAACACAAAAAAGAAGAGCAGTGAACGAGCCCGAACCATGTTGCGACCAGATTGTCAAGGAGGTCGGCTTTGTCCAGAAGATGTATAACGCAAGGACACACCGTGACGTCTCTACTGCTGTAGTATCTCCTCTCTCGTATCTATCATTCCTCTCTTTCCACTTACCTACCAACCAACCAAACCAAGCCATTTTGCAGCCACAGTGCCACTACCCCATACTACGTATGTATGAAAAAGCAAAAGCAAACCAAGAAGCAAGTGAACTTTCTCCTCTTCTCCCTGTACCAAACCTTTTTGATAATGCTTCGTAACGATAGACGTTTCTCTCTCTCTCTGGATATACCATGCTGCAGCTATACTAGCTAGTATAGGACTATTAGTATCCCTTCGTCATATTATTTATTGACACACAATGACGTACATTTACGGACAGTTGTACCGGTACTAAGTACGTACATACATGGATTGAATTTCCGCGCGTGGTAGGAAGAAATACTGTATTGCATAAGTGTGCGTCGAAATTGAAACAAGGTTACCCCCGGCACCGACCTTACTATCTTTAGCTTCCATTTTGGACGCACACATTTCAATCGGCGTGCGCTAAGAATTTTGGGTGTAACTTGGACGCACACACGCAATTAACGCCTTCCGTGAAGAATGTCATTGATTCATTGATCTTTCTTCTTCAATTCTCCCTTACTGACTACGAAAATCCCATCTGTCATCGTCAAACTACTATGTAGAATACTTGCCAGTATCAGTAACTGTTTACTCCAAATAATAGTACAGTTGAGAAGTGCTCTGTGGGATTGCCCCCCCCATCACCTTCGAAGGATCTCTATTTTCTAGCTAGAGGCCACCCTTCCACAAAGATTAGTCCAAAGACTGGATTGGCTTGACATTAACACATTATCCACAATGAAAATCCTTGTCCCCATATTGTTCCTTCTTCAAGGAAGCTTGGCGTTTGTGCCTTCCAAGATTGCTTCCAGATCTTACCAGCACCTTCATGCTTCCACACTAGAGCCACCCAGCGAAACGATCACATCCAACAACAACAGCAATGTCACCGATCCGACCAACCCCTTATCATTAATGTCGCGAGAGCCTCAGAAATCCCTACCCACACCCATTGTAGAATCCGAAGACGCAAGGTTCCACTGTGACGCCAGTGTGGAAAAGTGGCGGAAACTTGCTAGTCAAGGCAATGATCAAGATTTGCGAGACCTCCTGCAAGTGTTACGAGACGGTCTACTGTCGCCCACCACCTCCACAACCTTGTCCCGCGCGTACTTGACTTCCAGTGGAGCTCGAACCCTCTTTTTTGGTGCCAATGGATTATTGTCCACGGCCATTGCTTCCAGCTCTTCCGGCAGCAACATGCGCAAGGCAGTGGCCACGGTCTTTCGGGTCTTGGAAGCTGTGAAAAGTTATGAACAAGAATTGCAAGCCATTGAAGCTGGACTCTTGAAATATCCATGGGATTTTCCAGTTCAAGCTGACAATAACAACAAGAATAACCAAAGAGGAGTCCGTGTCCAATGGGATCATAAACAAATGAATCCCTTATTTGCACTCTCAGAATCCATGACCTTGCTCCGGGAGGCACCCTCCATTTTGGAACGGGTCGCAAAGTTCCAAGGCAAACCAAGCGGTGGCGTGCCGGCCCAACAACAATCGACCAACATTGAATATCCAAAGTATTATTTGAATGATTTTCATTATCAAACCGATGGTTGGCTGTCGTCGGCATCGGCCCAAAAATACGAAATGAGTTCCGAAACCATTTTTATTGGAACCCAAGATGTCATGCAACGACAAACCATCCTGCCCTTGCGCAAGCATTTTGACAATACACTACCAGCAAGTCTCTTGGAAGTGGCTTGTGGCACAGGACGATTGTCGACCTTTGTTCGGGATCATTTTCCTACAACCGACGTTACCTTGACCGACTTGAGTCCCTTTTATTTGGAAAAAGCCAAGGAAAACGATGACTATTGGCGTCAATATCGTGGGAAACAAGCCATGGCGGAGTGTACAGGAACGTCTAAAGATCCAGCTCCGGCGCAACTCATCCAAGCGGCGGCGGAACAATTGCCCTTTGCCGACCATTCCTTTGACGCTGTTACGTGCGTCTACCTCTTTCATGAATTGCCGGGACCGGTTCGGGCCAAGGCCGCCCAAGAAATGGCGCGCGTTTTGAAACCGGGAGGTATGGTGGTCTTTTCCGACTCGATGCAAGAAGGCGATCGCGACGCCTTTCCCAATTTGGGAGCCTTTTCCAATTTCAATGAACCTCATTATCCCGATTATGTCAAAAACACGGATGTGGGACAACTGTTTGAACAAGCCGGACTCGTGTGTGGCGAAAAATATGTCAATTCTCGTACCAAAACGCTGTCCTTTATCAAACCCATGAAATAAGAGCAAACAAAGAAGCAACCAGAAATCAGGGAGCTCTGCCACAAGAATGAGCAAAAGTAAACGGCAGCTGATTGTCTACACAGAGGGGACCAAGTTGATCATAAAAAAAAGTATGTCTAAAAATAATGCACCATATCAGACGAATAAGTTTGCATATCGACGCAATATGTTGTACTGCATCTGCTACGGTCGTTATATGTAGGCGAAGCGTCTGTAGCTATGCAGTGCTCTCATTTTGGCCGTGGAAACCAACATTTTTCTTCCTATTTGGACAACTTTGTCACTTTTTCTGCTCCTGCATGTTTTGCTCCATGTTCCTCCTTTCCTCCAAGCACACCATGATGAACAAACTGCTTTAGGGAACGACGATGACGATGGTGATGGCGATGGTGATGTCGTTCATGTCGTTCGGCAGCATACCCAACTGGCATGATAACCACGGGCCGGAAGTTTGTCAAGGAAGGATACTCGCATGCATCACAGCTGCTGGTCGTAGTAGTAAGATTTTGGATTCCCACAATCTCCGCCACTTCTTTGTCTCGAAATGCTCCAACCCAACAAGAGGACAAGCCAACGGCTTCCAATGCCAATTGCAGGTAGACGGCGGCAATGGTGGCATCTTGAATGGCATACAAGGATCGTCCTCGCTCGTGATATTTTTGGGCCGATTGTTCTAGGTCTGCAATAAAGACCAACACGACGGGGGCCTCGGCAATCCAAGACTGCCCCTGCGCCGCTTGGGCGAGGGCATTGCGTTGGTCTTGGCGCTTGACCATCACAACTTGATAGGCTTGTAGGTTGCCCGCCGAGGGCGCCAAGCGTGCCAGGCGCAGACAATGCTCCAGGAGAGCGTCTGGGACAGGCTGATGAGTAAAGCTTCGTACCGAAACACGATGCCTAATAACCTTCCAAAAGGAAGGATCATCCTCTGCAGGAGGATTCAGTGGTTGTCTCGTAGCTACGCCACTGTCCCGGCCCTCGTCGTTGTCGCGCAGGACGACCTGTTCTGGTGGAAGATGATAATATGGTTCCCATTGTTCCATTCGTGTTTTGTTTAATGTTGTAGCTACGCCACTGCCACTGCCACGACGCTCGTTATTGTCTTTCATGACGGCTGGTTCTAGTAGTATTGGAAGATGATATGGTCGCAATGGCTCCATTTTTATTTTGTTTTATGGCTTGTTATGATTGAGTCTACAGCAAGAAACTCCATTGTGTACGGAAGCAGAGCTTTGACCATGGAAAGGATTGATTGATTGAAAGCATATGATCGACTGGCTGAACTTTCATACTGTATTCGAAAGAGGCGGTGTGCTGGTGATGAACCTCCATTGCAACAACACAGCTACTAGCTAGCTAGCTAGTTAGCTAGCTAGTATCGATAGCCAGGAAGAGAACAGGGTTCTGTTCTGGTTATTCATTCTCAAGTCCCGCCATAGCAGGTTCGAGTTAGGGTTCTTCCCCCGAATCAAAAGTAGGGTGTGCAAAAACGTTTCAAATGTATTGTCTAAAATTCAGATTATGCATATTTGATTCCTTATTATCTAACTTCCTTCAAGCAGCCTCAGAGCCACTACACGTACTATCGCGACCCATCAAACGGTTGATGGTCTCCTGAACCAGGCATTTATGTTGCCTCTTGGTTGGCTCTGCCTCCAACACTGGGTCATCCTCTTGTTCTTGCTCCTTGGTCATGGATCGTTTCTGCTGCTGGAGTGCATACCAAGGAGCAGCACTCTTCTTGAGGCCAAACGAGATGCGGACCAGGCTCGTAGCAGAAGAACGGACCTGGGTGTCTTCGGCAGCATTCGGCATCGTTTCAGGGTCATTGCTGCTAATGCTTTCGCAACTACCGCCGCTCTTGCTGTTGCTGCTTTCTTCCAAAACTTGGTGAAGACTCATGGTAAAGCAACTATCCCCACAACAGTTGTTTTGACTAGGAGTGTTGAAGTGATAAAACAAGTACTTGTCCTGGAACATGTGTTCGTGACAAACATGCGCAAACAATCCCAAATGCGTCTGCAAGGACCGTCCCAATTCGACCGCCTGAGTGCGAGAGCTGACCAAACCTGCCTCGACCATTTGGTCCACGGCTTCGCTTCCGACAAAACACTGCTTATAGGTCCGACGACGAAGGGTTCCGTAGGTACGATCCTGCAAGTCGACAATACTACGAAAAATGGCTGCCGACTTGGCCAATTCCGTCCTTTGGGCTTCCATCGCCACGCCAAAGTCGTGTTGCAAATAATCTGGCGTGGGTTCCGTCGAAGACTCGTTGGTGGATGAACTGGATCGCAAGGATTCCAATGGAGGTGGTGGTTGGTTCTGCTTCTGCTTCTGACATTGGTGGTGGTGCATCAGTGTACTCACAATCTTTTGCGTCAATGTGGAGGACTCGGCGGAACTGGCATCATCGGCCAGACTTTGTTGTCGTGTAGGTTTCTTGGGAGGTTGCATATGTTGCAGCAGTAGCTGTTGTTGGATCGTGGATACGTCGTCTCTTCCGTGGGAACTAGCCACATCCAACACACTCTCTTGTCGAGTGGGTCGTGTCGGTGCTTGGTCTTCGACTGGTAGTAGGAGAGGTTCCAGATTCGGAGTGCTGCTGCTGTTGATGGACAGAATCGACTCGCTCTTTCGGCGAATGGGCATCTTGGGCATACAGGGTTGAACTTGTGTTGGTTCTCCAAAAGGATCGTCCACGTTGTCGTTGTTGTTGTCGCTCCGATCATTATCATCGATATCAAAAGTACTAGTGGCCTCACTAAAGTCCTCTGTGAAACTATCCACTTCGGAAAAGGTAATGCTAGAGGCTGCCATACTACGAGTCGATGGATGCAACGGGTAGCCTCCTACTCGGGAGGAGAACGAACCTCGCTTGTTGTTGTTGTTGTTGTTCATGCGTCGTGCCGTACTAGGAGAGGTGCTTTGTGCTAGGCTCTGGCGACGACGAGGAAGAGTAATAGCAAAGTCCACCACTTCGGCGGAAAATCGCATGTTGGGAGGAGGGTTCATCATTGTTGTGGATGGTTTGTTGCGCAAGGTGAAAGTTATAATTTTTGAGATTTGATGGAGGGGGGGGGGCTGACACTGTCTGTAGAAGTGAGTGTATCACATATGGTTCGTGGAGCACTGATCTGTAAAGGAATGCAGAGAAATGAATGTAAACTAATCAAAGGATTGACGTTGGGAAGTGAAGTGAAATAAACTGCCTGAGTGTTTTTTCGGATCATGTGGTTCTGGTTTTGTTGTACGTAAGGTGATGTTGGTTAGTGATGGAGGGCAATTTCTGTACATGCTGTACCGTAAGTAGTATGGTACAGGCATGCATGGGAGCTCGAACAGGAAGTCGAATCGAAACTCTGACTGAGTCAGTAGGACGTTTGACTTGATTCTTGAACCTTCAAGACTCCAATCGTTCAATGCGAGGAAACACTGTATTTAATAGAACTTTATTAAGGTCATTATGGGCCTAGTAAGAAGTTCCTTGATCAGTGAAGGTTTTGATGGAGCTGTTCTCCAGTGTTCGTGGATCTGGGGGAAGTAGACATGAGTGCGTGAGACATGCACGAGCAAAGTCAGTCAACGTACATGTAAGGGTTACACATGACATGGCGACGCACAGTTGAGCAAATCCAAAACCAATGAACAGAGGAGGGTTAGAGTTTCTTCTGCGCGCAGGGGGGGGTGACTTGTATTCGAATTGGAAACAAGCGTTAATTTTTATCGCCCATTTCCTCTCGCCACTTTTTTGTGTTCTGCCTCCACCTCGCCAGCGACAAAATAGCATGCATGATGCCAACAGTCATGGTAAAAGTTAAGTCTTTGAAGAATCCCTACTACTGTACTACTAGCTAGTAGTGGAACAAGCTGCAACCATTCACTCTGCTTTTCTCTTGTCCCCGAACAAAGTAACTGGCTATCTATAGATATTCTCTCATCGATCGTCTGCATCCTATCTACGGTTATATAACCTTTACCTGTAAACGTTGCACTCTTGTAGTATCCATCAAAAACCAATCCATTCATTTATTCCGTCTCCATTGCTTGGAATCAAGTTCTACTATCATTGAGACAAGCCACATACAGCACGTAGAGTCACGAGATACCTTGTCCGTGAACAGACAGAGACATACATACTCTGATCAAGTAACAACAACAATCCTCTCCCTTATCAACTAAGATACCACATACCCAATCATGAATTGCGCCGCCATGGATTGCGCGTCGAACGGTGCCTACGTATTAAACGAAGGAGAAGAAGAAGAAGGCAATGGCGACTTTGGTGGACAAGGCATTGTCCAATATGAAAATTGGAATGCTCGCAAATTTGCCGACTATGTGGAAAATGCCGGCCTTCGCAATTATTCGTCCATGATTGTCACGCACAAAATCACTGGCAAAGTCGCCAAACTGTTGACGGATGCCGATTTGAAAGAAATGGGCATGACCGTGGTGGGAGATCGATTGCGATTCAAACAATTGATTTTGCAATTGGGACGACGAGCACGGTATAATGCTCGCGACAAACCACTGTGGCGAGGAGAAGAACAACGATATTATTCGGCTTGTGAAAAAGAAATCTTTACGTGTTTTGGTGCCTTTCCAGATGGTACGTAACTCAGAAGAGAGTGACAAGTCTACTTTGTAATTATTTTGCTCACACTTTGAGTTTTTGCACTTGTATACTCTTCTTTTCATCCTACACTAAAGATCCAACAACTTACAAGCTCATGGAGAATTCTCTCAAAATCAAACGAGTCGATCCTGCTCGCTGGGGTCCCATTCGATGCTTTTGCTGTTATGAATATAGCTTGAAAAATATTGATCTAGCGCGCGTCAAGGACGTGGAGCTGATCAATGTCCCAGCACCCTGTCCCCAAAGAGTTTGTTGCTGCGCCAATGGTCAAGATTTGGTGGAATTGCATCCCACCGAAAGTGCCTACGGCAAGTTGGTTCTCAAACTCTCGGCCGGCAATGGAGAAGATGTCTGCCGAAAGATTTTGACACAAGTAGAGAAGAACCAAATTCTAGATCGCGAGTAGTAACAAAGCATGCGAGAAGAATGCCACAAATGTACAACAACAACAACTCAACCCCAAATAATTGGACCAGTTGGAAAGGTAGAAATCCATTCTAGCTTAAAATAACTTTTGATAGTAAAATCCCATACGTTCATCCAACATACGTAAAAGGTGCGTGCTAACACTGCCCCATTCAAAGAAGAGCATATGTCCTTCCAAAACTAAGTTGATATACAAACCTGGACTCCCCACGCCGCTATTGGAAAAGACTGATACATTTAGGATCAGCTTCGCCTTCATTCTCGTTCCCTTGCCATGTGGCTATAAAACAAGTCGCCCTGACGCTGTTTTTAGAATCACGGCATGATGTCAGAAAGACAGAGATAGAATCACAATCACCTCATTCTCATGAGCCCTGACTAATTAATTAACTCAAAGATTAGTTTCGGTTTAATTGAGCCCTGACTACTCCAATGTCGCCAACACCCACAGCTCCTCTTCTTTTGTTTTCGGAAGGTCTGAAGTGGCATAAAAGATGTCCCAACTATCAGCTAAGCTCTCTGCTGAAAGTAGTTGCAATCAAGATTGCACTTGTGGGCAGACCAGTTCAAAGCTGCCTTGATCAAACAGAAAGAATGGATCCAGAATGTACCTTGCCACTTCCCAACCTTGATTTTGAATAACTTACATAAGTTTGTCTACCAAGTTTGTCATGCTGTTTGGTTTTTCTTGTCATGGAAGAGTGTGAAATGTTGAAAGGTTGCACTCATGCTTGCCAATGCCAGGAACCTGCACAGTGATTGGGCAACTGTGATTGTTGGTGGCTTCTCTGTCCCAAACCTGCAGTGGAGTGTGGACAGCTTGATGAGTGTTTGACTTTTGATCTAAAGTTTTGACATTTGTGTCTCTGACTTGTCACCATCCATGAGTGACACAGAGTGCATGACCAGACCCAAGTTGGTAGGACCCACAATTAAAACTTTTGTTTAACTGCATGCTGGCTGAAGTGACAAGACCAACAAACACAGATGCAGATGCTGCTGCACATGATGCAACTGGGCTGGTGGCTCATTTTTCAATGATGTGCATGTTCAATGAACAACAGAGATTGTCTGCTGAGCAACTTAGCACCTTGCAAACTTCAGCAAGGCGGATTGAAAATGTTTTCCATTCATGCAGGAATGAAGAATCTTTGTCCAGAAGGAAGAAATCAACAAAAGAAAAATCCCCCAAAAAGCCATGGAGGGATTCTGAGTCCATGCAAGCATGGCGCAGATGTGTAGGGGGGGGGTCTCCGCAAACAATTGCTTTATGACCAAACCTAGATGCAATGATAACAATGGCAACAAAACCTGTCCAGGAATAGCTAGCCTTGTTGTGCTTGAGCATCAAACATCTGTGAAAGATGCTGAATGACAAGCAGTGTGGGCTGAACAACAGGGACATTTTGTGATGGCGGGGTTAATCAACTTGTCAATGTGTGTGTTGCATCTTTGGATCATTGCCTGCTTCTGTTTATTCCAAATCTAATGTTTATGTTGTGCTAGAACTTGTCAGTGATAGCTGGATGCAAAGGAATTGAGAATGGAAACATGAAAGACTGTCCCCAACAATTTTTGATGTGAAACTCAACTTCTTTTGATCTTGGTCTCGTGTTCACCATCCTGTGCAGCTTGCAACATCAGAGCATCCGCCGCAGCTAGGTCAATGCATTTGATTGCATCTCATTCGCATGATGTGTGACCTAAGGACTTCATTTGAAGAATGCCCCAGTTGCATGAACAACCAAGTGGAAGCCACAAGAAGAAAATTGTCGCCTGCTAGCTAGCCAGTTGCTGACAACAGTTGAATGAACTTCTGTGATGCAAAATGAGAACCAATTGGATCATCAGAAAGTTACCAATTGACAAGGTCTGTGTAGCTGTACAAAACAGATAAAACCAAACACACAAATTAGTTGATGTCCAGCATCCAGAATTCCAGCCGAGATCTCCAGTTCCATGGGAAGGGAATTTCTCGTAACACGTGGTTGGCCGGAGATGAGACATGAAATATTGGTT